>OJNS01000451.1_pt1 | contig 26438 bp, 17 predicted proteins | sample 1597911 | NCBI WGS metagenome assembly OJNS01 (sample SAMN01915214, study PRJEB22387) | human gut metagenome | isolation source: stool | host: Homo sapiens | place: USA
GATGATTTTGGCTCCCTGTTTGCGCTTCTCGTTGTGCAGGTCGGAGTGGGTGGCGATGAAGACAAACTTGTCGAGTTCGAGTTTTACCGCAGCCCGACCTTCATCGCCGGGCAGGTAGGCTACATAGCGGCTTTTGACCGGCAGGTTTTTCTTCACCAGTGCTCCGCAGCCTATGCTGCCGTTTTTGTCGAAGGGTTGGGCATTGCCATAGAAGTCGGTATAGTCGAGACCCGTGCTTTGGGCGATGTCGCGCAACAGATAGCGGTTGCCCCGGCCTTGCGATGCGCTGTCGAGTTCCTGCAGCGAAATGATGTCGGCATCGAGAGCCCGGATGACGCGCCCCAGATTGACGATGTTGCTGTCGTTCATTACGCCCGGGTTGCCGCCACCTTTGCCGTAGTGGGTGTTGTAGGTAAGCAGTCGTATGACCCCGGGGGCTTTGGGGTAGGTTTGCGCTTCGACCGAGCATACGCTCGTGAGCATCAAAAGAATGAAGAGAGTTAGCACCTTTTGCATAACTTTGAGAATTAAATAGTTGTGATGTGTGAATATAATCGGTGTTTATCGTACCTGTATTTTCCGGGTCGACTTGAGGCTCTTGACCAGATAGGTGCCCGGTGCCATGTTGAGGTTGCTGATGCCGGCCGGCAGGTCATACTCGGCCACGCAGACTCCGTCGGGGGTATATATGGAGAGGTGGTCGGCTGCCTGGGTTTTGACGTGAATGACCGACTTCCCTCCCCAGACTTCTATATCCGGGTCGTCGGCTGTCTGGGTGGCTATGCTGCTACCGGCCATAGCCTGTTCGATTGCGGCCTCGACGAGCGGAGCCATCACGGCATATCCGGCTTCGTTTGGGTGGACTCCGTCGCCTACCGAGTATTCCACTTTCAGAGCTTTGAAGGGGTTGACCATCGGCGTGTAGAAGTCGACGCAGGGATAGCCGTGAGCATCGGCATACTCTTTGATCCATTGGTTGAGGTCTATAATGTCTTGACGGGGATCTACATCGGGGGCCCAGCCATAACTGTATGCCGGCAGCAGCTGGCACATGACCACCCGAATACCGTTGGCTGTAGCGATTTCGGCCATCGACGAGAGATTGTCTTCGATCATTTCGAGAGTCGAGGGTCCCGTGTTGCCGGCAATATCGTTGGTGCCGCCCAGAATGACCACGACGCTGGGATTCAGATGCACGACATCCTGTTTGAAGCGGATAAGCATTTGCGGGGTCGTTTGTCCCGAAATACCCCGGCAGACGTATGAGCCTGCAAAAAATTCGGGGCAGGTGCTCTCCCAGCGTTCGAATATGGAGTTACCCATGAAGACTACCCGCGAAGGGTCTTCTTCTCCGGCCAGCAGGGCCTGGTTGGCCTCTTGATACCGGGCGAGTTCGGCCCAGTCCTGAGCAAAGGCCGAGAGGGTCAAGGCTTGTAGTAAAACGGAAAGTATAAGTATCTTTTTCATTGTATTATTGGTTTTTCAGTGGAACTTCGTACAGCCATTTCAAGATGGCCTCTTCGACTTGGGGCAGACATTCGTAGTCGGGATAGAATCCGAATCCGTGACCGCCCGAGGGCAGTGTAATCAGTTGTGCGGGAATGTTCTGGGCTTGCAGTCCCTCGACATAGCGCATGGCGTTCTGTATCTTCACCCCGTTGTCGTCGGCCGCATGGAAGAGCAGGGCCGGCGGAGTTTGCGGGGTGATGAGCAGTTCGGGCGAGCAGGCCCGGCACATCTCCGGAGTGGGCGATGTGCCCAGCAGGTTGTCGCGACTGCCTTCGTGCACATAGGGCTCTTCGGTCATGGTGATGACCGGGTAGAAGAGTATGGAGAAGTCGGGACGCGATTCGGCCCGTTTTTCGGGCAGGGCTACGTCGATGTCGTCGTGGTTGAATGCCGTCGATACGAATGCAGCCAGGTGTCCGCCGGCCGAGAAGCCGATGACTCCCACGTGATTGGGGTCGGACTGTATCGAGTAGTGGTTCTCCTTGAGGTAGCGGATGCCTTGTTGAGCGTCGCTAAGCGGAATCTCGGGATGCCCCGAGGGGAAGGCATAGTAGAGTACGGCGGCTACGAATCCCTGCTCTTTGAACCATTGTGCCACCAGGCTGCCTTCGTGGTAGGTGGCCACCGTCTTGTAGCTGCCTCCGGGGCAGATGAGTACGGCCGGGGCGGGTGCTGTCTGGATGTCGGGGCGGTAGACAATAATCTGGGGATTCTGGATATTGCCCAGGTTGTTGCCGTCCCAGTAGGGTTCGCCCGAGAGCCATTGGGCAAAGGGGTCACCGTCGGGCCACAGGAATATCTCTTCGGGTTCGTTGCTCTTTTGACGGTAGACGAAGGTGCCTGTGAGGGTGATGTCCCCTTCGAACCGGCACTGGTCAAAGAGCAGGGTGGGGCGGCCGTTCTGATAGGACGAGGTGCGGGCCGTCCCGCCGGTCCATTTGCCCTGGCGGGTAGAGCCGTTGTGCGACACGGTGATGTAAGTGGGGATGAGGTCGAGCCCTCCCCGAGGCTGTATCTTTTCTTGAAAGTAGACGGTTACATAGGTGGGTGTAGCCTCTTGAGACGCTTGTATGGCGGTTTGAAAAACCGAGCTGCCTTCTCGCACCTCGCCTATGTTGTCTTGTGTGTATGACGTCTGGTTTATCGTTATTCCTGTGGGGGTGGCAGAGGCTTCGGAATTGCTCTTTTGGCAGGCCGGTAAGGAACAAGAGATAGCCAGAAGTCCACATAGTATGGATTTCGAATAAGTCATAAATATCGGTTTAACGGGATAAGGTCGGGTCCCTATTGCTTGATGATTCGAGCCTTATGGCTGATACCTTGAGCCGAAGTCTCTACGATATAGATACCTTTGTTCAAGGCCGAGAGATCGACCGTGCGAATATCCGAACCTTTGAGTTGCAGTTGTGTTTGCCCGGTCAGTGAGTAGACGTTTACCTGTTCTACGGGTGCTTCGCTCTCGATGTTCAGTCTGTCTTGTACAAAAGTAGGATAGAGTTTTACCTCTTGAGTTGCCGTGGCATTTTCAATAGCACTCAATCCCGGTACTTCGATGTCGACAAATACGGGGTAGTGGTCCGATACGGAACCCAGGTCGATGACCGAGCCCTCTACTTTCAGCTCTCTTACGATGTGAGTATCGACAATTTTAATGCCCGAGTCTTTGTAATCGTGGTACAGGATATAGTCGATGAGGCCGTTGGTGTCGGTACGTCCCGGGATGGTATTCCCTTCGGTATCGCTGGCTATGGTATATTTGGTGAGCAGCGTGGGAAATGCGATACCTCCCTGGCCCCAAAGGTGCGAGTCGTTCATATCGCCGGCCAGGAACGACGGTTTGCGTATGTAGTCCAGTTCGTTGATGAGGGTGTTGGCACTCATGATGCGCAGATTGTCGTCCAGGTCGAGGTGAGTGCAGAAGAAAACGAACTGGTCAAAGTCGATTCGCATGGCGCAACGCTCTTCAATCGAGCCACCCAGCGAAATGAGTTTTACTTTGCTGATGGGCAAATTGGGTTTTACCAGTACGCCCGGACCCACTTTCCCTCCGTCCAATTTGCAGAGACCTCCGAATATGGGAGTGTAGGGAATGTCGGTATAGTCGGTGATTTGCTGTAACAAGTTTCTGCGATTGCGGCCATTCATGGCGCTGTCCAACTCTTGCAGAGCTACCACGTCGGCATCGAGAGCTTCGATAACCAGAGCGACGCGGCGGGTGTTGTAGTCGTCGATCGAACCCGGATCGCCACCCCCTTTGCAGTAGTGGGTGTTGTAGGTGAGTAATCGGATAACCCCGGGAGCCTTGGGATAGGTTTGAGCATCGAGCCCGAACAGGAAACAGCAAACGAAAAAGAGAAGGACAAATTTTTTCATAATCGACAATCTATGTTTTAATGACAGGCAAAATACGTAAAAATATTTTGCCTGTCATGGTTTGAGAGAGTAAAATTTATTTCTTGATGAATTTAGCCGTCGTGTTACCTTCGGTCGTCGAGAGTTTTACCAGATACATACCGGGAGTGAGGTCGGCGATGTCGATGCTTTGTACACCGGCTTCGATGTTCTTCACGCAGGCACCGGCCAGCGAGTAGATTTGGGCGCCCAGCACTTCGGCACCTTCGATGGTCAGGTAATCATCGGCCGGGTTGGGACCAACTTTTACAGTAGCTTTTTGGGCGTTCTCGATTCCCGAGTATTCGCTGACAACCTTCACAAATACCGTGTTGAGTGAAAGTTGAGGATAAGCCTCGTTGATCATCTCGCAGCGATACTCTTTGCCTACGTGCGACTCGTCGAAGCAGAACCAGCCTTCTACGGCGTCGGTCGGTTCGATTACGTTACCGTCAATATCTTTCCAGGTGTAGATGGTCATGTAGCCGTCGATGTCATATTCGCCCGAGAGGTCAATGTCTTCGTCGACCTTAATCTCATATTCGCCGTCGGCATTCATGTAACCGATAGGCATACCGCCGCGGGCATTCCATTGCAGCTTGTAACCCGATGTGAGTCTTTCGCCGGTAATGGGGTGGTTGGGGATGGTCGAGAAGGTGTACATGTTGTCTTCGAGGTTGAGCAACCAGTCGAGGAATTCGGTTTGGCGGCAGTTGTTGCAGATGAACGAAGATTCGTCGGTGAATGCGTTGCGATAACCGGCCAACTGACGGCATTTACCGTTCGAGTCGCTCAGGTCGAGATTGGTCAGTTGCAGGTTGCGGCGTACGTGCAGGTAGCAGTCCATATCTTCGTTGGTCATTTGGATTTTCACCTTTTCCATTTGTGTGCCCGAGATGTGAACCACCGTAGCCTTACAGTCCATCAACGTGAACGAACCTTTCAGGTTGGCTACACCGGCGATGGCAGGATACCATTGGTTATCTCCTTCGGTTGTAGTCCAGGTAAGACCGCTGGTCTTTCCGTTGAAGGGAGCCGATGCGTTCACGCATACACCGAATACGGTTTCGGAATATCCCGAAGAATAGGCTCTCCAGATTACACCTTCGGAGTTTTTCCAGGTGTTCATGTCGTCCCACGAGAAGCCTTCGCGGTTTACATCGATGCCCAGAGCTTCGGCATTGCATTTGCCTTCGATGGCCGAGGGTTGTTTGAAGAATGCGGCGTATGCGGCTGTTTCTTCGGGATCGAAATTCCAAGTGTCTTCGCTGAAGCCGGGGAGGGCACAACAGCACATGAACGCAGCTACAAGAGCTTTTTTACCAAATTGAGTAAACTTTTTCATAAGTAAAAATTTTTGAGTTAATGATATGAATGTGTTTTTTGATATTTCGATATGTTTTTGTGTGTTCAATAAGATGACAGATATTTGGCGGGAGAGGGTAGTCGGTAAATGTAAAAAAAGTGTATTTGGCATTTTTTTCTTTTCGTCCCGACTCGGGTCGATAGAGCAATCAGATACCGGGAGTTTTTCTCTCCCGGTATCTGAGCATTATCTCAATCGTTTAGAAACTTAACCCGTCGTTCCAGCCCGGGTTTTGAGTAAGTGCACCGTTCGTGAGCGACCGTTCGGTGGTGGGAATGGGATAGAGGTAATCGCGCTCTTCGTTGAACTCGCGCGGCTCTACGGCAATGTCGTGGCAGATGATGTTGCCGTTGTCGCCACCGGTGAGGGTGAACACCTCGTCCAGTTTGTAGAATTTACGGATATTCTTCACCGAGGGCTTTTTGCCGGTGTAGATGCAGATGTCGACTTTTTCGCTGTCTTGAAGAGTGCCGTCGTTCATGTCGAAGATGCCGTAGCGGTCTTCGCCCGAACCTTCGGTCAAGCCGGGGAAGTACATGCCCATGAAGGGTTGCTCAAGCATTTTGCCCTCTTTCCAGCGCATGAGGTCGTAGTATCTGAAACCCTCGAGTATCAGCTCGATGGTACGCTCGCGGCGGATTTCCAGGATGACACCCTTGTTGGCTCCGGTCACGTTGTGGTAGCCCGAGTTCTCGGCCGTGAGGTAGGGGTCGGGGTTGGCATTGGCGGCAGCGAGGTCGATGTTGGGCATGCCTACCCGGTCGCGGATTTTCTTGATCGACTTGTCCAAGTCGGCTTGAGTGAGGGTCCCCAGCTCGGCCTTAGCCTCGGCAAAGTTCAGGTATACCTCGGCGGCACGGAAGAGGATGTAGTCGTTCGACGAGCCCAGATAGCCGTCGCCCGAAGCATCGGTCACCCATTTGATAATCTGGTATCCGGTAGTCGAGGCGGTAAAGTCGGGCGACATCACGGCGTCGCTGTTGATGCGCATGTATCCGGGACCTACTACCGTTTGGGTCAATCGGGGGTCGCGGTTCTGCATCTCGTCGTAGTATTGCATGGTCTCGTAACCGGGTATGTCGGTGAAGCGGCTGCCGTCTTTCATCAGGTAGCTGTTGACGATTTTCTTGTTCATGCCCGGTCGTCCGTAGGTAGTAGACATGGTGTAGTAGTTGGCCTCGTGTTTTACAGCTTTGGTAGCATCGTAATCGCGAGCCAGGATGACCTCTTGCTTAATGGCATCCATCGAGGCAAAGAGGTCGCGGTAGGGCTTGTCGCCCGACTGATAGATGCTGTAAGGACTCTGGTCGATGAACTGTTCCGATACCGTGGCACACTCGTTGAGGAATCTCTCGTAGTCGGCGATACCGTGGTATTTGCGGTAGGTGCCTTCGAAGAGGCAGATTCTCGACTTCAGGGCCATGGCGGTCCATTTGGTGACCAGGTAGAGATCCTGGTCGTCGGGGATATACTTGATGGCGTAGTCGATGTCGTTCAACACGGAATCCATGATTAACTGACGGGAGTCACGCGGTTTTTTCAAATCGGGGTCGGTCGACGACAGGGGACGGTTATACCAGGGCACATCGCCGAATCGTTTCACCTTCTCGAAATAGAAGTAGGCCCGGAAGAAACGGGCTACACCGTCGTAGTGCTCGCGGGCCGACTGACTGTTGCAGCGGTGCGAGTATTGCAGGTAGAGGTTGATGTTACGCAGGTAACCCCAATCCCAGCCGCCACCCGAGGTGGGAATGGTTCGGGTGAGTCCTACGGTTGTGACCGGCAGGGTGAAGATGCACACGACATCTTCCGACTCGCTGTATCCCGATTGGGCGGTGGGAAACTGTCCGTAGAAGTTGTTGGTGAAGGTTTGCAGCTCTTCCTCATTATTGAAATAGGTCTCGGGCGAAAGAGACGACAGCGGGAACCGATCGAGGTCGTCGGCGCAACTTCCGAGGGTAAGGGCTCCGGCCGCTGCCAGAATATATATGAGATTCTTTTTCATAGATATAATTGTGTAAGGGTTATTAGAATGTAATGTCTATACCGAAGGAGAATGTCTTTGCATAGGGATAGACGCGGGCATTGCGGTCGTTGGAGAATTGCTCCGGGTCGATGTATTTGCTCTTGAGAGCCGTCCAGGTGAGCAGGTTGTCACCGCTGAAGTAGACTCTCACGCGGTCTATCTTGGCTTTTTGGGTGAGCGACTGCGGCAAGGTGTAGCCGAAGGTTACGTTTTTGAGACGGCAGTAAGCCAGGTTCTGCAAATAGCGGTTGTTCACGTAGGCCAGGTGACGGTCGCCCTGTGCGGCATAGCCTCTGATTTTGGGGAAGTAGGCATCGGGGTTGTCTTCGCTCCAGACATTGTCGAGGAAGTCGATAGGCGTGAACGACGAATACGGACGGGCAAAACCACCCCAGAAGAGCATGGCGTCGGTACCCGGATAAATCTGTTGGCGGCCGATACCCTGGAAGAAGGCCGAGAAGTCGAATCCCAACCAACCGAAGTTGATGTTACCGCTGTAGTTGTAGCGGGGGCGCGAGTTACCGATGATGCGCATGTCGCCTCGGTTGTCGGCCGTCTTGGCACCGTCGTCGATACGGCCGTTACCGTCGAGGTCGACAAAGCGGGGATCGCCGGCCTTCAGACCCTTATACTCGCCTACGGCCGTTTGCAGAATGTTTTTGGCAATGAGCGAGTGGTCTACCTGGGCCTGGTAGGCGGCAGCCTCCTCGTCGCTCTGGAACAGACCGTCGATGGTGTAGCCCCAGATTTCGCCGATGGTCATGCCTTCGTAGTAAGACGATACGTTGAAGTCTTTGGTGGGGTTGTCGTATTTGGTAATCTTCGAGATGTTATCGCCCAGCGAGAACGATACGCCATAGGTGAAGGGCTTGCCGGCCAGGTTGAACTTGTCGTTCCAGCTGATGGTCAACTCGTAACCTTTCGTGCGCAAGTCGGCGGCATTCTCTTGAGGCGACGAAGTACCGTAGGTAGCCGGCAGAGTTTTGCCCGGGACAAGCATGTCTTTGGTATCGCGGATATACATATCGCCCGTGAAGCTCAATCGGTTGTTGAAGAAGCCCAGGTCGACACCGATGTTTTTGTGAATGACGGTCTCCCAGGTGAAGTTGCCCGATGTGGGAGGCGAAACCGATGCGTAGGTGAGGAACTCGCCGTTGGCCAGATAGTTGTCCATTTGTACCAGATTCAGGGTCTGGATGTAGGGATAGGGGCTCGATATGGCCTGGTTGCCGAGCGAACCGTAAGAACCGCGGATCTTGAAGTTGGAGAAGGTGTTGCGGATAGGTGCAAAGAAGGGTTCTTCGCTCACGCGCCATCCGGCCGAAACCGAGGGGAATAGGGCGGCACGTTTGTCGCGACGGAAACGCGATGAGGCATCCCAGCGCATGTTTACCTCGGCCAGGTAGCGACCTTTCCAGTCGTAACCGACGCGGCCAAAGAAGCTCTCCAAAGCCCATTCATATTGTCCGCCCTCGAGATAGACATCTTTGGAGGGGTCGCCCAGGTTGAAGTCGTTCAATTCGTTGGACTGGAGGTTGAGCATGTAGGAGTAGAGATTCTTCTGATAGTCCTGTTCATAGTCGAAACCGAGTACGCCTCGAACGTGGTGACCGTTGAAGGTGTTGTCGTAGTTGAGGTAGGCATCGATCATGTGGTAGTATTCACTGTTGCTGTGCTGGCGCAACTTGTTCTTGAAAAGATTGGCCGAGCCGGTGCTTACAATGACGCCGGGTTCGGTCGAATATTCGGCCATCGAGGTGCGCACTACCTTGTCTTGCGTGTCGTAGCGGAAGCTGTAGTTGGCGTGGAAGGTCAATCCTTTGTAGAGTTTGAAGATGGCGTTGACCGTGGTTGTCAACCGTTTGTTCTTGTCGTTGGTGAAGGTGGTGCCGTCGCCGGTCATGATGTGTACACCGTCGGTCGGCTGCTGTGCGATGACCGCGTTGCTGAATACCCAACTGCCGTCGGGGTTGTAGGGCATCATAAAGGGCAGGGCGTGGAAGGTGTAGTTGGGAATGTTGCTTCCGTCTTCCAGACCGGGAGCCTTGTATTGCGAGTGGTACAGGTGAGTGGTTACGGTCAGGTTGAACCAGTCTTTGATGTCGCCGCTGATGCGGGCCCGCAGGTTGGCCGTGTTGAAGTGGTCGGGGTTCTGTTTGTAGATACCCTCTTCGGTGTGGTAGTTGGCACTGATGAAGTAGTTCATCTTCTTGGTGCCGCCCGATATGCTCACGTTGTTGTCCCAGGTAGGACGCGTGTGGCTGATGAGGTAGTTGTAGCAGTCGAAGTTGGCATAGTACATGTATTGGTCTATACCGCCGATGTTTTTCACTACGGTCCAGGGACGGTCGGGATTCTCTACCTTGTCGTAGCGGCGGGCTTCCAGCTCGGCATAGTCTTCGGCCGTATATTTGGTGTAGGTGGTACCGTTGTAGGGGCGGAAGAACTCGTCGACCAGCATGGCAGCATCGTATCCGGTGGTGATGAAGTCGGTGCATATGGTCGAGCCCGAGAAACTGAACCGTCCGTTGTAGTTGACTTTGGCGTCGCCGGTTTCACCTTTCTTGGTCGTAACGAGAATGACACCGAACGAGGCGCGGGCTCCGTAGATGGCAGCCGACGAGGCATCTTTCAATACCGAAATAGACTCGACGTCGCGCGGGTTGATGTTGTCGAGATCACCCTCGACACCGTCGATAAGTACCAGCGGCTTGGCCTCTTCGTTGATCGAACCGAAACCGCGGATGTTGATGCTGGTCCCTTCGTTGGGGCGGCCCGAACCGTACGAGATGTTCAAGTTGGGGACAGCACCCTGCAAGGCACGGCCCAGAGAGGCCACGGGGCGGTCTTCGATCTCTTTCGACGAAATGGCGTCGACGGCACCGGTCAGGTTGGCCTTCTTCTGCGTACCGTAACCGATTACCACCACCTCGTTGAGGGCTTTGGTGTCTTCGACCAGTTGGATGTTGATGTTGCGATGACCTTCTACTTTGACCCGTTGCGACAAATACCCGATGTACGAGTAGGTAATCGTTGAACCCGAAGTGGCCAGAATGGAGTAGTTGCCGTCAATATCGGTCACGGTGTTGGCTCCGTCTTTGACCGAGATGTTTACCCCGATAAGGGGTACACCGCTTTCGTCGGTAACCTGTCCGGATATTCTGATAAACGGATCTGCTTTCTTGGTAATTTTTTTCGTTAACACAATGTGGTTCTCTTTTACTTCATAGCCGATATTCTGGCCTTGAAGTATCTGCGCGAGGGCATCCCCGAGCGAAGCCTCTTTCAGCACAATGTTTACTCGGCGGTTCAGATCCACGTCGTTCACATTGAAAAAGAACGATTTCCCGGTTTGCTCCTTGACGGCTTCGATAGCCTCCTTTACCGTGACGTTTTTCAGGTTCAGCGTGATGTTCTGGGCCTGTACAATCGCGATATTACAGAGTAGCAGAAAAGCCAATAGCAGGTGTCTGTAATGCTTGATCATTGATAGGGTTGATTTAAAGGTTAGTATTTAAGTTTTGGCTATAAGCATGAATGGACGTTATAAAAATTTTGTGTGTTCATCATAAGAGACAACCCACAGAGCCTATCGGGTAGTCTGTGGGTAAAACTTTTTTTTATCTTTTTTTGAACTATGTAAAATAAGCGCGTGTGAAGAGGTAGTGTATGGTGGTATCGCTACGGGACTACGGGATACCACTCGATACCCTTGTGGGCCCAGCGGGGATACAGCAGACGGTCGAGTGCAGAGATGAAGCGGCCGAAGTCTTTCTGGTCGGCCCGGCTCCACCCCGATTCGGCATAGGCGGCGATGCGGGGGAATACCTGTCGTTGCATATCTTCGATGCGAGGTATCCATTCGCTCCACATCTGGCAACCGCTGCCCAGCAGCAGGGGGCGATACTGGCTGTCGATGCCTTGAGGGAATGGCGAGAAGGCATAGGCTTTCTCGAGAGGGAGCTTGGTATAGTTGTAGTCGAGATAGGTATCGCGGTGCGATGAGTTGATAACCCGGTGCCCCTGTTTCAAGGCTTCGGCAATGAGTGCGGGGTCGCCTTTCCAGAACTGCACGACGGCGTGAGGGTCGAGTGTGTGCGAACTCTCGATGTCGGCTTCGGCCCACTCGTGAATGTTTTTGCCCATGATGTCGTTCCACCCGACCAGGGTGCGGCCGTTGTCATGGATGAATCGGGCCATCTGGTTGGTGAACCACATTTGTACCTCGCTGTAATTGGCCAGGTGTTTCTCTTCCATCAGGCGGGCTATGTCGCGGTTGCTCTCCCAGGCTTCGGGGTGCACTTCGTCGCCACCGATGTGTATGTAGCGGCCGGGGAACAGGTCGAACACTTCGTAAAGTACGTTGTGGATAAACTCCATGACCTGCGGGTCGGCTACGTTGAATACTCCCCAGAAGGGGTTGAAATAGGCCGGAATCGAAGGTATGGTATCGAGAGCGCCCAGTTCGGGATAGGCCGTGATGGCGGCCGCGGTATGCCCCGGCATCTCAATCTCGGGGACGATGCGGATGTGTCGCTCGGCGGCAAAGGCAACAATTTCGCGTATGTCGTCGTGGGTGTAGTAGCCACCGTGTACGTTCACATCGTAGTCGGGGCTGTTCCACCCGCCTATCTGGCTGCTGTCGCGATAGGCTCCGATTTGGGTCAGCCGGGGGTATTTCTCGATTTCGATGCGCCATCCCTGGTCGTCGGTGAGGTGCCAGTGGAAGGTGTTCATCTTGAGGTAGGCCATCTCTTCGAGCAGTTGCTTGACGACGGCTTTTCCCTTGAAGTGGCGAGCCTCGTCGAGCATGAAGTCGCGCCACGGATACTCGGGCTTGTCGATGATTTGCAGGCAGGGTATGTGCAGGCGGTCCTGTACGGCGAGTTGCCGCAGGGTCTGTATGCCGTAAAAGATACCGGCATCGTGTGCCCCCTCGATGAGAATCGTGTCGGGCGAGACGGTGAGCCGATAGCCTTCGTCGCTCAGCAGGGAGTCCAGACTCTCGGTCCGAGCCAATACGATGTGATTGTTGCCCGTGCGCTCATGCAGGGCTATGTGTATATCTTCTTCGAGATATTGCTCCAGCAGTTTCACGTTGGTGGCGCTGCAACGTGCCACGATGCCGGTACGAGGGGTGAGTGCAAAAGTTCCCTCACGTAGCTCGACCGACTGGGGTTGCGGGACGAGTAGCGGTTGTGCGGCAAGGGCTATGGCCGAGACGATGCCGGCCAGGAAGAGAATAAGTTTTCGGGTCATGGAATTGTGGCTATTTGAGGTAAATCCATTGGCAGCCAGAGACGGTTTTATGCACGCGTTCCCGGCCTGTCTGTCGGATGTCGATTGTTAGTTTTCGGGGAGTATTGATGTGAATTTTCGAAACAATGGCTTCGGCTGGTACAATGCTGAGGGTCCCCTTTTTCAGTTCGGCCCGGCAGTTGTAGGCCAGCAGTGAACCGTCGTCGCGCACCAGTACATAGGCCGAGGTGAGGGCGCACTCTTCCATTGCCTTGAAAATCTCCTGTACCGTATTGTCTCCGGCACCGCCGCGCTCTTGGAATACACAGAAGGTGTCTTCGTCGTCGGGCCGCAGCCAGGGACTTATCATGTCGAGGTACTGTTCGCCTACAATCGAGTCGGTCACTATGCCGTGATGTTTTTTCTCCGGATCCTCTACATAGAGCTGTGCCTCGACGTAGGGGTCGGGAATGAAGGCCCAGCGCAGGGTACCGTCGGCTTTCATGATTTGTGCGCAGGTACCGAGCGTGTCCATGAAGTCTTTGAGGTAGAACTCCTCGCCGGTGAGCAGATAGAGGTAGTACGAGGCATAGATTTTCCAGGCCGTCCAGCCGTGAGGCGAGTTCATTACCTGGTTGGGAACGAAGTAGACATCGAGAGCCTCCCAGTAGCGCAGGGTTGCACCCCTCATGCGGCAGTCGGGTATGAGCAGCTGTTCGAGGCAGCGGTGCTTCTCCATCAGGTAGCGGGCGGCATCGCGGTAGGCGTTGCGTCGGGCCGTATCGGTGGTCTGCAATCCATACATGCCCAGTTGCAGGGCACTGCACGAAATCATGCCGTCCTCGAAGGTCATGTCGCCCTCGGTCTCGATATTGTCGCGACGGGAGCAAAGGTCGTCGATAGCCCGTTGTGCCGACTCTGAATGTCGGGTATATCGCTCGTTCCACAGCGGTTCGTCGGCCAGTTTTTGTTCGGCATTGGCCAACTCGAGCATCGACTTGGCCGTATAGATAACGGCTGTGTAGTGGGTGCCTTGTGAGCGGTAGGCCCCGTCGGGACCCTGTATCCGGTCGGAGCAGAGGTAATCGGCTATGTGAGCCGCTTTTTCCAGATAGGGGCGGGAACCTGTGGCCTCCCACAGATCGACCAGCATGCCCATCAAGGCCGAGAAGTTCTGTATGCGGTGGGGCAGGGCGTCGGGGTTGGGAATCCAGGTCGTGGTATCGATGATGAGGGGCAGGGTGCGGTCGAAGCGTCGTTGCAGGGCTTGGTCTTTCTCCGGGTCGGGGAAATATTTGGCAGTGAGGAATGCGGTGTAGTATCCGTAGAAAGTCTCGCAGGCGTTGGAAAAGATAGGTTGATTGCGGGCTACGAAATCGCGGGCGTTCTTCATGTACCACGACCAGGGTTGCCGCACGAATACGCGGGCTTCGGCCCGTTGGCCCGACTCGTTGGTTGCCACAATGCGGTATTCGCCCAGCTGGGCGGGAGCGAATGAGGCTTGGAAGAGTCCGTTTCCAATCGATCGGGTTGCCGTGCCGATGTGTTTCGCGTCGGGACCTTCGATTGATAGGGTTATCGGGCTGGTCGAGTTGACCCGTATGTCGAGAGGCTCGTCGGGCAATAGGGTATATCGGTTGCATTCGATCAGAGGTATATCGGCCCAGGCCGACAGCTGGGACTTGACATGGTCGAGCGAGTCGATGCGTCCCAGGTGAATCTCCCAACTGCGGGTTTCGCCCGGAGCCAGTTGCGTGAGGTGCTGCGGATGGCGTTCGGGCAGAGGCAGGGTGTGCAACAGTTCGAGGCTGGCCGTCCTTATCTGGTGTCCCCATTTCCATTTATACCACCCTTCGTAGATGTAGTTGAGCGCATACGAGGCGACCGGTTGCGAGGTGGCAAAGCCGAATAGAACTTGTCGGGGAGACATGAGATAGCCCCAGGCAAAATCTTTTTCGCAGCGCAGCAGGGTAGGGAAAAACTTATTATCCCATTGCGGATAGGAGTGCATTTCGCTGTCGATGCCCAGAATCAGCCGGCTGCGTTTGGGGCAGAAGGGCTTGTCGCTCAGATTGGTCATGGAACACTCAACCACGAGGTGGTCGCCGGCCGAGCGGTAGGTCATGCGATAGGCTATGTGGTCGCGTTCGCCGATAAAGCTCCCCGGTTCTTTGGCATAATGGGCGAGCATGACCTCCTCCCAGGCAGGGCCCGACAGACGGTCGTGACGGAAAGGGATGGTTTGCCATTCGCCGTCGGCGAAATATTCGTATCGGTCGATGGTGCCGTCGGAAAGTCGAATAAAGGCTTTCCAGTCTGGACCTTCGACAATGTACTGTTCTTGAGGCTGTGAGGCCGGTGCTTGCAGGGGCAGCAACAGAGCTATCAACAGCCAGAACCGCTGGATGAGGTAGCCTGCCGGGAGAGTCGAAAATCGTTTGTTTGTCATGGTCGATAGGGTATAAGAGAGGCTTGCAGACCTTTTGTGCAGGCCTACTCACGGGTAAATAGTCGTAGGTTGTTTATTGAAATATTTCTATTTCGTTTTTACTAATCTTGTAGTGATAGTTAAACTTGTTGGTGGCCGCCATGATATTCATAATCTCGTTGATATTGTTCGACTCGATTACGAAGTCGCCGTAGAATATCATCTTTTTCAAGGTGTCGTCCTTGATGCTGATGTCGACATCGAAAGCCCGCTCCAGAGCTCGGGCAATAGTCTCCATGTTCTCTTCGTCGAAGTATAGGTGGCCGTTTATCCAGGCGTTGGCATTTTTCACGCCATCGGTTTTCACGTGGGTGATTTTATTTCTTTTGTCGTAGTGGGCTATCTGGCCGGGTTTCAGGGTGGTTTTTCCTTGCGGGTTGAGCAGAGCCACCGACCCCTCCATGAGGGCTACCTTGATAAGGGTGTCCTCGGGATAGTTCCGGACGTTGAATTTCGTACCCAGAACTTCGACCTTGATGTCGTCTGATGTGACATGGAAGGGTAACTCCTTGTTCTTGTTGACCTCGAAATAGCCTTCGCCCTCCAGTTTTATATCCCGGTTGTCGACCCCGAATTTATTGTCGTAGGAGAGTTTGGAATCGGCGTTGAGCCATACGCAGGTACCGTCGGGAAGCGTAAGTTTCAGTTTCGACCCGCGGGGAGACTCCAGCGAGTAGGCCAACGGCTGCAACAGTTGGTGATGGTCGGAGAAGTAGATGGTACTCATACCGGCTACGAAGGCAATCACCAGACTGGCTGCAATATAGACGACCCGATGCCACAAGGGTCGAATGCGGGTGTGCTCTTTTTGTCGTTTTTCCTGGGCAATACGTTTTTTGAATTTCAAGAAAGCTCGCTCTTTAAGCCGATCGAAATCTTTTTTCTCCCGGAGCGAAGAGATGAGCCAGACTTGTTGAATTTCTGAGAAATAGGCTTTGTTCTCCTCATTCTCGTCAATCCAGTCTTTCAAGCGTTTCAAATCGGGAAGGGTAATTGTCCGATTCAGGAAAGAGAGAATCAGATTGTTTATCTGTTCGTTATGTCTATTATCGTGCTTCATATTTCAAAAGAAAGACAGGTTTAATCGCTTCCAGGGTAGTATGAGAATCTTCTATTTAAGCATTTTTAAATATTTAGAAATTCCAACAACTTTTCAAGGGTTCCCGTTACAGGTATTTGGCTGGTTATCGACAGGAGCAAAAGAACCATCAGGTAATCTTTCAAGTCTATCCTTAGGCGAGAGAGTGCGTTTTTGATATGGTATTTTACCGTATTGACCGAAATTCCCATCTGGGCGGCAATCTCTTCGTATTTCATGTCGTGGTACCGGCTCATGACAAAAGCCTTTCGGCACTCCTCGGGCAGGTTGTCGATAGCTGTGGCTATGGCGCTTTCGAGTTCGGTTTCGAGTATCTTTTCGAGCGGGTGTTCCTCTTCGATGAAATAGAACGACTCTATATCGGTGTAGTCTTGCAGCGAATTGACCGATACCTCCTTGGCAATGTATTCCTGTTGCAGATAGTTGATAGCCCTATTTTTTACACTGCGTATAAGGTATGAACGCAGGGAGGTATGTATGTTCAGTTTTTCACGTATCTCCCAGATGTTGTATATCACATCTTCTACTACGGTTTCGGCCATGTCGTTGTCGCACAGGTAGCCCTTGGCGACAGCACACAGATAACCGTAATATTTGTCATAAATATATCGGAAGGCATCTTCTTCGCCTTTCTGCAAGTAATCTATAATATTTTCGTCGGTTATCTTCATAGGGCCTTTTTAGCAGAGGGAGCATGTGATGAAACATAAGGCAAATATATGAAAATAAATTTATTTTTGTCAAGTCGGCATAGATATGTCACAAAGATTTCATGAAAGGAGAATGGTTGATTTTTCTCTAAGGTCCATTTTTTTGAGGGTATGGTTTTGGGGGATGCTGCTTTGAAAGGTGTCTCATATAAAAACACAATCATTCATCTTAAATTGTTTTATCATGAGAAACGTAACCTTTCTTATTTTAATGTGCTTTTTGTCTTTTTTTACGCCGGCTTATGCGGTGTATGACAATCTTTATTTGGTGGGTAATGCAACCGAAGCGGGGTGGAACCCCGATGCGGCTATTCCTATGGAACGGAGCGAAGCGGGTGTCTTTTCGTGGACGGGTACGCTGACCGATTATAGCGTGGACCAGGCCCGATTCAAGTTCCTGGTGGCTAACCGTTGGGAGCCGTCGATTACTTGTCGTTGCGACGTGTCGGGGCACTTGCTGGTCGAGCCGGGGGTCGAGTATGATTTGTATGAACGTCCTACGGCCAACGACGGATACGACAACGCTTTTCAAGTGGCGGTGACTGGTGTGTATACTCTTGAGGTGAACCTCAACACGATGAAGATGGTGTGCACGAAGCAGGATGAGACCGAGCGGGAGAATTGGGAGTATGTGCGTCCCGAGATCGGTGCCGATGGCGAGGGGCATGTATTCCCGGGTGTCTGCACGCCTTTCGGTCTGGTAAAACTGGGGCCCGATTGCGGCGACATGAATGCCAATGCCGGGTGGAGTAGCGGCGGTAATATACATGGCTTCAGTCATCTGCACGTGAGTGGAACCGGCGGAGGCCCCAAATATGGCAATATTTTGTTTCAGCCGATGACGGGCGACTTGAACTTGGCCGACTATTCGTCGGCTCGCACGGGCGAACGGTTCGGGCTGGATTTGTACGAAGTGACCTTGAGCAAATACAACATCGGTGTGCGGCTGACAGCATTGGACAGAGCGGGGTTCCACGAATATACGTTCCCGCAGTCGGCTTCGTCGAAGGTTCTGATTGACGCAGGCAGTTGCCTGACGCTGAATGTAGAGTCGCAAGAGTTGATGGCTTCGGGAGTAAAGATTCTTTCCGATCATGAAATCGAAGGCTACTCGACCGTTCGCGGGGGGTGGAATCTGGGAGACCCGTATACGGTCTATTTTTATGCCATATTCGATACTCCGGCCGATGCGTATGCGGTGTGGCGTGGTACGTCGGTATTGACGGGTAACGAGGTCGATGCAACCGGTACCGAGAAGTCGGGAGCTTATTTCGAATTTAATACGACCGAGTCGCAGAAGATTCGGGCAAAGGTGGGCATTTCGTTTATCAGTACGGCCCAAGCCAGGGAGAATGTATCGGGTCTGTCGTCATGGAGTTTCGATGAGGTACGTCAGGCAGGTATCGACCGATGGAACGAGGTGCTGAATACGGTAGATGTCGAGGGAACCGACAACGACAAGACTATTTTCTATTCGGCTCTGTATCATGCCTATCTTCAGCCCAGCGACCGCACGGGCGAGAATCCGCTGTGGCAATCGGACGAACCTTACTACGACGATTACTATGCGATATGGGATACGTTCCGCGCCACTCATCCGTTGTTTACGCTGCTTACTCCTTCGCGTCAGGCCGATATGGTGCGGTCTATGATCGATATTTATGAGCACGAAGGATATATGCCCGACGGTCGCAGCGGTAACTGCAACGGTCGGGTGCAGGGGGGCTCGAACAGCGACATCCTGATAGCCGATGCAATGGTCAAGAATCTGCCGGGTATCGACTATGAAAAGGGGTTGGCGGCCATGATCAAGAATGCCGAGGTAGAGCCTGCCGACCCTCGTAAAGAGGGCCGTGGCGGTGTCGAGGAGTATAACAGCAAGGGGTATCTGTCGACGGCTACCGAGCGTTCGGGGAGCCGCACCTATGAGTATTCCTATTGCGACTACGCCATTGCCACGGTAGCCGGGAAGTTGGGCCAACAAGAGGTTTATGAGAAATACCTCGAGCGGTCGAACAACTGGAAGAATCTGTGGAACGACAACATCAACAGCTTGGGATTCAAGGGATTCTTGTGGCCGAAAAACAGTAACGGCGACTGGGTGAACGAACGGGACTACAACGTGTTCCGTCGCGACGGCTGGGAAGGTATCGTATACGAGTCGTTCCCGTGGGAGATGTCGTTTTATGTGCCTCACGATGTAAACGGGCTCATTGCCCGCTGTGGCGGCAAGGAGACCTTCTTGCGTCGGCTGGATACCTATTTCACCCATGTCGAGAACGGATTCGACCAGGGCAGTTACATGGGGCTGTTCCAGATAAGCAACGAGCCGGCCTTCCTGGTACCGAGCCTCTATAACTATGTGAACCGCCCCGACAAGGCTGCCGAGATTGTGCGCAAGGTCTTGAAAAACCGATACAACATATCGGCTACCGGGCTGCCCGGTAACGACGACTCGGGTTCGATGTCGGCCTGGTATATCTTCCATGCCATGGGCTTTTTCCCCAATGCGGGGCAAGATGTATATCTCATTTCGAGCCCGGTATTTGCACATACGACCATTCGTCTCGAGAATGGAAATACGTTTGAAATCGTAGCTACGGGAGCCAGCGACAAGAATATTTATATCCAATCGGCCCGCCTGAACGGTGAACCGCTCGACCGCTGTTGGTTGCGTCACGACGAAATCGTGGCCGGCGGTACGCTCGAATTTGTCATGGGTGAGGAGCCCTCGACCTGGGCTTTCGATGGTGAAACCCCTCCCTCTTCGCCGGTAGGCATCGACGAGGTGTCGCCTGAGATTGAGTCGCCCCAGGTCCGTATCCAGTCGTATAGTGCTCAGGTGGGGGAGAATGAAGCGGCTTATTGCCTTTTCGAAGAGCCTGAGAAATATGTAAAGTGGTGCGACAACAAGAGCACCGAGCCGTGGGTGATTTTCGAGTTGGCCGATGTCTATGAGGTCGACCGCTTCGTCTTTCGAGACTCCAAAACGGTAGAGGGCAACAACAACGTGCACTCCTATCGCATCTATACCAGTCTGACCGGCGCCGATGGCGATTGGGAAGAGGTGGTGAACCGTAACGACGAAGCCGCCGGAAATGCCAACGTGAAGGACCATCGTCTGGCCGAACTGAAGGCCGCCCGATATGTCAAATTCTCCATGGAGCTCCCGACCGGCGAGAATGCCGTGCGTATCTATGGATTCGATATATATGGGCACTTGAAGGAGCGGGTCGATCGAGGTGCGCTGGTCAGCGTGGGCAAGACTTTTTTGAAGTCGTCGGGCTCCCGATCGTTCTACGCCAATGCCCGTCACCTGTTCGACGGTGTTACCGCCGATACCGAGTATCATTGGACATTCGACAAGTCGGCTGCCGACCGTCACTATTGTATCGTCGATCTGGAGGATGTCTACAAGGTGAATACCTTTAAGGTATATGACTCGGGACAGATTGACGGATATAACGTCTATGTGGCTACCGAATGTCCCGACCTTGATAAAGACAATGCGACCGACGGAAACGAAGGGTGGACTCTCGTCACCTCGGGCCTGAACAAGAACTGTAAATCCGTGACGATAGAGCCGGTCGAGGCCCGTTATGTGAAACTCGAGATACCGAGCGAGCATGTTGAAGGAGAATCGGCTTCGGTGACCGAGTTTGAGGTGTATCGAAGCGATACCCCGACAGGCATTGAAGCTACTGGAAACGAAGATTTTGCCGTCTATCCCAACCCGGTAAAGCGGGGAGAGTCGCTGCATTTGATGGCACAAGGGCTCGTGAGTATCTATACGATAGATGGCAAGCCGGTGTGGAGTAGTTGGGTCGATGAGGCTGCAACACTCTCGACCGATGATTTTTTGCCTGGAATCTATTTGGGTCAGGTCAATGGCTTGGAAAGAAACGAATCGTTCAAGTTGATTGTGGAATAAGGAATCCATTAGTTTGATAATTCAAAGGGGAGGATGAGGAGCTGCACGAGAAGTACCTCGTCCTCCTCTTTTCATTTTGCATGTTTCCGTGTATATCTCCCGCTCGAAATGCTTCAAAATTGTCGGGTTATGCCACGTTCTACCCAAAATAGTATTACATTTGCGGTGCCAATTATTTATTTGTTGAAGTAAAGAATCGATACCGTGCTGTTTAATTCCTTAGAATTCATACTGTTTTTTCCGATAGTTTGCTTGGTCTACTTTTTGTTGCCAAAGCTCAAGTGGAGGACGCTTTTTCTGCTGGTGGCCAGCTACTATTTCTACATGTGTTGGGAGCCTACTTATGCGTTGCTGCTGTTGACCAGTACGGCAATTACCTATGTTTCGGGGTTGTGTATGAGTCGTTTTCAAGAACAAAAGTGGCGCAAGACGGCCTTGGTTTCGGGAATCGTAATCAATCTGGGGATTTTGTTTTTCTATAAATATTACGAGTTTGCCGGGTCGCTCATTACCGATTTCTTTTCATGGTTTGGGATTGGAATCAGCATACCTCAGTGGAATGTGCTGCTGCCGGTGGGAATTTCGTTCTATATATTCCAGGCCGTGGGATATGCGGTTGATGTATATCGGGGTACGATAAAGGCCGAGAAAAACTTTATCGTCTATGCGCTCTTCATTTCGTTCTTCCCGCAGTTGGTTGCCGGACCCATCGAGCGGGCCAGGAACATGTTGCCCCAGTTCAAGGAGAAGCACAAGTTTTCGTACGAGAATTTCGATAGGGGATTGCGCTGGATGTTGTGGGGCTTTTTTATGAAACTCTGTGTGGCCGACCGTATTTCGACCTATGTCGATGCCGTGTACAACAATTATATGGAGCACTCGGGTACGAGTCTGCTGCTGGCAACCTTTTTCTTTACCTTCCAGATTTATTGCGACTTTGCCGGGTATTCGCTCATAGCCATAGGCTCGTCGCGGATTATGGGATTCCACTTGATGGAAAACTTTCATCGTCCCTATTTCTCGAGGAGCATCAAGGAGTTTTGGCGGCGATGGCATATCTCGTTGTCGACCTGGTTTAAGGACTATCTGTATATTCCGTTGGGGGGGAATCGGGTGAGCCATTGGCGGCATCTGTGGAATCTGTTTGTCACCTTTCTGGTGAGCGGTATTTGGCACGGTGCCAACCTTACTTTTGTGCTGTGGGGTACTCTGCACGGACTGTATCAGGTGGTAGGGATTGAGAAAAACCGGTTGCTGCCTCAGGTGAAAGCGCCCCGGAAGCTGCATGCCGTATTGAATTGTTTAGTGACTTTTGTGCTGGTGATGTTTGCCTGGATATTCTTCCGGACCAACGATTTACATTCGGCCTTCGAAATTATCGGTCGCATCTTTACCCATCAGGGCGCCTTGTTTACTGGCGAGGGTATCCCCTCGTTACTGCTGGGATTTATGTGTATCGGTATCCTCATGTTGAAGGAGTTGAAAGATGAGTTGTCGCTGAAAATTTACGCTCTGGATTCTCCTCATTATGGTGTGCGCATCGCTTCGATGTCGCTCTTCCTTGCGTTTATCATCTTGTCGGCTTCGTTCGATGGAGGCGCTTTTATTTATTTTCAATTTTAGAAACGGTCGGTTATGAACAGAGATGTGATAAAGTGTATCAAAACCTGTGTCGCTCTGGTGGTGATTGTGATACTGCTCGATGTATTGTTCGGGCAGATCATGTCGTTCTATTCAAAGCGGTATGGTTTGCCGGGCGACTATGCCAAGATTGAGTATCTGTTCAGGCAGTCGCAAGACGATGTCTTGATTTTGGGCTCGTCGGTAGCCATCAATAGCTTTATGCCTGCTCCGATGATGGATAGTCTGGGCGTGTCGATATTCAATGGCGGATGTAATGCCCAGAATCTTGTCTTTTTCAGGTGTATGGTCGACGGTGCACTGAAACATCATCAGCCTCGAGGCATTATTTTGGTGTTGCAGCCCGATGAGTTGGCTTTTGACGATATGGGCAGAATCTCGTTGTTGAATCCGTATTACGGACAGAGTTCCCTGATAGATTCGACATTGGCGTTGCAGAACAATGGCAAAGCCGCCTTTTTCCTGCATTCCAATCTGTATAGATACAATACGGTTTGGTTTCGCATATTGTTGCAGAGTTTCCTTCCCAAGGAAGAGATGGCCAACTATGGTTTTGTGGCCAAGCATAAGCCCCTGCTTTTACCTGAGTTTAATGACCTGGGCAGTAGACCCGACGACCGCTTTGTTGCACCGGATAAGTTGCAAAGCCTGCAAGCTATTATCGGACAGGTGCAGGCCGACGATGTAGAGTTGTTGGTCGTTATACCTCCCTGTTACAAGCGGTTGATGGCCGGGGGTAATCCATATTCGAAACAACTGCTGAAACAGGTGTGTCAAGAGCATGGTGTTCAGGTGATGGATTACAGCGAGATGGACTATTTTTGGCAGCGACCTGAATTGTTTTACGACAACTCGCACTTGAATGGCGAGGGGGCCAACGTCTTTACACAGATGTTTATCGGCCAGATTTTGAAAAGTGAGTTTTACCAACGTGTAAAAAATAAGAGCGATGAATCGAATAAGAACTAAATTTTTGATTGTGATGACGATGTTGATGGGTTTAGCCTCTTCGTGTTCCGACGATGGTGTATCCGAACTGTGCTTCGTAGGCGATTCGCTGGTAGCCGGTTGGGATGTGAAGTCGTCGTTCCCTACCCGTGTGGTGCGAAACGATGGCGTGAGCGGGGCCCATTTGGAAGATATTCTCACCTGGAATCTCGATTACCGGGGTAAAGATGTGGTGATGCTCATCGGTACGAACAACTTGGGCTATGAATTTATCGACGAGCAGACGCGCCCGCAGTTCATTGCCGATTTTGTCGAGGAGTATCGACATACGATCGAGACATTGGCTCCTCGTCGTGTCTTTGTCATCTCTATCCTCCCTCGCAGTGCCGAGAACGACGATAAGAATATTTCGCTATATATCCGTGAACTGAATGCGGCCCTTGAGCAAATGGTAGCCACATTGGGTTATGGAACCTTCGTCGATGTGTATGACTATTTTCTGTACAAAGGGGGTATGAATATGAACTATTCGCTCGACGGACTCCACCTGAACGATTTGGGTTATAATATATTGAATGTAAGATTGTCAAAAGAGTTATGAAACTGAAATATCTGCTTTTAGGAATTGTCGCTTCGCTCGCTTGTAGCGGGTGGGCGCAGGTCGATACGCTCTCTGCAAAATCCGTTTTCGTAGGATTGCGAAACAACAAATACGTATTTGCCGGCTATCAATCGGGCAAATGGTCGGTAGGCCTTGAGAATACATTGTGGATACGCAACCCCAAAGAACAGTATATCCGGGCTGTCGGGGGCTATCGGCTCGATACGGGCCTGTGGGGTATGCTCTTTTCGGCCGATGCATTTGCCGGTGCCAACTATGCCGGCCGGTACTACGACGGGAGTGTGAAAGTCGGCTTGGACAAGACCATGGACCGGTTCAGCTTTGGGGCCGGAGTCATGGCGCTTTACGATTCCGACCTGGGTTACAACACCTGTTATACGGTACATGCCGCTTGTCGCATCATTCAGGAAGCCTCGCTGGTCGTAGATATAACCAACATTCCAGAATACCGTATGCCCGAGCATCGCATCGTACCCGGGTTGTTGTTCCGGGCGCGTAAACTTTGGGTACGCCCCGAGCTCTCCATCCCGCTCAACGACAATATTCAGTTTACCCGGGTACTGCTCTCGTTCCGATACGACTTCTTATTGAAATAATATAATCAATTGAATGACCTATGACCGATACTCTTCAGCTCAACGAGCACAACAAGGAAGAATATCCGCCCATGCACACCACCGAGTTGGAAGCCTCTTCGATTGTGATATATACGACTGCCGATAATCAAATTTCGTTAGAGGTAAAGATGAATGGCGATACAGTGTGGCTTACACAAGGGCAGATGGCCGAATTGTTTGGCCGTGATAGAACGGTGATAGGCAGGCATATAAAAAGTATATTCCAAGAGGGTGAGTTGAAGCCCGAAGAGGTGTGTGCAAATTTTGCACATACCACTCGACATGGTTCGTTAAAGGGGAAATTTCAAACTCGTACAATCGTTTACTACAACCTCGATGTGATTATTTCGGTCGGTTATCGAGTAAAAAGTTTGCGCGGTACTCAGTTCAGACAGTGGGCGAATAGAATATTAAGGGAATACCTTGTCAAGGGGTTTGTTGTCAATGAAAAACTTAAACTGGATCGCTATCAGGAGTTGAAGAGTATGGTCCATATCTTGGGCAATACGATAAAGCGACAAGACATGTTGACCTCGGATCAGACTAAAGGGTTATTGGCTGTAGTAACTGATTATGTGTATGCGCTTGACATATTGGATAAATATGATTATCAGCAACTCTCTATCGAAGCAACAACTCAAGGAGAGAGGTTTCATGCTACATACGAAAATGCCATGCAGGCAATTCAGTCGTTGAAAACCAAATTTGGCGATAGCAATTTGTTTGCTCATGAAAAAGACCAATCGTTCCGAAGCTCTATTGCTACGATATATCAGACCTTCGATGGGAAAGAACTCTATCCCAGTATCGAGGAAAAAGCCGCTATGTTGTTGTACTTAGTGACTAAGAATCATTCTTTTAATGATGGAAATAAGCGTATTGCAGCCATGCTTTTTCTTTGGTTTATGGAAAATAACGGTATTTTGTACAGGGCCAATGGTGAGAAACGTATTGCCGATAATACATTAGTGGCACTTACGTTGATGATAGCAGAAAGTCGAACCGAAGAAAAGGATATTATTAAAAAAGTAATAGTCAATCTAATCAATCAAAGAAATTGATATGGAGCAAAATTTGCAACCTCAGCTCAACGAGCACAACAAGGAAGAATATCCGCCCATGCACACCACCGAGCACATCGTTAACCAGACGATGATACGCCTCTTCGGGTGCGGTCGTGCAGTCTCGGCGCATATCGAAAGAAAGAAAAGCAAACTCGATTTCAAGTTACCGCAACCTCCCACCGAGGCCGAGATTCAGCAAATCGAAGATTGTGTCAACCGCGTGATTCAGGAACATCTGCCCGTAACCACACAATACATTACTCAAGACGAAGCCCGCCATCGTTTCGATTTGGCACGGCTCCCGCAAAATGCCTCCGAAACGGTGCGGGTTGTCAAGGTCGGCGATTATGACCAATGTCTCTGTATCGGGAAGCATGTAGAGAACACCTCCGAGATAGGGACCTTCAAAATCATCAGCCACGACTACAACGACGGTATCCTTCGGCTGCGATTCAAATTGCTATAATCTCTTGGCCCGATTGGGTGGAATTGGGCTCAAAAAACTTCTCGAGCTCGAACAGGAAGGTTTTTGAGTATAAAAAAGTCAAACCCGATAACCTTTTATAACAATCAGTAAATAAAAAGGTTGAACGAAATCGCTCGAAAATGCCGAAAATTTTTTGAAAAAAAAAGTTGCTGAAAAATTTGGAAGGGAAAAGAAAAAGGGTGTATCTTTGCATCACTTTCGCCGCGAGAAAGGGCCGAAAAGACCTGACTCGGAAAGACGAAATAAAGTTCATTGACAAGACTGAAAAGAAGCAAGTGTAGTACAAGAGAAAAGAGAGAAC
>OJNS01000466.1_pt1 | contig 26217 bp, 19 predicted proteins | sample 1597911 | NCBI WGS metagenome assembly OJNS01 (sample SAMN01915214, study PRJEB22387) | human gut metagenome | isolation source: stool | host: Homo sapiens | place: USA
GATATGGAGCTTGTGCCGACGAAGGAGCCAGCATCGCATTTGGCTAGTCGCCGGTATCCCGGCTCCCCGCCAAATGCTGTTTGCGGGCAGCAGCCCACACCCACTTCAATGAAAACGGAGGAAAGATGAAAAAAGGCAGACAATTCAGCATTCGGATCTCGGAACAGGATTTAGAGACAATCCGCCGAAAAGCAGCGCAGGCGCACATGAGCCAGAGCGACTATGTGACCGCGTGTTGTCTCGGAAAACGGATTGTGATTCTGAACGGGCTGAAAGAGGTTTTGCGGCAGCAGAAGGCCATCGGCAACAATCTCAACCAGCTGACTGTGCTGGCGAACATGGGCAAGGTACAGTTCGCCAATTTGGATTCTGCCGTGCAGGAATTCTCTAAGATCAATACCGCTCTGAGGAAAATGCAGGAGGGAGGTTTGGCAAAATCGCAATCGTCCATTTCGTGAACTACAAAAAGGGGACGCAGACGCGCGGTTGCATGAAAAGTGTCATGCGCTATGTTTCTCAACTCAGCAAGACGCTCTGGGATGGTCAGCAGCTCGTCAGCGGAATCGGCTGTCAACCGGAAACGGCGTTCGACGAATTCCTGAGTACGAAGCTGCTGCACCACAAGGACGGTGGCATCCAGTTCTACCACATGGTGCAGAGCTTCCCACGCGGCGCAGACGTTGACCCGCGCACGGCGCACGAAGCCGCACGGCGGCTGGCAGAATACTTCGAGGGCTGTGAGGTACTGGTCTGTACGCACGTTGACCGGGAACACATTCATTCACACTGTATTATCAACAGTGTCAATTTTGAAACCGGTAAAAAAGTACATATGGCGGATGAGCAGATTCAGGCGCTGCGCGTTCGCAATGACCAGATTTGCGAGGAACTGGGGCTGCCGAAATTCCAGAAAGATGAGCAGCGGCAGTCGCGTGGAATGTCCAACGCAGAATACTACACGGCGTCCAAAGGCGAGAGTTGGAAATTTGAACTCATGCGCGTGATCGACGAGTGTATGCGCTGCGCCGGGAATCGTGAGGAATTTTTGGTTCTGCTCCGCTCTGAGGGCCACGATGCCGCATGGACAGGCAGCCGGAAGAATATTACCTACACCACACCGGATGGACGCAAATGCCGTGACAGCAAGCTGCACATGGAGAAATACTTAAAAGAAAATATGGAGGCTGAATTTGGATACAGAACGGAGAATGACAACACAAGAAATGTTGACGCAGCACAAAAAGCTGATGGACGAGGCGCAACGGCTGGAACCCAGCGTGATGGTCACGGAGCGGAACTGGAACGCGATGCTCAAAATGCAGCACAATCTGTTTCAGCAGCAGATGCAGCTGGACGCAGACCTGAAAAAACTTCTGACGAGGGAGGGCGCACAGGAATCTCTGATCAAGATGCAGACGAGCGCAGAAAAATTCGAGAAACAGGCTGGGAACCTGAACGAGAGGTATTCTTCCAACTGCAAGGCGCTGACCGAGACTACGAAGAACGCCCTGACCACAATCCTGAACGATACGAAAAATCAGCTTTCGAATACGGTGCAGGAGACGCGGAAGAAAATCCGGACGTGCGCGTGGATCTCGATTACAGCGGTGATCTTGTGCGCGGCGCTGTGCGCCTTGGCCGTGCTGTGGAGCAGATGACGGACGATGCACCGACACGTGACGGAACAACCACGCCACCGCACATCGACAGTAAGCGCCGAAAGAAGCTCAGGCAAAAGAAAACCGCCCTCGGCCATGCCGAAGACGATCATGAAGATTGGGATATGAAACAGGAACTATGAAAGGAACGCCTATGGCAAGAAAACGAAAAGAAAACATTTCGGAGGTCATGTTCAGCTACGTCGGTACGGATGAGCAGTTCGATGAATTTCTGAAAATGCTGGTGCATGACTACCTCTCGGTAGATCAGCCATATACAAAGTTGCAGGAGGATTTTGTTGATCATGTAGATTCCTGCTGCGCATGATGGATTGTACTAGCTATTCGAAAAATAGTGTGCTATGGTGTGTGCTGCAATCGGCACACACCATAGCGGAAAGGAGGAACCATGAAGGTCTGGCTGTATTACCGCCTGAGCCGGGACGAGGATGATGAACTGAACTCCCTGACAAATCAGCGAAAGATCATTTACGAATATGCCGTTACAAACGGACATGAAGTTGTTGGCGAGTCCTTTGACGATAACGTCAGCGGAATGCACTTCAACCGCGAGGGCATTGACAAAATCTACGAAGTTGTGGAAGCTGGAAAAATCGAGGCGATCATTGTCAAAGACCTATCCCGGCTGGGTCGACACCGAACGCAGACTGCCCTGTTCATCGACTACCTGCGGGAGCACGATGTTCGCGTCCTCTCGGCGACGGAAAATATCGATACGTTCAACGAAAATGACGATCTCATCATTGGCTTCAAAGGTTTGGTCAACGATTTCTATGCGCGCGACGGCAGCCGCCGTGTGCGGACCGGCTACCGGCAAAAACAAAAGGAAGGGCTCGTGACCATTCCGCCATTCGGATATTTCAAGGATAAAAACACGAAGAAGGTTGTCATTGTAGAGGAAGCAGCTGAAACCGTTCGACTGATCTTCACCGCCTACGTTGGCGGCAGCGGTATGAAGACTATCGCCCGCACACTGAATGAGCAGAAGAGAAAAACACCTGCGCTCATGCAACTGGAACTGCTGAACAAGAGCCTGCCCAACACGCAGGACGTCATCCTAAAAAAGTATCTTTGGGACGCAACCATGATAGCCCGCATTCTCAGGGACGAAAGCTATGTTGGAACGCTCATCTGCCACAAAAGCGAACGGAACAAGATCAACAAAACCTTCCGCTTCACAGAGCCGGAAGAACAGTTCCGTCATGAAAACTATCTCCCGCCGATCATCACGCCGGAACTGTGGGAGCAGACGCAGATGATGCTGGCGGAGCGGAAACGATTGAACGTGCGCGCCGCGCCCTCGCAGGAGATCCTGCGCTACAGTGGACTTCTCCGCTGCGAGGACTGCGGCAGAGCCATGTTTGGCAGGCGCATCCATCTGAAAAGCGGCGAACGGGTCACCTATGTTTGCAGCACCTACAACCGCTTCGGCAAGGAGCATTGCTCCCAGCACCAGATCGACGAGTCCGTATTGGACAGGCTGATTATCGACGAACTGCGCAATACAAAAGCGCTGTATCAGCAGAACTGGGATGCGCTGGAGCGGCTGATCGCACAGTGGACACCAAAGGCAGAACTGACCGGTGCGCAGATCATCAAGCTGGAAAAGAAAATCTGCTGTCTGGAGGATGAAACGGAGGTAATTTTAATGGAGCGGATACGAGATCGGGCGAACGCTGAACGCTACGACCGCATGATTCAAAAGCGCGAGGAAGAAATCGCTGCGGCAAAAAAGCAGATCGAAGAACTGCAAAACATCTCCGCTGTCCTGCGGGATCGGCAAACGAAGCTCAAACGGGATATCGGCATGATTGACGACATTCTCGCTGAGGGCGCTATGACGGAAGCGCACCTGCGGATGCTGGTTGAAAAGATCTATGTGCAGGAGACAGACGGGAAACTCAGCCTGGACATTCAGATCAAAGCGCCGTTCCGCACACATCTGGATGTCTATGAAAATGGGACGCTCACGGAGCGATACGGTGCGCTGGATTTTGACTGGGATCGGCTGGCGCGGCTGCTCTACGGCGACGGGCTTGCGGGGTAAACGGTTATGGCAATGCGGGTATGGCTCTATGCGCGGCTTTCTAACGATGATGACCGTGAGATGAACTCCCTGCTAAATCAGCAGGAGATCTGCCGCGCCTTTGCAGAAAAGAAAGGCTGGACGATCGCCGGCAGTTCCACCGATGATAACATCAGCGGCATGAATTTCAGCCGCCGCGGGCTGGATATTCTCACGGCGGCTGTTCAGGCAAAACAGGTTGACGCTGTCCTTGTGAAGGATCTGTCAAGGCTGGGTCGTCACCGAACCCAAACCGCATTGTTTATCGACTTCCTGAGACAGCAGCAAGTGCGGGTTATCTCCGTAACGGAGGGGGTGGATACCTTCTGCGAGGAAGACGATCTTATGATCGGCGTCCGCGGCTTGATGAATGATTATTACGCAAAGGATATCGGAAAGAAGATTCGTGCAGGCTACCGGCAGAAGCAGAAAGATGGGCTGGTGATCACGCCGCCTTTCGGATACTGGAAAGATAGAAATACGAATCAGGTTTTGGTGCAGCCGGAAGCAGCTGAAACGGTACAGCTTATCTACGCTCTGTATTTGCAGGGATGCGGGCAGAAAGAAATCGCCCGGCGGCTCAACGCTGTGGGGCGAAAAACACCGGCGCAGCTCCGGGCTGAACGGTGCGGCAGAGAAGTCCGGCATACGCACAAAACCCGTGATGGGCAGTTCCTATGGACATATGCCAGTGTGAAAAACATTCTGATGGAAGAAGCGTACACCGGCGTGCTGAACAACCACCGCAGAGAATACAACAACGGAAAAGCCAAGCATATAGACAAAACCGACTGGTATCGCCACGAGGGATTCTTTCCTGTGATCATAGAAAAACAGGAATGGGAGCAGGTACAGGCGTTACTCAAGCGGCAGGCACGACCTGCAAACGGCAATCAGGCCAAGCACCGCTATGCGGGACTGCTGACCTGCCGTGAATGCGGGAATGCATTCATTCCTATGATCCGCTGCTGGAACGGCAAGAGTCGTGTGGAATATGTGTGCCGTGGGTATCATCGGAATGGAAAAACCTATTGTGCTTCCCACCGTATCCATGAGGAGGTACTGGATGAACAGGTGTGGGCGCTTGTTTCCGCAGTTCGTGACAGCCGTGCGGAAGAACTGAAAAAGCTGGCACAGCTGCAAAAAATATGGGCGTTGAGGAAACCGGTCCTCGACGCCCACATTTTGTCGTTACAGGAGAATATGCAGAAACTGGAGCAGGAGATTGATGAGATTGTGATGGAACATATTCATACCTTATCGAAGATTGATCTCGAAACAAACGGCGTCTGATCCAAATGGATGCCGAGTATATCGTTTATATTCAGTCTTGATTGGTTCGAATACTTCTTGCGGATTTCTGCGATATACTGTATTTGCGATTTCTTCTGCGAAACGAATTTTTGAACCAGTGGCCAAAACATATAATGTATCTGTACTCTTTTCATCGATTGCCTTCTGAGCCACTTCTACTGATGCTTGGATATTGGGGTATGCAGAATCGGAAATCGCCAAAATAACTCTTACATTTATCCCGTTTTCACGGAAAGTCAGTTTTGTGTCATCCCCTAATGTATGAGATGCAATTTCATAAATAAAATCCATAAAATGGACAATTGTTCTGAAAACTTCGTCGGACGGTGGCGCAGGAAAGACCCTACTTGCGTATTTATCTATTTCGTTAAACAGGACGGGGAGAAACAGGCCATCTGTATCAACTTTCCTCAGTTTGTTAAATACTGCGACAAATGTTTTGTCCGCCTTCAATTGTTCTGGAATGTATTCACGATTAAAGTAATCGTAAACATTGCGACCGGCATATTGAGCTAATTTTTGTGTTACTATTAAGTCGGATGATTTGCAAACACTTGCGGGCATATACATCTTTGCATTTTGTCCAAAACCTTTCGCGCAATAATTATGTAATACACCTACTGCTTGTTTGACTTCGTCCTTATAGGAATTAACATATACCACTACTTGGTTATCTTCAAAAAATGAGGCTGTCGTCTCTTCTTCAGAAATCCATTCTACCTTCAAATCGTAAGGAAGAAATTTTTTCAATGCTGGCGGAGCGGCTTCATCAAATTTAAGTTTTGCAGCATCGATTGTCATACACAGGCGCTTTTCGAATGCTTTTTTTCTTTTCTTGGGTGCGAACGCTGCAATCCACACAGTTATCTGAGTATTCCACTCTCGGACAGTTTGTGGGTGGGAAAGAAGCCATACGATTAAAACGATAGCAGCAATCAGAAGTGTCCATGAGAGCCCTTTGTCGATATATTTATACAAAACATCCCAGACAGTCACTTATTTCGCCTCCTCAGAGAGAGATAGTACACAGTCGGGTTTATTGCAACACATATCAACAGTTTTGTTTGGCGTAGGAATAATTGCATAGAGATTATTCCTTGTGATGACTTGTTCACAATACTTGCAAACAAACTTTCCTTGATTAAATTGTTCAAGAGCGTCAAGTCGTGCTAAAAAAGCATCAATGTCTGATGAGTACACTGCTTTTATATGGTCGTCTTTTGTGAGCATAAATCCACCATGTCCTTTCGTTACTATCACTCCCCCGTAAAATGAAATATATACGTGAGAGGAGTATAGCACAGTTCATTGAACAATTTTGTCAAAATTTACATTATATATTTTATACCGTTCCCTTGGATTTTGCAATATGCACATATAAAAAGCGAAAACGCTGTTGGGATAAACCAACAGCGTTAATGGTACGGGTAGTGGGACTCGAACCCACACGCCTCACGGCAGAGGAACCTAAAGGTGATGTCACCTTGGTGAAAGGTTTCGTGATTCGATATAACTCTCTGATAAAGCAATCCTTCTGTCAACCTGAACCACACCTAGCAATTTGGAAAGCAGCTGTGTGGCTGTCTTTCAGTTTATAAAATTCACACACAACCGCCAAAATTGTGTGTGAATTTTGTTGTAATTATTTGCAATTTATGATAAAATTCAAACACAGAATCGAGTTACTTGCGCGTGAATTTTAATGGCGAAGGTTGGTGATTGCATGGACAGTCGAGAACTGGCGAAAATGGTTATTGTAAGCAGAGGCGGTGTTGCGAAATCTGCTGATTTTGTTGCAGCAGGAATCCGTGCAGTTGATGTTGTGAACATGTGCAACGCTGGTTACCTTGAACGAGTACGCCACGGCTATTACAGCCTCGCCAGGGGAAGTATTGTTTCTGAGGAGCAGCTTCTTGCAACGCTTGTTCCGCAGGGGATTGTGTGCGCAGAATCGGCCCTCTTCTACTATGGATACAGTGACTTCGCACCACGCAAATGGTCCATAGCGGTACCTCGTACCATGTCCAGAGCAAAACTTGAAGTGGATGCGCTTGTTCTGCAGCCGTACTTTGTGCAGGACAACCTGTATGAACTGGGTAAAACCACAGGGCGTTTTCAGGGCGTTGAACTGCCTGTTTATGACCGGGAGAGAACCATTTGCGACTGCTTCAAATATCGTTCCCGGCTGGACAACGAAATGTTTTCCAAGGCGTTGAATGCTTACGCAAACGATACGAAGAAAAATCTGAACAACCTTTCTGCATACTCTAAAAAGCTGCGAGTTTATAAAAAAGTGACTGAACTGATGGAGGTGCTGCTCAATGCCTGATGTTGCGGCATCTGTACTGGCGAGATTGAAAAACAAAGCGAACGAAAGCGGAAGAACCTATCAGCTTTGCCTGCAGCTTTTTTGCCAGGAGGAATTTCTGCGCCGATTGGAAGAATCCAAATATGCTGAAAATCTTGTACTTAAGGGCGGTTTGTTCATCTATACCATTACCGATTTTGACAGTCGTGTGACAATGGATATAGACTTTCTTCTCCGGAAAGTGCCAAACACACCGGAGCAGCTGAAAACTGTGCTGGAGGAAATTATTTCCGCTCCTACTGGAAATGATTTTGTGACTTATGAAATTAAAAGTGTTGCGCCGATTGCTGTGGCGAAAAAATACGCAGGAATCGGTGCATCCCTCGTGGCTCGGATCAAGAACACAAAAACACCGCTCAACATTGATTTTGGTGTGGGTGACGTTATCGTTCCAAAGTATGAAAAGAGGAAGATCCCCACGCAGCTTGAAGGTTTCTCTGTACCGACGGTAAATACATACTCTCTTGAAACGACCATCGCAGAAAAAATCGATGCAATCCTCAATCTGATGGAGTTCTCCAGCAGAATGAAGGACTATTACGATATTTTCTATCTGGCAAATAAATTTGACTTTGACGGCGTGTTGCTGACCGAAGCCATGAAAAAGACCTTTGCCAACCGTGACCACAGTTTTACCGTGAAGCAATTCGAGCAGGTGATGGCTTTCAACAGCGATGAAGCAATGCAGAAAAAGTGGAAAGCATTTTGCCGCAAAACCGATATAAAAACCGACGATTACAGCACTGTGCTTAAAACGATCAACGAATTTCTTTTTGAGCCGTTTGCTGCAGCTGTGGAAGACAATGACTATTCTATGGATTGGTCTGCACTTGAATGTAAGTGGAATGAAAGAAATGAACTATAGCAGGTCATGTAGCAGCACAAACTGAACGAATCGAACAAATTATTTCCACACTAGGAGGAACTATAAATGACATTGAACGAACTTTTTAAAAACACTATATACGATGATACTCTTTTTTCAGCAGAAGCTAAATCTGCGGTAGAGTCTCGCATTTTCATGAAGTCTGTTCGTGGTTTGGAAGTTCCTCATATTACCTGTGCAGTCCGTGATAAAGAAATCAAACTTACTCCCGAAGAAGCTGTTCGTCAACTCTATATCTATAAATTGATGCACGAATACGGATATGTAGCCAGCCGAATTCAGCTGGAAACACCGATTCACTTTGGCCGTGAAGTAAAGCGGGCAGATATCGCTATTATGGACAAAGACCGGCCTATGGTGCCATATATCATCGTAGAACTGAAAAAGCCAAAACTTACTGACGGCAAGGAACAGCTGAAATCTTACTGTAATGCTACCGGTGCACCTATTGGTGTTTGGACAAACGGTGAGCAGATTTCCTGCTACAATCGCAAAGACCCCAATTTCTTCGAGGAAATCAGTGATATTCCCAAGGCTTCGCAGAAGCTTTCTGATATCATCAACGAAAAGTTTACCTATGAAGATCTGAAGCGCAAAGATAAAATCAGCACCCAGAAGAAGTCCCTCCGTTCCCTGATTAAGGAGATGGAGGATGAAGTGCTGGCCAGTGCAGGTGTGGATTCCTTTGAAGAAATTTTCAAGCTGATTTTTGCTAAATTGTATGATGAGCTGATTTGTGCCAATGACCCTACTGCATATTTGCAGTTTCGTAACAACGGAAACACCGACTATGAGCTGAAAGAAAAGATTCAGGGCTTGTTCGATGATGCCAAAAAGAAATGGGAAGGCATATTCACCGACGAAAGCAAAATTCTGCTTTCCCCTTCTCATTTGGCAGTCTGTGTAGCTTCTCTGCAGGATATTAAGCTCTTCAATAACAATCTTGATGTTGTGGATGATGCCTTTGAGTATCTGATGAGCAAAGCCCAAAAGGGTGAAAAAGGCCAGTATTTTACTCCTCGATATGTCATTGATATGTGTGTCAAGATGATGAACCCCACTACCAAGGACAAAATTATCGACACAGCCTGCGGCAGCTCTGGCTTCACAGTACATAGTATTTTCAAGGTTTGGAAGGATATTCGCAGAGAAAAAGGTCTGCCTGAAGGTGATGGATTCACTGCTGCGGAGCGCATCCCCGAGGAAACCAATTTTGTTAGAGACAATGTCTTTGCCATTGACTTTGATGAAAAGACCGTCCGTGTCGCTCGCACACTGAACCTGATTGCCGGCGACGGTCAGACCAATGTGCTTCACCTGAACACACTGGACTATTCCCGTTGGGGCGAAACTACTAAGCAGGAAGACTGGATTGATACCTATAACGAAGGCTTTAAGAAACTGAAAAAGCTTCAGCCTGCTGGTGTGAAGGATTATAGCCAGTTCCAGTTTGACCTCGTGATGGCTAATCCTCCGTTTGCTGGTGATATCAAAGAAAACACAATTATTTCTCATTATGAGCTTGGCAAAAACAGTGCTGGTAAATGGCAAAACAAGGTTGGCCGTGATGTGCTGTTTATCGAGCGCAACCTGAACTTCTTGAAACCTGGCGGCCGCATGGCTATCGTCTTGCCGCAGGGGCGTTTTAACAATTCCAGCGATAAGTACATTCGTGAATTTATTGCTGAGCGTTGCCGTATTCTTGCTGTTGTGGGCTTGCATGGCAATGTGTTCAAACCCCACACAGGAACCAAGACCTCCGTTCTGTTTGTGCAGAAGTGGGATGATGAGCTGTGCCCGAAGAAGGAAGATTACCCCATCTTCTTTGCAACAATGCAAAAGCCGAGTAAAGATAACTCCGGAGAGAAGATCTATGTAAAAGACCCCATTACCGGAGAAAATGTACTTGACCATCATGGGCATTTGATTGTTGACCATGACTTGTATAGTCACGAAGGATTGACCCCTGATGGCATTGCCGAAGCATTTATTGAGTTTGCTAAGAAGGAAGGTTTAAGTTTTTTTCGATAAGCCCATCCGTTGAACCTTTCGATGAAGCAAAGTACAAGGATTTGATGGATGGGCATGAAATTACGGAATTGAATCTTTCATCTCTGGAACGCACCATGCGTATAGATGCAGAGTTTTATAAGAAAGAACATATTGCAGTAGATAAAGTTCTTTCCTCTTGGAATAAAAAATCAATTGCCGATTGTTTTTATGTATCTGATGGCAACCATATGAGCATTTCGGATAGTTTTTGCGAAGTTGGAGTTCCTTATTATAGAGGCCAAGATATTTATAACTTATTTATTGAAAATGCTTCTCCATTGATGATTGATCGTACCACATTCGACAGGTCACAAATGCGCCGTTCTCATCTCCAAAAGGGCGATATTCTAATGTCCATAGTAGGTGCAATTGTTGGAAATAGTGCAATGGTTACCTCTGAAAATCCAGCTACATGTAGTTGTAAACTCTCCATAATGCGATCCAAGGACAATGGCATTTCTCCAGAACTCTTGCTTGTTTATATCAAAACAAGATACGGGCAGGTGCAGATTCAAAAGTTCAAGCGCGGAGCTGCTCAAACCGGCTTGTTGCTTGAAGATTTTGACCAATTGTTTATTCCTGTATTTGGTAATAAGCTCCAAGAACAAATAGGCCAACTTGTAAATCAAATCTACAAACGCATGCAAGAGGCCGTTACAACTTACGAGGATGCACAGAACTATTTGAATGACGAAATTGGTGTTGATGTAGACTTCCCGCAATACATATCTACCGAGAAAACATTGTCGAATAGCTTTAAGACAACTGGACGATTGGATGCAGAATACTATCAACCCAAATACGATTTCCTTTTCGAAGCTTTGAGAAAAGTGCACTGCAACCCCCTCGGAGGAGAAAGCGGACTTGTCTACCTAAAAAAATCTATTGAACCTGGTAGCGAAGCATACCAAGAAGACGGGATTCCCTTTGTTCGTGTAAGCGATGTTTCCAAGTATGGAATAACACCACCGGAAATCTACCTTTCACATGATGTTGTCGAAAATGCAGAATCACTGTTTCCCAAGAAAGATACGATTCTCTTTTCAAAGGATGGCAGCGTAGGCGTTGCATACAAGTTAGAGTGTGACGAAGATATCGTTACATCCAGCGCTTTACTGCATCTAACTGTTAGGAATACAAGTGAAATCCTTCCAGATTATTTGACGTTAGTACTTAACTCCACTGCTGTTCAAATGCAAGCTGAGCGTGACTCAAACGGAGCTGTTATCCAGCATTGGAAACCTTCCGAAATTGAGAATGTCATCGTTCCGGTATTGGATATAGACAAGCAGAAAGAACTCTCAGAAATGGTTCAGAAGTCCTTTGCCCTTCGCCACCAATCTAAGCAGCTGCTTGAATATGCAAAACAGGTTGTTGAAATGGCCATTGAACAGGGAGAAGATGCTGCGCTGGCATGGCTGAAAGAGAGAACGGGTGAATGAAATGCTGGAGAACAAGTATCCGTATGACAATTGGAAATCTATAACCGAATCGGATTTTGTTACACTGTTTATAAAGACCTGGTTCGCCTTTGTCTCAACATTGCGTGAAATGTATCCGGCAGAAATTCCATATTATCAGGCTACAGGTGACTCCAGATACATATCACCGTACAAAAGGGAGTTTCCTCAAAATATTGCATACCGCTTGAATTATGCCGATATTAAGTACCACCTTTACGAAGTATATAAACACGGCATGAAGATTATCTCTGATCGCTATCCACGATTCATTGTTGATGATTTCTACTCACTAAATCTTTCGTTTAAGGAAACCGCTTCTGAGGAGTTTTCTCTGGAAGGTGGATTTAGCGGAAAGTTTGTATGTACTGTAAAGTGTGCTTCAGCAGAAACGCTTACCGCTACTATCATGTGCACGGACAAATCGTATCGCACAAAAGTTGACAAAGATTATGTGCCAATTGGTGTATCGGTAGATTATTCAGTTATTCTTATGGCAATCGTACAAGAAATTGAGGATCGACAGTTTGTACTTACCGAAGCAAGCTTAATTGAACGTTTTTACGAAAAACTGTTTGACGCGATATCCGATGCTTTCTTTTCTGAAATCAATAATGCTAAAACCAGCATACCGGAAAAAGGTAACAAACGTTTTTTGAAAGTGTTTGACGCAATGTTAGCGTTCTGCGCCAGAGCATTGAATGCAATGAAGGCAAGATGTCTAAACGCTCAATTTAGTGCAGAACACAAACTGCTTTCCCAGATGCCGATAACCAACTTCCTTCAAAGTATAGAAGATGGAGAAGAGATGACCTTAGCCGATAAAGAAAAGGCTTATCTCTGGTTTATCAGCTTTGTATATCGATTGAGAAACGCATTATTTCATGAGATCATTGATCCGCTGAATGATGAGTGGCAGGTGATTTTCAAAAATTCCTATCATGTGCTAAAGCAGGTTGTGGACCAGAATATTTGGCGCTTAAAGCAGCTGAAACGTCTTCCGTTAGCAAGCCAAGCGGCGGCAGAGGAAGATTACAATCGTGAACCGCCTCCTGATATTGACTGGCCTGCCGATGAAGAAGCAAAGTTTACATGGTTCCATTCTGAGATGTTAAAGCTTAACAAAGATGGAGCGAGAGTCTTGCTTAAGGGTAAGATTGATTTTGCTGAACATCATTACGAGACAGAGTGCACGGTTAGGTGGAATGAATCTCTATCTGAGACTGCAATTAAAAATGCCAGCATCACAAGCGTGGTAGATTCTCAAGAAAAGGAACTCGCCGCTGCAATTTGACATATTGGAGGTGGGCATGGGATGAGGCAAAACATAAAAGCAAAAGAAACATATTATGATGGCTATAGATTCAGAAGTCGCCTTGAAGCAAGGTGGGCTGTCTTCTTTAATAACATTGGCCTTGAGTACGAGTATAAAATGGAAGGCTTCAATATGAAACAATATCTCCATCTTTTACTCTATGCCCTATCTATTTACAGATGTTTTGGGATCAAAGGTCAGATACTTACAGCTTCTGGAACTCAAAAGCGTAAGCAATTTTGCCGGCGGATAATGAAAATATCAACTACTAAAAAACCTGTATGGCTGTTTCTGCACCACACCGGAGCCTCTGGCGCAGAAGTAGGAAATCGAAGAATGCCATCAGGCGCTCATTGAGGTGCGGAGAAACCGGAACATTTGCTACCTGCTTGGCCCTGTATACTGCTGTGTGGCCGCAGAATGAAAACCAGTCAAAGAAACGCCTGCAACGCCGACTTCGACCGTTGTAACTGCCACACAGCCGGAATTTCCAGGGGCACAAAAAATCAAAGAAGTCATTAAGTCGGAAAAAGAAAAAACTGACATAACGGAGCATGAACAGATTAAAGAAATTGCTCCAGCCCCGAAGCCAACGTCTACCAGGTATCGCCACCGGGTGCAAAACAGGCTGTCCTTGAACGGAATTTACACCACCACAAGAACCGGATTCATCATTACCTGACAGTGCTTCTATCAGCATGGTCTATGTGGAAGGGCTTTGGCTGGATGGAGAGCCAAGTCCCAATCATGTCGAATACGTCGCGGATATGTATGAGAACGGCAACACGATCAGTCCCATGAACTGAAACTGGGCAAAAGCCGTTTGGATACAAAATGGCGCTCCAGCCTCTGAAGGAGAGAGGAATCGCTGATTTTGCAGCGTATGGGCTGCGGTACTCACTTTTCTGTATATAAAAGCAGGAGGCAGCCTATACCTTTTGGTTGCCTCCTGCTTTTATTGTATAAAGAAAACCACCGGCAGTGCCGGTGGTTCCAAAAAGCTTTAGCTATGCCCAGAAAAAATGTCCGAGCGAAGCGAGGAACAAATCTGGAAAGCAGCGGATACGGTACGATTCAAAAAGGCAGATAATCGAGAGTGACGAAAAGTAAAATGCGGCACATGGCTATTTCAATAGCAGTAGGGCGCATCATGCAGCAGAAAGAAAATTCGATGAGCCTATAGGCTCGGCTGGTAATAGGCCCCAAGGGGGCCTGTGCAAACCACCGGCACGGCCGGTGGTTATGATTAGGTTGATTGGTATTAAGGCTGGTAAGGAAATTTACTTGTTCAGCTTGCACAGGCGGTTCCGCTCTGCCAACTGTGCGGCGGTGCGCTTCATTAGAACTTTTGCGCTCTCGGCGTCATTGTCCAGCATGGCGCGCTCCAGCTCATCCATGCAGGCAGAAAGCTCGTGCTCGATGTCCTTCGTTGCGGCATTTGTCACGGGGTCGCTGTAGCGGAAGGCATCGGAAAGCTTCTGTGCATCAGACTTCAACGCTGCATCCTCACAGCGAGAAACCAGTGCAGCTGCACGGGATTGCAGCGCGCGCATGGCGGCCACGTCGGTTTTGAGCTGTGCATCCTGACGCTCTACCTCGTCGCGCATTGCATCTGCAGCAATAACGCCAACAGCAGCGACAGCCAACAGCAGTACAAAAACAATGCCTGCGATCCATGCTGCGCAGAATTTTGCGATTGCCATGAACAAAAAGCTCAACGCGATTTGCACGATCAAATACACGACACCAATACGCGCGATTGGGAAACCGTAGAATTTGCTGCGCGCGTCCTTACCTTTTGTAAACGACAGCTTCAGAACATACAGCTGCACGCCGAACGCCGCCAATGTGAACACCAGCGCCAGCCAGAACACAGCGGTCTTTGCAAACGGGATCACGAATGCCAGCACCAGATATGCAGCCAGCACAATGGCGAGGATCAGAATCGTCTGAAATTTTCCTTTGCTTAGTTTCATCATCTATCCCTCCAATCAGCAGGACTCATCTTTCTTCCGTCCGCAGTTCGGGCAGAAGTTTGTCATAATATCCTTTGCACCACACTCCGGGCAGATCCAGCCGTGTTTTTCTTCCGGTTTCCGTGCGCCGCAGTTCGGGCAGAACTTGCTCAGAATATCTTTTGTGCCGCATTCTGGGCAACTCCAGCCGCTTGATTCTTCCGGCTTCTTTGCGCCGCAATTCGGGCAGAATCTGCTCTGGATGTTCTTCGTGCCACACTGTGCGCAGTCCCAACCGGGTTTCGGTTCCGGCTTTTTGCTGCCGCAATCGGGGCAGAAGTTCGTAGTAATGTTCTTGTGGCCGCACGCCGGGCAATCCCAGCCGCCTGTGACGGCTGCACCGACTGCCGCGCCCATCTGCGCGGCATCCTGTGTCATGGGGCTCAAAGCATCTTTCGTCATGCCGATGACGCTGCTCATCGCGCCGAGGCTCACGCCAAGCCCCGCGAGGTCGCCCAGCGCACCAGCGGCGTTCGCGCCGCCGCCAAGACCATTTTTCATCGCTTCCAGCCCGACCTGCCGGGACGTTTCCTGCTGATAGGTGTAGCCCTTCATGCGCATTTCGGCGGCTTCTGCCTCGGCCTGCATCCGATAAGCCTCTGCTTCCGCCTGCTTCTGGATCTTGAGGGCTTCCGCCTCGCCCTGCGCGCCGATGATCTTCATTCTAGCCGCTGTCTGCGCCTCGACTGCCTTGCGGTCTGCTGCGGCTTCCGCCTCAGCCTTGCGGATGTTCTCCTGCCGGACGAGCAGATACTGCTCGGCGTACTGCTCCTTCATGCGGCGGAAATTGGGATCGTCGTCCGGCGTTACGATGCGGCTGACGTAAAATTCCGGCATGGTCAGACCATACTCATCCAGCGCAGCATTGATCCGCTCGCGCAGCGCGCCGGAGAGCGCCATGAGGTGCTCGTCGATCTCCAGAATGTTGATCGCATTTTCCTTGATCGTCTGCGCGAGGTAGCTCTTGACCTGCGTCATGACCATCGAGCGGAAGAAGCCCTTTCCGTTTCCGATGCCGAGCAGCTGCTCCTGCCCAAGCCCACCCGTCGTGCCGACGACCTTGAGCAGCAGCTTGCGCGAGTCAGTTACACGGATGTTAAACTCGCCCGACGCGCCGAGCTCGATATGTAAGCCGGAGGCGGGGTCAAACAGACGCACCTTGCTGTCCGTGCCCCACTTGACGCCCATCTGGGTGGCGAGGTTGACGAAGTAGACCTCGGAATGGAACGTACCCTCGGTGTCGGTCGGGAGCTTATAAATTTTCTCCAGCAGCGGCAGCTGCTGTGTCTGCAGCGTATAGCGGCCCGCGCCAAAGAGGTCGAGCGCCTGCCCATCGCGGAAGAAGATTGCTTCCTGACTCTCGTGGACGATCAGCTGCGAACCGAAGTTGAAATCCTCAATCGGGTGCTTCCAGACGAGCGTTTCGTTGTCGCCCTCGTATTTGATGATGCTCGCCAAGCCATCCTTTTTAATCTTTTCAGTCGCGACCCGCTCGGCGACATCGTTCACGCAGTCGCAGACGGGGCAGGTATAGGTCGCCGCAGCCTTATTCGTGCGCAGACGCACGCCGCACTGTGCACAGGAAAACTCTACGGTGTTGGACTGCTCCGCCATCGTGTTGATTGGTTCATGGCAGACCGGGCAAAGCGCCTTTTCACCCTTGGACTGGTCAAACACGACCATGTTCCCACAGTGCGGGCACTCCCGCCCCGCCAGCTTGTCCGTGCGCACGTTGATCGTATAGCCGCACGCGCAGTCGATCTTTTTTCGCGCAAAGAAGCCTGTCTTGGCCTCCGCAAATTTCCCACAGTTGGGGCATTCAATCACAAATTTACTCATGCTTCTTTCCCTTCATTCTTTTCGCTTATCACATCAATAAGCGCCGCCGCAATTTCTGAAGCAGTTGCCCCAGCTACAGGTATTTTTTTCAGTACCTTTACTCCGATTTCTTTTCCTGCATATAGTAACAGTTTTTTTGTTCCGTCGACTACAGAACCATTCAATATGTCCTTCAATGCTTTTTTCACAACGCCATCCGGTGTCTGTTTCTCTATCTCTTTAATCGCCCTTTCGGCTTCATCATCAAGCGACAGCGATTCTTCTGCCAACTTGGATATGATGTTCAGAAAGAAATCCACACGGCATTGGAATAACCTTGGATTTAATTGATACTCATCATACCAACCATTTTTCTCCATGAAATAGCGCAATTCCGTAAGCACGTTAACATCGGATATAAGAACTCGAACTTTTTTGCTTTCTGCATCAAAGGAAGCTCTTTTTAAATCATCTGCAAAAGCCTTAATCCAATCAAACTTAGCTCTGGGATATTGCAGTTCCTTTCGCAGTTTAAGCGTCCGTACTTTACTTTGCGTAATCCCCAATGCCTTGGACATTGCGTAATCGTCAAATGGTTGATTGTTGTCAAGCAGATGCTCAATATAGATGCTAAAAAGTAATGTTTCAAAGTCTGTTTTTGCCATTGTTCCGAAATTTCTTTCAAAATATCGTGCTGAAATCATACGAAACGCTTGATCTATTTCAGATTTTGAAAAGTCCATAATACATATCCCTTTTAGTTTGTTTCATTTATCTGAGGAATTTTGATATCCGTCCAGCTGGAAACGTTGCATTGTCCATCATTATTTTGACCTGTAGCTACAACTGTTCCGTCCGCCTTTACTCCAACTGTATGAGTCTCGCCAGCACGTATTGCTACAATGTTTGTCCAGCTGGATACATTACACTCACCAGCGATATTCCAACCGACCGAGACGACAGTTCCAGTTCTTTTCAACCCAACTGTATGAAAAGAGTTGGCGCTGATGGCTACTATATCTGTCCAATCGGAAACGTTGCATTCATCATGTCTGTTTTTACCCGTGACGACGACTGTTCCATTTGATTTTAGTCCAACTGCATACGCATTACCTGCAGATAGCGCTATGATGTTTGTCCAGCCAGAAACATCGCATCTGCCGTCGTTGTTATATCCGGCAGCAGCTACTGTCCCGTTTGATTTTAATCCGATTGTGTATTGGCGCCCTGCTGCAATGGCAGTGATATCTCTCCAGCCAGAAACATTTATGGCGCCCTCATCATTATATCCGCATGCAACTACCGTCCCGTCTACCTTTCGACCAATTGTAGCTGACCCAGTTGCCAAAACGGCTACGATATCAGACCAGTTAGAGACATCGCCTTCGCCGTAATAAGCGAGGCTTGTTTCTCCTTCAATATGCTTTGTCACAACAACGGATCCATCAGCTTTCAAGCCAACTGTGTGGGAAGTTCCTGCCGAAATTGCTACAATATTTGTCCAACCTGCAACATCACACTGACCTTCTTGATTCCGACCTGCTGCGACTACTGTTCCATTTGATTTCAAACCAACAATATGTTGATAACCTACGGATATCGCTACTATGTCTGTCCAATCGGAGACGCTGCGGAATCTATCACTATTTTGTCCTGCAACAACCACACTGCCATCCGTCTTTAATCCCACAGTATCATTGTTTTTAGCAACAATGCTTTCTCGTTCCGCTACGCTATTCCATAATGCAAAGCTCCGTTCTTTTGCATCCTTGTATCCAGCTAATTTGCCAAAGGCAATTGCGGCCTTCGCCGTTTCATTCTGTGTCTGGAACTGATCGGCTATCAGATATTTGCATTCCTTCATCTGTTCAGCAGCATCATTGTAACTACCCAGTGAGGCAAATGCGTCAGCAGCTTTCTCATAATCACCGCCTTCTTGCAAAGAAACCGCTTCCTGATATGCCCGTGCATCTTCTGCTTCTTGTTTTTGCGCTTCTGCATCTTTTACCCGGCTAGCGGCATCCTGATATTCACCTAGTTTCGTAAATGCAGCGATAGCGCCGTCGTAATCCCCGTTTGTCAGCAGCGTTTCCGCATCGGCATATGCCTGCACGTTTCTGGCTTCCGCTTCGGCAGCTTCTCTGGCAAGACGCTCGTTTTCTTTCTGATCTTTTGCCTGGGCCAATTGCTCAGCCGCATCCTTATAGTCACCTGAGTTTGTGAAGGCGGTGATTGCACCATCGTAGTCTCCGACAGCTAGCAATTTCTCAGCCTTGGAATAGTTTACAGATGGAATGATGACTTTAATGACGATCAGCACCACCGCAATGATAGCAGCTGCTGCTACAGCACAGATGAGCGTGAGTTTTTTCGTTTTTGCGGCTTTCGCAGCCTTTAGCTTTGCCTCCTGCGCGGCGAGTTTCTCCGCTTCCTCCGCACGCTTTTTCTGTTCCGCACGCAGACGTTCAAATTCCGCTTTGCGTTTCTGCGCATCTTCCTGCTTTGCGAGGCCCTGCTTCTGCTTTGCGGCCAGCTTCGGCTCGGTTTCTTTCAGGAATGTGTGATAAGCCTCGGTGACGCGCTGCTTTTCCGCAGCGGCTTCCTGTTCTGCTTTTTGTTCCTGCTGCCACAGGGCATTCGTCAGACCGGTGCGCAGCGCTTCGCACTGCGCTTTTGTCTCGCTGTCGGCGAATTTCTCCGCGCGGGCGAAATTCCGGTCGTCGTCAAGCCGCTGCATGGCCTTTTTCTGCGCGTCGCGGAAATATGCCGCTTGGTCAGCGCAATAGCCCCGGTCAAAACGCAGCGCTGTACGGATATCCGTAGGGTCGTAATACTCCGGCACCTGATAGTTCTTTACGCACGCATCAATAAACGCCTGATCCTCTGCGCACGCCTCGGCATTGCGCTTCGTCGGCGCATCAGCGGTGATCCCTGTACAGATGCTCTGCACATAGGTTTGTACGTTCGCCTTGCGCGCCTTGGCTAAAAACTTCCCCAGATACGCTGCGCCGCATTTTGCGTCTTGGTTGAGCACCTGCTCGAAGAATTCATCGGCCTTTGTCCCCTCGCCGTCTTCCAGCGCCATCTGCCCGCGGTCGAGCAGCGCCTGCACGTTGCCGCTCGTCTCGTTATGTACCACGACTGTCTCTTTGACAGTTTCGGTCACAGCCTCTTGCGGCTTTGCCGCATCTACGACTTTTTTGACACCCCGGATGAGATCCTGAATAAATCCAATCCTGCCCATATCCTGACTTTGCAGCATACTGAGTTCTTCCGGCATATCATACGGGTCCATATCGCGGTAGCAGGGGATGAGCAGACGGCTGCGGTCGGTGCGCATGAGCGCCAGATACCGGCTCCACTCGTTTTTGACCCAGACGGCGTTCAGATATTCCGGCTTCGTGCCGACCACGACCATGACCTTCGCCGAGTGCAGGGCGGCGAAGATGTACGGCTCGTATTCCTGCCCAAGCTTATCCTCCAGCGTGATGCGCGCAAAGAACACCTTATAGCCTGCGTCGGTGAGCTGGTAGTAAATATCCTGCGCCAGCGCGGAATCCTTCGTGCGTTTGCCGCTCTCATCGGATTCCTTGTAGCAGATGAACACGTCGAACGGCGCTTCCTTCTGCGAGATCGCCAGAATGTCCTTTTGCAGCGCCGCGATGCGCTGCGCTTCCTTTTCGTACAGGCTCCGCGCCACGCCGTCGGAGTATTGCAGCGCAGCCTGATAGTCCACGTCGTTCAGAATGCTGTCAAAGCTCGCACGGTGGCACGTCGGGATACGCTCGCCGGAAGCCGGATCCTGCACGTACTCGATGCCGTACCGGCAGAGCAGCAGATTCCAGTGCGCCTCCGCGTCCGCGTCATTCTCGCCGATCAGTCGCTCGTAGATCGCCGCGGCCTTGTCAAATTCACCGTTCCGCCGCAGATGCGTACCGCGGTTGAATAAGCTCAGCCGCTGGTCGTCGTCCGTCTTTGGCAGCGTCATCGTGCTGCCGCAGTATTCACACGTTCCAAAAGTCTTGTCCGCAGAGATCTCAATATCCCCGCCGCACATTTTGCATTTAATGATCGCCATCTTCTCGTCCTTCTTTCTCTATCAGTTGGGAAGTTTGATGTTCGTCCAGCTGGAGACGTCGCACTGACCGTAGTCGTTGTTTCCGACTGCGACAACGGTGCCATCTGATTTCAGACCGATGGATTGATAGCCATTCGCCACAATTTCTACAATGCCTGTAAAGGTTGTAACATTATTCTGTCCATAATAGTACATACTGCCCTTAGGAACGCTCGTTGCTATAACAGTTCCATCAGATTTCAAGCCAACTGTAAAGTTTGTGCCAGCCGCAATTGCAACAATATCAGTCCAGTCAGAAACATCACATTGTCCGTCAGCATTATTTCCAACTGCCACAACTGTCCCATCCGCCTTCAAGCCAACAGTGTGCCTCGTTCCTGCTGCAATGGCAATTATATTTTCCCATACAGAAACCTGAAGTTGTTCATCATTGTTGCTGCCAACGGCAACAACTTTCCCGCTAGCAGTCAATCCGACAGTATGAGAAATATTTGCTGAAATTGCAACAATATTACGCCACGAAGAAACATTTAATTGTCCGCAAACGTTACTACCAGTAGCAAGAACTGTCCCATCTATTTTTAATCCAACAGTGTGGTTGCCGCCAGCAGCAATTGAAACGATATTTTCCCAAGACGATACATCACATTGTTTGTTGGTCGTTTTTCCACAAGATACAACTGTTCCGTCAGCCCTCAATCCGACCGTATGAAAATTTCCGGCAGCAACAGCAATTATATCGCTAAACGCAGATGTCTCGCACTGGCCATCATTATTTCCACCAACTGCAGCAACAGTTCCATCCGACCTGATTCCAACGGTATGGCGACGACCGACCGCAAGTGTAGGATGCTCTGCGATTGTATTCCATAATGTGATGCTGCGTTCTCTCGAATCTTTATATCCATCCGACTGCCCAAAGGCAATTGCTGCCGCTTTATCATTCCCTGCAGACTGCAACGAATCAGCTTTTTGGTAATATGCTTCCAACACACGTTCGTCTGCATCTTTATATCCGCTGATTTTTTTGAACTCCTCAATTGCACCGTCGAAGTCATTATTTATCAAGAGCGCTTCTGCGTCAGCATATGCCTGCGCCTTCAACAGTTTTTGCTTTTCTTCCTCGAGTTCCCGCTTTTTCGCCTCGGCCTGTGCTTTCAGATCCGCAGAATCTTTGAAATCTCCAAGCTCTGCATACATGGCAATTGCCGCGTCATAGTCGCCAGCAGCCTGTAATTCCGCAGCTTTAGAATAGTTTGCGGAGGGGATGATAATCTGCGTTACGATAATGACGATAGCGATTGCAGCTGCAACAACTCCGCCAATGATAATTCTGACTTTTCTTCGTTTTGCTTCTTTTGCGGCTTCTTCCTGCTCAAGCTTTTCCTGCTCCATGCGGCGTCGCTGTTTTTCAGCATCAGCTTTCTGTTTCTGAGCGAGAGATTCTTTGTGCCTGACTGCTAGGTGCTGTTCAGCTTCGTGCAGAAACGCTCGATAGGCTTCGGTAATATGTGCTTGCTCTGCTTTTTCCGCCTGCTTGCTTACTTCGCTTTTTTGATGCAGGGCATCCACAAGGCCTGTGCGCAAAATCTCGCACTGTTCCTTTGCGTCACCGGAGGAATATTTCTCTGCACGAACAAAGTTCTTGTCACGATCCAGAAGTTCTTTTGCCGTATCTACTGCCGCTTGGAAAAATGCCGAGCGCTCTGCGCAGTAAGCGCGGTCGAAAACCAACTCCTGCCGAATTTCCTTCTCAGTCAAATAAGGGGCAATAACATATTTCTCGATACAGGCCTTAATAAAATCGGAATCCTTGGAACAGGCTTCTGCGTTCTTTGCCGTTGGTGCGCTTGCCTCTGCGGTTGACAGATAACTCTGAACAAAATCCTGCGTATTTTTTGACTTTTTACTTGCTAAGAATTTCCCTAGATACGCCGCGCCGCACTCCGCGTCCTGATTGAGAACCTGCTCGAAGAACTCATCGGCTTTTGTCCACTCGCCGTCCTCCAACGCCATGTTGCCGCGCTTGAGTAGGGCCTGCACGTTGCTGCCGCCCTCGTTATGTACCACGACGGTCTCTTTGACCGTTTCTTTAACGGCCTCTTGCGGCTTGCCCGCGTCGATCACCTTTTTGACGCCACGGATCAGATCCTGCATGAAGCCGATCTTGCTCATGTCGTAGCTTTGCAGCACCGACAGTGCCTCCGGCAGATCATACGGATCCATGTCCCGGTAGCACGGCAGGAGCAGCTTGCTCCGATCCTTTTTCATCATGGACAGGAATCGGCTCCATTCGTTCTTGACCCAAACGGCGTTAAAATGCTCCGGCTTCGTGCCGATCACGACCATGACTTTGGCAGAGTTCAGCGCCGCGAAGATATACGGCTCATATTCCGCGCCCGCCTTATCTTCCAATGTGATGCGCGCGAAGAACACGCGATAGCCCTGCTCGGTCAGCTCGTAGTAGACCTCCTGCGCCATCAGGCTGTCGCGCGTGCGCTGACCGTCCTCGCCGGTTTCCTTGTAGCAGAGGAAGATGTCGAACGGCTGCTCATTCTGCGAGGTGGCGAGAATGCCGCGCTGCACCTCGGCGATTTTCGCTGCGTCCTTCTGATACTGGCGGCGGGTGATGCCGTCGGAATGCTCGACCGCAGCCAGATAGTCCACATCCTCCAGAAAGCTGTCGAAGCTCGCACGGTGGCACGTCGGCAGCCATTCATACGTCGCCGGGTCCTCCACATATTCAATACCGAACCGGCACAGCGCACAGCACCAGTGCGCCTCAGCGTCGTTGTCGTCCTCGGCCACGATGCGCTCATACACGGCCAGCGCCTTGTCAAACTCGCCGCTGCGCCTAAAGTGATTGCCGCGGTTGAACGCCGCTGCCCGCTGCTCGTCGTCCACTTTGGGCAGCGTCATCGTGCTGCCGCAGTATTCGCACGTTCCAAACGTCTTGTCAGGCGAGATCTCAATATCCCCACCACACATTTTACACTTGATGATCGCCATTCTTTTCTCCCTCTTTCGGTTTTATTTGGAACCCCTATCAAGATGATTTAATGCAAACTCCATGCAGAGCGTTAAAACTTCATTTCTTGTTCGACCCGTATCAGCTGCAATCGTGTCAATTTCCTGCAGCATATCACGGGGTAATCGCATGGAAATAACAGCAGATTCACCGGTGTACTTTTTTACTGGAATCTCCAAACGCGGCTTATTCAAACAGTACCACCCCTTTATTTACCATCGTACTACAAATGTATTCTTTGCGCAAGCCTTTTCATAAAAAAATATGGATTTACCGTTTTAACCACTGCGTAAATTCCCTCTGCGAGATCTCGTTGTTTTCGCACTTCTCTTTTTCCTTCTGCGCTTCTTTGCTCCAAGCAGAAAACGCTTCCTGCGAGATTTTGCCTGCGCGGATCCATGCGAAGCGGCGTTTATATTCGCGGCGGTAGATTTTCAGCAGTTCGTCCTGCGCGTGACTTTGCAGATACTGCCGCATCGCGCCGACCTCTTTGCAGGTGCGGCCGCGGCTATCGAACACACGGCTGCAATATTCTGTACTGCCGTGAACGGTGAGCGCAAAATATTTGCCGCAGTTTTTGCAGGTGCGCATAGCGATTCTTTGCCGGATGCACTCGCGCAGGGAAAAGTCGATCAGGTCGTACATGCTTTCCGGATAAAGCACTTCGGTGAACTGCTTTTCGCCCACAAACTCAAACGAAATTTTCATCGGCTGAAAGTCAAATTTCTGTAAAGACGGTGCCTGCTCATACGCCTGCACCCGCACGGAAAAGTCCACGTCGGTGATACTTGCGTCCAGTACCGTTTGAAACAGACGCAGAATTTGTTGCTGCATGGTCGCCAGATTGCTCGGAACGTGCGCCAGCTCCCTGTGCGGCAAAAGTCTCGTCGGATTTTTACAATCCGGTGTTGCCTGCGCCAGACGATCACTCCAATCCAGCCACAGGTAGAAAAAATACGGATGCTCGTCCTTGAAATCATCCAGAAGTTCTTGTACTGGCTTCAGGCACTTTGTGTCCCGCGTCTGATAAAATTCCATCAGCGAGCGCTCCGCTTCATGGAAGCGCAGCTCCCACGAATTGATATCATAATACACGAACGACAGCAGGCTGTCCGGAAACGGGCGGTCTGCTATTTTTACGACATACTCGGCGTTTTTTTCCTTACATTCCAACGTCTCCGCGCCGTCCAGAAGATAAAATTTGCACTGAAAATCAGACATGACTGCACCTCAAAATAGATTTATAGAAATTTATATTATAAATTAGTCTTTACAATAGTTTGGGATTATGTTGGTCTAAAAATAGAAAACAAATCTATTGGCTAATTATAAGTCTAAATCATGAGATACAGAATGTCAATCGCAAACGGAAAGGAAGTGAAAAAATGACCAAACTGGAAACCATCACAGCGGAAGATCTGCAAAACAGGACATACGAACCGACGCATTTTCTGGTAGATGAGCTTATCCCAGAGGGCTTGCACATCCTCGCGGGTGCACCGAAAATCGGCAAGTCTTGGCTGGCTTTGTGGCTTTGCTTATGCGTCGCGCAGGGACAGGCACTCTGGAATTTTGCAACAACGCAGGGAGACGCGCTGTATCTCAGTCTTGAAGATTCGTTCCAGCGTATCCAGACGCGACTCTTTGACCTGACGGAAGATGCCCCGCCGACTCTGCACTTTGCGATCATGGCCGACACGCTCAAGCACGGGTTGGAACAACAGATCGAGCAGTTCTTGACAGAGCATCCTGACACAAAACTCGTTGTGATTGATACCTTGCAGCGCGTTCGAGGCACTGGCAGTGACAGCAATTTGTACGCAAATGACTATCAGGACATCGGGCTTCTGAAAAAACTTGCAGACAATCAGCACATTGCAATCCTATTGATTCATCATCTGCGGAAGCTCCACGATGACGATCCGATGAACATGATCTCCGGCTCGACAGGCTTAAGCGGCGCGGCAGATTCGACGTTTGTACTCCAGAAAAACTCCCGTCTTGCCAACGTTGCGTCCTTGCACTGCACTGGGCGCGGCATTTCGGATCGCACGTTAAAACTCGAATTTGGCGAGGAAGATCACGTCTGGAAACTGCTTGAGGACAGCAAAACTTGCAGCGGCGCTTCTAAGATTTCAA
>OJNS01000472.1_pt1 | contig 26041 bp, 20 predicted proteins | sample 1597911 | NCBI WGS metagenome assembly OJNS01 (sample SAMN01915214, study PRJEB22387) | human gut metagenome | isolation source: stool | host: Homo sapiens | place: USA
CACCAACGCCGATGAGATCGCCGATGAGATGACCACCGAGGACGGCAAGTATGAGATCGGCTTCGTCACCGATGTTGGCCAGCTGAAGGATGGTTCCTTCAACCAGGGCACCTTCGATGGCGTTAAGCTGTATGCTGCCAACCACAACCTCAGCTACAAGTACTACATGCCCGCCAATGGCGATAAGGCCACCGATGACGACCGCTATGACGCCATGAAGGCTGCCTGCGACAACGGTGCCAAGGCTGTTGTTACCGCCGGCTTCCTGCAGGAGGCTGCTCTCACCAAGATCGCTGCCGAGTATCCCGATGTTGCATTCTTCTTTGTTGATGGCGGTTCTGTCGGCGCTAATGTTGCCGGTATCGTCTTTGCCGAGGAGCAGTGCGGCTACCTGGCCGGTTACGCTGTTGTTAAGGAAGGCTTTGAAAAGCTCGGCTTCACCGGCGGCGGCGGCGGCACCAACCCCGCTTGCGTTCGCTATGGTTACGGCTTCGCTCAGGGCGCCAATGCTGCTGCCGCTGAGATGGGCAAGACCGTTGAGCTGAACTACACCTGGCAGTATGGTAACTCCTACTCCCCCTCTTCCGAGCTGCAGGCTCTCGTTAATGGCTGGGAGAACAATGGCACCGAGGTCATCTTCTGCTGCGGCGGTAATATGTATCAGTCCGTTGCTCAGGCTGCTGCCGAAAACGATGCTTACATGGTAGGCGTTGATACCGACCAATCCCCCCTCTCCGAGACCATCATCACCTCCGCCATGAAGGGCCTTTCCGATGGCGTACAGTGGGGCTTGGCTTATGTGTTCGAGGGCAGCTTTGCTGACATCGCCGGCAAGTCCACCACCCTGAGCGCTAAGGAAAACGCTGTTGGCCTGCCCACCGCTACCTGGAGCCTCAAGAACTTCACCGTAGAGCAGTATCAGGCCGAGCTCGCCAAGATCGTTAACGGCGAGATCACCGTTGACAACAACTCCGAGATGTCGAACCCCGAGAAAGCCGAGCTGAGCAATGTTAAGGTCAACTTCGTTGGCTGATTCATAGCTGAAGCATAAAAAGAGAGAGCCGCAAAGGCGACTCCTCATAAGGACATCTTGAAAACACCAGATTAAACCGATTGAGAGAATCTCTTGGTGTCGACCAAACGGGAATAGCCATCAACCATTTCATCGTGGTTGGTGGCTATTCCTGTTTAAAGGTATATTCATGTTGAAATCCGAACCGGAATCTTTGTAAAATTCCCTACCGCTCTTTAACCAGAAACAATGGGTAACCGCATGCCTAACCGGGAGAGCAGTTCGTTGGTAATCGTCCCACAGCATGCAGCCAGTTCCTCTGCCCGAATCACCTGACCGCCATCCCGGCCGATAATAGTCACTGTATCGCCAGGAGCGACCTCCGAAAGATCGCTGACGTCCACCAGCAACTGGTCCATGCACATCCACCCCACCATAGGACAACGCCGGCCCTGAATCAGCACCTGGCCGTCCCGCTGAGGCAGATCCCGGGGCAGACCGTCTGCGTAGCCGATGGTGACCACCGCCAGTTTGGTTTCTTGCTCTGCCTGAAAGACCCGCCCGTACCCGGCGCTCTCTCCGGCTTGCACAGTGCGGATACTGGCCACTCTGGCCCGGAGAGACAGAACCGGCCGCAGGTCAAGGCTTCGCTGAACAGGCGCATCATCGCTTCGAACTCCATAGAGTGCGATTCCAGCCCGGACATAGTCACAGGGCTGAGCTGGGAGGTTCCAAAGTCCATAGCTGGACTGGATATGAACTTTGCCGGGATCATATCCGGCAGTTCGGAGCCAGGCCACCGTATCATAGAACAAGGTCAGCTGCTCCTGGGTGTAGGCAACATCTTCTGCTTCCAGGCTGTCCGAGACGTATAGATGAGAAAAGACACCGTCCACTACCAGGTTTGGAAGCCGGAATGCCTCCAGGATCTCCTTCCGGTTTTCCGCCAGGATGCCCAGCCGGTGCATCCCCGTGTCCAGGGCCAGATGGACATGGACACGCCGCCCTCTGGCTGCCAAGGCCCGCCCGTGGTCAATATCCGCCACCGTCTGGGTCAGATGCCATCGTGTCAAGAGCGGAGCTTCCTCCGGGGAGGTATAACCTAAGATCAAGATCGTCCCCCGGATGCCCGCCTTTCGCAGAGCAATCCCCTCGGCCAGGCAGGCCACGGCAAAGGCCCGGACGCCCGCTCGCTGTAAGGTGCGGGCGGTCACTGCCCCGCCGTGACCGTAGGCCTCCGCCTTTACCACCGCCATCAGCTCTGTCCCCGGGGCCAATGTGTTCCGCAGCACCTGGGCGTTGTGCCCAAGGGCCGCCAGATCCACCTCCCGCCAGGCCCGAGCGGTGGGGCTGGGCTTCTTTTGAAGCCTCAGCAGGCAAGGGGCGGAGAGCAGCGCACTGAGCGCCAGCACCACAATAAAATGGAGAACACTGTTTTCAATGAGCATTTCTCCCAGTCCCAGTAGCTTTGCCGCTCCCCGGACCAGTACGATGCAGAGGGGATGGAGCACATACACGGCTGTGGAAAATTCCCGGACTTTCCTGGACTCGCCCTTGTTTCTGCCCAGCAGCAGAGAAAAAAGGCATACTATGCACAGGGGGAGGGCGAGGTACATGCTGTCGTGGCGCTGGACATCCATGCGATGGAGCCACAGCCCCTCGGCGCTCATGGCTGCCAGAGAGAGGAAGAAGCCCGCCAGAGACAGCTTTTGGTTCCACCGCCTTCCGGCGGCCCCAAGCAGAAGGAACAGTGGCGCGAAGAACAGGCCATTGCGGGTATAGCCGCACAGTGTAAAAATGCCGTCGTAAAGGGTCCGAAGCAGCGGGATCTGGGAAACCAGTCCATAGTAACTGTCCCCGCCCAGACCGATGAGATAGAGTAGCGCCGCCACAGGCAGAGCCACCCGCAGGCCCAGCCGGCTGAGCCACCGGGCGATGACGATGCCCAGAATGGTCGCCGGGAAATACCACAGGTGGTAGAAGGTGCCGTCCACCAGCAGTTTCCGCAAAACATCCGCCGGACCGGTGAAGCTGCCGGCATAGAGATTCACTGGCAGATACAAAAGGATGCAGACGCCGTAGAGCAGGCAGAGCTTTTTCAGCTGCCGCCCCACACCAGCCCAGTGATTCCGGCTCAGAAAGTACCCAGTGGTCATCAGAAAGAATGGGACTGCCACCCGGGCCAGTACCCGGGTAAGCCAGAAATCAGCCATGGCAGACACATCCGCCAGGGGCGAGGTGTGGTTCATCACCACCAGCAGGACTGCCGCCAGACGAAAGAGGTCCAAAGTCGGGACGGTTTTCTTAGCCGTTCTCATGGGTATCCCCCCACCATGTCAGGATAAATCCCTCCACATTGTCGCCGGATATCTGGCAGCAGCCCTCCGGCACTTCCACCTCTGTGACGGCTCCGGCGGCGGGCACATAGAACACCTGGGCCATGCGGCCGTTTTCCAGAGCGACGCTCCGGGGACCCTGCCGCAAAAAGTCCCGGTACTCCTCCAGACACAGCCCGTTGGTTTCCATCAGCTGGGCGTGGGGCGCCCCCACATAGCGGAAGTGCCACGGCTCAGCCGAGATCCCGGTGACTTCCTCCTTGCCCCGCTGGTAGCGTTCGATAAAGCCGTACCGGGCCGCCAGACGCCTAAATCTTCCGCAGACGCCGTCATAGGGAAAGGCAGGCCGGATGAAGTCGATGTATCCGGCAGCCTTTCCCAGGTCGATGGCGAGGCCGGTCTGATGCTCACTGCATCCTGGAAGGGCCACATACTGGCGGGTAAATGTCTCCCCATGCTCCGCCATGGAGTCGTCCCAGATCCGCTGCTGTTCCTGCTGGCTCCGCCAGCCGGACACCGGCACGATCTCCCGCTGTCCCCCCGCCTTTTGGATACAGGCAGACAGTAGCTGCCGTGCCCGGCTTTCAAGAAGAATGTCGGGGTGGTGCGGGTCCACCGAGGTCAGCGCAGATCGCTCTTTTTCATGCAGGGGATGCGCCCGGTTGACCAGGACCAGCGGCCCCTGAAAAATCTGCTCCCGGGGAATCGACACGGTTCTCATCCCACCACCCCCAACTCGATCAGGCGGGTCACCAGCTCCCCAAAGGAAATGCCGATGCCCTGCATCATGCTGGGGTAGCGGCTGTGGGCGGTGAAGCCGGGGATGGTGTTGACCTCATTGAAGACGATCTCCCCATCCGGGGTGAGGAACAGATCCACCCGGGCGAATACCCGGCAGTCCAGGGCACGGTAAATGGTTTTTGCCGCTGCCTGGATCTCTGCCGCCTTCTCCGGCGGGATGCGGGCGGGACAGTGGATGGCGGAGGTCTTTAAGGTGTACTTCTCCTCATAGTTGAAAAAGCCCTCCGACAGCGCAATCTCGTCCACCAGACCCACGGTCAGTTCCTCGTTGCCCATGACCGCGCAGCCCACCTCAAAGCCGGGGATCGTCTCCTCCAGGATCACGGCGCTGTCGTGGCGGAATGCCTCCTCCATGGCGGCGGGCAGCTCTTCCGGCCCGGAGACTTTGGTGATACCGAAGGAGGAACCGGCCCGGACCGGCTTGACAAACACCGGGTATCCCAGTTCCTCCGCTGCCTGGGCGATCCGGCTGAAATCATCGCTGGAATGAAAGACGTGGCTCCGGGGGACCCGGATGCCGGCCAGGGCCGCCAGCTGGTGGGCCCGGTCCTTGTCCATGCACAAGGCGCTGGACAATGTCCCGCAGCCGATGACCGGGACCCCGGCCAGTTCAAAGAGTCCCTGTACCGTACCGTCCTCGCCGTTCTTGCCGTGGAGGACTGGGAATACCGCGTCAAAGAGGAGACGGCGGCCGGAGCCGTCCAGCAGTAGTAAAGCGTGGGCCTCCCGTTCCACCAGTGGGGTGCAGGGGATACAGTCTGCCGCCTGCTGCCAAGTACCGTCCTCCAGCCGGGAGAGGTCGCCGGTATAGCAGAGCCACTGCCCCTCCCGTGTGATGCCCACAGCCAAAGGAGTATAGCGGGCGGGGTCCATGTGGGACAGCACCGCATAGGCGGAATGGAGAGAAACTTCGTACTCCGTGGAGCATCCGCCGAAGAGAACGAGAATGGTTTTCATGGGATAAGACCTCCTAATCAAAATAAAGCGCCTGGTTCTGATACTGAAATGGTACCAGAACCAGGCGTTTCATACTTGTCTATCTACCAACGGATGCCTTGCAAGTTTTCTGCGAAATTCTTGTGATTTTCTTACGGCGCTTCTGAATGGTCTGACGGAAGACAGATGGTGAAGGTGATCCGATCCTCGGTGCTGTCCGCCCGAATGGTCCCGCCGTGGAGCTCCACGATCTCCTTGGCGATGGCTAAGCCAAGGCCCGCACCACCTGTCCGGGTGGCGCGGGAGCTGTCCAGACGGAAGAACTGTTCAAAGATCCGGTCCAATTTCTCCTGGGGGATGTTCTTTCCCGCATTGGAGAAGGTGAGTACGATTTTCCCGGCCTCTATCCGTCCGGCAATTTCCACCGTGCTGTCCGGCAGGCTATAATAAGACGCGTTGCGCAGGAGATTATCAAAGACCCTTGCCAGCTTATCCGGGTCACAGGAATAGTGCAGCTTGGGCGGCAGATCCAGGCTGCATGACAGCCCCGATTCTGCGAAAATGGGGCGGAATTCGCTGGCGACCTGCTCCAGCATCCGCGTCAGGTCCACGCTCTGCCGCTCCAGCTCCAGGCGAGAGAGGTTGAAGCGGGTGATGTCGAAGAACTCGTTGATGAGGTCCTCCAGCCGCTCCGCCTTCTCCAGGGCGATGCCGGTGTACCTGGCCCGGATCTCCGGGGAGATCTGAGGCTCATCCCGCAGGAGGGTCAGGTAGCCGATGACGCTGGTCAGGGGCGTTTTCAGGTCGTGGGCCAGATAGACGATTAGGTCGTTTTTCCGCTGTTCTGCCTCCCGGGCTGCCCGGGCGTCCCGGAGAGCCTGCTCCCGGGCCAGATTCAGCTGGATGGAGATGTCCTCCAGGGAATCCGGCAGCTGGATGGGCTCCTCACTGGGGCGGGATAATTGCTCTGCCGCATTGGCCACCACGTCCAGCTGCTTGATGGGCTTGGAGATAAAATAGAAGCTGATGACCACCCAGCCCGCCAGCACTGTGACGATGCAGACCAGAACGATGTAGTCTCGAACCCAATTCAGGAAGTCGTAGAGCGGCGAGGGCTGCCAGGTGATGCTGGCGCAGATGATGAAGCCCAGGAATGCCAAGGCCATCACTGCGACCACCCAAGCCATGAGGACCAGCAGGTAGCCGCCCCAGATGCGCAAAGATCTCCGGCGGCTGCGGGTATTTCCTTTCTTACTCAATGGTGTACCCCACCCCCCAAACGGTCTTGATGAATTTGGGCTTTCGGCTGGGCTCGTGCATCTTTTCCCGTAGCCGGGCGATGTGACTCATGACGGTGTTGTTGCTGTCCATAAACGCCTCGCCCCAAACATGTTCAAACAGTTCCTCGCTGGACACCACATTCCCCCGGTGCTCACATAGATACCAGAGAATGGAGAATTCCAAGGGCGTCAGGGCCAGTTCCTCGCCGAACAGGACGCACTTGTGAGTGGCCTTGGAGATCTGAAGGCCTCGAAAGTCGTATTCGGTGACCTCCTGGACTGTCCCCTCCCTGGGGTTGTACCGGGTGTAGCGGCGCAGCTGAGTCTTGACCCGGGCCACCAGTTCCAGAGGATTGAAGGGCTTGGTGATGTAGTCGTCCGCTCCCAAGGTCAGCCCCATGATCTTGTCCATATCCTCCACCTTTGCGGTGAGCATGATGATGGGGAACAGGTGGTCCTCCCGGATGCGCTGGCAGAGGGTAAAGCCGTCCATGTCCGGCAGCATCACATCCAGCACCGCCAGATTCAAGCGTGTCGTCCGCACACAAGCCAGGGCGTCGGAGGCATTATAGAATTTGTGGATGGTGAAGCCTTCGTTTTTCAGATAGACCTCCACCAGATCTGCGATCGCAGTCTCGTCATCGACGACTAAAATATGTGTAGCCATAGTTGCCGGCCTTTCGTGTTTTTCTGCATTATAGCACGGAACGTATAAAAAAGCGAGTATGACTCTTGATTTTTCCTAAACATGTCCTAAAGGGGACTGTTGCGGTCTCCTGTCTGCGCAAAATTCTCACCAGACTGTATCGAAACTACGATCTTCCAGACTCCTGATTTCGTAGGGTCGAAGTCGTGAAGCTGCGCCGCAGTGCTCTGTCATCCTTCGTTGGCAGGATCGGTCTGCGTATCATACGATGAACATTCCTCCAGATCTGCAGCCTGCTACCCGGATAGGCTTTTTTCAGCTTTGTGACAGCACGCTCCTTTGCCTTTTCCACGGCGGACTCCTTCATCATGTGGTACATGCCGATTTCCTTCAGCGAAGTTTTTTCAAATCCGAATACGCCGTAGAATTTTCCGAGGATGTCCCTGTCCTTCTTCGGGAGAGCATCAAATAGTTCCTGCAGCAGCTCAATGCAGACTTTTCGATACACGACCTGCTCCGCAGAAACAGAGAGATTCCCAGGCATCAGCCGCTCAAAGGGATCACCGTCATAGCTCCCAGGGATAAGATCATTGACACCAACAAAATGGGTGTTGTAACGGATGTGCTTGACAGCCTGTTCCAGAAGGACATCCATTTTCTCCGCGATCTCTTCGATGCTGAACTGACCTGAATGATATAGCCTTTGTGCCTGCCGGACAGCATCCATCTCGTGCTTGCTCAGAGAAAGATTTCCGATATGTTGCTCCAGCCAACGGGTCATCCGGCCTTTCAGATGTGGGTACAGGTAGGTGGCAAGCACAGCACGGCTCTCATCGTATTCTCTGCTCTGGACCCGTGTCAGAAATTCCAACGCACCCTCGCCGCAAAGATCCTCCAGAATCGTTTTCGTATAGCCGGACAACTCTCCCGGTCTTTCCCTGTCCATATGCAGACAGTTGAACTCTCTGGCAGTCTCCCGGGCGATGCGCCGGATCAGCCCGAGATTCCTGCGGTACAACTCCTCCAGCGCGCGCTCATCACCGCCGTAATATCGGCGGACCAATTCCTCATTGGTCATGGGTCCCACCCGCCTTTGCTTTCGGTGGACGCCCTCGGGGCTTGCTCACTCTGGTGATGCGGCAATATTCATACACTTGCGCAGTAGATATTTGTTCAGAAAACTCCTCAACAGAGATATCCGGGCTGCGCAGCGCATCGTAGAGCCGGTCTCGCACATGATCCTTGGCTCTTCTGGCATCCTCCTGAGAGATAGCTCCCCGCTGCATATCCTTCGTGATCCTGGAAAAGGCAGTCAGCTTGGCCTTCACCTTGGGGTTGTTCTTTGCCAGTTCCTTTTGAACTTCCACCGTGCCAAATTGCCGACAGGTGTAGCCAGGAGCGTGGGGACAGGCCCCTTCGCAGTACAAAGCGTGGACGCCGCTCTTCAGCATGAAGTATTTCCCGCAGATGATGCAGCGGCGGATGTTGTGTCCGCTATTCAGGGCCAGCATATAGTCTGCCTTCATCAGCGCCTGTAAGCTGTCCGTCACATGCTCCTGACAGATGGCCATGGAGCCGTCCGGCAGCTCCCGCGAGACATAGGAGAGCATATATTCATCGTGTCTCCTGTAGCAGTCCCCGTGGTAAGTGATGGGGTTGACGATCAGCTTCTCTGCGGTGCGATCATCGTTATAGAAACCATAGAGCGCTGCCGCATAACTTTCCGGCCCATTGGTCGTGAGTGTGGAGAGGATAAACTTGATGAAATTCCGGATGGTAGGAACAAAGGCACGGATGTCGTGAAGATACATCATGTAGCGGTCGATGTATTTCTTGTAGGCACTCCAGGTATCTTCGCACGCTCCCAGGAGGCGAAACATCTCGTAATAAAACAACTCGCCCTTTTCCTCGCTGCCCTCTCTACGACGAAACAGATCCAGCAGTCCCAAGGAGATTTCAGGATCGCTGTCCCCATCATCGCTCTGGAGGAATTCTTCCGCTGAGGCGCTGAGAAGTTTTGTCTGATCATCCTCTGAAAGGCTGTGCTCCTCGGGAGGAAACAAGCTGAACTGTCCTGTGATCTCCCGTATCACCGAAAAGAAAGCGTCATAGCAATCGTCCGGTAGCAAGCGGAACACAGTATATCGGCGAAGTTCCTGACAGAGCTGCTCCATCTCATCATTCAGTTTCCACCAAAGTTCACTCTTGCGGACATACTCGTAGATGTCCATAAGGGTACGGATGCGCACCATCCGTTCGTGCAGGGGGTGGTAGTCATCCGGTGATAGATTCAGCAGATCTTCGGTCAGCCTGCCTGCCTCAAACTGCTGCCCGTTCAGCTCCAAGGTGCTGCCGTAGGTATAGAATATGATGCTCCCCTCCATTTCCGCTGGCCCCCTCCTCTGCAATAATTTGTCCTACTTGATTTTTAATCTGTCCATGCTTTTTATCAGGATACCATCTTTTCCACCACAATACAAGCAGAGGGGCAAGGGGATGCTCAAAAGTCCTGTGGGCACTGCTCCTCTAAAAGAATACTACTCCCACTTCTTTCGAGGTGGGAGATTTTTGTATTCAGATATTTTGAATTGGAGGTACTGACTATGAGCAACAAAATGGACCGTCCTCTGGTCACGGTGGACGGTAGGACGCTGATGGACCGTCCGCTGGAGCCGCCCAATTTTGTGGTGGACACGCTGATCTCTCAGGGTCTGCATATCCTGGCGGGTTCACCCAAGGTGGGCAAGTCCTGGCTGGCCCTGTGGCTGGCGGTGACGGTGGCCAAGGGAGAACCGGTCTGGGGAATGGGCGTGAAGCAGGGCACCACCCTCTATCTCTGCCTGGAGGACTCCGTCCTTCGCATCCAGAACCGCCTCTTCGAGATCACAGAGGACGCGCCGGACAGCGTCCATTTCTGTACGGAGTGCGCTCCCATCGGCCAGGGGCTGGAGGAGCAGGTGGAGGGCTTCCTCGTAGCTCACCCGGATACTGTTCTGGTCCTCGTCGATACGCTGCAGATGGTCCGCCCCGTCCACGATGCCACCTACGCCAATGACTACCGGGACCTGTCCGTGCTGAAGCGGCTGGCGGACAAGCACGGCATCGCCATCCTGCTGATCCATCATCTGCGAAAGGAAACTGCCGATGATGTGTTCAACCGCATCTCCGGTACGACAGCTATCAGCGGGGCGGTGGATTCCAGTTTTACTCTGGTGGAAGATCGGCGCGGCAGCGGTAAGGCGAAGCTCTCCTGCATCGGTCGTGACATTGAATACCGGGAGTTGTCTCTGGAACGCAACGTTGAAAACGTGTGGGAGATGGTAGCAGACAGCAGAACGCAGCCGGAGCTACTGGGCGACCGGATCACCTATCTGGTCTCTGAACTGATGCGCGACCGTACGAAATTTATCGGCACTCCCACAGAGCTGTCTGAAAAAATCGACCCTGTCGGTATGGAGCGTATCTCGCCTAAGAAAGTGTCCCGCCTGATCCTGCAAAACCTTGACGCGCTAAGCAAAATCGGAATTTCCGGTATGGTGCGCCGCAGCAACGGGAAGCGGCTCATCGAGCTGCGCCGTGCCGAAAGTGACGATGCCCAGGGTGTACCTGTGGTCGCCCCTGTTGACCCTGTTGGGGCGCTGTGCGGCGATTTGCGGGAGATTGCCGGGCATGGCGAGTAAACACCCGCAGGGAAAAAGAAACGCCGTTTGTGGCCATTTGTGGCCGAAAGCGGAGCGCGGGTGTTCGGTGCAGGGAAATCACCTCCTTGGAGGTGGCCAGCATCGCGTTTGTCTGGTCTGCGGCAACGCCGCTGCCCGACTTCCGCATGAATTCCGGGCAGAAGCCCGGACCCACTTTATCTACGATTTGGAGGAAACGACATGAAAAAAGATGTTAAATTCAGCACCCGCATGGCGTCCACAAACCGGGAGGCCATCAAGGAGTTGGCGAAGCAGTCCGGGATGTCCATGAGCGACTACGTCACTGCCTGCTGCCTGGGAAAGCAGGTGGTGGTCATCGACGGCCTGAAAGAAGTGCTGAAGGAGCTGAAGTCCATCGGCAGAAATCTGAACCAGCTCGTCACCCTGGCGCACATGGGACGAGTGACCGTGATCGATCTGGAAAGCGTATGTCGGGCGTTCTCTGAACTCTGTGGTGCCGTTCGGATGATCCTTGAACGAAAGCGCTGGTAAGCTATGGCTATCATCAGCTTCACAAACTACAAGCGGGGCCAGACCACCGGATGCATGAGCGCCGTGATGCGGTATACCATGCAGGATAAAAAGACCGAGTTCGAGGGGCAGCAGTTGGTCACAGGTATCAACTGTCAGCCGGAATCTGTCTACGCGGATTTCATGACCACCAAGCGGCTCTACCACAAGACGGACGGTGTACTGTTCTATCACATGGTACAGAGCTTCCCGAAAGGCGAAGCAGTCGACCCGGTCACCGCTCACGCGGCCGCGCTGAAGCTGGCCGAGTACTATGAGGGATACGAAGTTCTGGTCTGCACCCACACAGACCGTGAGCACATCCATTCCCACTTCCTCATCAACTCGGTCAATTTCGATACCGGACGGAAACTGCATATCGCAAAGGAGCAGCTCCAGGAACTGCGGCAACGCAACGACATGGTCTGCAAGGAGTTTTCACTTCCTGTATTTCAACCCAGGGAACAAAAGCAGAAAACAAAGACTATGACCATCGGAGAGTATCACACGGCGGCCCGCGGTCAGAGCAAGAAGCTGCAGCTCATGAATATCATCAATGACTGTATGCGCCACGCTTCCAACCGCGAGGAGTTCATTGCGCTGATGGAGAGCGAGGGCTACAAGGTTCGCTGGGAAAAGTCCCGAAAGAATATCACCTATACCACGCCGAGTGGCTGGCAGTGTCGGGACCGTTTGCTGTTCGGTGACAAATATCTAAAGGAGAACATGGAATATGAATTCAGGATCAGAGAAGAAATTATCTATGGACGAGCTCATGGCCCTGAACCGGCCCGAGCCTTCACCGCAGCCGACAGCGCAGGAGTCGAGTTCACCGATCACGCCCATTGTCATCCAGTGTCCGTTGCCGGAGGCTCTGACGATGCTGACACAGAAGACAGAATCCATCGGGTGGGAAGTGCGTGGAATGCGGGAGTATCTTCCGAACCTGAGATCACACACAGACCTGACAGCGGTGCAGAACAGCATGGCGAAGATCCAGAAATCGTTGACGGAGATGACCACTCTGCTGGAACAGGCTGGGAAGAAGAAAGAAAAGCATTCCTGCAAATGGCTGGACTGGCTTCCGGACTTCGACCTGATCGTAGTGGCCAAATGGATCGTACTGGTACTGCTCATCGTGGCGGCACTGCTGGGGATGGGGTATGGCACAGCGACAGTGGTCAGCAACATCCGCAACCTGTTTCTATGAAGCCGCTCCACGCTGGACTGTATGGTCTGGCGGTAACTGGAGCGTTACTGGATGATGGTAACGAAGATGTCGAGGAACGTTACCGCCGTATCCAGGCAGAACAGGAAGCCAAAAATATCGGCGCTGTCATCGGACTGGTGGCCGGCGTAGCCATGGTGCTCACACAGGATGAGCAATCATCTACAGAACAGCAGTGGACCGAAGATCAGCAGGCAGAACAAACACAGCAGCAGACCATGTAACGGTCTGCTATTTTTGTTGCCTGACTGTAGCGTCAGGGGAAAGGAACGATATGGCGTATAAATTCAAATACAATGAGCGTCCCCGCTCCTACAGTGAAGAAAAGCATGGAGATGAGGATATTCCCTCTGCCAAGGCAGTGCGGGATACCGCAGTGGAAGAAAGGGACGGCAAGATTATAAAAAGCCGCCGACAGCATGTATGCGGCAGAGAGTACATTGTGTTCGCGGAATTCAGTTTCGGAGGAACGCAATCTACGGTCGATCTTATGAAACAGGTCATCGACCTGGAGCAGGACGCAAAAAATATTTCCGCCTGAAAAACAGGTTCGCATAGACAAACAAACCGATTGAGGGTATTGTATGGTTGCAATCTCTCAATCGGTTTGGCATTTTATGAAGGAGGTCAATATGTTACAGCCAAACCAAAAGATCACGGCGCTCTATTGCCGTCTGTCCCGAGATGATAATCTGGAGGGCGACTCCAACAGTATCCAGAACCAAAAACTTATCCTGCAAAAGTACGCCGATGAGAATGGGTTCCAGAACACCAGATTTTATGTGGACGATGGCTATTCCGGCACGAATTTCAATCGCCCAGCCTTTGAACAGATGATGGATGACATGAGCAACGGCGACATCGCCGTCATCATCACAAAGGATCTTTCCCGCCTTGGAAGAAACCAACTGCACACCGGTCTTTATATCGAGGAGATATTCCCTTCCAATGATGTGCGCTACATCGCTGTCAACGACAATGTTGACACCAAGTATGAAAACAGCAACGAGCTGATGCCTTTCAAGAATTTGTTCAATGAATGGCACGTGCGGGACTGCAGCCGCAAGGTGCGGAATGTAGTGAACGCCAAGGCACAGCGGGGAATCCGGGTGGGGACACGAGCTCCTTACGGCTACCGCAAGGGTGCAACCAAGGACTCTCCTCTGTTGGTGGATGAGGAGGCGGCGGCTGTCGTCAAACGCATCTTCGCCATGTGCGCCGGCGGAATGGGACCAGCCCAGATTGCAAAGCAGCTCAAGAAAGAATGCATCTACAGTCCATCCATGTACGCCTATACGAAATTCGGCACATCCCATTCCGGGCTGAATGCAGAGCGGCCCTACAACTGGACTGGCGACATGGTGGCGGATATGCTTCAGAACATGGTCTACCTTGGGCACACGGTCAACCTTCGCTACAGCACCAAGTCCTACAAGGACAAAAAACGATGTGAACGCCCCAAATCAGAGTGGCTTATCTTTGAGAATACTCATGAAGAGCTGGTGGATCAGGAAACCTGGGATATCGTACAGGAGGTGCGATCTCATAAGCGCCGCCGCACGAATATGGATGAGCAGAATATGTTCTCTGGATTGGTGCATTGTGCGGACTGCGGTAAGCCAATGGTATTGCACCGGGCGCACACCATGAAGCCGGAACAGAATCATTTCACCTGCCGCACCTACAAGAAGGACGGGGCAGAAGTGTGTAGCGCTCACTATATCCGGGAAGTGGCACTGAAGGAAATCGTGCTGGAAACAATCCGCAGAGCTACAGAGTTTGCCAGGAGCGACCCGGAGCGGTTCGCCGCATATATTCAGCAAAAGCAATCTACTGAGGTGGCAAAGGAGATCCGGGGGTTGGAACGGGAATTGTCCACGATGCGGAAACGGGATGGCGAACTGGATGTAGTGTTCAAGCGGATGTATGAGGACAGCGCCTTGGGACGGGTGAGCAATGAGCAGTTCCGTTTGCTGTCTGAGGCATACTCCAAGGAGAAAGCGCAGCTGGCTGAAGCCATCCCTGCCACGGAGGAGCGCCTGGAGAAACTACGCAGTAGCATGGCCAACGCCAAGAACTTCATCGCCAAGGCCAGAAAGTTCACCGACATGACGGAACTGACCCCGGAACTGCTCCGCACCTTTGTGGCGAAAATCATCGTGTATGAGAAAGAGGTCAAATACTCCAAGCACGCACCGCAGAAGATCCACATCTGTTTTCGGGACTTCAACCTCAACGAGACAGACGATATGCTTCTATGCGGAGAGACAACAGAAAAGGCAGACAGTACAATTGCACTGCCTGCCTAATCCGAGGACACGCTTCAAGGTACCCCTATCAGGAGTAGCGGAAGGCTGTCTCTTTTTCGTTGCCGGATTTCGTAGGGGACGACGTCCCGGCGTAGGGGCGGACGACTCTGTCCGCCCTACGCCATCACGCGAAAAACGCCCGTATCTCCTCTGCGGTGCAGGCGGCGCTGCCCTGGGCGAAGCCGTCCCGCCCGCCGCCGCGCCCGTGGAGGGCGTCGTTCATGTCCTTCACCAGCGGGCGGATGTCCTGCCCGGCGTGGATGACGGCGTATTTATACGCCCCGTCCGCTCCGGCGAACACGGCGCAGCGCCCGCCGGCGCTCTGCGCCACGGCGTCGCACAGCCGCCGCACGCCGTCGCCCTCCAGCGGCTCGGTGATCAGCAGCACATTGCCCGCGCCGGCATATTGGGCGGCGGTGTGGGCAAATACCTGCTCCTCCAGCCGGGCGGCACGTTCCTTCGCGGTCAGCAGCTCGCCCTGCATCCGCTCCACAGCGGCGGCGGACGTTTCCGGCTTCACCGACAGCGCCTGTCCGATCTGCCGCGCCTGCTCCCAGCAGGCGGACAGATAGTCCATTGCCCGCCGGCCGCACAGCAGCTCCAGCCGCACGCCGTCCCGGAATTTCTGGCAGGAGAGCAGCTTTACCAGCCCCACCTGAGCGCTGCTGTCCACATGGGTGCCGCAGCAGGCGCACATGTCCGCGCCGGGGAACTCGGTAATGCGCACCGCGCCCTCCAGCGCCTTTTTGCTGCGGTAGGGCAGGGCAGCCAGCTCGGCAGGGGAGGGGTACCAGATGTGTACCGGGTGATCCTCCCAGATGTACCGGTTGGCGCGGCGCTCGATGTCCAGCGCCTGTTCCCAGCTGATGTCGGCGTTGTAGTCGATGGTCACGGTGTCCGCGCCCATGTGGAAGCCCACGTTGTCGCAGTGGAAAGCGCTGCACAGCATGCCGGACACGATGTGCTCGCCGGAGTGCTGCTGCATGTGGTCGAACCGCCGCGCCCAGTCGATATGGCCGCTGACCTCTGCGCCCACGGGCAGCTCCCGGTCGCACAGGTGGGTGACGATGCCGTCCTTCTCGTGTACGTCCAGCACCTGGGCGTCCCCCAGCGTGCCGTGGTCGGCGGGCTGCCCGCCGCCCTCAGGGTAAAAGGCCGTGCGGTCGAGCACCACCGCAAAGCCGCCCTTCACAGCCCCGCAGGACTCCACCACAGCGGTGAAGTCCTGCGTAAAGGCGTTTTCGTAATAGAGTCTGACCGTCTCCATCAGTCGTCCTTCTCCACGTCGCCCACGATGGCGATGTGCAGCTCGTCCAGCTGCTTCTGCTCCACGGTGGAGGGCGCGCCCATCATGATATCCTGCGCGTTCTTGTTCATGGGGAAGGGGATGATCTCGCGGATGGAGCTTTCGCCCGCCAGCAGCATGACCATGCGGTCCACGCCCGGGGCGATGCCCGCGTGGGGAGGCGCACCGTAGCAGAAGGCGTTGTACATGGCGGGGAACTTCTTCTTCACGTCCTCCTCGCCCAGACGCACCAGCTCAAAGGCCTTGATCATGATCTCCGGGTCGTGGTTACGGACAGCGCCGGAGCTGAGCTCCACACCGTTGCACACCAGGTCGTACTGGTTGGCGTAGATGTCCAGCGGGTCGATCTCGCCGCGCTCGGCCTTCAGCAGCACCTCCATGCCGCCGTTGGGCATAGAGAAGGGGTTGTGGCAGAACTCCAGCTCGCCGCTCTCGTCGCCGATCTCGTACATGGGGAAGTCCACGATCCAGCAGAACTCATAGCGCTCCTTGTCGAAGTGGTTCTCACAGGCGGCGCCGAAGGTCTTGATCAGCACACCGGCGGACTTGGTGGCGTACTCGCCGGCAGCCACCACCACCAGCGTGTTGGGCTTCAGGGTCAGCACCTTGGCCAGCTCGTCCTTCACGCCGGAGACGAACTTGCCGATGCCGCCGGCGATTTCGCCGTTCTCGTCCACCTTGAACCAGTAGGCCTTGGAGCCGGACTGCACCTCACAGTCGGTGAGCAGCTTCTCGATCTGCTTGCGGGTCAGGGCGCAGTCGGTGATGTCCACCATCTTCACGGTCTGGCCGCGCAGCGCCTCGAACTCGCTGTTTTCAAACAGGGCGGACACGTTCTTGCACGTCAGGTCGATGCGCAGGTCGGGCTTGTCGGAGCCGTACGTCTCCATGGCGGTGTTGTAGGGGATGCGGCGGAACGGGGCGGTGGACGCCACGTTGTAGGTGCCGAACTTGGCGAAGATGGGGGGCAGCACGTCCTCCAGCACGGCGAAAATGTCGTCCTGGGTGGCGAAGGCCATCTCCATATCCAGCTGATAGAACTCGCCGGGGGAGCGGTCGCCGCGGGCGTCCTCATCGCGGAAGCAGGGGGCGATCTGGAAATAGCGGTCGAAGCCGGAGGTCATCAGCAGCTGCTTGAACTGCTGGGGCGCCTGGGGCAGGGCGTAGAACTTGCCGGGGTGCTTGCGGGCGGGCACCAGATAGTCGCGGGCGCCCTCAGGGGAGCTGGCGGTCAGGATGGGCGTGGTGATCTCCAGGAAGCCGTGCTCCGTCATGGCGGCGCGCAGGGCGGCCACCACCTGGCAGCGCAGGATGATGTTCTGCTTCACTGCCGGGTTCCGCAGGTCGAGGTAGCGGTACTTGAGACGCGCCGTCTCGTCGGCCTCGCGGCTGCGGTTGATCTCGAAGGGCAGGGAGTTGTAGCGGCAGCGACCCAGCACCTCGATTTTGGTGGGCACCACCTCAATGTCGCCGGTGGCCTGCTTGGGGTTCTTGCTGGCGCGCTCGCGGACGGTGCCCTCCACGGAGATGGTGCTCTCCTTGTTCAGACCCTTGATGATCTTCAGGTCTGCCTCGTCCTCCACCACCACCTGGGTGGTGCCGTAGAAGTCCCGCAGAACCACGAAGGCCAGATTGCCGCCCACCTCGCGGACGTTCTCCATCCAGCCCACGATCTTCACGGACTTGCCCGCATCGCTGGCGCGCAGCTGGTTGCAGGTATGTGTACGCATCTGCATCATGTTGTTTTCCTCCTATTTGTGATTGTGTTTTGTATAATCTGATGGTGATATTACTGTTTGTTATTAAAATAACTCGGTTTCTGTGGGGGACGGCGCTCCCTGCACCCGTCTGCCGGAAATGCTCTGCGCCGTAGGGTAAGGCGCTTATTTCTCCACGATGACCTTGCCCCGGTTTCGCTCCGCCAGACCGTCCTGCACCCGCGCCAGCGTCCCGGCGAAGTCCAGCGTGGTCTGCTCGCCGCTGGTCATGTCCTTGCAGGCGATAACGCTCTTGGCGATCTCGTCCTCGCCCAGGAACATCACATAGGGCACGCCGGTCTTGTCGGCGTAGTTCATCTTGGCCTTGAACTTCTTCTGCTCGGTGTACAGCTGGGTGCGGATGCCCGCGTCCCGCAGCCTTGTGGCCAGCGTCACGGCGGCGGACAGATCCTCCGTCATGGGCAGGATCAGCACATCCGCCGGGGCGGTGGGCAGGTCGCCGTTGAGCATCCCCTGCTCGCCCAGCACATAGAACAGCCGGGTCAGGCCGATGGAGATGCCCACGCCGGGCAGCTGTTTGTCGGTGTAGTACTCCGCCAGGTTGTCGTACCGTCCGCCGGAGCACACGGAGCCGATCTCCGGGTGATCCAGCAGCGCCGTCTCGTACACGGTGCCGGTGTAGTAGTCCAGTCCCCGGGCGATGGTCAGATCCACGGCGAAGTTCTCCTCCGGCACGCCGAAGGCGCCCAGATACTTCACCACGGTTTTCAGCTGGTCAAGACCCTCGTCAAACGTCTCGTTCCGCCCCACATAGCCCTCCAGCGCGGCGAGCACCTGGTCGTTGCTGCCGGTGATGGCGATGAATTTCAGGATCTCGTCGGCCTTGTCCGGCTCCACGCCTACCCCGCCGGTGAGCAGGGCGCGCACCTTCTCCGCACCGATCTTGTCCAGCTTGTCCACCGTGCGCATGATCTCGCCGGACTTCTCCGTCAGACCCAGCATGGCGTAAAAGCCGTTGAGGATCTTCCGGTTGTTCACCCGGATGCAGAACCGCTTCAGACCCAGCTCGCTGAACGCCCGGTAGATGATGGCGGGCATCTCCGCCTCGTTGGTGATGTCCAGCTTGCCGTCGCCGATCCCGTCGATATCCGCCTGATAGAACTCCCGGAACCGGCCCCGCTGGGCCCGCTCGCCCCGGTAGACCTTGCCGATCTGATACCGGCGGAAGGGGAAGGACAGGTCGTTGTAGTGCAGCGCCACGTACTTGGCCAGCGGCACCGTCAGGTCAAACCGCAGGGCAAGGTCGGCGTCGCCCTTGTTGAAGCGGTAGATCTGCTTCTCCGTTTCGCCGCCGCCCTTGGCCAGCAGCACCTCCGCCGCCTCGATCACCGGGGTGTCCAGCGGGGTGAAGCCGTACAGGGAATAGGTGCGGCGCAGGATGTCCATCATCCGCTCCATCTGCTGCTGCGGCCGGGGCAGCAACTCCATAAAGCCCGACAGTGTGCGGGGCGTCATCTCAGCCATTGTTCGTTTCTCCTTTATTTTCGGTAATTTCCGTTGTTTCCGGTATTTCCTCCGCGCCGCCCTCCAGCGCGCGGGAGGCCTCCTGCCGGGCGGCCTCGGCCTCAGCCTCGCGCTTCAGCTCCAGCGCCACCTCCCGGTAGATATCGTCCAGCTCGGCGCCCTTTTTCTTCCCGGCCTTGCCCAGAAGAATGCCGCCGATCACGGCCAGCACCAGCCCGGCGTACCACAGCTTCGGCGCCGCCAGCGCCAGAACGAAGCCGGGCAGCGTGCCCAGCCACACGCCGATCTCCGTGTAGTTGCCGCCCACGGCGTGATACGCGCCCTTCTTCTCCCGCAGGGAGGCGATCTTCTTCAGCTGGGCGCGGCACACGATGATGCGCAGCACCGCCAGTGCCGTCAGGGGGATGAAGATGTCGTAGTGGTGCTTGTTGATGAAGTCCAGAACAGCTTGCATGGCGATCTCCTTTTCGGATAGTGTGTGGCGCGGGAACAGAAAACGCTCCCGTCCCCTGCATTGGGACGAGAGCGTTAAACACTTCGTGGTGCCACCCAAATTCGGCCTTGCGACCCTTTGATGCTCCTGTTACGGGGAGCGCGCCGTGGATGTTTCCATCCCCGCTCGCTCGCTGTCTTGACCTGCTCCTTGCCGCAACGCGCTTTCAGCCGGTGGCGCGTCTCTCTTGCAGCGGCGGTGTACAGGCTACTCCTGCGAGGTCTGCACGGTTATCCCTTATTGTATGCGATTTGCCGATGGTTGTCAAGCCGTAAAGGGCTTGTTCTTGGGGTTGACGATGTCACGCCAGTCCAGGTCGCCCCGGTCCAGACCCAGCACCAGCATCTCAGCGGTGGCCAGGTTGCTGGCAAAGGGCACGTTGTTCTGGTCGCACAGCCGGGAGATATACGCGATATCCTCGTCGGTGGTCTTGCGGTTGGGGTCGCTGAAGCACAGCACCATGTCGATCTCGTTATAGGCGATACGCGCCGCGATCTGCTGGCCGCCGCCGTGGTCGAAGGAGAGGAAGCGGTGGATGGTCAGTCCGGTGGCGTCAGCGATCTGCTGACCGGTGCGCGCGGTGGCGCAGAGGGTGTGCTTGGCCAGAATGCCGCAGTAGGCGGTGCAGAACTGCACCATCAGCTCCTTGCGGTTGTCGTGTGCCATCAATGCAATGTTCATAGAAGGCGACTCCTTTCTCTTATATCTTCATCAGGGGCGCTTTCTGCCCCATGATGCGTTTGGCAATGTTCTCATAGGCGCGGGCGGCGTAGTAGTTCCGCTCCCGCAGCACCAGTCCCTGATTCAGGCAGTAGGGCACGTCCGGATCCTCCGGCACCACGCCCAGCAGCGGCAGACCCGCCGCGTCGATGGCGTCGTCGATGGTGGTGTGCAGCGCCCGCAGCACCTTCCGGGACACCCGTCCCACCACCAGATGCACCGTCCCGGTGGGGAAGGCGGACAGCTCGGCGGCGGTGCGCTGTGCGTCCCGCATGGCGGACACGTCCGTGGTGGTGATGACGATCACCTGATCGGCCATACACGCCGCCATCTGGAAGCCCTGCCCCAGCCCGGCGGGCGCGTCGATCAGGCACCAGTCAAATTTCTCCCGGATCGTCCGTGCCAGACCCTGTATCCCCGTTACCGACAGTGTCAGTGGCCTGTCGGCCATGGGCGCGGTCAGCAGGAACAGGGAGGGGTACTTCTCGTGGGGCACCGCCGCCTCGTCCAGCGTGCAGCGCCCCTCCATCACGTCGGAGAAATCCATCAGCGCCCGGTCGCTGAGTCCCAGCGCCAGATCCAGATTCCGCAGGGTAATGTCGCAGTCCAGACACAGCACCCGCTGTCCCATGGCCGCCAGCGCCAGCGCGGTGTTGGCGGTGAAGGTGGTTTTGCCGGTGCCGCCCTTGCCGGACGCCACGGCGATGATCTTGCCCATGGAGTTCCTCCTCTCCGCGCCGCTATACCAGCGGCGCTTTCTTTATGCGGGCGAAGGCCCGCGGGAATTGCTTCGGTGTCGGCCGCACCTTCTCGATGCGGACGATGCGGTGTATCACGTCCGTCTCCGGCACCGGATAGTCTGTGCAGCCGGCCAGCTGCCCGCCCAGCTGGGCGATGGCGCTGCGGGCGGCGGCGATCTCCTCGTCGGTGGACGTGGACTTCATGGCGGCGAACAGGCCGCCCACCTTCACCAGCGGCAGCGTCAGCTCGCTGAGCACGTTCAGCTGCGCCACGGCGCGGGATGTGGCTATGTCGAACCGCTCACGGTGCCCGGCGGCGAATTCCTCCGCCCGTGCGTGGACGCAGGTGACGTTTTTCAGCCCCAGCTGCTCGCAGACCTCCCGCAGGAAGTCCACCCGCTTGCCCAGACTGTCCAGCAGCGTGAACCGCGCCGACGGCTCCAGTATGGCCAGCACCATGCCGGGGAACCCCGCGCCGGTGCCCACGTCGATGACGGTCTTACCCCGCATGTCTGCCTGCGCCAGCAGCGCGGCGCAGTCCAGCAGGTGCAGGGTGGCCACGTCCCGCTCCCCGGTGATGGCCGTCAGGTTCATGACCTTGTTCTTCTCCAGCAGCAGCGCGGCATAGCGCTCCAGCTGCGGCACGGCGGCGGTATCCAGCCCCAGCGCCGTCAGTCCGGCGGTCAGGATATCCCTCATTTCTGCTGCTCTTTCAGCAGGTCGCGGATCTCGGTGAGCAGCTCCTCGCTGGTGGGAGCCGGTTCTTCCTCCTCCTGCGGCTCCTCCTCCTTTTTGCCCAGCTTGTGCAGCTGGTTGATGGTCTTGACCATCAGGAAGATGACGAAGGCCACCAGAACAAAGTCAATGACCGTGCTCAGAAACGTGCCGATGCCCAGGGTAACAGCCTCGGTGACCACCTTGCCTGCCTCGTCCAGCACCTCCGGCTTCAGCACGATATTCAGCTGTCCCAGATCCACGCCGCCGATGAGCAGGCCGATCAGCGGCATGAACACATCGTTCACCAGAGAGGTGGTGATCTTACCGAACGCGGTACCGATGATCACGCCGACGGCCATGTCCATTACGTTGCCGCGCATGGCGAATTCCTTGAATTCTGCAAAGAACTTCTTCATTTGTGTTGTCTCCTATACTTGCGGTATAAAGTGCGGGTGATATTACGAATTGCTATCAGTGCAGCGGCACCAGACGCTCCTTGCCGCCCATGTAGGGCTGCAAAGCCTTGGGCACCAGCACGGAGCCGTCCGCCTGCAGGTTGTTCTCCAGCAGGGCAATGAGCATACGGGGCGGCGCCACCACGGTGTTGTTCAGGGTGTGGGGCAGATACAGCTTGCCGTCCTCGCCCCGAACGCGGATCTTCAGCCGCCGCGCCTGCGCGTCGCCCAGATTGGAGCAGGAGCACACCTCGAAGTATTTCTGCTGCCGGGGCGACCACGCCTCGATGTCGCAGCTCTTGCACTTCAGGTCGGCCAGATCGCCGGAGCAGCACTCCAGCTGCCGCACGGGGATATCCAGGCTGCGGAACAGCTCCACCGACCAGCGCCACATCTTCTCGTACCACGCCTTGGAGTCCTCCGGGCGGCAGACCACGATCATCTCCTGCTTTTCGAACTGGTGGATGCGGTACACGCCGCGCTCCTCGATGCCGTGGGCGCCCTTTTCCTTGCGGAAGCAGGGGGAGTAGGAGGTCAGCGTCTGGGGCAGCTTGTCCTCCGGCAGGATCTGATCGATGAACTTGCCGATCATGGAGTGCTCGCTGGTGCCGATCAGGTACAGGTCCTCGCCCTCGATCTTGTACATCATGGCGTCCATCTCCGGGAAGGACATAACGCCCTGCACCACGTTGCCGTGCATCATGAAGGGCGGGATGACGTAGGTAAAGCCCTTGTTGATCATAAAGTCGCGGGCGTAGGCCAGCACAGCCTCGTGCAGGCGGGCGATGTTGCCCAGCAGGTAGTAGAAGCCGTTACCGGCCACGCGGCCCGCGGCGTCCATATCGATGCCGTCAAAGCTCTCCATGATCTCGGTGTGGTACGGGATGGGGAAATCCGGCACAACGGGCTCACCGAAGCGCTGAGCCTCCACGTTATAGGTATCGTCCGGGCCGATGGGCACGCTGGGGTCGATCATCTGGGGAATGGAGTACATGATCTCCTGAATGCGGGCAGATAGTTCCTCCTCTTCCTTCTCCAGCTCTGCCATCTTGTCGGCGTCCGCCTTGACGGCGGCGTTGTTGGCGTCGATCTGTGCCTGCAGCTCAGCCTTCTGTGCCTCGTCGGTGCACTTCTTCAGCTGACCGAACAGCGGGCCGTTGGCCTTGCTCAGCTTGTTGCGGGCGGCCTTCAGGGCCTCCACTTCCTTCAGGGCTGCGCGGTACTTGGCATCCTTTTCGATGACCTCGTCCACCAGCGGCAGCTTTGCATCCTGAAACTTCTTTTTGATGTTTTCCTTAACGGCGTCCGGGTTCTCGCGGACAAATTTGATATCCAGCATGATTGACTCTCCTTAACTCTATTGGGCTTGCAGCGGTGCGTCTGGGGCTTTCCGCTGCCGTTCAAAGGCGGCAGTTCCCGCCTTGGATCGCATGATTATTCGGTTTCCATCTGGTACTGTCCCAGCAGGTTTGCAAAGGCGCGCAGCTGCTCGTCGGAGTAAAAATGCACCGTCAGCTTGCCCTTGCCGCCGTGGTAGGCCACGTTCACCTCGCTGCCCAGCACCTGCTTCAGGCTCTCTTCCACCTCCACCGGCAAAGTGCCGCGGGGGGCAGGTTCGCGGGGCTCCTTGGCGGGCTTTGCCATCTTTTTGCAAAGCGCCTCGGCCTGACGGACATTCAGCTGGTTGTCCGCGATGATCTGCGCGGCCTCGGCCTGCAATTCCGGTGTGGGCAGGCCCAGCACCACCTTGGCGTGACCGGTATTGATAAAGCCGCTCTTCAGCAGCTCCAGCACCGTTTCCGGCAGGTTAAGCAGACGCAGACTGTTTGCCAGTGCGCTGCGGCTCTTGCCCAGCTTGCGGGCGGCCTGCTCCTGTGTCAGGTCGCAGCGGGTCATCAGCTCCCGGATGCCGGCAGCTTCTTCCACCGGGTCCAGATCCTCGCGCTGCAAATTTTCCACCAGCGCCAGCTCCATGGCCTGCTCGTCGGACACATCCTTGATGACCACCGGCACCTCGGTAAGACCCGCCATGCGGGAGGCGCGCCAGCGGCGCTCGCCTGCCACGATGCTGTAACCGCCCATGGGTCTTGGCCGCACCGCGATGGGCTGCAACAAGCCGTGCTCGGCGATGCTGGCAGCCAGCTCACTGAGGGTCTCCTGCTCAAAGGTCTTGCGGGGCTGGTCGGGGTCCGGCTCGATCTCGCGCAGCGGCAGCGTTTCCACCGCTGCGTGCTCTGACTCAAAGACCGGTGCTGCGTCCTCAAACAGACTGTCCAGCCCGCGTCCGAGCCCTCCTTTTCCTCTTGCCATTGTTTACCTTGTTCCCCCTGTTTTAATCTTCCAGAGCATTTTTCGCCGGCTCTGCGGCGGGTGCAGCCTTTGCGCGGGACTTCTTAGGTTCCTGCGGCCGGTTGTGCTTGACAAATTCGATGGCCAAGTCCATGTAGGCTTCGCTGCCCTTGCCCTTCGGCTCGTAGAAATTGATGGGCTGGCCGTAGCTGGGCGCTTCCGAAATGCGGATGGAGCGCGGGATGGTGGTCTTGTACACCTTGGAGCCGAAGTACTTCTGCACCTGTTCCACCACCTGCACGGTCAGGTTGTACCGCAGCGAGAACATGGTGAACACCACGCCCTCGATATCCAGATACGGGTTATACTTTTTGCGGATGGTCTTGAGGGTGCTGATGAGCTCCGACAGACCTTCCAGCGCATAGTACTCGCACTGCACCGGGATGAGCACACTGTCGCAGGCACTCAGGCCGTTGAGGGTAAGCAGATCCAGACTGGGCGGGCAGTCGATAAAGATGAAGTCGTAATCTTTCTGCACCTCAGCCAGCGCCTTGCGCAGACGCCCCTCGCGGCCGGGCAGGTCGATCATTTCCAAGCTGGCACCGGCCAGCCGGGTGTTGGAGCCGATGACATCGGTGCGGTACTCGGTGTGCCGGATGGCCTGTGCCGCCGTTGCCTTGCCGATGAGCACCTCATAGGTGCCCGCCTCCACGCTGCGCTTTGGGATGCCATAGCCGGTGGTGGTGTTGCCCTGCGGGTCGAGATCTACGATAAGCACCTTTTTGCCCAGCGCCGCTACGCAGGACGAAAGGTTGACGGCGGTGGTGGTTTTGCCCACTCCGCCCTTCTGGTTTGCGATCGCTACAATTTTTGCCACGCGCTTTTCTTCCTCCCGGGGAAAGATTTGTTCCACATGGAACACGCAGTCGTGCCCGCCGGTTTCCCCGTCCGGCAGACACCTTGGCTTCTAGTATAACACATCCAAATTGTTTTTTGAACCATCTGGAGCGTTTTTCAGCTGGATTTTTAACTTTTGGGGTGGGAAAGTTAAAAGACCGCACGATTCTGGGCTGCAAATAAACGATTTGGAATGGCTTCCGCTTCGCTCTAGCCATGTTCAGCGGAAATAATATTTATATTTTCGCGTTTGTCGCGCTCTGCGGAGCGCTCCAAACGCTATTTTCACGGGAGGGGTCGTAACGGGAAACGGCAGCTGCTGCGCTTGCTCCCCCGGGGGGAGCTGTCGCGCAGCGACTGAGGGGCTACAAATCGGCGGAGCCGGAAAAAACGGTTAAAAGATCTTCACGCCGAACAGGCGTG
>OJNS01000486.1_pt1 | contig 25330 bp, 20 predicted proteins | sample 1597911 | NCBI WGS metagenome assembly OJNS01 (sample SAMN01915214, study PRJEB22387) | human gut metagenome | isolation source: stool | host: Homo sapiens | place: USA
CCATTGTTGTTGTGACACATGATCCCTATGTGAGCGATTGCGCCACACGGCACATTGCGCTGTGAGAGGACTGCATGATTCTCATGCAGAAGCGAATCGCTGGATCGCTTCTGCGCCCTCGGTATTTAACAAAAACCTTACATCAACTGTAAGTGGCGTATTTGCCTATTCCGCTGTAAAATTTTAATGAGCAGACAAGCATCAAACGAAATAGCGAGGTGTTGAGTTGATATGAATTGCAAAGAAAAACTTTTAGAAGTTCGTGATTTACACAAGGTCTATACCAAAGAAGGTGTCCCTACAAAAGCCCTCAATGGAATTACCTTTAACGTTCTGAATGGTGAATACTTGGGCATTATGGGAGCAAGCGGCTCCGGGAAAACCACATTGCTGAACTGCATTGCTACGGTTATTAAACCAACCGCTGGACAAATCCTGCTTTCCGGCGCAAATATAAGCTCTTTTGACGGGGGCAAGCTGGCTGAATACCGTGGTAATAAAATAGGCTATCTCTTTCAGGACTTTGCATTGCTTGACAATCTGACAGGCAGGGAAAATATCCTGCTGCCGCTCTCTATTCATAACATGGATATTTCAACGGCAGAAAAGAGATTGACTGACATTGCAGGATTTCTCGGAATTACGGATGTGCTTTCCAAATTTCCGACGCAAATGTCCGGTGGTCAAAAGCAGCGTGTCGCCGCTGCCCGCAGTCTGATTTCTAACCCCGATATTATTTTGGCCGACGAGCCGACCGGGGCATTAGACACGAAGGCTGCGCGGCTTCTCATGGAAAAGCTGCTGGAAATCAACCAAAAGCATGGTCGTACAATTTTGATGGTGACGCATGATCCGAATGCGGCAAGTTTCTGTTCCAGAATTTTGTTCATTCAGGACGGTGTAATTTTCCATGAACTGCGTCGAAAAATCCCTGCTGAAACGCGGGAAGAATTTTATGCGCGCATTTTACAGGTTATGGCGCAACTGGGGGGAGGAAGTGCAAATGTTCTTTAGCATCGCTTGGCGAAATGCGAAACGAAGCCGCAGCGAAAATCTAATATACTTTCTCACTATGGTAACAGCCATAGCCACGTTTTATATTGTGCTTTCTCTTGGAGAGCAGGACGTGATGCGTTTTTTGAGTGAACTTGAAAGCGACGCTGTGGATCGCCTTTTGACAAAACTGTTACCGACAGTGTACCTCTGTGCGCTGCTGTTCGTTTTTTCTCTGGTGATCTTTGCAAATAAGTACCAGCTTGAATGTCGAAGCCGAGAATTAGGTCTTTATCTTCTGTTTGGAATGACAAAGCCTCGCCTGTTTATTCAAATCATGGCAGAGGGGCTTATCAGCTCTCTTTTGGCTCTTTTAGGCGGTCTTATCTGTGGCGGCTTTTTGTCAGAGATAAGCAGTCTTGCTACGGCACGACTTGTGGGCTACGGTATTATTGCACATCAATCAAGTTTTTCCATTCGTGCTGTTATTTTGACGACGCTCGGATTTTTGATTATCCAGTCTGTCGCGCTGTTTGTCCTATGCGGAAAACTTTTTAACAAAGAAATTCAGCAAATGCTTTACGGTGAAATGGAGAAAAAGCAGCGAACTGGGAGTAAGAGCGGTAATTGGCTTTCCCTCATTCTTGGTGCTGTGTTTTTAATCTTCGCATACTGGATTATATTAAAACATTTTATGACCGCTGGCAACGCACTGATAATCGTCTCGGTTGTGTTTGGAATTGTCGGAACGGTATTATCTATCCGTGGTCTTGCAAGACTGTTGAGCGCAGCAGCGGCATCCATAAAGCGCAAAGCCACATCCGGACTGTATATCTTTACCCTGCGCCAACTTTATGAAAATGTCGTCCATAAATACATTTCCGTCAGCGTTGCGTCTATTCTGATTATGCTCACAATCATGCTCATTACAGACGGATCCGTTAGCATTATGTCATATGGAAAACAAATAACGAGAGGATCTTCCGTCTATGATTTTACAGTTATGGGCGATGAGCGGCTGGTTGACGAATATCTTTCAAATGAAAAAATGAACTCTTATGTTACCGCCTTGAATCGCATGGAAACAGGGACAATGAAACACCCCGTTTCGGGAGAAATGAAATCTCTTGTAGACTGGTCCGGACTGCGAGAACAGGTAGTTTTGAATTTGCCCCCGGATGTGCAAGACCCTGTTGTGCAAGGAGCAGTTAGCTATGAATTTGGCTCACACCAACCGGCAGCACTTATCCTTTTGGGGTTCATTGACACAATAGGAGCTGCCCCGCATCTTCTGCCAGTATCGTCATACAACAGGCTTTTAGAAGCAGCAGGGGAAGAACCGGCAACGATCCGTAATGATGAAGCGATCTTTTACCTTAACCCGGATTTTACAGGAAATACACAAGATGAAATGTTCTCTATATTAGAACGGATTGCAATGGATGCACAGACGAGAGGGAAAACCTTACTTTCCATTGATGGACAGCCGATTGTTCTTGGTTCGTCCGTACCAATGAAAGGACTAACAGCAGATGAAAACATAAAAATCGTAACTGCATTGATTGTTTCCGACGAAGTTTATTACAAGTATGTAGCCCCGGACACCGTTACAGTCTATTATAGCTTCTGTATTCCGAGAGAAACCGTTGAGAAAAACGGTCTGTTGCAGTCTATTATGCAAGCCGAAAAGCTGTTAAAGCCCTCCGGATTGTATTATGAAAGCTATCTTGACAATTTCGGGCGGCAGTTATTTTATGTGATTTCCGGCAGTTATACCACCCTATACATGGGATTTATGCTGTTGATTATCGCTTGTGCTGTGCTTGCCCTGCAATTTTTGACACAAATGAGAGCAACAAGGGCAAGATATGCAACGATCTCAATTCTTGGCGCACGACGCGAACAAATGAAACGCTCTATCAACCAACAGGTGCTATGGTATTTCCTTCTCCCCATGCTGCTGGCGTGTTTGAGTGGGACGGTTGGAGTTTATGCAATGCAACATTATCTGCATAATGCCGGAGTGCAAAAGTTGCAACAGTCCTTACCATTGCTGCTTGTTATGGGTAGTATCGTTGTGCTTGTGTTTGTGATCTACGGGGTTGCCACGGCTCGGACGGCAAACCGTGAGATTAGTAAATTGAATTGGAAACCAAACTCTTGACAGACTTTCGATAGAAAGAGGAGGTGATCATGTTGGCGCGGATTGTCGTAATTGAAGATGATGTATATATGCGGGAAGAACTGATTGATATGCTAAAAAAAACAGGGTATGATGCCGTTCCTTTACCTGCTTTTGAAAACGCTGTATCACAGTTAGCAGAGCTGTCCCCGGATTTAATTCTGCTCGACATCAATCTCCCCTTTCGTTCCGGCTTTGAGATATGTAAAGAGATAAAGGCAAAGCACCTTGGGGCAGTTTTGATTTTAACGGCAAGAGATAAATTACAGGACGAACTTCATGCCTTGGGATTGGGGGCAGACGACTACTTAACAAAGCCATGTAATATGGAACGTCTACTTGCCCGTACAAAAAATCTTCTGCGCCGCCGAGAGGAGCAGGTGCAGCAAGGATTACTCGACGGGGGCGGCTTCCTGCTTGATCCAAATACTTTTACGATATATGCAGGAAAAACCTCTTATGTTCTGCCGCAGAATGAGGGAAAAATCCTTCTTGCTCTTTTGAAAAACAGCCCGAACCTTGTTTCAAAGAACGAGCTGTTCCATACGCTTTGGGGGACGGCAGAGTTTATAGATGAAAATGCCCTGCAAGTCAACTTTACCCGTCTGCGGAAAACGCTGCGTGAAATTGGGCTTGAGGAACGCATTGAAACGGTACGCGGGCAAGGCTACCGTCTGAAAGAACAGGTGGGCTTATGAGAAAATTGCGTACTCTCTTGACTTATATATCGTCTAATCGAATTTGGTTGGTTACCCTTGCGTGCTTGGAGTTGTTCTTTGTGTTTCTTGCATGGTTTGCTTACCCGGAGAATTTTTTGAGCCTTGTGGGACTGATGATATTTGTATCTCTTGCCGCCTTGATCCTCCCGCTGGTAATCTCAATCTACAAACGCAAGAAAATAGACATCGCCTTTCGATGTTTCCTGTTAGAGCCGGATGACAGAAACGAATACCTGTTATGTGAAAGTTTCCCCGCGTCAATGCGTCCATATCTCCGAGAACTGGGGCAACATTTAAGAACGCAGCAGGAATACGGAAAAGAGCAAAAGCTGAAAATTGCGGATTACGAAAACTACATCGAGAAATGGGCACATGAAATAAAGAAACCGTTATCCCTTATGACGCTGCTTTTGGATAACCGTAAAGGTGAGATGTCGCCTTTGGTGCATACCCGTATGTTATATGTGCGCGACTATGCGCGGCAGAGTGTAGAACAGATTTTATACTTTTCCCGCCTTGGAGCAGTTCATAAAGATTACTGTTTTGAGCAGCTTTCTGTTTTGGAAACTTGCCGGGAGGCGGTTGAGGATAATTTTTCCTTACTTGAAGAAGCCGGATTTTCTGTCGTGTATACCGGGGACGACCGCAATGCTGTATCTGATAAAAAAGGATTTATGTTCATTTTAGGTCAGATTATCAGCAACAGCGTAAAATATGCCGGAAAGAACCCCGCGCCCACGATACAATTCTCGGTGGCGGATCATGCAGATAGTGGAGAAATCATTTTATCTATCAGCGATAACGGAACTGGCATACCCGTGTCCGATCTCCCGTTTGTCTTTGATAAGGGCTTTACCGGGGACACAGGCAGCTATTTAAGCCGTTCTACGGGAATGGGGCTGTACCTTGTTCGTCAAATGGCGAATGACTTGACCCTAAAAGTAAGTATTTTTTCAAACGCCAACGGCGGAACAACCGTAACACTGATGTTTCCTAAAGTGGAGCAACCCTTGAGGAGGTGAGCATATGCAGCCGCAGAAAAAGAAATCTCATACTGTGGTATTGCTGATTGGCTGGCTAATTATTTTAGGCTCATACCTGTTAATACGATTAGCGTTTATTCTTTTTGGACTTCATTTGAGATCCGAAGCGTTGGGAGTTTGCCTTGCCGTAATACCGTACCTTTTAGCCGCGCTGTATTTTGGAAAATACGGCAAATTACAAAAGGCTTGGTTTTACTCGTTGGGCATTCTATTCCCGTCCATTGTTGAGAAAATAGCATTGTATTCTATCGGTGCGTTTCTTTACGGGATAATTCCTGCAAATATCGCAGGAGTTATGGAAGCTGTCGCAACCGGGGATGTATTTGTAAATCTCTTTACACAGCCGTCCGCACGTTATGTAATCAATATTTTGTTTTTCAATTGGACGTACATAGTATGTGGCATTGCGGTTTCTGTTCTTTGCGTTCTTATTCTCACGAAGGTGCAAAAGAACACAGAAAATAGCAAATAGAATTGTGGAGGTGGGATATGTTTGATGGTCTATATGCAGTAGTGATGTCCGGGTCGCTCATAGGGATATTTCTTCAAGTTGTCCCCATTACCTTTTTGGTAGGACTTGTTTACGCAATCTATCGACTTGTGAAAATCAGAAAGCGCGAACTGTCTGTTTCGTGGGGAGCAGAGATTATGCGTTGGCTTTTTGTTTGCTACTTAACAGGACTGATCAATCTTGTTCTTGTTCCGAGAAATTTTTGGACGTATATTTGGTTTTATCTGTATAACGGTTATAGCGGTGGTGAACTCGACCCCCTATTTTCCGGCAATTTCAACCTTGTTCCCACATTTTTGAAAGCTCAAACAGGCGAATTTACGATTGGGCGTTGGGTAAGAACAATGCTTGAGGGAAATCTTATCATCTTCTTGCCAATGGGGTTCTTCTTGCCTTTTGCTTCAAAGACCATAAACACACGGAACATTTTTGCTTTTGCTGTCATAACACCGATTGCGATTGAATTACTACAACCTGTCATTGGGCGCAGTTTTGATGTTGATGATGTAATGATGAACTTTGCAGGAATCATCATTGGCTATTTTATAACTCTTGGAATTAAGGCAACAGCAGCAAAGCGTTAAAACGTTAATTCCATACGCTGCTTCAAACATCTGCCGCACGACGGCAAAAGAAAAAAACCGTCGTGCAGCAGACATCTTTTCACGCCCCAATGATAACGCGGCGGTTTTGAGAAATCAAAGCCGCCGCGTTTTGTCATGCGACGACATTAAAGACATGGCGGCATAAAGGAGGCTGCCGCCATGTTGCATTATCATTATAGCCCCTAACAAGCGGGGATATTTCTCAAAAAAAGTGCCTTTCCGTTATGGGGTGTTTCTGACTGTGTAGATGAACACACATATCGCCATATAGCGGTATATGCTTCCTTTATAGTGCCCGGTTGCATTTTGCAATCGGGCGCATTTTGCTTCTCCAAAAGTCTTTTTGAAAAAGTTTTCTTTTTCGGTTGGCATATTCACGGCTTCGCCGTGGAGGGTTGCCGAAAGGGGATAAATACTAACCCGCCCCCGGGACGAAAGGGGGTGAGAACATGGATTACCCTAATCGGCTGGAATGGCAAACGAGATGTGAGTTTAATGCGTACTGCAAACGCGCTTTACGAAATGAACTGATTGACGCTTGCCGAGAGCGAAAGCGTAGGCAACTCCGCGAAGTGATCTTTTCAGACCTGACCCCGCAGGAAGAAAGGCAGCTTTACACCGTTGACAAGTATTTTCAAGACGGCAACGAAGAAGCCTTTTGCGCAGGAGGCTTGAAGATTACCGCAAAACTGCTTGCTGAAGCTCTGCACACCCTGCCGGACGAAAAAAGACAAGCCGTATTGCTGTACTACTTTTTCAACATGACCGACGTTGAAATTGCGGAAGCGATGAAGATCCCCCGCAGCACAGTACAGTATCGGCGCACAAGCTCTTTTGAACTGCTGAAACGATATTTGGAGGAACGAGCCGATGAATGGAACGATTAGCAACAATTCCGATGAGCGCGGCTTATTACCTTACCCGGTCATTTTAGCCGCGACGAAGGGCGACCCCGACGCTATGAAACTTGTCTTGCAGCATTACCGAGGCTACATAGCCCACCTGTCTATGCAGAAAATCCGCGACGAAAGCGGCAATACCTATTGGGGCATAGATGAGGACTTGCGGGAGCGGCTGCAAGCAAAGCTCATGCGGGCTGTCCTTAACTTCAAGGCAGATTAACGCAAAATACAAAGCGTCCCCCTTTCCGCTTTGCGTGTTCAATCTGACCTTAACCCTGCTCCTTGACAAAGAAAGCGACGCAAGATAACGGCGGCGCAGTATAGGGCAAATCGGATACGTTCCTTTTGCGCCGAGCCATGCGGCGGGTGCGCCACGACCCCTATTTAGGGCGAGCGACTAACACCGACGCCGCAAAGCGAGCTGGCAGCTTGCGGGCAACGACGCGCAGAATACATAATGATACTCCCTTACAGCCACAGTCCGAGCGTTCAAAGCGTCGCAGGCAATGGGTAGGGCTGCATGAGAACCATGCAGGGGTGAAACTCCCGTGAGGTTGTGCTAACAACCGTCCGATTAAAGCCCCATTTATGAATCAAGACCTTTTAGTCATTACCACGAAAGGGGGTTATCTCATTGGCAAAAAAGGAAACATCAAATCCCACTGTGCCTGTGCTTCCCATGCTCAAAACGGTTGAGCAGATGAGCCGGATCAGCGGCATAGGGGAAAACAAGCTACGCGAGCTGATGGACAGCGGCGAGCTTGAATATATACAAAACGGAAACCGCCGTTTGCTTGCCGACGCTGCTATTTGGGACTGGTACGAGAGGGCAAAGCGAAAGGTAGCTCCCCAAAACCAGGAGGGAGGTAAGTAGCTATGGCGGTATCATCAAGAAAAGTTCAGAATAAGCGCGACAGCAACGGTGTTTTGACTGGAAAGGCAGGTACCGTCTATGACGTAAACATTAAATACACCGGGCAGGACGGGAAAAAGAAATCCTACGCAAAAAAGGGCTTTGCAACCAAAAAAGAAGCGACGCAGCATGAAGCTGAAATGAAAGCAAAGCTCGCCAATCCTGTTTACAGCCCGGTCGTTGCTTCACAAGGCAAGCAGACCGTCAAAGAGTATTTGGAGGAATGGGTAGAAAACCACGGCAAGGCTAACTTGCGTCCAAGCACCTTTGCGGGCTATAAGAGCCATATTCGCAATCATATCGTGCCATATATCGGTCATGTGCAGCTTAACCAACTGACCCCAGCAATGCTTGATAATATGTTTCAGCGGCTATTTGACAAGGGCTTATCCAATAGCACCGTTCGATACGCGCAGCGCATATTGAGCGTATCAATGGAACACGCCCGGAAGTACCGATACATTGAACATAACCCCGCCCGCGACATTATAACAAAGTTCGGCAAGCAAGCGAAAACGCCTGATCCGTACACCATTGAGCAAATGCAGACCTTTATGAGCAATGTGATAGGTACGGAATGGGAAATGCCTGTTGTGCTTGCCGGAATGTATGGGCTTCGTATGAGTGAGATTATCGGATTGAGGACAACAAACATTGACCTTGAAAAAATGCAGTTTGGCGTTGTAGAGCAAATGCCCTTCAAAGTGCCGCCGGGAACAAAGACCATTACGGAAATGGCACCGACAAAATCCAATGATCGTATTTTGCCGATTACCGAAGAAGCATTGCCGTACTTCCTACGACAATTTGATTTGATTGCGCGGCAAAAGGCTTTGACTGAGGCGGGCGGTGGGGTGTACTATGATAATAAGCTCTTTATTGCAAAGCCTGACGGTTCGCCGCAGCGCAGAGATAGAATGTCGGCAAACTTCGGACAGCTTATCCGACACCTTGAAATGCCGCATATCCGCTTTCACGATTTACGTCATACGGCAGCTACCAATATGCACCAACTGACAGGCGACTTCTACACCGTTGGCGAGATTTTGGGGCATACATTAAAGGGCATTGGCATATCCCTTGGTATTTCCACAAACCTTGAAGCGGTAACGGCACAGTATGTTGATGTGCGGCTTGAAAGAAAACAAAGCGTACTGCAAACCTATCATAAAGCACTGCAACCGAAAACAACCGTTACAGGAAAAGAAGCAGGGCAAGAAACATCGAAGAAAGCGAAAAAGAAAAGCAACGAAATGGAGCTATAACAGCAATATCTTTTTATAGCTCCGCGCTGCTTTTCATAGCTTTTTAGCAGTTCCGGGCACCATTGGGGCACCACAGTATACATCTTTCTTGTATAGTGTGTATGATGTGGAATGAGCCGGGCACCACAAAGCGGGGCACCAAGGGCACCATTTGAATTGTTTTCCCCAAAATAGATGCTGCCCGAACAAAAGAAAAAGCCTCGAAAACATAGAGTTTTCAAGGCTTTGATGGCGGAAGCGGTGGGATTCGAACCCACGTGCCCTTGCGGACAACTGCATTTCGAGTGCAGCTCGTTACAACCACTTCGATACGCTTCCATGCATAAATATTCACTTTTTAGGACTAATCACATGATTTCGAGTCAGGGCCGTTATGACCACTTCGATACCTGTCCGTATTTTTTAACGGCTATGATATTTTAGCAAATGCGCAGGGCTTTGTCAAGCGGAATTGTGACTTGCCGCGAATTTTATTTGCGCGGCTTTTGGCTGCGCGGGGGATTAAATTGCCCCGCCAGTTTTAGGGGCGGGGCTTCGGTGTGTTATCTGCGCTGTCAGAATGTGACCTTTACCGTTTTTATCTCGAAAGGCTTGAATCTAAGAGCGACTGTGCTGCCGTTTACTTCGAGCTGCTCCTCGTTTTCCTCGAGCAGGTTGCAGACATATACGCTCTTCGGGACGCGGTCAAAGGTGTATACGCAGTCCGTAGTCTTGTTCCAAGTCTCGTATGCGCGGATGACTGTGTCGCTACTGTCCTCTGCCTTTTTGACAGTCTCGATTATTATGTTGTCTTTATCGGTGCTCACGAGCGAGTAGCTGCTGTGCGCCGCCTTGCCGCTGACGCAGTAGAGCGGCAGGTTGAGCGAATAGCCCTGGCTGACAACGTCGGAGGTGTCGACCGAGCCCGCGTGTGGGTAGAGGGAGTATGTGAAATGATGAATCTCTCTGTCCTGCTCGCTGTTCGGGTTTACGGCGCAGCGCAGAAGGCTCGTTCTGATGTGGCCGTCCTTGATGTCGTGACCGTACTTGCAGTCGTTGAGGACGGAGAGACCGAAGCTGTTGTCGCTGAGATCCACCCACTTGTGACCGACGACCTCGAACTGCGCGAAATCCCAGAGCGTGTTGCGGTGGGTCGGACGCTTGTAGTTGCCGAACTGGATGTCGTAGGTGGCCTGAGTCGCGTTGACATCGACGGGAAAGTCCGCCTTGAGAAGAATCTTCTTCTCTTTCCAGTCGACCGTGTAGTCTATATCTATGCGCGGCAGATCTGCGTAGAAGATGAAACTCTGCTCAATGGTCGAGGAGAGGAACTTGCGCGTGACCTTTATGACCGTGCGGACGGGACCGCTCTCCGTCACGTCAACCGCGCTGACGTCGTTTATCTCGGTGTACTTCTGATCGAAATACGCCTTGATATCCCACGCCTCATGGTTGAACGGTCTGTCGTCAAAGGCATAAATTTTGTTGAGCACCTCGCCCTCGGGCGCAACGGCTCTGCCGGTCGCCTTGTGGATGAGAGAGGCGATGTTCATATCCCTGTCGAATCTGACGGTAAAGAACCTGTTGTCTATCGTCTTATTCTCGACCTTGACGGTGTTTTCGCCCTGCTCGCCGCCGTGAATTATGCTGAAAGTCTTGTATCCCTTTGCGGGCACGCCCTTTGCGAAGAATACGAGGCGGCCGTCGGCGGATTTCTGCCACGGCATGACGTTGCCGTCTGCATCAACTATCGAGAAGTGCTCGTCAGCGGGCATATCGGTGATAACAACATCGTCGCGCTCTGCGCCGAAGGTGTTGAAAACGGTCAGCGCATTGCCGTCCGGGGTGCAGACGATTTTTCCGAGCGTCTCGGCAATCTCCGCCTTACCCTCCGAGATGAGCTTTTCATACTGCTCCTTTGAGTCCTCATAGACCTCTTTTATCGAGGAACCGGGGATTATATCGTGGAACTGGTTGAGCAGGATTATCTTCCAGCCGTCGTTGATGAACTGCTGAGGATAAGATGCTATACCGTTTGAGTCGGCAACGGCGCAAATCGTCTCCATGTCGTGATAGAGCAGCTCACTCTTTCTGTTGTAGCGCTTGTTCCTGCCCTGCGATGTCAGGGTGCCGCGGTGGAACTCAAGATAGAGCTCACCCGCCCATTTGGGCAGTCTGCGCGAGCCCTTGACGTCCTTTTCGAGGTCGCGATAGAAGTCTATTGCAAATTCCTGCTTGACCTTCGGGCAGCCGGGTATGCCCTTTTCCATGCGCCGACCCATTTCGAGCATATCACGGGTCGGTCCGCCGCCGCCGTCTCCGTGACCGAAGGTGCAGAGATACTCGCGGTTCAAATCCTTCTGCGAATATCTGTGCCAGCCGCCGAGGATGTGCTCGGGGTTCAAGTATGCGTTATATGTAGTCTGCCAGGAGTCACCCTCGTCGAAGCAGTCGGTGCTCGGCGAGAAATGGGAGAGTATCTCCGTGCCGTCTATGCCCTTCCACATGAAGGTGTCATAGGGCACTTTGTTGAACTCGTTCCAGGATATCTTTGTGGTCATGAAGTAGTTGATGCCGGCCTTCTTCATAATCTGCGGGAGCGCCGCACTGTAGCCGAAAACATCGGGGAGCCACATTATCTTATTGTCAACGCCGAACTCGTCCTTGAAGAAGCGCTTGCCGACTAAGAACTGACGGACAAGGGATTCGCCGGAGGTGACGTTGGTGTCCGACTCGACCCACATACTGCCCTCGACCTCCCAGCGGCCTGCGGCGATCATCTTCTTGATGCCCTCATAGACCTCGGGGTAGTCCTCCTTGACAAACGCATAGAGCTGCGCCTGCGAGGACATGAACTTGTATTCGGGATATTCCTCCATGAGCTTGAGGACGGTTGCAAAGGAACGTCCTGCCTTTTCCCTCGTCTGACGGAGTCTCCAGAGCCACGCAACGTCGATGTGCGTGTGACCTATGCAGCAGGCTGTGGCGTCCATGGCGTCCTTTGAATATATCTCCCTGTCGAGCAGGTCGATGGCGGCCTCGGCGGATGCCGCAAAGGTGTCATAGTCGGAGGTGTTGAAGTCGATAAGGTTGACGGCATCGTTGAGCGCCTTGACTATATCGATGCGCGGAAGATCGTCCGCGTTATAGAGGGACGCCACCTTGAGCGGAGTTCTGAGGTCGAAGATGAGGCGGTTCACAAGGTCGTCAACGACCTTGAGGCGCGCACCCATTCTGAGCTTGCCCTTGAATTCCCAGGCGTCCGAATAAGCGTTGAGGCAGCAGTCGAATTCTTCGCCGCCCTTGGCGCAGTCGAGCAGGCGTATCTCGCTGTGGTTCGAGTCGCCGCCCTGACGGAGCTCGCCGTTAAAGTACATGATGAACTGCGGGTTGCTGCGATTCCACGGGCCGCTTGCGGAGGGGGTCAGCTGATAGACAACCGGTCTGCCCGCGAAGCGCTCGGGCACGGTGAAGCTGTGACGGAACCACGCATAGTCCTCTCTGTAGCCCCAGTAATCGTTCTCCGAGTCGAAATCAGTCCATTCGCCCTCGTCAATCTGTGAAAATTTATACTGTCCGTCGCGGAACTTGAAGCCGCCGAGCGTCTCGCTGTCGGGATAGAGGTATTCGTTCTCAAGATCCTTTATTACTTTATATATCCTTCTTGCGAGCATATAGCGCTCGAAGTTTTTGTCCGCGAAGCGGATATCTACATGGCTCATTTAATTGCTCCTTTCAAAATGTTGTCTATGTTATTTTTCAAAAATGACCCGAGTTTAATTTTCTGCCGCGTGTCTTCTCTCGTTGAGCTCGTCGAGGATACGCTTATGCTCCTTGTCGGACAGGGCGTATTTTATCGTCGGCAGGACGGAGAGAATGCAGCCGATGACGGGCGGGACGGAGACGATGAAGAACAGGACGGTCATGAACGGCTGATATTCGGGATTGAGACGCGGAACGCCGCCTGCGGCGATATAGTCATTGACCTCCTGAACCTTGGAGTCGGAGAAGCCGACGACCGAATAGGCGATACCGTTTATAACCGTCGCAATAGCTGCGGTTATCTTGGCTATAAAGGTCTGCCCCGAGAAGAACACTCCGTCCGGGCGTATGCCGGAACAGTATTCCTCGTAGTCGACGGCGTCGGCTATCATAAGCGACTGCAGGGCGTTTGTAATACCCATGGAGAAGCCGCTGCCGAAGAACAGTACGGCGCAGATTATGAGGCAGGCAACGGTGGTCAGATCGTGGTTCGGCGCTATCATATAGACTAAGAACAGCCCGCCGTAGGGTATTGCGCCGATAAGGTTCGACCAGTTGTAGAGCGACTTTTTCTCATACTTCTTGACGAGCATGGGCGCAAGTCCCATCGAGAGGAACTGACCTATAAACAGCGCGCCGCCGAGAAGCAGGATGTAGAGCATGGCGAGCAGAGGATCCTTGCTTGCGTAGTAATACGAGACGAGCGACATCGCCGCGAGAGCTATTGTCGACTTGGGACTTCCGAGCACGCCGGAGAGCAGTATCTGGCGGAAGGGCTTGTTCTGCCACATGAGAGCAAAGTTCTGCTTCATCGTGCGCGTCTCTTTCGAGGCGGGGACGCGCTCGCGCACGAAGATACCTGCCATCTGATAGAGAATAAAGCCGACAACGGAGAATATTACAGCTGCGGTTATGAAGCCGAGGCGTTCGCCCTGAGCGGGAGTTTTGCCGTTGACCGCAAAGGTATTGCCGAGCTTCAGTGCGACGGAATTTACCGTCAGCAGGGTGATGCCCGCGCCGACGCTCGCCCAGATTCTCGCAAAGGAGAGGAGCTTGTTGCGGTCGTCGTCCTTTTCGGTCATGAGAGCGGTTATGCCCCAGAGCGGGATATCGCCGACCGTATAGGTCATGCCCCAAAGTATGTAGGTAAAGGCGGCGTAGGCGACGATGAGGATGTTGTGCATACTCGTCGCCGAGGCCGCAGGGTCATAGAAACCGAAGTTTGTAAAGCAGAGTATGGTGATTATCATTATCGGGAACGGAACAAAAAGCAGATAGGGTCTGCACTTGCCCCATTTTGTGCGGGTCTTGTCAACTATCGTGCCCATCATCGGGTCGTTGACTGCGTCCCACACGCGGGCGATAGCCATAATGACGCTGACTGTGAACGCGGGGATAAGAATGGTAAACTGAAGATAGTAGGTCAGCGCGGTGCCGATTACGTTATAGAATACATTCTGACCGGCCAGACCAACATAGTACATCGCACTCTCTTTTTTTGTGTAAGTTTTGAGCGCTCTTCCTTGCGGTGCATTGCTTGCCATGTTTTCATACCTCCTTACTTTATGCAACAATTATATACTTTTACTTCGGACGTTACAATAGATTTTTTAGTTATTTTGCCAAAAATACTTGTCCCGAGAGTTTAATTTTTCAATTCCTTTTGTAAGGGTCGGCAACTCGACGACCCTTGGACGCGATAGCGCCACCGAGAATCTATTCATTTCGCCTGTGTCGTATATACGCTCTCCGTTTGACGCTTGCCCTCTGTGCCGCATACGGCGGCAGCGGCGCGTCGAGTCGCCGCACCCTGCAAAGCGAATAGCTGCAAGCTGCTATATATAATGATATCCGCCCCTACACGGTTGAGTCAGATTTGCAATATTAAAGCTGTTTGACTGACGGCGGTTTATTTCCCGCCGCTCCCGATTCATCAAGCTGTTCAATCTGTCATACGACTTCAATATATATCGGAAAAGCCCCGACAGAAATTATACTGTCGGAGCTTTTCTGCTTTACGGACACGCGCTTTTATGCGGAGCCGTTTAGTGAAAATTTATGCGTGGTTATTGTGGATCATGTTTTTGATATCCGGAAGATTTGCCGTGCCCTTGAAGAACTTTCGAAGCTCGGAGAGACAGCGCAGGGGATTGGGATTCCAATCGGAGCGGGGAGCGGGCTTTATGCCGATATTTTCGAGCATCGGGCGCAGAGCTTCAAAGCGCTCCTCAAAGCTTTCGCAGTCCATATTCTCTCTCTTTGTCCAGCCGGCCTCGGCAACAGCCCAAAAGCGCGGGAAGCACATATACGAGAGCCTGTCAAAGTCGCGGACATACTCCGTCCAAATCGGGCACTCGACGCCGAACACGTTCTTCTTCCCCTCCTCGGTCAAGCCCTTGATATAGGGGTCGAGGCTGTAGGTTTTCTTGAGCGAGGTCATGCCGTAGGGGTAGTCGCAGTAGTAATAATAAAACTCGGAGACTATCATCTTTCCGCCGTTGTTGGCAAATTCGACCGAGCGATCCTTTTTATCCATCCAGCGCTGAACGATGATGTCCTTGGGCATCATGCCGCTGTTGAGACTCTCGTTCCAAACTATCGCCGTCTTGCCGTGCTTTTTGAGGAAATCTATCGCTTGGAGCACGAACCAGCCCTGAAGCTCCTCCTCGTTTTTGAGCCCTTTTTCTCTCATGCGCGCCTGGCACTTCGGGCACTCCTTCCAGCGGGTCTTGGGTGCCTCGTCGCCGCCGATATGGAAGAATCTGCCGGGGAAGAGCTCAACCATCTCGCCGAGCACGTCGAAAACGAGCTTCAATGCGTCGTCGTTTCCGGCGCAGAGAATGTCATCGTATATGCCCTGCTTTGTGCCGACCTTGAGCGGCACTCCCTTGCAGGAGAGCTCGGGGTAGGCGGCGAGCACGGAAAGCGTGTGTCCGGGCATATCGAACTCGGGGATGACTTCAATATAGTTGTCGTCCGCGTAGGCGACTATCTCACGTATTTCGTCCTTGGTGAAATGTCCCGAATATTCCTCGTCGAAGTGGTACTGCCCGAAATCCGAGCGGTGGCGGTGCGAGCCGACGGAAACAAGCTCGGGGTGGCTGTCAATTTCAACGCGCCAGCCCTGGTCGTCGGTCAGATGCCAGTGCATGGTGTTCATCTTGACGAGCGCCGCGGCGTCGATGAGCTTTTTGATGTTTTCGACCGTAGTCATGTGGCGTGCGCAGTCGAGCATGAACGCGCGGTATTCAAACGCGGGCGCGTCCTCTATTCTCACACAGGGGCAGATGTCGAGCTGCTTTAGCTGCTTTAATGTCTGACTTGCATAGAACGCTCCGCGCTCGCCGCCGGCGGTGGCTTCAACGCCGTTCTCCGTCACCTCGAGCACATAGCTCTCCTCGGACAGCTTGTTCGAAAGACGGGCGGAAAAGCTCTCGGAATCGAAGCTTTCTGTGTTGACGCTGCCGCCGAGGTAGTCGATTTTATTGGGGTTGGGAATAATGCTGAGCTGTTTCATTTTTCTTCTCCTCCAAAGGGCTTTTGTCAAGGGTCAGTATACAATAAACAGAGTCCAAAAGCAAGGTGCAAATCAGCTTTCGGGCTTTTCTTTTTCTTCGCCGTGGTTATCCTTTTTCTTCTCAGCTTTGCACGCCTCGGCGCACATCTCCTCCTGCATTTCGAGCGTTATCTGCTTCATCGTGCTTTCGTCTATCTTCATCAGCTTCATTAATATCGCCTGACGGGCGAGGATGCGGTTCATCTTGCCGTGAATGTCCTCGATCATTATCTCGGTTTTGAGATTCACCTTGTAGTCGTTTTCGGCGCGGCGGCGATCCTTTTCCTCCTGGCGGTTCTGGCTCATCATTATCAGCGGAGCCTGCAGTGCGGCGACGCAGGAGAGCACAAGGTTTAGCAGGATAAACGGATAGGGGTCAAAGGCGCGTTTTGCGAGTATGACATTTCCGACCATCCAGAGAATGAGCAGGGCGGTGAAAGAGAATATGAACGCCCAGCTTCCGGCGAATTTTGCGATTTTATCCGCCGCACGCTGACCGAAGGTGTATTTTTCTTTGTCGGGGTTTGCGGCAATTCGGCTGTCCGCGAGCAGCGCGATTATCTCCTCGTTGCTCATGTCGTGCTTGACGTCGCTGATTATCTCGTTGACAAGTTTTTTGTTATCCTTCATTCTGAAACACTCCCTTGAAGTAATCTGCAATTATTTTAGCATAAAATCAAAGAATTTTCCACAGCTATATTGCTTTTCTTTGATAATAAAACCGTCCGCCGTATAATTAAATGCGGCGGACGGTTTTTATGTAATTTTATCCCTGCTTCGAAAATTCGCAGCCGCAGTAGTCCTGTCTGTATATCCCGTACTGCTTCGAGAGCTCTATCGAGCGCTTATACCCCTCACGCTTTTTGAAATCCGCGGGCAGGTGGCGTACCCCGTATTTTTCGCCCATTTCCTCGCCGATGCGGTTCAGAAGCTGAGAGTTCTTGTGCGGGCTCACGGAGAGGGTGGTGGTGAAGTAGTCGAAGCCGTGCTTTTTGGCCTCGAGAGCCGTGCGCTCGAGACGAAGATAAAAGCATTTTTCGCACCGCGAGCCGCCCTCGCGCTCCTGCTCATAGCCCTTTGCGGCTTCGATGAATTGCTCGTGGTCATATTCGCATTCGAGAAATTTTACGCTGTGCTCGGTCGGCAGGAGTGAAATTATCCTGCGCTGTTCGCTGAGGCGATGTTCATATTCCTCTGCGGGGTAGATGTTCGGGTTGAAGTAGAGCACGGTGACGTCGAAATATTTTGTCAGATATTCGAGTACATAGCTGCTGCACGGCCCGCAGCAGCTGTGTAGCAGCAGGGTCGGCACGCGCCCGTTATTTTTTATTTCTTCGATCTCGCGGTCGAGGGCGAGCTGATAATTTATCTTGTTCATCTCTAAACGCCTCCGCAGTATATGATACCGCAAAGGCGCAAATAAATCAACCGCTCAGTCGAGTATGCGCCCGTCTGTCGATATTGTCACGACCTGCCAGGGGATAAACTTGCCGCTGTTTTGCAGCGCGATTTTTGCGGCGTGCTCAATACCGCCGCAGCAGGGGACCTCCATTCTGACAACAGTTACGGACTGTATGTTATTGTTTGCGATTATCTCGGTCAGCTTTTCGGAATAATCGACGCTGTCGAGCTTCGGGCAGCCGACAAGGGTTATGTGCCCTCTTATGAATTTTTCGTGGAATGCCGCGTAGGCGTAGGCGGTGCAGTCGGCGGCGATGAGCAGCTTTGCGCCGTCAAAATAGGGAGCGTTTACCGGCACGAGCTTTATCTGAACGGGCCACTGGCGCAGTCTGCTCTGCATTTCCGTCGGCTGTGACGGGGAAGCGGCGCTCTCGCCGCGGTTGATAGTCATCAGCCTCGACCCGGGGCAGCCCTGATGTCCGCCGCCTCTTTTCTTTATCATATTTTCTTTGACCGCCTCCGCGTCGTAGGCGGCGGCCTCGCGTTCGACAAAGGTTATCGCGCCCGCGGGGCACGCGGGCAGGCAGTCGCCGAGTCCGTCGCAGTAGTCGTCGCGTATGAGCCTTGCCTTGCCGTCAACCATGGCTATTGCGCCCTCGTGGCAGGCGGCGGCGCAGGCTCCGCAGCCGTTGCATTTTTCTTCGTCAATATGTATTATTCTGCGCTTCATAAAAATTCCTCCGAGTTAAAGCTTTGTTTTCTTGACCTGACAAGTCAATTATAGTAGAATTGAGACAGAAATACTGTTGTAAAAACAACGGAGGATTAAAAATGTTTGAAAATTTTGCGGAAATTAAATCGGCGCCGCTCTTTGACGGAATAGCCGAAACCGAGCTGCCGGAGCTGCTCGGCGTACTCGAAGCGAGAAGCCGAAGGTATGCGGGGGGCGAAATAATACTGAACGAGGGCGAAAGAACGGATTCGCTCGGGCTTGTGTTGAGCGGCAGCGTGCTGATAGTGCAGGACGATTTCTGGGGCAACCGCAACATACTCGCGCGGATAACGCGCGGCGGGATATTCGCGGAGTCCTTTGCGTGCACGGGCGAGAGGCTGACCGTCGGCGCGCAGGCGGAGAGCGACTGCGAAATAATGCGGCTGAAGGTCGAATATGTGCTCAAATCATGCCCGAAATCGTGCTCGGCGCACTCGGCACTCGTCGGCAATTTAATACACGAGCTCGCGCGCAAAAATCTGAATTTCAACTCGAAGCTCAGCCACATGGGCAAGCGCACGACGCGCGAAAAGCTGCTTTCTTATCTGTCCGCGCAGGCGACGAAAAGCGGAAAAAACGAATTCGATATCCCGTTTGACCGCCAGCAGCTCGCCGACTATCTGTGCGTTGACCGCAGCGCGATGTCCGCTCAGCTCTGCGCGCTCAGGGACGACGGAGTGCTGGAATTTAAAAAAAATCACTTTATTTTGCTGCGATAACCCCGTTTCGCGGCAGCACTGTACGATAAATTACCCACTGGAATAAAATCTCTTGACAGAAAATTACAAAGGGTATATTATGGAAAAGGAGATATTCGACGGAATATATTAATTAAATTAAATTAAATGTATCGGAGGAGAGACAATGAAAAGAAAAAATATTTTCAAATCCCTGCTTGCCGCCGCCATGGCGCTGATAATGATATTCGGCGCCGCGCCCCTGAGCGGCTTCGTCGGCATCCGCCTGCCCATGCTTTCGCTGAAAGCGGAGGCGGAAACCACCGAAGACGGGCTTTTTGAGTATGCGGTTGATAGGCGTTGGACTGAGTCCGGATATCAGGATGGAGTAAGAATAACCCGCTGCGACAAGAATGTGTCGGGTAAGGTTGTTATCCCCGAAGCAATAGAAGGATATGAAGTTAAATGGATAAGTAGTTATGCTTTCTCCAGTTGCAAAAACATTACAGAGATAACCATGCCGGACAGCGTGACGGAAATAGGCGAATGGGCTTTTCGCGATTGCAAAAACCTTACCGAGATAACCATACCGGACGGTGTGACGGAAATAGGCGATTCTGCTTTTCTCGGTTGCAAAAGCCTTACAGAAATAACCGTTTCACCGGACAATAAAAACTATGTCAGTGTTGACGGCGTGCTGTTTACCAAAAATATGAGTACATTGGTAGCTTATCCCGCTGGTAACGAGCGTAGCACTTATACTATTCCCTACGGCGTTAAAAAAATATGTGCTTTTGCCTATTGCGAAAATCTTAAAGAGATAGTATTTCCGGACAGCGTTATAGATGTCTCAAGCGAACCATTTATCGTTGGCTGTTGTTCCCTTACAAATATAGTCGTTTCGCCGGGTAACAACATCTTTTGGAGTGCCGACGGTGTGCTGTTTGCTAACACCGAAGCAAACTTCTTGGTAACATATCCCGCGGCCAAGGAGCGCAGCACCTATACCATACCCGACGGTGTGGAAATAATATATGCTGAAGCTTTTGCACATAGTAAAAATCTTAAGTCGGTAACAATATCAGAAAGTGTTACGGCAATATATATGTCAGCTTTTATGTGTTGCACAAGCCTCAGAGAGATAACTATCCCGAAAAGCGTTATTGAAATAGATGATTCTGCTTTTGAAAACTGCGACAGCTTAAAGAATGTGTATTATCTCGGCACACGTGCGCAGTGGAAAGCGGTAGTTATCGGAACGAAAAATGAGGCGCTTACGCGTGCAACCGTACACTGCATTGACGATCCGCCGTGCGACCACGTCTGGGGCGAATGGGAGGTCGTCGAGGAAGCGACCTACGAAAAAGAGGGTCTCGAGAGAAGAGCGTGCTCGCGTTGCAATATAGAGGAAACAAGAGTTATTCCCAAGCTCGTCAGGGCGTCCGCAATCGAGCTCTCCGAGAGCGAAAAAACCGTGTTTGTCGGCGACACATTCACGATCACCGCAACAGTGAAGCCCGAGGATGCATTTAACCGCACCGTCACATGGAGCTCTTCCGACCCGTCGATAGCGACTGTTGACGAAAACGGAACAGTCACCGCGATAGCCAAGGGCGAAGCGATAATAACCGCCGAATCGGCCGACGGAGTGAAAGCCGAGTGCAAGGTCACGGTTGAGAAAAAGGATGGATTCTTCAAGACGTTGCTCAAGATCATCACCGCTCCGTTCAGAGCGATAATATACCTCTTCAAAAAGCTGTTCGGCAAATAATCCGAACGGAAAAGCAAACGAAAAGTCCCGACAGGCATTGTACTGTCGGGACCTTTCCTGTATAAATCGAAGCCGTATCAGATATTGGCAAATTGGGATTTGCGGCACGGATTCGCCCGCATTGATTCGACTGTTTTGTTTTTCAATATCTTTGTAGGGTGCGGCGACTCGACGCATCCCCCGCCAATCTCATTTTCACCGAACCGATAAAGGGCGTGCTTTTGTGTACCCTGCAATAATATAAAAAACCGACCTATGAGCCATAGATCGGTTTTTGTGTCTTATGAACACCCCGCTAACGTCGGGGCATTTTTATTCGGCCGGCTTATTTCTTCTTGCCGGTGCCTTCATATTCCTTTATCCATGCGACCATGTCGGTGAAGGACTGCTTTGCGCCCATGGGAGCGTAGCCGAGCTCTTTCTTGGCCTTATCGCAGCTGAAGTTGCAGTTGGAGGTCAGCTTGCGGATGGAGTAGCGGGTGAAGAGCGGAGTCTTCTTCGCGGCATTGTAATAGACCTCCATGAGAGGAGCAAACGCCTTTGCAAGGCCGAGAGGAAGCTTGAAGCCGGGAGCCTTTGTGCCGCAGATATCTGCGAGCATATGTATAAGCTCGTCAACGGTGACGACCTCGTCGGTGAGGATATAGCCTTCGCCGGGCCTACCCTTTTCGGCGGCGCCGATCATGCCCTTGGCAACGTCGCGCACGTCAACGAAGTTGTATGCGCCGAATGCGAGCGATACGGGGAACTTGCCGTTAAAGAACATTCTGACCATCTCGCCGACGGAAGAGACCTTGAAGTCATAGGGGCCGCAGCACGCGCCGGGATAGCAGACAACGGTCTCAAGCTTGTCGTCGTTATTCTCAAATACATAGTTTGTGGCGGTAGCCTTAGTCTTTGCATAGGTGCCGTCAAGAATCTCGGGATTGAAGTGAGAAATCTCACGCATAACCTGATTATCGGGGAGCGGGGGGTAAGCGTCAACGGAGGAAGCGTAGACAAGGCGCTTTACGCCGCACTTTTTGCACGCCTCAACGACGTTCTTTGTGCCGTCGACATTGACCTTCCAGGTCATGTCCTCGTTGCCCTTGTTTATCTCGATAACGCCTGCAAGGTGATAGACGACGTCCGCGCCTTCAAAAGCCTTTTCGAGAGAAGCGGGATCGGTGACGTCGCCGAATACGCGCTCGCAATTGATGCCGTCAAAAATCTTGCTGTCTTTTCTGATGAGTATTCTGAAGTTTTCGCCGCGTGCCTCGAGTTCCTTAACAAGTGCGTAGCCGACGTGACCCGTAGCGCCCGTGATGACTGAAAGCTTGTCTCCCATTAGTAAAATACACTCCTTTAATTTAAGCTTGCGGAGCATATTATATATCAAAAAAGCTTTTTAATATTTACACTAAAGAACTATCGCAGGGCAAACTGATAATATTTTACTTTTTTAGTTAAAGTGCCGAAGTGTTTCGCCAATAACATTGACTTTTTGTATGTTTAGAGCTATTATTTATAATGAAAATTTATGTGCCGAGCGGCGTGACGCTTGAAAAACGGGCGCTCGGGCAGAGAACAGACATCTGTAAATTGAAAGGAAGGATACAAGTGGCAAAATACGTCCTTGCACTCGACCAGGGAACGACCAGCTCGCGAGCTATCGTTTTTGACAAGAAGGGCAACATTATAGCCAAAGCGCAGAAGGAGTTCGATCAGATTTATCCTGCTGCGGGCTGGGTTGAGCATGACCCCATGGAGATACTTTTCAGCCAGTTTCAGGCGCTGACCTCCGTCTTTTCTTCGAGCGGAGTGAAGCCCGAGGATATAGCGGCTATTGGCATAACCAATCAGCGCGAGACCACTATCATGTGGGACAGGGAGACGGGAAAGCCCGTCTATAACGCCATCGTCTGGCAGTGCCGCCGCACGGCAGAGCTCTGCGAGCAGATAAAGGCGGACGGCATGGAGGAGTACATAAAGGACAAGACGGGTCTTGTCATAGACGCATATTTCTCCGGCACAAAGATAAAGTGGATACTTGACAATGTCCCGGGCGCACGCGCGCTCGCCGAGGCGGATCAGCTGCTCTTCGGCACGGTTGAGACCTGGCTCATATGGAATCTCACCGGCGGCAGAGTGCATATAACCGACTACTCCAACGCATCGAGAACCATGCTCTTCGACGTTGATAATCTCTGCTGGGACGAGAAGATGTGCGAATATCTCAATATCCCGATGTCCATCCTTCCCGAGGTCAAGCCCTCAAGCATGGTCTACGGCAAGGTCGCGGGCGGCATAATCGGCCTTGAGGGTCTCGAGGGTATTCCGATTTCGGGCGCAATAGGCGATCAGCCGGCGGCTCTGTTCGGTCAGGCCTGCTTTGAGCCCGGTCAGGCGAAGAACACCTACGGCACGGGCTGCTTCCTGCTGATGAACACTGGTGAGAAGCGCGTCAAGTCGAAGAACAACCTGCTCACCGGCGTCGCGTGGGGTATCGGCGACAAGGTCGAATATGCCATAGAGGGCTCTGCGTTCAACGCAGGCTCGGTTATCAAGTGGCTGCGCGATGAGCTGCATATGATAGACAACGCCAAACGCTGCGACGAGCTCGCCGAGAGCGTGCCCGATGCCAACGGCATATATTTTGTCCCCGCGTTCACGGGACTCGGCGCGCCCTATTGGGATATGTATGCGCGCGGCTGCATAGTCGGACTCACGCGCGGAGTCAACCGCGCCCATATCGCGCGAAGCGTCCTTGAGGCGATAGCCTATCAGATGACGGATCTCCTTGAAGCGATGGAGGACGATTCGGGCATAACCTTTACGGAGCTGCGCGTCGACGGCGGCGCGAGCGTCAGCAATATCCTGCTTCAGATACAGTCGGATATGATTCGCACGATAGTTGACAGACCCAAGACCGTTGAGACGACGGCTCTGGGCGCAGCATATCTCGCGGGTCTTGCCGTCGGATATTGGAAGGACAGGGCTGAGATAGCGCAGAACCGCGAAATCGAGAGAATATTCACCCCTCAGATGGAGAAGTCACACCGTGACGAGCTCTACAAGGGCTGGAAACGCGCAGTCGAGCGTTCACGCGACTGGGCGAAGGACTGATATTATCTGGCCGCCGACCGGTTTTCTGATCGGCGGCCGTAAAAATACCGAGCAACAGGAAAGGAAAACTGAAATGGATTATCTGAGCGAATCACTGAAGCTTCACTATAAACTGCGCGGCAAGCTGGAGATAAAGCCGAGAGCAGGGGTCGGCAACAAGGACGAGCTGTCCCTTGCCTACACTCCCGGAGTCGCGGCGGCGTGCCTTGAGATAAAGGACGACGTCAGCAAAAGCTACGACTTAACGCGCCGCTGGAACACCGTCGCGGTCATCACGGACGGCACTGCGGTGCTGGGACTTGGTGACATTGGCCCCGAGGCGGGTATGCCCGTTATGGAGGGCAAATGCGTGCTCTTCAAGGTGTTCGGCGATGTTGACGCGATACCGCTTTGCGTGCGCTCGAAGGACGTTGACGAAATAGTGAACACCGTCGCTCTGCTCGCCGGCTCGTTCGGCGGAGTGAATCTCGAGGACATTGCGGCCCCGCGCTGCTTCGAGATAGAGCGAAAGCTCAAGGAACGCACGGATATCCCGATTTTCCACGACGATCAGCACGGCACGGCGGTGGTCTGCCTTGCGGCCGTTATGAACGCGCTTAAAATAGTCAAAAAGCAGCTCTCGGACTGCACCGTTGTTTTCAGCGGCTCGGGCGCCGCGGGCGTTGCGATAGCGAAGCTGTTTGACTCCATGGGCGCGGGAGAGATAATCATGTGCGACCGCAAGGGCATAATCTGCGCGGGCGACGATTTGACTCCCGCAAAGGCGGAGATAGCCGCATTTACAAATAAAAATCACCGCACCGGCACTTTAGCCGACGCGATGAAAGGAGCCGATATTTTTGTCGGGGTCTCCGCGCCCGGAATAGTGACCTCCGAGATGGCGGAGTCCATGGCCGAGAATGCCATAATCATGGCCATGGCGAACCCCGTGCCCGAGATAATGCCCGACCTTGCCAAGGCTGCGGGCGCTGCGGTAGTCGGTACGGGCAGAAGCGACTTCCCGAATCAGATTAACAATGTCCTCGCGTTTCCGGGAATTTTCCGCGGTGCGCTCGATGTCCGCGCAAGCGACATAAACGAGCAGATGAAGATAGCCGCCGCGAAGGCAATAGCCTCTCTCGTCAGCGACGGGGAGCTGAATCCCGATTACATCCTGCCCGCGGCGTTCGACGAG
>OJNS01000488.1_pt1 | contig 25282 bp, 19 predicted proteins | sample 1597911 | NCBI WGS metagenome assembly OJNS01 (sample SAMN01915214, study PRJEB22387) | human gut metagenome | isolation source: stool | host: Homo sapiens | place: USA
GAAAAAAATGAGTCTTTCCTCTTCCGCTCCCTGGTTAAAATATTACGGTAATGTGCCGCATCATCTGTCTTATCCGCAGAAGACTATCTATCAGATGGTCAAGGCCGCAGCAGAGCGCAATCCGAAGCTGCCTGCCTATGAATTCATGGGCAAAAAGACGACCTTCGCACAGTTTATGCAGAAGATCGACGAGACGGCACAGGCCTTTCTCGCCATGGGCATCAAAAAGGGCGACCGCGTCACCATCTGCATGCCCAACTGCCCGCAGGCTCTGCACGCGTTCTATGGCCTGAACCGCATTGGTGCAGTGTCCAACATGATCCATCCGCTCTCTGCTGCGGGAGAGATCAAATTCTATCTCAATTTCTCGCACTCCAAGTGCATCCTCACGCTTGACCAGTTCTATGCCAAGATCGCACCCATCATGCCCGAACTTGATAACAAGGAATGCAAGCTTCTGCTTGCTAAGATTGAGGATGAGTTGTATCCGCACCTTGCAGTCGGCTACGCGCTGACGGCAGGCCGCAAATACCCCAAGCCCCCGAAAAAGGGCAATTACATCTGGTGGTCGGAATTCCAGCGCGTCGGCAAAAAGCGTGATCTGCCGCTTCCGAGAGAGTTCGGCAAGGCGGAAGCGGGCGCGTCTATCCTCTATTCCGGCGGTACGACCGGCACAACCAAGGGCATTCTTCTGTCCAACATGAACTTTAACGCGCTGGGCCTTCAGACTATTGCCGCCTCTGGCTTTGCACCCATCGACGGCATGAAGATGCTCTCTGTCATGCCCGTGTTCCATGGCTTTGGTCTCGGTATCGGCATCCATACTGCCCTCATCGGCGGCGCATGCTGCATCCTTGTCCCGAAGTTCAACGTCAGTACCTATGCCGAACTGCTCATCAAGAAGCAGCCTAATATCATTCCCGGTGTCCCGACGCTGTTTGAGGCGCTGCTGCGCGCTGAAAAGCTTGAAAACGCAGACCTCAGCTGCCTCAAGGGCGTCTTCTCCGGCGGCGACAGCATGTCTATCGAACTGAAGAAAAAGGTCGATGATTTCCTCAAGGCGCACAACGCTTCCGTGCAGGTTCGTCAGGGCTATGGCCTGACCGAGTGCGTCACAGCCTCCTGCCTGACGCCGAAGGACTATAACCGCGTCGGCTCTATCGGCGTGCCGTTCCCGGATACCTATTATAAAATCGTCAAGCCCGGCACCACGCAGGAACTTGATGCGAATCTCGAAGGCGAGATCTGCGTCTCCGGCCCTTCCGTCATGCTCGAGTATGTTGATAATCCCGAGGAAACGCACAACACCCTCCGCCGCCATGAGGACGGCCGCATCTGGCTGCACACCGGCGACCTCGGTAAGATGGATGAAGACGGCTTCGTCTACTTCTCCCAGCGCATCAAGCGCATGATCATCACGTCCGGCTACAACGTCTATCCCGGCCAGCTGGAAAATATCATCGACGGCCATGAAAAGGTTCTCCTGTCCTGCGTCATCGGTGTCAAGGACCCGTACAAGATGCAGAAGGTCAAGGCTTTCGTCGTCCTGCGTCCCGGCTATGAACCGTCGGAGGCAGTTAAGCAGGAGATTCTCGACTACTGCCGCCAGCATATCGCAAAATATGCGATGCCGTATGACATTGAATTCCGCTCCGAACTGCCCAAAACGCTGGTCGGTAAGGTCGCCTACCGCGTGCTCGAAGAGGAAGAGGCCGAGCGTCAGGCATTGGAAGACGCGAAAAACTCGTAAGCATTATTTTTCGGCAGCCTGCCGCGTTTCGCGGCAGGCTGCGATGATTTCAGGTGATTTCCATGAAAAAAAACGACCGCATCTGGGAACTGGATGCGCTGCGCGGCATTTGCATTCTCTGCGTGATCCTGATCCATCTGATCTTTGATCTGATTTACTTTATCGGCCTTGATCTGCACCTGCCTGCATGGTATGTGTTCGTGCAACAGTACGGCGGCGTGATCTTCGTCGTCTTGTCCGGCTGCTGCGCCACGCTCGGCTCACGCAGCTTCCGCCGCGGCTGCATTGTCTTCTCTTGCGGCATGCTCATTTCGCTTGTAACGTTTGGGATGTATCGCCTCGGCATGGCCTCGCGCGATGTGATCGTCTGGTTCGGCGTGCTGCATCTGCTGGGTGTCTGCATGATGCTCTATCCCGTTTACAAAAAGCTGCCCACGCAGGCGCTTGCCGCCGTGGGAGTTGTACTCGTCGTGACCGGATATCTCATTTCGGGTACGGTCGTAGAGGCAAAATTCCTGTTCCCGTTCGGTTTTGTCTACGAGGGATTTACATCCAGCGATTTTTTTCCGATTCTGCCGCATCTCGGCTGGTATATGCTTGGAACTGTTCTCGGCAGAACAGTCTATGCGGACAAAGAAACACGCCTGCCCGGCACGTTCCGGGAAAGCGCGATTGCGAGATTCTTCTGCTGGTGCGGCCGCCAGTCTCTGTTCATCTACCTGCTCCACCAGCCTGTCGTTTACGGCCTGCTGGAACTGATTGCAGCCCTGAAATGAAGAAAAAGTATGCGCCCGGTGCAGCCTTGCACCGGGCGCGATATTTAATCCAGATCAAAATACTTTTTGAAAATTTTCCGCAGCAGATATGAATTCAGCATCGCAATAAGCGCACCACCAATCAGAAGCCAGAAGATGCACGTCCGCAGAAAAAAACTTGTTGCAAATATGAGCAGAGCAGGCACGGCCAGATTCAGCGCTGCCATCACGACCGAGTAGGGGAGATTGCCGATGGCAAGCAGGCAAGCGTTTTTCAGCATATTTTTAATGGAATTATCAAACTGCGCCAGCAGGGGATAGATATAAGCGCCGATCAGCGAAACGAGCAGTGCCGGGAAGCAGAAGACCACACCCATCCAGATCGACTGCGCTACTACGCCGGACAGATAGATCTCAACCTCAACGATCACCAGCAGCGTCGGGATCAGAAGGATCAGGAACAATAGAACGCCCTGCTTGAAATTGAGTTTGAACGACGCCCAGAAGCTGCGGACCACGCCGCCGCCCTCGCCGCGCACCATGTTGAGCGTTACGCGGTACATCGCCGCCGTAGACGCGCCGATGGTGAACACGGGGATACAGAACAGCAGCCATAGCAGATTCAGGATCACAAGATCCGCGACCCGTGACATAAACGACCAAAATGGGGAATCATAATTGAAGAACTTCATAGCGCGCCTCGTTTCAGGAAAGAATATAGAATATTATATCGACTGAACAGAAAAAACGCAAGCCGAAAAGAGGATAGAAGCAAACTGCACAATTTTGCAGCCTTGAAATCGTACAAAGTGCTGAAAATTTTTTCGGAACAAATTTTGATTGCTCAGATCAGAAAAATGTAGTATAATATGGTCATTGGAAATGGAAACGTTTCCAGAATTCAAAAATCATTCAGGAGGAAATACCATGAAAAAGATCATCGCAATGCTTCTGGCGCTCGTGATGGTTCTTGGCCTGGCTGCCTGCGCATCCAAGACCGAACCCGCTCAGCCCGAAGAGAACACCCCGGCCGAGACAACTGACACCCCGGCCACTGACGAAACCGCTCCCGCTGAAACCGAGACGGAAGAGCCCGCCGCGACCGAAGCTACTGGCTCTGTCTATTACCTGAACTTCAAACCCGAAGCTGACGAAGCTTGGCAGAAGCTCGCTGCAACCTATACCGAGCAGACTGGTGTTCCCGTTAAGGTTGTCACCGCTGCTTCCGGCACCTATGACACCACCCTCGCAGCCGAACTTGACAAGAGTTCCGCTCCGACCCTGTTCCAGTGCGGCAATCAGGGCGCCATCAACTCCTACGGCGACTACTGCTATCCGCTCGACGGCACTGCCATCATGGATCAGATGACCACCGATGCTTTCAACCTCAAGGGTGAAGACGGCCAGACCCTGTCTATCGGCTACTGCTACGAGGCATTCGGCATCATCGTCAACAAGGCTCTGCTCGAGAAGGCTGGCCACTCCATCGACGAAATCACCAACTTCGATTCCCTGAAGGCTATCGCTGACGATATCCACGCCCGCGCAGAAGAACTCGGCTTCGACGCATTCTCCTCCGCCGGCCTCGACGGCTCCTCCAGCTGGCGTTTCTCCGGCCATCTGGCCAACATGCCGCTGTTCTATGAGTTCCGTGACGATGGCGTGACCTCTCAGCCCGCCACCATCACCGGCGCTTACCTCAACAACTTCAAGAACATCTGGGATCTCTACACCACTGATTCCGCTACCACCGGCGCTGCCCTGGCTACCGCTACCGGCGACGAGTCCGAGGCTGAATTCGGCGAAGGTAAGGCTGCGTTCTATCAGAACGGCAGTTGGGAATATTCTAACCTGACCGGCACGTTTGGCATGAACCCCGACGATCTGGCTATGATCCCCATCTACTGCGGCGTTGACGGCGAAGAAGAAGCTGGCCTGTGCGCTGGCACTGAGAACTGCTGGGCTATCAACAACGAATCCTCTGAAGAAGACATTCAGGCTACCATCGACTTCCTCGTTTGGGTCGTTACCTCTGACGAAGGCACCACGATGCTGGCAAAAGAGTTTGGCCCCTGCCCGTTCAAGGACGCCAAGGAGCCGGAGAACGTCTTCTTCCAGGATGCCAACAAGTACACTGCCGATGGCAAGTACGTTGTGACCTGGGCATTCAACTGGACTCCCGCTGTTGACGACTGGCGCGCTGCCGTTGTCGACGCTCTGACTCAGTACACTGCCGGTACCGGCGACTGGTCTGCTGTCGAGACTGCATTCGTGCAGGGCTGGGCGACCCAGTATGCAAAGGAAAACGCATAAGCAATAAGGCGTGACCAAAAGTAAAGAGGGGGCTGCAAAGCCCCCTTTTTTACAGAAAAGAAACTGCCGCAGCCGAAGATTTTGCGGACAAACGCCCGGAGGCCGGGCGCTTGTCTGTGAAATTGTCAAGATAGTAAATAAATAATAAAGGAGAAGCATGATGAAGAAGAAAAAACATGACGATTCGGCTCTGTCATGCAGCTTGATCCGCCGCCCGATCCAGCGCTGGGGCTGGCTGTTCCTGCTGCCGACGTTCGCAGCGTTCTGCGTGGGCTTCCTGTACCCGTTTGCAAAGGGGCTGTTCCTGTCCTTCTGCAAGTTCAAGACGACCAGCAAGTGGACGTGGGTGGGACTGAAAAACTACCAGACCATCTTCCAGGATGAGGGCTTCCTCCACGCGTTCTGGTATACGGCGCTGTTTGCGCTCGTATCCCTGCTCATCATCAACGTTCTGGCCTTTGCTGTTGCCTACGTTCTGACTAAGGGTATCAAGGGCTCGAACATCTTCCGTACCGTTTTCTTCATGCCGAACCTCATCGGTGGCATCGTCCTGGGCTATATCTGGCTCATGATCTTCGACGGCATCCTCAGCAACTTCGACACAGCCGTCGTGCTGGAAACCAAATACGGCTTCTGGGGATTGATCATCCTCATGTGCTGGCAGCAGATAGGCTATATGATGATCATTTATATTGCAGGCCTGCAGGCAATCCCGGAGGATATGCTGGAGGCCGCAAAGATCGACGGTGCGTCCAGCTGGAAAACGCTCTGGAACATCACAATCCCGAACATCATGCCGTCTATCACCATCTGCACGTTCCTGTCCCTGACCAACGGCTTCAAGCTCTATGACCAGAACCTGGCCCTCACGGGCGGCTCACCCTTTAAGACGCTGGCTGACGGCAACGTCATCAAGACCACGGAAATGCTGGCTCTGAACATCGTCAACTCCAACACCTCCAACTCCAAAGGCCCCGGACAGGCCAAGGCAGTTGTGTTCTTTATCCTGGTTGCGATCATCAGCATTGCCCAGCTTGTGTCCACCAGAAAGAAGGAGGTCGATCAGTAATGAAAAATACCGGCTTCCAGAAAGAGCGCCGTTCGCATACCGCCCTGACGGTCGTGTTTGCAATCATTGCCGTTGCGTATCTCTACCCAATCTTCATCGTTCTGGTCAACTCTCTCAAGACCAACGCCGCTATTAACCTTGATACGTTTGCCTTCCCCACAAGCGACACCTTCATGGGGCTGCAGAACTATATCAAGGGTATGACCTTTGGCAACTATCCATTCTATAAATCTGTCGAGTATAGCCTGATGATCACGCTGCTCTCCGCTGCCCTGATCCTCATCTGCACGTCCATGGCCGCGTGGTATATTTCCCGTGTTGACAGCCTCGTCTGCCGCATTGTGTACTACCTGTGCGTGTTCTCCATGGTCGTCCCGTTCCAGATGGTCATGTTCACGCTGGCAAAGACCGCCGATACTCTGAAGCTCAATCGCCCGTGGACAATTCCCATTGTCTACCTCGGCTTTGGTGCGGGCCTCGCTGTGTTTATGTTCACAGGCTTTGTCAAGTCCATCCCGCGCTCCATCGAGGAGGCCGCGGTCATCGACGGCTGCAACCCCGTGCAGACCTTCTTCCAGGTTGTCCTGCCCATGATGAAGCCGACTTTCATTTCCGTTGGCGTTCTGGAGATCATGTGGGTCTGGAACGACTACCTCTTGCCGTATCTGGTTCTGGATATCAACGAATTCCGAACGATCCCCATCCACATTCAGTATCTCAAGGGCAGCTACGGATCGGTCGATATGGGTGCTACCATGGCGCTGATCCTGATGTCCATTGTTCCGGTTGTCATCTTCTATCTCTGCTGCCAGAAGTATATCATCAAGGGCGTTGCCGCTGGCGCGGTAAAGGGATAAAGAAAAATGTCTGTTTCAGGTGGATTTTTCTGAGGTTCTATATTATAGTGATACAGAACCAGCAAAAAACCAAGGAGAACAGCAGATATGACGATCAAGGATCTTGCGAGACTGAGCGGCTATTCGCTCGGAACTGTCTCTCGCGTGCTGAATAACCAGCCCAATGTTTCGGATAAGGCCCGGCAGGCAATCTTATCCATTGCACAGGAAAGCGGCTTTGAACTCAATGAGAGTGCCCAGCTTTTAAAGCAGCAGCGTTCTAACACTGTGCTTATCATCGTCAAGGGAACGGCGAATGAATTATTTGCCGGCATGGTTGAGCAGCTGCAATCGCTGTTTTCACGCACAACGCATCCGCTGATCGTTGACTTTATTGATGAAGACGACAATGAGGTGCTGCGCGCTGTGAAACTCTGCCGGGAGCGTAAGCCCATGGGCGTGATGTTCCTCGGCGCGACAAACCGTCATTTTGTCGGCGATTTCGACAAGATCCACGTCCCTTCCGTCATTGTTACGAATGACGCAAGCGATCTGCCGTTCGAGAACCTGTCCAGTGTTACGACCAACGACCGGCAGGGCGCAGCCTGCGCTGTTGACTATCTGATCCGCTGTGGTCACCGGCATATTGCGGTTCTCGGCGGCGACAGGCTGTTGTCCGATACATCCGCACAGCGCTACGCAGGCTGCGTAGAGGCGTTCGAGAAGAATGGGATGCGGTTTGATGAGCAAACCTATTACCATACCGGCCGCTACAGCTATGAAGACGGCTATATCGGCATGCAGGCTGTACTGCGCGACACACCGCAGGTCACTGCCGTGTTCGCCATGGCCGACGTCATAGCCATCGGGGCGATTCGCGCGCTGGTGGATGCTGGTAAGCGCGTTCCCGACGATATTTCCATCATTGGCTACGATGGACTGAAAATCGGCAGCTTCTATACCCCGAAACTCTCGACCGTTTCCCAGTCTGTCGAGCTTCTGGCCCGGCGCAGCTTCTCCGTTCTGATGGACTGCGCCGAGCGCAGCGGGCATGCCCGCCATATGACTGTACCGTTTACACTTTCCAACCGTGAAAGCGTCAGAAAACTTGAAAACAGCTGAAAACAGCGCCCCAATGCCGCTTTTGCCTGTTTTCAACGAAAGCGAAATAAGAGTGATAGTATGAAAAGAAGCAGTGGAATCCTGATGCACATTACCTCGCTGCCCTCGCCCTACGGCATTGGCAGCATGGGAAAAGCAGCCTATGACTTTATTGATTTTCTGAAAGAGGCAAAGCAGACCTACTGGCAGATCCTCCCGATCAACCCGCCCGGCTACGGGGACTCCCCCTATCAGGCATTCTCTACGTTTGCGGGAAACCCGTATTTGATCGATTTGGATGCACTCGTTAAGGACGGGTACCTTCTGCAGGAGGAACTGGACCGCATCGATTGGGGCAGCCGCGCCGATCAGGTCGATTTTTCCAAAATGTACGACCAGCGCCTACGGGTGCTGCATTTGGCATGGAGCCGATTCCACAAGGCCCCGACCGAAGACTATGCGGAATATGTCCGTGAGCAGAGCGCGTGGCTGGATGAATATGTACTCTTTATGGCCGTCAAGGCATATTATAACGACGGCCCGTGGACCGAGTGGCCGCTCGATATCCGGATGCACCAGTCCGAGGCGATGGCGCATTATCGGGAGTTGCTGCACGACGAACTTGATTTTCATCGCTTCCTCCAGTACTGCTTCCACACGCAGTGGCAGCGTTTGCGGGAGTATGCCCATGAAAACGGTGTGTTGATTATCGGCGATATCCCCATCTATGTTCCGCTGGACTCCGCCGATGTCTGGTCGCACCCGGAGAATTTCCAGTTGACCCGTACACGCCGTCCACGCGTCGTTGCGGGCTGCCCGCCTGACGGCTTCAACGCCAATGGACAGTATTGGGGCAATCCCATCTATGACTGGGCGCACATGGAACAGGACGGCTTCTCCTGGTGGATGCGACGCCTGCGCGCAGCAGGGGAGAGTTTCGATGTTGTCCGCATCGACCATTTCCGCGGGATTGAAAGCTACTGGGCCATTCCTGCTGTCAACCGCACGGCCCGCAAGGGCGAATGGGTCAAGGGTCCCGGCATGAAGCTTGTAAATGCTATCCGGAAGAATTGCCCGGATACCGATTTTATCGCCGAGGATCTCGGTTTCCTGACGCCGGAGGTACAGCAGCTTGTGATTGATTCCGGCTTCCCTGGCATGAAGGTGCTGGAATTTGCCTTTGATCCGCGTGAGCCGAGCAACTATCTGCCCGACCGCTACCCTGAAAACTCCATCTGCTACACCGGCACGCACGACAATGAAACGCTCATTCAGTGGTGCGAGGGGATCGACGTGGAAACGGACGCCTATGCCCGGAACTATCTCGGCATTACGCCGGAAGACGATCTGGCAGACGCCATCATGGAAGCTGGTATGCAGTCTAAGGCGCAGCTGTTTATCATGCAGATGCAGGACTATCTGCGCTTAGGCAAGGAGTCCCGCATGAACGAGCCCGGCAGACTTCTGCCGTCGAACTGGCGCTGGCGTATGCTGCCCGGCGCAGCCAATGAAACGCTGGCAAAAAAAATTGCAGGTTTGACAGAGCGTTCAAATCGTGTATAATACCTTCGAGTTATCTGGCGTCCACCTGTCCTTGCCGGATAGGTGGATGCTTCTTTAAAAGCCGCCGGCAGTTTGTACGGCGGGGTCCCATGGAAGGAGTAACCTATGAGCGAATTTTCGGAACGAATCGTAAAACAGACGGAAGCGCTGCTGCATTTCCAGCACGACGAGACGCTGCAGGAGACCACGCCGGAGCGTCTGCATGAGGCGCTGGGCCAGGTCATCATGATGGAGATCAGCGACAACTGGACCAAGACCAAGCGCCGTCAGGCGCCGGGCCGCCGCGCGTTCTATTTTTCTGCGGAGTATCTTGTTGGGCGTCTGGTCTACAGCAATCTCTTCAATCTTGGCATTTTGCGTGAAATGAAAGCGGCCTTTGCCGAAAAAGGCGTCGATCTTGCGTGTCTGGAGCATATTGAGGACGCAGCACTCGGGAATGGCGGCCTTGGCCGTCTGGCCGCCTGCTTTCTTGACAGCGCCGCGACGCTCGATCTGCCGCTGACCGGCTATGGCCTGCGCTACCGCTTCGGCTTGTTCAAGCAGTCGTTTGTAAACGGCTGCCAGCGTGAAAACGCGGACGACTGGACCAAATACGGCGACCCGTGGAGTCACCGCCGTGACAAGCTGGCTGTCAAGGTCAAATTTGCCGACCAGACTGTCAACTGCGTCCCGTATGATATGCCTGTCATCGGCTATGAGACAACGACGGTCGGCACGCTCCGCCTCTGGCAGTGCGAAGCTGAGGAAGAACTGAACTTCGATGCCTTTAACGCGCAGGACTATGTCAAGGCGCTTGAAAAGAAGAACAAGGCCGAGGACATCACCCGCGTGCTCTACCCGAACGACTCGACCTGGGAGGGCAAGCGCCTGCGCGTCAAGCAGCAGTATGTTCTCTCCAGCGCATCGCTGCAGGACATTCTGCGCGACTATCGCAAAGAGCACGGCACGGATTATTACCGTCTGCCGGAGTTCATCGCTGTTCAGCTGAACGATACGCATCCAGCCATGTCCATCCCTGAACTGATCCGTCTGCTGATGGCCGAAGGATTGGACTTTGATGCCGCGTTTGAACTGACCCGCCGCGTGTTTTCCTATACGAACCACACTGTCATGACAGAGGCGCTTGAAAAATGGGATCTGGAACTGCTGCGTTCTGTTGTGCCGGAGGTCTGCGAGATTATCGAGCGTATCGATGCCAAACTCAAGCAGGAGCACCCGCATACAACGCTCTTTATCGTCAAGGATGGGCAGGCGCATATGGCGAATTTGTCTGTCTATATGTCCACCGCTGTCAACGGCGTTGCCGAGATTCACTCTCAGATTCTCAAGGACGATCTGTTCAAAGACTGGTATGCCATCTACCCCGAGCGCTTCCAGAACAAGACCAACGGCATTACGCCCCGCCGCTGGCTGGGCCTGTCTAACCCGGAACTCTGCGGTCTGCTCGACAGCAAGGTCGGCGCAGGATATCTGAAACATCTCGACCAGCTGGAAGGACTGAAGGTTGGTATTGACGAAATGACCGTCAAGCAGTTCAACGCCATCAAGCTTGAGAAAAAACGCCAGCTGTGCCGCGTGATCGAGGAGCATGAGGGCGTTGCACTTGACCCATCGTTTATCTTTGACGTGCAGGTCAAGCGCCTGCATGAGTATAAGCGCCAGCTGCTCAATGCGCTGAGCATCATGGACCTATATCTGTCTATCAAGGACGGCAGCATCAAGGACTTTACGCCCACCGCATTCATCTTCGGTGCAAAAGCTGCGCCGGGCTACCGCCGTGCAAAAGCAATTATTCATTATGTAAACCGCGTGGCCGATCTCATCAACAGCGATCCTGCTATGGACGGCGTGATGAAGGTCGTCTTCGTGCAGAACTATAACTGCTCCTATGCAGAGCACATCATTCCCGCCGCTGATATTTCCGAGCAGATTTCTCCTGCTGGTACGGAAGCTTCCGGCACAGGCAACATGAAGCTGATGCTGAACGGCGCAGTGACGCTCGGTACGCTCGACGGTGCAAACGTCGAGATCGCAGAGCAGGCAGGCAGCGAGAACGAGTATATCTTCGGCGCGACCGTCGAGGAGATCAACATGGTGAAGCCCAATTACAACGCCCGCAGCTTCTACAAGGCGAACCCGAATCTGCGCCGCGCTGTCGATACCCTGATCGACGGGACGGTTCCGACTGATGAGGAGCAGCACGAACTCTATACGTCTCTGCTCGAAGGTGCAAGCTGGCACAAGCCGGATCAGTATTTCCTCTTCTACGACTTCGACAGCTACAAGAAGGCCCGTCTGCGCGTGAATCATGATTATTGCGACCGCATCGCCTTTGGCCGCAAGTGCCTCATGAACGTAGCATCTGCCGGGAAATTCTCTTCTGACCGTACGATTTGTCAGTATGCCGAAGATATCTGGCATATCAAGCCTGTAAAATAAAAAAGCAAAGCGCAGGGCCGGAGAACCGGTCTTGCGCTCTGCGTCTATGTAAAGGAATGGGACTATGTTCGACTATCTGATCAAAAACGGACAACTCATCGACGGTACCGGCAGCCCTGCCCGCCGGGCGGCCGTCGGCATCACAGACGGGAAGATCGCTGCCATCGGCGATCTGTCTGCCGCACAGGCCGGGACCGTCATCGACGCGGCAGGGAAGACCGTCACCCCCGGCTTTATCGACATCCACCGCCATGCCGACGCGGCGCTTTTCCCCCCGCATTTCGGCGCCCTGGAGCTCAAACAGGGCCTGACCACGATCGTAAACGGCAACTGCGGCCTGTCTGTGACGCCCTGCGGCGGCAGATTCCAAAAAGAAATTGAGGCATACTTGACACCTGTTACCGGTGCGCTGCCGGACGGCGCCGACTTTTCCAGCCTTGCTGCCTATCTGCGCGCCGCGAAAAAGACGCCCAGCCCCATCCACACAGCCATGCTTGCGGGCAGCGGCACCATCCGCGCCTGCGCGGCGGGCTTTGGAACACCTGAACTCGATGCGGCGCAGATGGCCGAGATCCACCGGATGATCGAGCAGGAACTTGCCGCAGGCGCACTTGGCGTCTCGCTGGGCCTTGGGTATGCGCCAGACTGTTTCTATTCCACCGAAGCGCTCATCGAAGCGCTTCAGCCGCTTAAAAATTCCGGCATTCCCATTACAGTCCATATGCGGCAGGAGGGTAGCGGTGTGGTTGACGCGCTCCGGGAAATGATTGCCGTTGCGAAAGCACTGCATACTCCGGTTGAGGTCAGCCACCTCAAATCTATCGGCAAGGCCAACTGGCGCAAGTGCACGCCGGAAATGCTCCGCCTGATGCAAGAGGCCCGTCAGGAGGGCGTGGAGATCGCCTGTGACGTGTATCCTTATACCGCTGGCTCAACACAGCTTGTCCATGCTCTGCCGCCGGAGAGCCAGAAGGGCGGCCTGGAAGTCCTGACGGAAAACCTGTCTGATCCTGCGTTCCGCAAAGCGCTCAAGGCTCGCATGCTGACCGGCAGCGACTTTGAAAATATCTCGCTTCTCGTCGGTTTTGAGAATATCGTTGCATCCAGTATCTCGCTGGAAGATCTGCGCAAGTATGAGGGACAGAGCATTGCCGCCATCGCGCAGCAGGAGAGGAAGGAGCCCTTTACCGCGCTGTTCGATCTGCTGCAGGCCGCGCATTGCGATGTGACCATGATTGACTTTATTGCCGACGAGGACGATATCTGCGATATCCTGCGCGACGCATATAGCTGCGTGATCTCGGACAGTACCTATCCCACCACTGGTATGTTCCATCCGCGCGTCTACGGCACCTATACAACGCTTCTGGAGCATTTTGTCCGCGAGAAGCGGGCGCTTTCCATTGAATCTGCCGTGCATAAGTGCACGGGCCGCGCTGCAAAGGTCATGGGCCTGAAAACAAAAGGCATCCTTAGCCCCGGCATGGACGCTGACCTGAATCTTTTTGACCTTTCCGCTGTCCATACCTGCGCGACCTATTCTGACCCGGCCAAATTCTCCACTGGCATAGACACCGTCTTCGTCGCTGGCCGCCCCGCCATCTTGAACGGTATCTTCACCGGCAGTATGGCAGGAAAAGTTCTGACAAGATGAATCCGAATAAGAAAAACCCGGCAGACGCGCAAGCCGTCTGCCGGGCGTTTTGCTGAAAGGATTTCGTTTGATATTTCGTGCCGATTTTGAAGCAAAAACCGTTTTCAAAACTGAAAAACCAGTAGGAGAATCTGAAAGCCTGCTTTCAGGCGAAAACCGAGAATACGCAAAGAAAAACCTGTAATGCAGTCCCATTTTTGCATTCAATTTCGTGCCGATTTTTGCGCATTTTTAGATATGTTTTCGCAAATCTGACTGCGCGGAAATAAATAAATCTTACTGACAACTATTTCGAAAAATCATTGATATACAAAGAAAATCCCGTAATCTTCAATGATTACGGGACAATCTTTCTGGCAGGGGATGAGGGATTCGAACCCCCGCAAACGGAGTCAGAGTCCGGTGTGCTACCGTTACACAAATCCCCTAACTGGGCTTCTCTCTGAAGCGCATGATTATTATAACGATTTATTCTGAAAAGTCAAGACTATTTTTTCTTTTTTTGCAGAAATTAAATTGAGGCAGAAACGGAAACTCAGGTTTTCTGCGGAAAAGCGGGATATTTTTTCTGATAAACACGTCTGTTTTCACGGAAATCGGAGAATTTCTAATTCATGACAAGGAAAACAGACTTTCTTTTACATGTGCCGCGCGCGGTTTCTTTCCGGCTCAGTGGGTCAAGATAACAGCGCTGAGACTTTTGCGGAGAGGATGAGATCATGAGGCGGAATACTGTTTATAAAAAAATACCGGCTGCGCTGGCTGCGTTCGTTCTGGCGATCGCGCTTTGCTGCCAGACTGCCGCGGCTGGCCACACGCTGGTGCCGGGCGGATATACAGTCGGCATCAAGCTTTATGCGGAAGGGCTGATGGTCACAGAGGTGGAGAGCGGTACGCCTGCGCAGCAAGCGGGAATCCGGAAGGGCGATATTATCATGATGGCGGGCGGGAAGAAAACAGACAGTGCGCAGGCACTGCTTGGAAGCATTCAGACAAGCGAGCCGGTCGTTGTGCGTGTGGAGCGCGGAGGAAGGGAAGCGGAGTTTCTCGTGACGCCGGAAAAAACATCGTCCGGCTACCGGCTCGGCGTTCTGGTGCGCGACCATATCGCGGGGATCGGGACGGTCACCTATTATGACCCTGAAACCGGAAGCTACGGCGCACTCGGCCACGGCGTCAGCAGTCTGGACGGGACGCAGCTTTTGATGATGCAGTCCGGCTATCTGGTCCGGTCGAGCGTGGCGGAGATCCGTGCCGGTACGCGCGGAACGCCGGGCGAGTTGCATGGGCTTTTTGACGTGACGGATACAGTGGGGACGGTGGACAAAAATACGGCCTGCGGGATCTTCGGCACGATGACCCATCCGCGTCAAGGGCAGACAGTCGAAACGGCTCCAGCTGAAGCGGTCGTGACTGGTCCGGCTGAAATTCTTTCAAATGTTGACGGTGATCAGGTACAGCGCTTTACCATTCGCATCGACCGTGTGGACACAAACGCGAAAAACGGTCGGAATCTGCTCATCACTGTGACAGATGAAGCCTTACTTGCCAAGACAGGCGGCATCGTGCAGGGGATGTCCGGCAGCCCAATCCTGCAAAACGGCAAACTGGTCGGCGCGGTCACGCATGTGTTGGTCAACAGCCCCGCACAGGGTTACGGTATTCTGATAGATAGAATGTTACAGGCAGCGGAGGGATAAAAAAACTGCCCCGGCTTTCTTGTGAGGAGAGTCGGGGCAGCATTTTGGAGAACGTTAAACGGGCGAACCTTCCGGTGCACGGTCGTCGCCAAAGAAGAACACCGCGACGGTGCCGGGGCCAGAATGCGATGCGACGATCGTTCCGATATCACAGATGCGAACCTCGCCGTTCAGATGTGGGAACGCGGCCTCAACGGCGGCCTTTGTCGCCTTGGCATCTGCAAGGCAGTTGGAGTGGCAGATAAACGCCTTGCCGGAATAATTTTCCCCGTTTTCGGCGTGACGCTTCATCGTCTCGACTGTGCGTGCAACAGCATTTTTCTTGCCGCGAACCTTGTCATAAGCGATGATGCGTCCCTTATCGTCCAGACGCATGATGGGGCAGATGCCAAGAACCGTGCCGATAGCGGCTGCAGCACCGGACATGCGGCCGCTGCGGCGGTAGAATTTCAATTCCGTGGAATAAAACTGATGATGGACTTTTTTGCGCTTTTCAAGCACCCAGTCTGTAATCTCGTCCATGGACTTTCCTCCGTCGCGCAGATCGGCTGCACCGTCAACCAGCAGACCGTAACCGGACGAAGAGCAGAGCGAATCAATCACAATCAGCTTCCGCTCCGGATATTTTTCCCGCAGCGCCTCTGCCGCGAGCAGTGCATTTTGTACGGATGCCGTCATACCGGAGCCGAACGCAATATGCAGTACGTCGCCCTGCTGCAGGAGCGTGTCAAAAAACGTTTCGTACTGAAATTCGTTCAACTGCGCTGTGCTTGGCAGCTTTCCGGCATCCAGGAAGCCATAAAAACGCGGAAGGGCTTCCGGGTCCCGGCCCATGTCGTCCTCGTAGCTGACACCGTCAACCTGATAGGAATAAAACAGAACGGGAATCTCTCGCTGCTCACAGTAGGAATAGGGGAGATCAATGGTAGATTCACAGGAAAGAATAAAGCCGGAACGCATGTCAAGAACCTCCGTGAAAGCATGATATATTATTTAACATCATAGCAGAAGCGGGAGCAGAGGAAAACGGGCAATCAGTGTGGAATGCCTGTATTGACGCATTGCTGCACCATCGCCTCAAATCCACCGCGGTACAGCGCGCAGAGTCTGCTGAACTGCGCCTGAATGTCATATTTCATGTCGTTGGACAGCCATTCGACGATCTGTCCATAACACTCACACTGCCAGAAGCGGGTCAGGATTTCCCGGTCCTCCTTGTTGAGCGGCAGATTGCCATAGGCCGCCGAAGCGTAGGCCTCAACGGTGTGACGGCAGATCTGCATCAGGTAAAATGCAACAGTGTCATGGCTGATCGAACGGTACATATGCATAACTGCGCGCCGGTTTTCCGTCATGAACTGCACGGCAGCGTTCAGACACGCCTCCGGCGAGTCCGGATTGGCGTACTGCCGGATGATCTGGTCAGCGCGTTCGGTAATGATCTCCGTCGCAAGCGAGGGAATGTCGGTAAAATGGTAATAAAACGTGTTGCGGTTGATGCCGCAGTCCTCTACGATTGCCTTGACCGTGACCTGATTGAGCGGTCGATCATTGAGCAGTTTTAGAAACGAATTTTTAATGGCTTGCTTGGTGTAAGCGGACATAGCTTGACCTCCTGCGCCGCAGCGTGAATACACCATAAGAATATCAGACAAGCAGGGGAAAGTCAATCTGTGCACTGGAGTGTTTTTGTCTGAAACGGTGCAGCTGTGCGGCATGATTTCCGCTCTTGCGGTTACAGGCTTCCGGTGATATAATACTACTATTTAGATGGAAAGAAATTGAGGAGTTGCCTATGGAACGGCGTTTTTTGCGCAGACTGCTGCTGCCGGCGCTGCTGATTATGCTCTGCATACAGGTCTTTGCCGCACAGGAGCAATCAGCGGCCCCAATGCGAATCGACCCGGAACCCGGCTTTACGACCTGCATCGAAGACACGGATGGAAATACGATTACGAGAAACGGTGTTCCGAATACAAATGCGCTTGCGGAATTCGGCCACGCTGCGCAGATCGACTCCTATTCGATCTATTACAACGGGCGGCTTCTGATGACCGTGACCCCCGTCGGCTTCTCTGCGCCGGATACCGCTGTGATGAGCATCGGCGGAATGCCTGCGTGCAGCGGATTTTATAAAACCACGTTTTCCGTTGACGAGACGCGTGAGATTTTCCTGACAGGACTTACGGAATCAACGCTGGAACAGGTGCAGAACGAACTGACGGCCAGCGCGCTGGAGGACCGCTACTTCAACCTTACCAACGTTGACTTTATCGACGCGGAAAAGGAGTTCACAGAGGTTGCGGAAGGTGAGATCGCGTCGGATGCCAACCTCTGCTGGGCAGCTGCTGCGTCCAATATGCTCCGGTTCAGCGGCTGGGGAAGTAAAGCAGGATTTCAAACGGAGGATGACCTGTTCGAGTCGTTTATTTCCGCGTTTACAGACGCGGGAGGCGCATATACATACGCGCTGGACTGGTTTTTTAACGGCAATTACCGGCCGCAGGGGATCGACGGTTGGGCGCAGCTGAGAGAGCTGGGCAAAACCGGAAGCTATCTTTCCGAGTATGCTGCGGACAGTCTGTATCAGACCTATCAGATATCCGGCCATATCGACAATCTGCGGCTGGTCTTTGACGCGTTGGAGCGCGACTGTGCCGTCGGTATTTCTATCGGCAATTATATCTCGTCGTTCCGCGTAGGCGGTCATGCCATTACACTCTGGGGCTATCTGCACGATACAGCTGCCAGTCCCTATAGCAAGGAAGCATATCCTGCTGTTTTTATCTCTGATTCGGATTCGGATAAATATGACGGCAATCTGCGCCGCGAAGCGCCGAACCGGCTGCGCGTGATGATGATGGACGGGATGTTCAACGGTTTTGGCAACGACAGCTGGGAATTGGACTATCCCTCGTGGTTCCCATGGCGGATCGACAGCTTTACGGTTCTGGAGCCCTTCAGCACGGATCTGGAAAAAGACACCGCCGGAACCCGCAATAAAAATACCACGACGGATTTTTCCGTTCAGGATCTGTGCGTCCGAACTTCGACGTTTGATAATCTGGATCTGAGCATCTATACGATCCCGGCAGATCAGGCGTTCAGAATCAGCGGCATTGCAATGAACAACAGCGCGGTGAATCTGAGCAGCGTAAGGCTTCAGATTGTCACGACGATCACACAAAATGGCGAGGTCGTCTGGGAGCGTTCCAGTCAGCGCTCCATCAGCAGATTCAAGGCGTATGCCAATGTCGCGCTTTCGGAAACCTGTGATTCCCTTCCCTCCGGCAGCTATGAAGCGACAATCCGCGTATCTGCCAGCGGCATAGCGGAAGCCTATCTTCTGAACAACACGCGTTCGATTTCCTTTACCGTGGGCACCGCAGCGCCGTATACCGCGAATGCGTCTGTGTCTGTATCCATTCCCGAGTTTGACGGAAATGAAGCCGGCTATGGCACACTGACCTTCTCCGGTGTCGATTCCTTATACCCAACCGGAACAACACTGACGTGGTCCGTCTATGAAAAATACAGTGCGTCTAGGGGCTGGGTGCTTGCATATCAAGCCTATGAGCAGCCGGAAACCGTCCGGTACGAGAGTACCACAGAGTCTGTACAGACCCTTGTGGTGCTGCGGCCTGTAGACCAGAGCCTTGCGTGTGTGATGCTCAACGCAGGACAGACGGCACTGCGCTACCATAAGATGTATCTCCTCTCGACCACGGACAACACCAGCAGCTGCTCGGCGATTGCCTATGGCCAGAACGCATTGACCGGCAGTGAGAAACTCAGCTTCTATATTTCCAACTATACGACCAGCAAACAGCCGATAACGGTTACACCGCGCATGTACGCGCTGCGTGACTTGGATGGTCTTCGCGTGGATCTTTGGTGCGGCGAACCCCTTGAAATGAAACGGGGCGATTCGACGGAAAGCACGCCCTATACCGTCACCAGCTGGGAAGCTGACCTTCCCGTCGGTCAATATACCATCTATGCCGAGACAACTGACGAACTTGGCGTTTATTCCAAGAAACTCAGCACCCTGAGCGTTGTTTCCGACAAGCCGTGGTGCTCTGTCATGCAGACGTTCCGCGGAGATGGCCGCTGTGCGGTCATTCTGGCGTGCAGCGGCCCCGAAGGAAGCCTGCCGTTCGGTGTTGAATACCGGAAAGACGGACAGGAGGAGGCAAACCGTGTTTCGGCGAATCTTTATCTGAACAAGGGATATATCACATCCTTCTGCATTTCGTTTGAGAGCGATGCGTCTGCCAAGTATTCCTTCCGTGCGTTCTGTGAAGCGGATGACGGGACAATCTACACGGATTGGTGTGAATGCCCGGCTCCTGCCGCGCAGCTGCTCACGCTTGACACGCAGAAGACCGGCAGTGCAGGGGAAACAGTCTGGGAATTCTTCGCGCCGGAGGACGGCGTATATGTCCTTTCCCTCAAATCGACCGCATTGGCAGAAGTCTATGAAACGAGCCGCACTTATCAATCCGGCGTTTTGTCGGACGATCCGATGGCACGCAATTTCTATCTGAAAAAAGGCGAAAGTACCCTCATCCGCATTCAGACGGAGGGCAGCTATACCATCGGGTTTACAACGATACCAGAGTTGGAGTTAGGGCAGACAACATCCTGTCTCTACAAAACCGGCGACAGCGAACGCTGCTTCCGGTTTACAGCACCGGCTGACGGCGTCTATCTGTTCACTGCTGCCGGAGAATCCTATGCTGCGATGTATATATCTGATGGGAGCGTCACGCGCTGGGAGCGTCGTGGCGCACTGCAGTCCGGATCGCCTGCAGTAGCGGGAATGGAACTCAAGAAGGGACAGACCGCCTATGTCCGCCTTCAATACATGACCAGAGACTACCGGTATTCTGTCTCTGTCTCCCGTCCCGCGCCGGACGTTTCCGTCTCGGACGAGGGCGTGCGCATCAGCTATGACCCGGAATGTACCGGCCTGCACCTGATCGCGCGTTATGACACGGACGGGCGGATGGTCGATGCCCAATCCGTGTCCGTGCAGAGTCTGGATATGCATATTTCTGTCGTTCTGCGGGGAACACAAACCGGCTTTGTCCGCGTGTTCCAGCTGGATGCGGAGAAAAACACGCCGTGCACGGCTGCAAAGCAAATTGCGTTACCGGCGGCGTGAAAACTATGATCGACAGACAGGAGTTTTGATTTGGACGGATTTGTAGCATGGCTGAAGCAGCTTCAGTTTGACGGCGTGTGGCAGACGGCAGTGCTCGTCGCCGCGTCGCTGCTCTGCATTACATTTCATGAGACGTGCCACGGGCTTGTGGCCTATTGGCTCGGCGACCCGACGGCAAAGCGTGCAGGGCGGCTGACACTCAATCCACTGCGGCATGTCGATATCGGCGGTTTGCTTATGATGGCGCTGTTCCGTTTCGGCTGGGCAAAGCCTGTCCCGGTCGATATGCGTTATTTCAAGCATCCCAAGCGCGACATGGCGCTCACCGCTGCGGCAGGCCCGCTGTCCAACGTTCTGCTGGCGTATCTGGCTGTGCTGCTCTACGGTGTCTTTGCCTATTGGTACTATTTCTCCGGCTCAACAGCCGTTTATGTCTTTGCACTTTTTTTCTATTACGTCGAGATCATTTCGGCGGGACTGGCTGTGTTCAACGTTTTTCCTATCCCGCCGCTCGACGGGTCTAAGGTGCTCTTTTCCTGCCTGTCCGATAAAGCTTACCTCTGGCTCATGCGCTATGAGCGCTACGGCATGGCGCTTTTGATGCTCCTGCTCCTGACCGGCGTACTCGATACGCCGCTGGAATTCCTACGCGACGGGCTTTTGAATGGGCTGGAAGCGATCGGCACATGGCCGGTGCAGCTGCTGCTTGCGCTGCGCTGAACCTATCTTTTTGGAGTTAAATCTGCATGGATGAACCGCGATACCATCTCGGCAGCGTTGTGCACGCGAAGGGCGAAACGCTTGAGGATTTCGACGGCCCGCTGGACGTGATTCTGCTGCTGCTGAGCAAGAATAAAATCGAAATACAGGATATTCAGATCTCCGCCATTCTGGAGCAGTATCTGGCCTATCTCGACGAAATGAAGCGCATGGATATGGAGATCGCCAGCGAGTTTATCGCCATGGCGTCCTATCTCATGTATATCAAAACGCGGATGCTCCTGTCCAAGGCGGAGCAGGAGGAAGCGCAGAGCGAGATGGACAAGCTCGTCGAATCCCTCCAGAAGCGACAGCGGCAGGATGCATATCAGCAGATCCAGAAGGCCGCGAAGCAGCTGGCCGTGCGCAATGAGCTTGGCCTCGGCCTGTTCACCAAGGGGCCGGAGCCGTACCAGCCGGACAGAACCTACCGCTACCGGCACGACAAGTCCGATCTGACCGCCGCGCTTGCTGCCATGCAGGACCGGACGGAGCGCCGTCTGCCGCCGCCCGCGTCCAACTTCGCAGGGATCGTCGGCACAGAGCCGTACCCGGTCACGCAGAAGGCCAAACAGGTCATCAGCCGCCTGCTTGCCCACGGTGTCATGCGTTTTCTGTCCCTGTTCAAGGGCAGCCGCAGCCGGTCGGAGATCGTGGCGACGTTCCTCGCCGTGCTGGAGCTGTGTCGCCTTCGCTCCGTTTCCATCGGAGAGGATGAACGCGGCGATATGGCGGTTACCTTTCTAAAAGCGCCGGATGCCGACGTGCAGACGGACATTTCCTGATCAGGAGGCTAATCTTGGAGCAGAATGATTTACAGCGGGCATTGATGGCCGTTTTGTTTGCCGCCGGAGAGCCGGTGGACGCCAAACGCCTGAGCCAGACGCTCGAACACGATGAAGCAGAAATCCACGAAGCGTGCAAGACGCTGATGGACGAGCTGAGCTTCAACCGCAGCGGCATCCGCATCGTGCGGCTGGAAAACGCCTATCAGATGTGCTCGTCGCCGGAAATGGCGGAATATGTGACCAAAACACTTGAAACGCGCAAGCCGCCGAAGCTTTCGCCGTCGCAGCTGGAAACGCTGACGGTCATCGCGTATTACCAGCCTGCGACCAAAGCGCTCGTCGAACAGATCCGCGGCGTTGACAGCGCCTACTGCGTCAGCGCGCTTGTGACGAAAAAACTCATCCGCGAATGCGGCCGCCTGAACGTGCCGGGCCGTCCTATCGTCTACGAAACGACACCGGACTTTTTGCGCGTATTCGGCCTTGAATCCCTGTCCGAACTGCCTGAGATCGAAAAGGTCGATCTGCACGTTGACCCCTCACAGGTTGAGCCGCTGGAGCAGAAGCAGGAAGACCCCGCGCAGCCGGATGCGTCTGCACCCGTACAGCAGGAGATCCCGCTATGACGTGGACATGGTGGATGACGCTCCTTGCGATCTTCGCTGTCCTCGTGCTGATCGGCTGTATCCCCGTTGGCGTTGACGCGCGATATAGCGCGGAAGGCGTATTTCTTTCGGCAAAGATCGGGCCGTTTCTGCTCCAGCTTCTGCCGCAGAAGCCCAAAAAGAAAAAGAAGCAGCCTAAGCAGCAAAAGAAGGCAGAAAAGGCACCGGCAAAGGCTGAACCGCAGGAGAAAAAGCCAAATCCGCTGCTTTCCGGCGGTGTGGACGGGCTGATACAGCTGCTCGATCTTGCATTTGATACGCTCGGCAATCTGCGGCGCAAGCTTCGTGTGAACGAGTTGACGCTGTATGTCCACATCGGCGGCAGCGACGATCCGGCAAAGGCTGCCATGGGTTATGGCCGGGCATGGGCTGCCATCGGTGCCATCACGCCGTCCTTGGAACGTCTTTTCGTCATAAAAAAGCGTGACATTCGGCCCGCGCTCGATTATACTATAAGCAACACACAGGTAGACGCGCATCTTGTGACCACGATCACCATCGGGCGGTCGCTGGCATTGGCGCTGCGCGCCGGCATCCGGTTCCTGAAAATTCTGAACGAACGAAAAAAGGCGGTGTAAAGTATGGAACATCCTCTGTCTGATATGATGACCAATACAATGAGCAAGATTAAAGATATGATCGATGTCAACACGGTCGTCGGCAGCCCCATCACCACGCCCGGCGGCGTGACGATCATCCCCGTGACCAAGGTTTCCATCGGCTATGGCGGCGGCGGCAGCGACTTCGCAACAAAAAACATGCCCGTGAACCGCGACAATTCTTTCGGCGGCGGCGCAGGCGCGGGAATTAAGATTACGCCGGTTGCATTCCTTGTCATCCGCGGCGAAAATGTGCGTATGCTCCCGGTCGCCGAACCAGCCTCCACATCGGTTGACCGACTGATTGAGCTGATGCCTGATCTTTTGGAGAAGGGTGAGGCGTATTTTGCGGAAAAGAAGGCTGCGAAAGAGGCTGAAAAGGCAGCGGAAGACGCATAATGTCCGCGCGTTCTGCACAAACTTCCAGCAGGGTGATGCAGAATGAAACGCAGCGTTCAAAAAACAGTCTGGAAAGCGGCGGCGGCACTCTGCGCCGCCGCCTTTTTCCTCGGTGCGGTGTGCATGCCGAGCGCCGCGCAGATCGCACCGCCTCCGCAGGTGTCGGCCAAAAGCGCCGCGCTGCTCGACGGAATGACAGGAGAGTGCCTTTACGCGAAGAACGGCAATCAGCGTGCGCTGATTGCCAGCACAACGAAGATCATGACTGGCCTTCTCGTCTGCGAAGCGGGCGAATTGGAAAAAAACGTGACCGTGCCGGACGCAGCCGTCGGACTGGAAGGCTCCAGTATGTATCTGAAAAAGGGCGAGACGCTGACACGCGGGGACCTGCTTTACGGCATGATGCTCCATTCCGGCAATGATGCGGCTTTGACGCTGGCGATCTCTGTATCCGGAGGCGAGGCGGCGTTTGTCCGGCAGATGAATCTGCGCGCCCGCGCACTTGGTCTGACACAGACGCATTTTGCCAACCCGCATGGATTGGACAGCGGTGAAAATTACTCCACCGCACTTGATCTTGCTCATCTTGCACAGGCTGCACTGCAAAACGCACAGTTCCGCTTGGCCGTCTCGACCAAATCCATAACCTGTGCGGGCAGGACTCTCACGAATCATAACAAGCTGCTTTGGCGCTATGACGGCTGCATCGGCGTTAAGACCGGCTATACCCGCCACGCGGGCCGCATTCTCGTAAGCGCTGCTGAACGTGATGGCAGAATGCTTATCGCCGTCACGATTTCGGACCCGGACGACTGGCGCGATCATGCTGCGCTTCTGGACTACGGCTTTGCCGTTCTCGGGAGCGACACGCCCGCCTATCCGCAGAACAGGAGGATTGTATGGAAGAACGACTGCAAAAAATTCTGGCGCGCTGTGCAGATGTCTCGCGCCGCAAAGCGGAGGAACTGATCGCGGCGGGTCGCGTCCGCGTCAACGGCAATACCGCGCGTCTCGGCGAGCAGGCCGACGCGGAGGAGGACGTGATCGAGTTGGACGGCGCGCGCGTCAAGACACGTCAGGAGCCGCAGCTGGTCTATCTTATGCTCTGCAAGCCGCGCGGCTTCGTGACCACCATGCACGACGAAAAGGGCCGCCGCTCCGTCGCCGAGCTGGTCGCGGACCTGCCGGAGCGCGTCTATCCCGTCGGTCGGCTCGACTGCAATTCCGAGGGATTGCTGCTCCTGACCAACGACGGAGAACTGGCCCACCGGCTGCTGAGTCCTAAATACCACGTGGAAAAACGCTACTTTGCCCGGGTGGACGGTGAGCTCTCAGCGGCAGATATGGAGGCATTTGCCCGCGGGATGACGCTGGGGGACGGGCTGGAATGCCTGCCCGCCGGGCTGGAGGTTCTGCCTGACCGCGTGTGTATCGTGACGCTGCGGGAGGGGAAATTCCACCAGGTCAAGCGGATGCTGGCAGCCCGCGGCGCGCCGGTGCTGTATCTGAAGCGGCTGTCCATGGGGCCGCTGACATTGGATGACTCCTTGGCTGCCGGAGCGTACCGTTTGCTGCGCGCGGAGGAGATATTAGCGTTATACCGTGCATGTGGTCTGTGATTTTTTTGACATAACCGCAAAAAACGCGACAAGTTTTTTGTGGAAAAGAGAAAAAAACGCTTGCAAAATCGTGATTATGACGATATAATAGGAGCAACAACTGAGC
>OJNS01000499.1_pt1 | contig 25037 bp, 18 predicted proteins | sample 1597911 | NCBI WGS metagenome assembly OJNS01 (sample SAMN01915214, study PRJEB22387) | human gut metagenome | isolation source: stool | host: Homo sapiens | place: USA
TGCCGAGGCGTGGCCCGCGGGTGTGGTCAATGCCGGCTCGGTATTTCTGGGCTATTACTCTCCCGAGAGTGCGGGCGATTACGCCTCGGGTACCAACCACACGCTGCCCACGAGCGGATATGCCCGGGCTTACAGCGGGGTCAATCTCGACAGCTTCACCCGCAAGATAACCTTTCAACACATCTCGCCCGAGGGGCTGAAGAATCTCGGCCCCGTCATCGAGACCATGGCTGCCGCCGAAGAGCTGGAGGCTCACCGTCGGGCGGTGACCATACGTTTGCAAAACCTGAATAAAGCGAATGACCATGACAACCTCGAGTAAATCCATAGAGCAGTGGGTGCGCCCCAACATCCGTCGGTTGCAGCCCTACTCGTCGGCCCGAAACGAATTTTCGGGCGAGGCTTCGGTGTGGCTCGATGCCAACGAAAGCCCCTTCAACACTCCCTACAACCGTTATCCCGACCCCTTGCAGTGGGCCGTGAAGCAGCGCCTGGCCCGGCAACGCGGCGTAACGCCTCAGCAGATTTTCCTCGGGGTGGGGAGCGACGAGGCCATCGACCTGCTCTACCGCATCTTCTGCACGCCGGGCAGGCACAATGCCTTGTCGATAACTCCTACCTACGGCATGTATCGGGTGTGTGCCGACATTAACGACGTGGCCTATCGCGAAGTGCCCTTGAATGCCGACTTTTCGCTCCCGGTCGAGGCTATTCTGGCTGCGGCCGATGCCGACAGCCGGCTGCTCTTCGTCTGTTCGCCCAACAACCCCACGGGCAATGCCTTCCCCGAAGAGGAGATTGAAAGGCTCCTGACCGGTTTCGAGGGTATCGTGGTGGTCGACGAGGCGTATATCGACTTCTCGTCGCGCCCTTCGTGGCTCGGCCGGTTGGCCGAGTTTCCCAATCTGGTGGTGCTGCAAACCCTCTCGAAGGCGTGGGGCAGTGCCGGGGTGCGGTTGGGCATGGCCTTTGCCGCGCCGGTGATTATCGACTATTTCAATCGGGTGAAGTATCCCTACAACCTCAGCGCGCCTGTGCAGCGCTATGCCCTCGACATGCTCGACCGGGCCGACGAGGTGAGCCGCTGGGTGGCCGATACGCTGGCGGTGCGCGACCGTTTTGTCGGGCAGTTGGCTGCGTTGCCTCTGGTGCAGCGGGTCTATCCCAGCGATGCCAATTTCGTGCTGGTGCGGGTCGACGAGGCCACGGCCGTGTACCGTTGGCTGCTCGACGAGGGCATTGTGGTGCGCAACCGCTCGTCGGTGCGGCTGTGCAACGATTGTCTGCGCATCACCATCGGCACGGCCGACGAAATGAATCTGTTGTTTCAGGCGCTAAGCCGTTATCCTAAAAGAATGAGTCTATGAAACGAGTGCTTTTTATCGATCGCGACGGTACGCTGGTAGTCGAGCCGCCCGTCGACTTTCAAATCGATTCGCTGGAGAAGCTGGAGTTCTGTCCCCGGGTGTTCCAGAGCCTGGCCTATGTGGCGGCCCGTCTCGATTTCGAGTGGGTGATGGTGACCAATCAGGACAGTATGGGTACCCCTTCGTTCCCGGCCGAGACCTTCTGGCCGGCGCAGCAGAAAATCGTGCAGGCCCTGGCCAACGAGGGTATCTGTTTCGACCAGATTTGTATCGATACCTCGCTGCCCGAGGAGAACCGCCCCACCCGCAAACCGGGCACGGCCATGCTCACCCGCTATACCACGGGCGAATATGACCTGGCCCACTCCTACGTCATTGGCGACCGTCTGACCGATGTGCAACTGGCGGCCAACCTGGGTTGCCGGGCCATCTATTACGCTCCGGCCGAACGGGGCGTGGCCGAGGTCGAGGCAGCCGGTCTGGCCGGGGTGTGCGAGGCGGTGACCGACGACTGGTGGCAGGTGGCCCAAGTGGTGTGTGCCGCTACCCGACGGGTGACGCTCGAACGCCGTACGGCCGAGACCGAGGTGCGGGTCGAGCTCAACCTCGACGGGACGGGCCGCACCGATATTCACACCGGCCTCGGATTCTTCGACCACATGCTCGACCAGTTGGGTCGCCATGCCGGGGTCGACCTCACGGTACACACCCGGGGCGATTTGCAGGTCGACGAGCACCACACCATCGAAGATACGGCCATCGTGCTGGGCGACGCCTTTGCCCGGGCGTTGGGCGACAAGCGGGGGATTGCCCGCTATGGTTTTTCGCTGCCCATGGACGACGCCTTGTGCCGCGTGGCCCTCGACCTGGGCGGGCGTCCGTGGCTGGTGTGGAAGGCCGATTTCCATCGCGAGAAGATAGGCGACATGCCCACCGAGATGTTCCTCCACTTTTTCAAATCGTTCAGCGATGCCGCCCGCATGAATCTGCACATCGAGGCCGAGGGGGTGAACGAGCACCACAAGATCGAAGGCATCTTCAAGGCCTTTGCCCGGGCATTGAAGATGGCCATCCGGCGTGACCCCACCGACGACCGGCTGCCCTCGACCAAGGGCATGCTGTGATGGAGCCTTTGCGTTGCCGGGCGGAAGTGAGGGAAAATATCTTTTTTAACAGGTAAGATTGAGACAGTCAATGTGGTTTATTTGTTACTTTTGCATTATCTTCGCAGCGTGAAGTAAAATCGAAAAAATAGAACAAATCTTTAAAACAACTTATAAAGTCCTATGAGAAAGAATTGGATTTGGGCTTTGTCCCTTTTGTTGATTGGCGGTATGGCTTCGTGTAAGTCGAGCCAAAGCGCCTATCGGGCTGCCTATGAAAAGGCCCAGGAGAAGAAAATCGAAGAGGCTGCACCCGCACCGGCCGAGACCGTGGTAACGACTCCCTCGACAACCACTACGACTACTCCCTCTTATTCCGCACCCGTGCGCGAGCAGAGCGAGCGCATCAGCGCCGTCGACGGCAACGATGCTCTGCTCAAAGAGTACAATGTAATCGTGGGCAGTTTCCGTCAACGTCTCAATGCACAGAGCCTTTGCGAGCGTCTGCGCGCAGATGGTTATCCCGCTGTGTTGGCACAGAATGCCGCCGGTTGGTATCGTGTGGTAGCTTGTTCGTTCGACAATCGTCCGGCAGCCGTTCAGGCACGCGAGGCTTTGCAGGCCCGCTATCCGCAGTTTACCGATGCCTGGTTCCTGATTAACAAGTAAAAAACGTATTGAATCGACTGTTGCAGGGGTGCTGCCCGTTGGGGCGGCTCCCCTGTTTTGTTTTCGGGTCACTCCGCCGTTCTGTCACCCCGCACCCCGATGCGGGGTCCAGTGAGGGGGAAAAAGCGTTGTAAACTGTTGCGGGTACTCCTGCCCGGGTATTTCTGGATACCGCGTCGTGGCGCGGTATGACGTGAGCGTGTTACCCCACACAACGATGCGGGGTCCAGTGAGGGGAAGGCGTTGTAAACTGTTGCGGGTGCTCCTGCCCGGGTATTCCTGGATACCGCGTCGTAGCGCGGTATGACGTACGTGTCACCCCGCACAACGATGCGGGGTCCAGTGAGGGGAAGGCGTTGTAAACTGTTGCGGGTGCTCCTGCTCGGGTATTTTCTGGATACCGCGTCGTAGCGCGGTATGATTGCCTCTTCGTGTCGTGGCGCGGAATGACGTGTGTTACCGAAATACCAGATATTTGCGGGCGAAGAAGTTCCACAGGTAGACCATGGCGGCGGCTACGATTTTGGAGAACATGTAGTGGGTGCCGATGCAGTCGGTAAAGAGCCAGATGAGGGTGTCGTTGAGAGCCAGCCCCACCACGCCGATGGCGGCGAAGAAGAGAAACGCGACCAGTCGGTTCTTGAATTTCGAGCCGTTGAATACCCACAGGCAACTGATGATGTAGTTGACCAGCAGACCCGCAATGAACGAGAGGGTGGCCGAGAGCAGGTAGTGCAGCCCGGCATACTCGGTGAGGATATAGAGCAGCCCGAAGTCGACGACAAAGGCAAACCCGCCGACAAAGAAGTAGCGCACGAACTGAACGAGCAGCTTGTCGGTAGAGCCGTAGAAGAGCTTGTGGAACAGGTCGGTTACTTTCATTTGCTTTCGTGATATTCTTCTTCGGTGTTGACCGACCACACGGCACTCTTGTCGGGGTTACCGGCGGCAATGTGGTCGACGGCTACCATGGCGGTCATCATCGAGTGGTCCATGTTGTTGTAGCGGTGCTGTCCGTTACGGCCGATGCACCACAGGTTTTCGATGCCGTCGAGGAACGCCTTCACCCGGTACAGTTCGTAGTAGCTGCCGAAGTAGGAGGGGTAGGCCTTTTTCACCTTGATACGTACCGAGTCGAGCACGTCGGCCGGGTCGATGATGCCAATTTTGGCCAGTTCGCCCACCGCCATGTCGATAAACTCCTTGTCGCTCATCTGCCAGAAGGCATCGCCTTCGGTACAGAAGTATTCGAGCCCTATCCACACGGTGTTTTCGTAGTCCTTGACCAGGTAGGGCGACCAGTTGTTGAAGACCTGCAGGCGGCCAATGCGCACGTCGCGCTCCTGTATGTAGATCCAGGTATCGGGTATGCGGTTGGCAAAGGTCTTGATTTTGGTCTGGTTGTCGATGGCGAGTTTTTTCATCAGCAGCCCCACGGTGATGAAGTCGCGGTAGGGCAGCCCCTCGGCGATACGTTTCACCTCGTCGGGTACCTCGATGCCGCGAATCGACCGGACGAGGTCTTTGAGGGGAAGCGATGAGAGCAGGTAGTCGCAGGGCACGTCGCGACAGCCCTGAGCATCCTCGACGGTCACGTGGGTCACGCGGTTGTCGGCGATATGAATCTCTTTCACCGGGGTTTCGATAATCACCTCACCCCCGTGCCGGCGCACCTCGTCGGCCACGGTCTCCCACAGTTGGCCCGGTCCCAGTTTGGGGTAGACAAACTGCTCGATGAGCGAGGTCTCCACCTCTTTGATATTCTCTTTCTTGGAGAAACTCTTCTTGAGCATGTCCTTGAGAATGGCAAATACCGACAGCCCCTTTACCCGCTGGGCACCCCAGTCGGCCCCAAGTTTCGAGGGGTGAACGCCCCACACCTTTTCGGTGTAGTCTTCGAAAAACATGCGGTAGAGCGGTTTGCCGAAACGGTTGATATAGAAATTCTCGAGCGAGGTCTCGGGCTTTTTGAAGAATACCGACCACAGGTATCCGCAGCCCGCTTCGATGGTACGCACCAGCCCCATGTTGGTGAAGGTTTGCAGCTTGAGCGAGATGGGATAGTCGAAAAACTTGTGCAGGTAGAAGATGCGCGAGATGCGGTTGCGCACCAGCATCACGCGGTCGGTCGTCTCGGGGTCGGGACCGCCGGGGGCGAAAGGTTTGTCGGTGGTGTGCAGCAGCCGGTCGTCGAGCGAGGGCGAGCCCTGCAGGGGCATAATCTCGTTCCACCAGTCGGTCACCCGCTGGCTCTTGGAGAAGAAGCGATGCCCCCCGATGTCCATGCGGTTGCCGTGGTAGCGCACGGTGCGCGAGATACCCCCGATTTCGTTCGACTCCTCGAATACGACGGGGTGAATATCGGTATGTTTCAGCAGTTCGTATGCGCCGGTAAGTCCCGCAGGACCGGCTCCGGCAATGACTGCCTGTTTGGATTTCTTGTCGGTTGCACTCATGATTTAGGGGTTGGTTTGTGACAGTTTCTTACGGGCCGCCTCTCGGTCGAACTTCAACAGATAGGTGTCGGGGTCGGGTATGTGGGAGGCGACGAAAAAGAGGTCGTCGTTCTTCTGAATAGCCGGATAGAGGTAGCGGTAGGTCGAGCTGTATCCCAGTTGGTCGAGGATGACATACTCCACCCCGTCGTCGAGCATCTTTTGTATCACGGCCCGGTCGTCCTGCGAGAAGGCGTAGCCGGTAACCCGTGTTCCCGAGAACATGTAGAGCAGTTCGCCTTTGCGCGAGGCTACCACCGTCTCGGGCGATACATGCTCCTTCAGCACGGCTCCCATTCTGAAAAAGTTCTGATAGGCCGGCGGGAAAGGCATCTGGTTCATGGCATGCAACTCCTTGATGTTGCCCACGCTCGTGAGCAGCAGCAGGGCGAGAATCCACGGCGAGAAGGCCAGTTTCGAGCCCATGCGGCGCAGAGCCCAGACGACAACCTCGTAGAGCCCCACGAGCAGACCCATGTTCAGGAAGGGGATAATGGAGGTGAGGTAACGGTTTTCGCTGGGGGTGCTGAAGATGGAGATGAGGCCGAAGGTGAAGACCGTATAGCCGATGAGCACCCAGCGGTATTTACCGAACGACCAGAAGCCGCGCACGATGAGGGCCACGAGCACGATGGCTGCGACCCACAGCAGGAATCCGGCCGAGACCTCGGGCGTGTAGTCGACCTTGAAGTAGGGAATCACCGAGTTGGGCAATGCCTTGGATACCAGCATGGCCAGCGTGTCGAAGAAGCGGCTGACGATACCTCCCAGGTCGAGCGAACCGTCTTCGGGTCGCCACGGGTTCACCTGAGCAATGGACTCGAAATAGCGGCTCTGTCCCAGGCCCAGCGCCTTGTTGCGCAACACCCACGGCAGGCAGCCCACAACGAATCCCGCCACCGTACCCGCTGCCTCCTTCCACTTTTTGGTACAGAGGAAGAAGAGCACCACGGCGGCAAACAGGGCAACTCCCTGGGTACGTATGTGGTAGCAGAGCAGTACCATCACCAGCATGCCGTAGAAGGCCCAATCTTTATAAAAAGGTTTCTCCTCCTTCATCAGCGTCAGCAGATAGATGGCCGCCGCCGAGACAAAGAAGCACGACATCTCGCTCATCATCATGGTCGAGAAGTGGAGCACCCGGTCGCTCAGGATAGCGGCACAGGCCCCCACCAGGGCCAGACTGTCGGGCAACTTGCGTTTGATCATCAGGAAGAAGAGCAGCAGCGCACCCCCCAGCAGGAACAACCCGTTGAGCACCTTTTGGACCACGACACTGTCGGTGAAGAAGCGCAGCGGCATCATCAGCAGCGGGTATCCCGGCGGAAATGCGTTGGTGGGGTGGGGCGTAGGAGCCGAGATGTCGGTATACCCTTGACCCGTGGCCAGAGCCGTCGCATAGGTGTAGTAGCGGCAGTTGTCGCCGTTGACGTCGATTTTGGCATTGAAGATGTAGAAGTAGGCAAAGGCCCACACCAAAGCCACCACTCCTATATATATGGCGCGATTTTTAGGCATTTTCATAATTGTCGTAAATAATATTAAAAACAAAAATAAGCTATTTTTCTTACTGTATGAAATTTTTCGATGGAATTATGGGAATGCCTGTTGTAATAGATTGATAAATAGGAGTTTAAATTGTTTTAAATCAATTGTTGTCGTCGTTGTCATTCGGGATAACCGAATCCTTCGGGTCGTTTGTATTCTCTTTGTTCATCCAGATACGGATGGCCGACATGCGCGGCAACAGACGTTTTACCGGCAGACGGTAGTGGTGGATGATGATGAGGATCATCATCACGATTCCGATGGCAATCAGATAGCCGTAACACTCTTTGATGGAAATCATCATCGCCTGTTTCGATACGACCGACAGGGTGTTGCTCCACGACGGCATGTCGAACGGCAGCACGGTACCGTCGAGGTTGTCGCCCGCGTTGATGCTGTTCTTCGATATGGACCAGTTGTAGAGGCGCTGCACCACGGCCGAGCCCATGGCTGTACCGATGCCGCAGCGTATGTATCCGATGGAGCTAAGGCCGAAGAAGAAGTGCGAGAAGGGCAGCGACTGCGACAGGTAGACGTTCGAGGCCGAGCCAATCATCACTTCGGAAACGCCCAAGGCAAACAGCGGGATGAAGAAGGCCTCGCGGTTGGTGTCGCTGCCTATCAGGAAATACATCGATGCCTCGTAAAAGGTGAGCAGAACCAGCGTGACCATGAAATATTTCTTGAACCCCCAGTGCCACTTGACAAAGGTGAAGAAGGCCAGCAGCGAACCGACGACGACTCCGTAGAGGATAGGCCAGTTGAGCGATATGGTATTGAGCGAATCGTACTTCAGCACGGAAGTGAGGTAGATGGACTGCAACAGTTTGGGCGCCGCTTGCAGGATGCCCACCCCGAGCAGGAGCAGCATGAGGTGCTGTACCGACCGGAACCGGAATATCGACAACGGCAGGTAGGGTTTGTCGTGGAACCGGGAGCGGCAAAGTGCGGCCGCAAACAGGGCCAGGGTTATGCCGGTGGCAGTCCAGATGGTGCGGCTGCGCCACCAGTCGTAATGCTCGCCGTAGGTAAACAGCCAGATTCCCGAGATGAGGAAAGAACTCCACAGGAAGAGGCCGATGAAGTCGACCCCTTTCAGCGAGAGGTACGGCCCGGGACGGTGGTCGGGCTTCATCAGGAAATAGACGATGCCGCAATGAATCATCAGCAGGGCGATGACAAACAGGTTCATCAGCCGCCAGTTGCCGTAGTAGGTCAGATACGACGTGGTAATGCCCGAGAGGTAGGTGCCCCCGCATACCATGATGTAGACCACGGGGAAGAATACGGCATAGTTGCGCGACGGCGTCACGCAGAGGCGGAACACACTGGTGCAGCCGAACATGCCCAGCATCTTGAAGAAGCCGGCCACGAAGCTCACGCCCCAGATGATCCAGGGCTCCTGGGCCGACATGGTGATGGCGTTGCAGATAATCAGACCGATACCGGCCACGAAGAACAGTTGCCGGGTGTACATGTAGAACTTCAGTCGGTACATCACCGGGAAGCATACCGTTATGCCGCCGAGCGTACAGTAGTTGGCCATCTGGATGTCTTCGTTCAGCAGAGCCATTTCGCTGACAATCTGGTTGGAGTATGACGAGTAGATGCTCCCGACATACTGGTAGAGGAAGCCGAATGCCATGTACAGCCAGAAGCGCACGCGGGAGGGCACCCACTCCTGAAACATCAGGAGCTGCCGCGTGCGGATGACGCTGTTTGCCGTATGGTAGATTTTGGTCATCTGTTATTCCATCATTTCACATTCGACATTCAGTCCGGCACGCAGGCGTCGCAGGTTTGCCTTCGAGTTTTCTTCGGTCAGGCGTATCTTCACGGGGATTCGTTGCTCCACCTTCACAAAGTTGCCGGTTGCGTTGTCTTGCGGCACAATGGAATATTGTGCCCCGGTGGCATTCGATATGGCTTCGATGGCACCGATGTATTCGACGCCCGGGATGGCATCGACGGTCAATCTCACTCGGTCGCCTATCTTCATGTTGGCCGTCTGGGTCTCCTTGTAGTTGGCGACTACCCACACGCCGTTCTCGTCGACAATCGAGAGGAGCGTCTGGCCCGGCTGCACGAACTGCCCCTCCTGCAGGGTCTTCTTCGAGGTGTATCCGTCGGTGGGGGCGGTTATTACTGTGTACGATACGTTCAGGGCCGCATAGTCCTTGTGCACCCTGGCCAGTTCGATGTTGGCATCCTGCTGGGTCAGCTGTTGGGTCTGCTCGGCCTTCGTGAGTGCGATGGAGTGCTTCTGCCGGCAAAGCATGTCATACTCGGCCTTGGTGCGTTCGTAATGGGTTTTGGCATCGTCGTACTGTTTCGGGGTCACCGCCTTGGCCTTGAGCAGAGCTTCGTAGCGTTTCAGGTCGCGCTCGGCGTTTTCGAGTTCGGCCTTGGTTCCCAGGATGGAGGCTTCGTTTACCCCGATGTTGTTCTCGGTCGTGTTGATGGCCGAGTTCATGACGCTCTTGCCCGATACGGCGTTTTGAAGTTCGGCCTCGGCCTCGGCCAGTTTCAGCTGGTATTCCCGGTCTTCGATGATGACCAGCGAGTCGCCTTTGTGCACATAGGAGTATTCGTCGAAACGTACCTCCTTGATGTAACCCTGTACCCGGGCCGTTACGGGCACGATGTGTCTTCTCACCTGAGCGTTGTCGGTGTAGGTAGAGATATTGAACTTGATGAATTGTACGCAAATCCACCAAATACCTATTGCTAAAATCACCAGAACGACCACGTGTTGGATCATTCGTCTTGTCTTGCGGTTCATATTAAAAGTTTCCTGAGATATATTTGAGTTGATAATAATAGAACACCACGTTCACACGGGCATTTACCAGTCGGGCTTCGGCATCGAGCTTGGCCGTCGAGGCGTCGAGCATGTCGGTCAGCAGCGAGAGGTCGGCCGAGTAGCGCTGCGACACAATCCGGTAGTTCTCGTTGGCCAGTTCCACATTCTTTTTCTGCGTCTCCACCTGTTCGCACGCTTCGGTGTAGTATTTGTACATCTGATCGACCGTGCGGTCAATCTCCTCCTGCTGCGACTGGCGGTTGTCGATCTGCTTGGCCGTCTCGGTTTTTGCCGCCTTCAGCGAATAGTTGTTTTTGTAGAGGGCCGACAGATTCATCGACATCTTGACGCCCACCCACCACGTATTCAAGTTGTTGTCCAGTACCGGCCGACCGTTTGTAACAGGGCCCTCGAGCGTATTGCCGGCCGTCAGTCCGATGTTCGGCAACATCTGGCTGCGTGCAATCTGCTCCTCGTTCTTGGCCTGGGAGTATGCCAGGTCCGAGCGTTTCAGCTTGGGCGACATCTTGGCCTCGAGCTTCCAGTGGTTCAGCCCCAGATCGGGCAGGTTCATGTTGTTGGAGTCGAGATAGGGCTCGACCGCCGTATCTTCGTCGAGACCGAGATAGACCTGCAGGCTGTAATTGAGGTGGGCTACGGCGTTGGCAATGGTATTCCGGTCGTAGGTCAGGTTCGACAGATTCAGCTCGTAGCGCGTCACGTCGTTCGACAACACCAGACCCTGCTCCGAGCGGGCCATCATCTCCGAAATCAATTGCTTGGTGAGCTTGATATTCTCTTCGTAGACATTCAGCAGGTTGCGGTTCTTCAACAGGTCGAGGTAACAGCCGAGCACCTCGATTTTCATATCATCCGTCACAATCTTCAAATCGGTCGAGGCAATCTGTGTCTGATACCTCTTCTTGCGTATCCCGGCCGTTATTCCTCCGCCGGCATACAACGGCTGATACAGCGAGAGGGAAAGGACGTTACCCAAATGAGGCATCGGCGAACGGGTAGGGTTTGAAAAGTCTCGGTCCAATAGGGTCGCATCGCCCAAATAATTTACGCCAGCTTCCAGATTGACGTCGGGCAGTCGCTTTGCCGTGGCTGCTTTCTCAAGCTGCCTGGAAATGGTTACATCTTTTTGTGCCGCTTTTACATCTACATTCGATTGTTCCACTCTTCTAAACAATTCGTCAATTGTCATCCTCAACGGTTTCTGAGCGGACATCCGGCACATCGTCAAACTGCTGCCGGCAAGTAATAATAACACGGCTAATCTCCGTAATCTCATACTTCTTTACTGTGTCGCTTTTTCGAAGTGCAAAATTACGGGTTTAACCTCGATTGAAACTATTCTATCTCTATCCTACATTTGTCAATTACGAAACAAAAAAGTCGCGATGAGCCTATTATGCGGGCCCATTTCGGGTTAATTATATACATAAAAATGCAAAACGGGGAGGCTCTCAATCGCTTGACGATACCTGGTCAGTTGTTTCCGCTCTTCCTGTACAGGGGAGGTGAGGTGCCGAACTGGTTTCTGAAGAATTTCCCGAATGCGGCCTGGTCTGAAAATCCCAACCGGTAGGCTATCTGCTTTACCGTCATGTCGGTACAGTCGAGCAGTCTGCGGGCTTCGGTCATAAGCATGAGGGTAATGTGCTCGTTGACCGTGCGGCCCGAAATCTTGCGTACGATGCGGGAAAGATAGGCGGCCGATACGTTCAGCCGGGAGGCGTAGAACTGGATATAGTGCTCTTTCAGATAGTTGCCGATAAGCAGTTTGCGGAACTCGCGGTAGAGCTCTACCGAATGCGACACCTTCGACGTATCCGACAGGCAGCCCGAGCGCAGAATCTCGGCAAAGCGCAGCAACAGCAGATTGGAGAGATGCAGCAGCAAGCCGTTGTAGTGCAGCTGTTCGGTATTGATGCCGGAATACAGTTTCAGCATGGTTTGCAGACATGCCATCTCGTCTTCGCTCAAGCGCTGTATGGGCATGGCCTTATCGTTCAGGAATGCGGTCATCTGGTTATAGACCGGCGCATAGGCCGACAGGTTGTCGAAGTAGGCCGGCCTGAAACACACCCCGTTCATCTCGAAATCCTTGTCCGCACAGCCCAGTGAAATGACCATGTTGGGGGTTAGAAACACCAGGGAGTTTTTGCACAACACCTCCTCTTTGTAGTTGACCGAGAGGTGGGCCGTTCCGTCTGCCACAAGCACGATGCAAAACGAGCCGCACAACATGGGCGTAACCTTGCACTCCGTATTCCTGTCGGCCTTTATCCCGAATACCACCACTTCGTTGCAGGGCATCACGGTCTCATATCCTCCGTTCTTTACCTCTCCAAAAAATGTGTTGTGAACGCTGTCCATCTTGCCGAATGTCTTGTTTAGGGAATACAAAAATACACAATAATTTTGTATATCCCCTTCCCTTGGTATCATACGAGCCTGTCGGAGTCGGGGGGATCATAATATCACACCCTTGTATAAATATCTTTATCTCGGAACTCTAAAAGAATTTTACTAAAAAACTTAGGATACTTGCGGCGAAGTTTTACCAGAGATTCTCGTTCTGTTAATCCTAAAGCCATATTATCATAAAATTCTTGTTTCATCTGAGATGTAAAAAATTTTTCTACAATTAAAAGTTTACCTTCTTTTGACAACTGTTGTTCATTAGATACAATATTTTCTTCTCTATTGAAAGGAGCATTCGATGAACTCTGGAGCAATTGAAGTGCAAGTTTCGTATCCCGTTGATCGATTTCCCTCTTTGCTAATGCAAGAGTTTCTATTATGAAGTCCGAAACTAATTTGCTGGATTTAAAAGTGTTTAGTAAAAATTGGAGTCCATCTATATCAAAAATTTTACTATTGTATCCATCATTATAATACAGTAGTGGTAACAACTTTGGTAAATTCTCATCTTCACAAATAACCTGCGCAACTATAGGATATGCCGTCAATTTTTCATTTTCATCCAAGGATCGATTTATGATTACCAATACAAGACGTCTATCCAGTCTAAGTACAGCTAAATCTCCTATGGTTAGTTTTTTAAAACTGGCCATAGATTGCAGTTGTTTGATCGGCAAATCAGCAATGTGAATTGAGAGATAAAATACATTCATTATTTTCCAAGGCTATGTAGTTTTTCCTCTGATGCTCCCAAGAAATAGTCTTCAATAAAATCCCATCGTTGCTTATCTGTCATATCTGTGAGAAAGAAATAAGTAAAAATCCGTTCAGATAAGTGATGCTTATCATAAATATCAGACAGCATCTGATTACGGTAATTATCATTTTTTACCAGTCTATTTAAATATGCAGGATTATTGATACGAACAAATACCTGAGGATCTGCTCCTCCCACTTTTTGAAACGATGCAATATTCAGACAATTCAAGATTTCAGCCAAAAAGACTGTAACAGCATTTCCTTTACAATAAACTTGATTATGAGTATTAGTTACAATTTGATCATATGCAACTAACAGTTGACTCTTAACTGCTTCATATCCTTGTCGAAGAAGTGTTATTTGATTGTCATCTTCTTCTGCTTTTACCTTAACCTGGCAATAGGCTATTCTTTCACTATCTCCCACAGCCGGAGCAAAAGCAAGAATAAACGACCGTAAAAATTCTTCTTTTTGAATAGGCGAATAATCAACGAGTTCGTTCCTGATTTCTCTGTATTTTACATGCCGAGCTGCTCCTGCCACAGGATTGGCCAATCGGTCAAGAATACGAAACGACTGCGCAAAAAATCTTTCTAAAAGAAGTTTTGCTGACGTCTTAGTTAAATTATTATTCAAAGAAATATCCACACGTACGATAGGCGTTACATGATAATTCTTAAATATTTGTTGTAGCATGAGTTTTCGCTTAAACAGAGGAAAACTTATATTACTTTGCTTGTCTGTCCAAAACTTTTCTGCATGCAAAATAAATCGCCCAGTACCGGCACCCAAAGGAGTGAGATACTGAATGTAATCGTCATAAAAACGCTGCGATTCTTCCTTAGGTAACTCTATGTACGTATCGACAAATAAATTCTTTGCTCTCACAATAATAGCACGAAATTGCAAAGACCGCATTAAATCGTGAGAGATCAATAACAAACAACTTTTAAATCGCTGGTCAAGTTGATCCCCGGCATTGGGAAAGATATACTCAAAATCGGCCGGTGAAATCATCATATTTCGTTTTTCACCTCGCAATCGATACAACTCCATTAGCTTTTTTAGAACCGCTTTTATTTGATACGGTTTAATAGTTGAAAGTCCATGTAACTGTCTTGTATATCGAAAATCCTGCTCATTAAAATCAATTTTAGCAATACCTGTCAATTTTTCATCTCGAGCCAGACGACCTATTTCTTGTACATAATCAGGAAGACATCCGGAAGGGGCATGATGATAAACTTCAGTAATATTTGGAACATCAATCCCCATACCAAAAGCCTTCGAAGCACAAATTATAGGACAAGTTCCATCCCGAAAAAATGCCGAATTTGTCTGTTTTTCTACTGGAGTAAGTTGAGAATGGAATTGTGTGATTTTATTTCGATATGGCTGCAACTCAGGCATGTCTAAAATATCGCCAATATGCTTCACATAGGGGAAATAAAATATACTTTTTCTATTATGTTTTATCGCATCTATAATTCCGTTTACGGTCCTATTTCTCCGTTGTTTTTCATAATCAGGAACCTTCTCTGGATGGCCAATGTTAAAAACAATATTATCTCTTCTTACCACACCAATATATCGAATACACGAATCCATATTGAGAGAATCTATTGTTTCGAAAACCATATCGTTTTTTCTGGAAGGGTCCCAAACAGCAGTTGCAGTCAACGCGAAAATGGGAAATCCATATTTCAAATATGTTTTTGAAGTACGCAAATAGTCTCCTAAAAACCAATAATCTACTCGAAAATCTCGCCCCCATGTGGTTACGGTATGCGCTTCATCTACAACAACAAGACCTATTCTCCGATCTCCTATTATACTATTGAGAGAATGAGAAAGCATTAACTCTGGTGACATGTATAGAATATTTATGTCTCCACTTTGAGTCTTTGTTAGAATTTCGGTTGTCTCATTAGCTGTTTTATTCCCATTAAGAGCTGCCACCTTACTGTATTTGGGTTGCAAATTGCAAACTTGATCTTCCATCAATGCAATCAGTGGAGAAATAACGATGGTTAATAACTGATATTTCTCCGCCAAATATATCGCCGACAACTGGAATAATATGGATTTGCCCGCACCCGTTGGAGATGTCAATAAAACATTATTATATGATTTCCCTCTCAGCGCTTTTTCGGCTTCTGATACAACTGTTTCAATAATCTCCCCTTGAGAAATCAATTTCACGTTTCTATTGACTTCTAAATTTTCATACATCCTCAGATTTCGGAAAGAATCATATCCCCAAATATTTTTTAAAGTGCCAGCCAATTCTCCTCTCACCTGTTTTGTCTCTATCGGAGTACATTGCCAATATATTTCTATTGATTTTCCACTTTGTTTTATTGCAGATAAAAGTATTCCACAATTTTCATTAAGTATCTCGTTCTTAGGAAGTACATAAGCATTATACTCCAGAGGCTCGTCAAAATATATAGCCTCCATGAATTGCTGAAGAGAGCCATTGTCGAGAGACAAAATTGGCAAAGTCGAATCTTTAGGTTGATCCTTTACATTCGCAATAGATTCAGGTTCTATAAAATTGATTTTGCGAATACAGGTCGATTGGGAAAAGTCAGGTTCTATATAACAAACCTGTTGCTTATGTCCACTATGTACGCAATATGAATAATAATTACAATAAATCTCATTATCCTTGACCTCTTGGAACGAGTCTGACTCAAAATCTGGGATGTCATATGTTGTCGGATTATCATACATCTTCAACAAATTATTTCTCAATAGGCAAAACTGCTTCCTCAAAATATCGAGACTTGAGAATGATGAAGATAAAGCGATCATCGATTCCATTGTCATCATACAAGGAGACTTAGATGCCATAACATCCATCATAATCTCTGTGGAATTGATCTTTTCAAGGTCTATCAATCCGCCTTCGGTCAGAATGTTTTTATCTAATAACTCATCTTTCAACAACCAAAGAATAGATGAATCAAAACCTTGTAATACAACTATACAAGACTGTTGATAAAGATGTTTTTTTATAATAGAAATAATTTGTTGTTTATTCATCGTGTTTTTCTTATTGGAAATAATAATCTATCAGACTGTAATCACAATGTACGCCACGCCTTTTAATTTCATCATACGTACCTGTTGATTTACTACAAGAGAGTACCGATTTTTGTGACTCTTCTGCTATCTTATTCAACATAGATAACATTGATCGGCTTAATTTCAAAATAAATTCGATAAGATTATCATCAACAGACTGTCTCTCCCAAAGTTGCATTAAATCAAACTCTTTACCTCTGCTGTTTAGCATGTACGCCATTGTGTATGCTGTTAATGGAGCTCGGCAATTCCCCTGACTTTTCACCTCCGGCATATTATATATGAAATTCCACAGAATGAGCAGCCCAATAGTCTTTTTATAATATTTCTCATCCGGTTGTATATTCTTTTCAACCACATATCTGAGAAACAAATCATAATTTGTACCTTCTCCTTTTACAACATCGTAAGGTGTATCCTGATAGCATTTCCATACTTTGGCCAATAGTTCTTTCCTAAAGAAACGCTCTTTTTTATCAAACATTGATTTGAACAATTGCTGCTCTTCTTTAGAATTTTTACGTGCTAACTCTTGATCATATTGTCCTCTCAATCGTTCGTAATACCAATATACCCCATTTTTACTTACTCTTCTACTCAAATCCTCCATAGCCATATTGTATGGATTACTTGTAGAAAAATCGGCATACTTAACCTTGCTTTGTGAATTTGAATATTTAGTAATATTTGCAGCGACTTCTTTTTTCTTTATATCATCTTCGTTTATCACAATAATTTTAACCGGGACATAAACTCCAAGTAATGATATTGGTTCACCAGTATTCTGTCGCTTGGCATTAAATAATGCAGCTGTCGTTTGACCTCCATTTACAATTTGAAAATCACGAATAGCCGAAATTATACCTGTACTAACGCAATCGTTTCTTATATCTTCAGTATCGACTTTTGTACTCTTTCCTTCACTTACGGTTTCAACATGATTTGCCAAGGCTACAATTCCATTATTATACGCCAAAAACATATGCTTCTCTTCCCGCAATGTTTTCTGAATTCCAATATTGGCATTGTTCTTTTCGCTCCCCTTAAATCCCAAAAAGTAACGGACATTATTCAGCAAAAGATTTGTATTATATTCTTGATATAAGCTATGAAGCAGTTTACCGGGAAACATGGTCAAAAAACACTTGTAACCAACCTGCTGTGCTTCCATTTCTATATATGGGAGTTTATAACCATATTCACCAAATTCCTCCCCAAACACGACATCTATATTCTGATGATCTGATTCGGTATTACATAACTGATAGAGCTTTGCAATATCATATACTTCTACCTGTATTGACCTACCTTTAATCCTCTGCTTCTTGATATTAGCATCACTAATAAAAGAATTTGAAAAAATCAATAGCCGAACTGTAACGAGATTATTGGTTGGTTGAGAACTGGGCCTACCAGGACCTCGTTTTACCGGTTTATCATGAAGCAGTTCCGAGAGTTCAAATAGTGCGCTTTCTTGTGTAATTCTTTCATCCACATTACCATTGAGACACTGTAAATAATATCCTTGGAGTCTATTCGGCGCAATTTGGAACTCAGAATTGGTAATACTTTCAACTCCGTCACAAATACGATCGTTATACAACGAATATATCAAGGTAAGTACTTCTCCATTTCCACTTATTGCATAACCATATATCTCTCCTAATACACGCCCGTCCATGCTTTTTACCATATCATAGGCATTAGTATAATCTTCGATACCGAGTTGGTCTTTCAATCTTTCGATTAAACTGTTCGCAAAAGCGCGAGGACGAGAGTTATCATTTTCTGGCAAATAGAATAGAGCCTCTTCATCAAGTCCTTTTGCAAATTCTTTTAAATCCATATACTTTCCCGATTTAATTACTCCTATATAGTCATCTGACAAATATTACAAAGCTAATTATTTTATCATAAATAGCCTATTTTTTGTTAATAAATTCCTTGTCTATATGCCTATCCATTAAAGAGTAGTAGTAAATAGGAAAAACATAAAATAAAATAGACTGTGACCTAGACTGTTTTTCGGGAGGCCGACATAAGAGAAGGGGGAGGGGTAGATACGAAAAAAAGGGTCGCTGTTGCGACCCTTTGTCTTGGTTGCGGGAGCCGGACTCGAACCGACGACCTTTGGGTTATGAGCCCAACGAGCTACCACTGCTCCACCCCGCGGTGTTTGTGAGTGCAAAGGTACGGAGAATAATTGAAAAAGCAAATGTTTGGATATATTTTTTTTGTCTGATTCGATGATTTTGAATTAAAATATTGTGTGTCAGATTGTTATTGTTATGTTAAAGTTTTTAGCACTTCGTGCGGTTTGAAAAACGAAGTGCATACTTTGGTTTTTAATAATAAAAATATGTAATTTCGCACACGTTTTGCACGATTGTGCAACTGAAAAAAAAGAGACAGGTTTATGGTTCGTACGCGTGAATTGCTTATCGATGTGGCTCGCCAGTTGTTTGCCCGCAAAGGGGTGGCAGCTACGACGATGAACGATATAGCCGAAGCGTCGGGGAAAGGGCGTCGCACGATCTATACCTATTTCAAAAACAAGAACGAAATCTATTGGGCCGTGGTCGAGGCCGAGTCGGAGCACCTGTATGCTCGGCTCGAGGGGCTTGCCAACCGCGACTTGCCGCCCGAGGAGAAGTTGCTCCACTACATCAACACCCGGCTGGAGGCGGTCAAGGAGGCGGTGGTGCGCAACGGTACGCTGCGGGCCGAGTTCTTCCGCGACATCTGGAAGGTGGAGAAGGCCCGGCGCTGCATCGACATCCGCGAGGAGGCGCTCTTGCGGAGCATCCTCACCGAAGGGGTAGAGCAGGGGGTGTTTCATATCCCCAATGTGACGGCTACCGCCTCGGTGCTGCACTATGCGTTGCGGGGGCTCGATGTGCCCTACATTCGCGACAACTTTGCCGAGTCGGGCATCGAGCGGTCGCGGCTGAAGGATTACATCCTGGATTTCATCTTGTACGGGATAAAACGATAATTTTATTAACCGAGGGCGGCGAGGCGACTTGCGGCCCTGCATATAAACAAGAAAATTATGAAATTACTGGAAGGAAAAGTTGCTGTCATTACTGGTGCAGCACGGGGTATAGGAAAAGCTATCGCCCTGAAATTCGCTTCGGAAGGAGCTGATATTGCATTTACCGACCTCGCCATCGACGAGAACGGAAAAGCTACCGAGCAAGAGATTGCCGCTCTGGGTGTACGTGGCAAAGGGTATGCTTCGAATGCCGCCAACTTCGAGGAGGCTCACAGCGTGGTTGCCGAAATCGTGAAGGACTTCGGCCGTATCGACATCCTGGTAAACAATGCCGGTATCACTCGCGACGGTCTGATGATGCGTATGACCGAGCAACAATGGGATATGGTTATCAACGTAAACCTCAAGTCGGCTTTCAACTTCATCCACGCCGTTACGCCCATCATGATGAAACAGAAGGGCGGAAGCATCATCAACATGGCTTCGGTGGTAGGTGTATCGGGTAACGCCGGACAGTGCAACTACTCGGCATCGAAGGCCGGTATGATTGGTTTGGCCAAGTCGATTGCCAAAGAGCTGGGCTCGCGTGGTGTACGTGCCAACGCTATCGCTCCGGGCTTCATCATCACCGACATGACGGCCGCTCTCTCCGACGAGGTGAAAGCCGAATGGGCCAAACAGATTCCTCTGCGTCGTGGCGGAACGCCCGAAGATGTGGCCAACGTGGCTACGTTCCTCGCATCTGACCTGTCGTCGTATGTAACGGGTCAGGTTATCCACTGCTGCGGTGGTATGAACATGTAATTCAGAAACCTGCATAAAGAACGGGGCTGTATCGCGCAAACGATACGGCCCCGTTTTGTTTCTGTTGGGCACCAGTTCGGGAACCCGTTGGGTCGCCGGGTTGGTGGAGGACCGGCGAATCGGACTTATTTGCCGGCGGCATTGACACCACCGCCGCCTATCGAGTTGTTGATGCGCTGTTCGCCAGCCTCGTATCGGCGGCCCCAGTTGAGGTTCCAGCTCACGCTGACGACAACCATCTGTTTGACCATGTCCGAGGTCATTGTCTGTTGGTATCCGGCGTAGCGGTTCCAGTTCTCGCTTTTCACTTTGTAGTCGTTGACGAAGGGGTCGAACACCATCACCCCGAAATTCCAGTCCTTGTAGTTGTAGGTGAGTTTGAGGGTGTGTACATTCTCCCCGCCATTGAGTGTTTCGCCCCAGAACCGGTTGAAGTTGGTCTGGAGCATACCCTCGAGCGAGAATCCCCAGTGCGACAGTTCGAAGGTGGCGTAGCAATAGAAGTTGTTGTAGACGTGGGTGTAGTTGTTGCCCCGCATCCAGTAGCGGTGCCAGGCGGGTCCGACACTGAGGGTGAGCCAGTGGGGGATGGCCGTTACCCGGGTATCGAGGTAGAAACGCAGCTCTTCGGCATTTCGCTGGTTGTTGTAGCGGGTGAGAATTTTGTCGCCCACCCACACTTTTTCGGGCATGATGGCTCCCGGGGCATGGGTATAAAAGGCTCCCAGTTTGCCATAGAAGATGCCGCGGTTGTACTGGTATTGCAGGTCGTACTTGTAGGTGGCGTAGGGCTTGACGTCGGGGTTGCCGGTCGATTGCTGTATGCCGTCGACGTCTTGCACCACGGGGCTGAGCATATCGAGGCTGATGACGCTGCCCATACGCACAAAGTTGAACCGCAGCGACGAATGATCGTCGATGGTGTATCGGGCCGAGATGCGGGGCCGCCAGATGGAGTAGAGGTGCGACTCCCGGTCGCGTGGTACATAGGAGTAGAGGCTGTAACCGACGCCGGCCGAGAAGTCGAAATGTTTTCCCAGCCGCATCCAGTATTCGCCGAAGATGTAGCTGTTGCCCTGGTTCATGTGGTCGTCGATGTCCTGTGCCACGTAGTCGTTGGTAATCCACGACTGCATGTGGCGGATACCGGCCGTCACGCGGCTGTTTTTCCACCTCTTTTCATAGTCGACCTCGCCCAGTATCGAGTAGGTGCGGCTCTTGATGAGGTTGTCGATGTCGACCAGCGACGGGCCGGTGGTAAAGCTGTTGTCGGTATAGATGAGTTCGTCCTCGGTATAGATACGGTGGCTGTTAGGCCGCTCGTAGCTGGCCACGACGTTGGCCATGAGCAGTTGGTCTTTGTCGAAGTTGTATTGATAGTAGAGGTTCAGCGAGGGTCTGATGCGATGCGTTTTCGAGTCGTCGAGCATGAGGCTGGTCGTACCGCCGGGCGAGTGGTCGGTGAGGATGCCTCGGTAGAGATTCTCCTGATGACCATAATAGAATTTGAGCGAGGCATTGAACATCTGCTTCTGGGGGTCGAGGTAGTTGTAGTTGAGCGAATGGCCGTTGGTCCACTGTTCGAATTTGTTCCCGTCGAGACTCTCCTCGGTGCGGGTATAGCGGGTGCCGTTGGGCAGTTCGTAGTGTTCGGTATTGTCGCGCAGCATCTCTATATTCCAACGGGGCGAGCACCAACCCGAGTAGGAGAACTCAGACTTGCCGCTGTTCACCTTGGCTGCGAGCCAGTATTCGCCGAATCCCCGGTTGACGCTTTGGCTGATGTCGCCCATGAAGCTGCCGCCCGAGGTGGGGTTCTTGACGATAAAGTCGAGCACGGCTCCCACCTCGCCGTAGCGCACGCCGGGATTGTCGATGTACTCGACGCGTACAATCTGCTCGGGCGAGAGGGCCTGAATCTCCTTGTTGTCGGCGGGGCGGCCGTTGATGCGCAGGCTCACCTCACTCTTGTCGGCCAAGGCAATGCTTTGGTCCGAAGGGTTTATGATGACGCCGGGAATCTGCAACTTCTGGAGCAACTGCAAGCCGTTGCGCGATTGCTTTATCTGCTGGGCGTTGGGAAATAACAGGTTGCGGTCGGCCTTCTGCACCCACGACGAAGCCTCGACAGTCACCTCGTCGAGGTCGACCTGCTTGAGCGAACTTTCGATAGAGTCGACATTCAGGCCGGTGGTATCGGCATAGACTACGGCGATGGAATCGTCTGCATGGGTCGAAGTTTCGGGGGTGGCACCATGTGCGCACAAGGTAGAGAGAGCCACCGCAAGCAGGGTGGCCGGGATCGTCTGTTTCATTCGGTATCGTCTTTTCTCATATAGACGTAAAAACTTCGAGTTTCGTTACAAAAAACGGCTTGGAAACGAAACTTTTTTTAGGAGGAATATGGCAACGTGTTGTAAATCTTTATGTTGTAATAGCTTTGTTTCGTTCTCTCCGGGCGGGCTTCTCGGAAGCAATTTCTTGCCGGTCCGCCCGGTTTGCACTATCTTTGTGCCGAAAACAAATCGGGATAACTATGGAGGTACTCTACGAAGACAATCATGTGATTATCGTCAACAAGACCTGCTCCGAAATCGTGCAGGGCGACAAGACGGGTGACACGCCGTTGAGCGAGATGCTGAAGGCTTGGCTCAAGGAGAAGTACAACAAGCCGGGCAATGTCTTCGTGGGGGTGACTCATCGCCTCGACCGTCCCGTGAGCGGGCTGGTGGTCTTTGCCAAAACGAGCAAGGCGCTGGCCCGGTTGAACGAGATGTTCCGCAACGGCGAGGTGAAAAAGCAGTATTGGGCCATCGTGAAGCAGGCCCCCGAGCAGGAGAGCGGCGAACTGGTGCACTACCTGGTGCGCAACGAGAAGAGCAACAAGTCGGTGGCCTATGACCGGGAGCGGCCGGGGGCCAAACGGGCGGTGCTCGACTATCACGTGTTGGCTCACAGCGACCGCTATACGTTGCTCGAGGTGAATTTGAAAACGGGGCGTCACCACCAGATACGCTGCCAGCTGGCCAAGATGGGGTCGCCTATCAAGGGCGATTTGAAGTATGGGGCCGAACGCTCCAATCCCGACGGCGGCATCTCGCTCCATGCCCGCCATGTCGAGTTTATCCACCCCGTGTCGAAGCAGCTCATCAGCGTAACGGCTCCCGTGCCCGACGACAGGTTGTGGAAGGCTTTCGAGCAGATGGTCGAGGGCGGTAAATAGAGGAGGATAGGAAATACCTGCTGAAGATTGTCTCTGGACCCCGCATTGGAGTGCGGGGTGACACGCACGTCATACCGCGCTGCGACGCGGTATTCAGGAATACGTGCAAAGGAGAATTCCCCCAAGAGGCACTTTGCCGGACTCCTTATCGAGGAGTGGGGGCAGAGAGGCTCGGAGCCAATCAGTAGCTGAACGAAATCTTTACCTTTTTGCCTTTTATCTTTTCGTCGCGAAGGCGGCGCAGCGTTTCGTGTGCCTTGTTGCGCGCCACGGCGGCGTAGCTGTAATGGTCCTTTACCTCGATGAGACCGATTTCGTCGGCCGCCAGTCCGCCCTTCTGGGTGAGGAATCCCACGATGTCGCCCTTGCTAATCTTCTCCTTTTTACCGGCGGCAAAGTGCAGGGTGGCCATCGGCGGCGTTTGCAGCCAGTTGGCCTTGGGGTCCAGCCTGAAGTCGGTCGCTTGATTGGCATACTCGGGCAGTTGCTCGGTGGGGCCCACAATCAGGAAGGCCTCGCCCTCGGCGTGCATGCGGGCGGTGCGGCCGTTGCGGTGGGTGAAGCTCTCGAGGTCGACAGGCAGGTGATAATGGATGATATATTTCACCTCGGGGATGTCGAGGCCGCGGGCGGCCAGGTCGGTCGAGATGCAGATGTAGCTGCTGTGGTTGCGGAATTTACAGAGGGCCCGTTCGCGGTCGGCCTGCTCCATGCCGCCGTGAAACGATTCGGCAATGATACCCCGGTCGGTGAGGAATTGCTGCACCCGCTCCACGCTCTCGCGCTGGTTGCAGAAGACGAGCGTAAGCCCCGGCTTCAGGTTGCGCAGCAGGAGCAGCAGGGTGTCGAGTTTGTCCTTCACGGGCGAGTCGATGCGGTAGAGCGACAGCCGCTCGTTCGTGCTCTCCTCGCTCCGTTTCGAGCCCAGAAAGTCGAGCTTCACCGGGCGGCGCAGGGCGGTGAATGCCGGTAGCGATTCGCTGTCGGTAGCCGAGGTGAGAATCTTTTTCTTCACTCCCTCGAGCGGAGCGATAATCTCTTTCATCTCGTCGTGGAAACCCAGGGCAAGGCATTTGTCAAACTCGTCGAGTACCAGCGTATCGAGGGTGTCGAGCGACAGGCGTCCGCGGCGCAGGTGGTCGGCAATGCGGCCCGGAGTCCCCACCACGAGGGCCGGAGCCACCTCGAGCGACTTGCTCTCCTCGCGCACCGAGTGACCGCCGTAGCAACATACGATTTTGATACCTGCGGCAATCTTGCGCAGCACGCTCTCGATTTGCAGCGCCAGTTCGCGCGAAGGCACCAGCACCAGCGCCTGTACACCGGCAGCCCGCGGGTCGATACGCAGCAGCACCGGCAGCAGGAAGGCCAGTGTCTTGCCCGACCCGGTGGGCGATAGCAGGATGATGTCGTTGGGGCGTTGCGCCGTCTCGAGCATTTGTTTCTGCATGCCGTTCAGCGAATCGATGTTCAGGTTGCGGCACGCCTTTTCGATGAGTGACTGTGATTCTTTCATGGCTGCAAAGATACGACATATCGCCACACCGTGCAAACCGCCTAACGTTTGCCTCTTACTGCATGGAGTAAAAATGGTTTGCCGCATCGGCGGTTGGTTTGTCGATACTTAAATAATATTAAATCGGTATGAAATATGCTTGAAAATTATGTTGTATAACAGAAAGTGCCTATATTTGCACTGTGTTTTTCATAGTATTAGATTAAGATTAAGGTTAACAAAGATCGGAAG
>OJNS01000532.1_pt1 | contig 23950 bp, 22 predicted proteins | sample 1597911 | NCBI WGS metagenome assembly OJNS01 (sample SAMN01915214, study PRJEB22387) | human gut metagenome | isolation source: stool | host: Homo sapiens | place: USA
GAGGCGCATTTTGACATACTTCGGGTTCTTAGTCAGAGCGAAAAGCTGTTGATAAGACTTTAGAGCAACCGCCCACTCCCAAATACCTATAATAAAAAATCCCAAATCAGATTTTAGACAGCCCCACCATCAGAACGGATTGACAATTCGACAAAATGTGATATAATCCCACTGTCTGGAAAAATATAAAGTTGTAGCACAGAGGTGTCTGCGCAAAAGCAGATGAAAAGGGAATCCGGTGCGAATCCGGAACGATGCAGTCACTGTGTACGGGAGCGGCCTGCAAACCACTGGGAAACCGGGAAGGGCAACGCCGTGATGAACGAAGTCAGGAGACCTGCCTCTGTGTGGAATCTCAAGCCTGCTGCCAACGGGTTGGTGTTCCTACGAACTTATGATCCAAGCGCGTCTGCGCGAGGATCTGCCAGTAGTAAGAAGCACAGAGGTCGGCTGCAGAAAACCGCAGCCGCTTTTATATTCTTTCAGAACAAATATTTGGAAAGAGGTAGATCAACCATGAAGAAAGCACTTGCATTTCTCATGGCGGCAGTGATGCTCATGAGCATGCTGACCGCCTGCGGCAACAAGGACAATGCCGACAGCAAGGACAACAACGACGTGAACACCGAGGAGACCGACAAGGCCGCCGCCGACAAGGTCGCCGCCCTGATCGACGCCATCTACGTGCAGGAGCGCACCGAGGAGACCGACGCCCAGTGCGAGGCCGCCAAGGCCGCTTGGGACGCCCTGACCGATGCCCAGAAGGCACTGGTGGAAGGTGAGGAAGCCAGCCCCGACTATTTCGGTCTGGACACCGGTGACGCGTCCAAGGACGATCCCCGCAACCAGGACGAGATCGGCGAGAAGGAGCTGCTGGTGGTGTCCTTCGGCACCTCCTTCAACGACAGCCGCGTAGCTGACATCAAGAGCATCGAGGATGCCCTGCAGGCGGCCAACCCCGATTGGTCCGTGCGCCGCGCCTTCACCGCTCAGATCATCATCAACCACATCCAGGCCCGTGACGGCGAGAAGATCGACAACATGGAGCAGGCTCTGGAGCGCGCTGTCGCCAACGGCGTGAAGCAGCTGGTGGTGCAGCCCACCCATCTGATGCACGGTGCTGAGTACGACGAGATGTGCGCCGCCATCGACAAGGTTCGTGACAAGTTCGAGTCCGTTGAGATCGCCGAGCCCATGCTGGGTGAGGTGGGCAGCGACGCCGCCGTCATCAACGCCGACAAGGAAGCCGTTGCCAAGGCCGTCGTCGCCGCTGCTCTGAGCGAGAGCGGTTACGAGTCCACCGCCGCCGCCAAGGAGGCCGGTGTGGCTTATGTGCTGATGGGTCACGGTACGGCGCACGTGGCGAAGGTCACTTACAGCCAGATGGCCACCCAGATGGACAAGCTGGGCTATGAGAACGTGTTCATCGGCACCGTGGAGGGCGAGCCTGAGGATACCTCCTGCGAGGCCGTGATCGCAGCTGTCAAGGAAGCCGGTTACACCACCGTGGTGCTGCGTCCCCTGATGGTCGTGGCGGGCGACCACGCCAACAACGACATGGCCGGTGCGGACGAGGATTCCTGGAAGACCATGTTCGAGGCCGCCGGTCTCACCGTGAACTGCCAGATCTCCGGTCTGGGCCGTATCGCGGACGTGCAGGCTCTCTACGTGGCACACACCAAGGCTGCCATCGACGCTATCGCGTAACAAGGACTGACTTGGCTCCGGGGCGGTATATTATCGCCTCGGAGCCTTTTTCAGAGTATGGAGGACACATAAAAATGAAGAAGTTTCTTTCCTGTCTGCTGGCACTGCTGATGACGGCATCGCTGCTGGCGGGCTGCGGACAGCAGAAAACAGATGACAACAACGGCGGCGATGTCGCCGAGCCCGCGCTGGCGGACGGCGTGTACACCGCGGATTTCAACACCGACAGCAGTATGTTCCACGCCAACGAGACCTGCGACGGCAAGGGCGTACTGACCGTGAAGGACGGGCAGATGACCATTCACGTCAGCCTCGCCTCCACCAGCATCGTGAATCTGTTCCCCGGTTTGAAGGAGGACGCACAGAAGGACGGTGCCGTGCTGCTACAGCCCACCAAGGATACCGTCACCTATCCCGATGGTCTGTCCGAGGAGGTCAACGGCTTTGACATCCCCGTGCCCGCCTTGGACACGGAGTTCGACGTGGCCCTCATCGGCAAGAAGGGCGTATGGTATGACCACAAGGTCTCCGTCTCCAACCCTGTTCTGAAGGAGGATGACGGCGATGACGCTGCCGCCATCGCATTGGCGGACGGCACTTACACCATTGAGGTAGGCTTTGAGGGCGGCTCCGGCAAGTCCCATGTGCTGACCCCCTGCACCCTGAAGGTGGAGAACGGCGCTGCCACCGCCACCATCGTGTGGAGCAGCCAGAAGTACGACTATATGCTGGTGGATGGCCAGCGTTACGATGTCCTCACCACCGAGGGCGGCTCCACCTTTGAGATCCCCGTGCGGGCGCTGGATACCCCGCTGACAGTGATCGGCGACACCACCGCCATGAGCACCCCCCACGAGATCGAGTACACCCTGACCTTTGATTCCACCACGGCGGTGGAGGCAGCCCAGTGAAACGGCTGACCGCCGCGGTACTGGCGCTGCTGCTGATACTGTCCCTCTGTGCCTGCGGCACGGCAGACGCCCCTGCCAAAACAGATGGACAAACTGCCTCCATATCGTGGGATGAGTTGGTCTTTGACCGTACCATGCCACTGCGCTATGCCCAGCAGTTTACCGTAGAGTATGCCGGAGAGAGCTACAAGCGCATCACCATCAACAACGACCGAGTGTACCTGCTGGTAGCGGAGGGCGCGGCGGTGCCTGACGGAACACCCTCCGGCGTCACTGTTTTGCACCAGCCGCTGGACCAGATCTATCTGGTAGCCGCCGCTGCCATGGACTACTTCGACAAGCTGAACGCCATCGACTGTATCACCCTCAGCGGCAAAAAACAGTCGGACTGGTATATCCAGCGTGCCAAGGACGCCATGGACAGCGGAGCGCTGGTATACGCCGGCAAGTACTCCGAGCCGGATTATGAGCTGATCCTGTCGCAGGGCTGTGATCTGGCGGTGGAAAACACCATGATCTATCACTCTCCGGCGGTACTGGAGCAACTGGAGCGGCTGGGCATCCCCGTACTGGTGGAGACATCCAGCTACGAGACCCAGCCCTTGGGTCGGATGGAGTGGATCAAGCTGTACGCGGCGCTGCTGGACAAGGAGGACGAGGCCGAGGCGCTGTTTAATGAGAAGATGGACAGCGTGGCGGATGTACTGGAGCAGCAGCCCACCGGCAAGACTGTGGCGTTTTTCTACATCACCAGCAGCGGCGCTGTAAACGTCCGCAAGTCCACGGACTATGTGGCGAAATGCGTTGCCATCGCAGGCGGAGACTATGTCTCCTTCGATGAATCGGCGGAGGACAACGCCCAGTCCACCATCAACATTCAGATGGAATCCTTCTACCACGGTGCAGTGGACGCCGATGTGCTGATCTACAACAGCATCATCGATGGTGAGCTGCACACGCTGGACGAATTGGTGGCACTGGATCCACTGATGGCCGACTTCAAGGCCGTCAAGAGCGGTAATGTGTGGTGCCTGACCAAAAACTTCTATCAGGAGTCGCTGGAGCTGAGCGATCTCATTCTGGACGTAAACCATGCGTTGAACGACGCGCCGGATACGGCGTTTCACTTTTTGACCCGCATGAAGTAAACTTTTTGAAGAATAAGGAGGAGCAGCATGGAAAGGACCCGAACACTTCGCATCTTGGGAGGCTTTTGGCTGCTCCTCCTCCTGCTTTTTGTTTTTTTGCTTTGGAATATTTTTGCGGGAAGCGTTTCTCTTTCCGCGTCTGAGATATGGCGGATCCTGCTGGGCGGCGATGTGGGCTTTACCCAGAGCCAGATCATCGTAAAGATCCGTCTGCCCCGGCTCCTGTCGGCGCTGATCCTGGGCGGGGCGCTGTCCCTGTCCGGCTATCTGCTGCAAACCTTCTTCCACAACCCCATCGCAGGCCCCTTCGTGCTGGGCATCTCCTCCGGCGCGAAGATGACGGTGTGCGTGGCCATGCTGGCGCTGCTGAGCCGTGGCAAGACCACCTCCTCTGCTATTCTCATCGCGGCGGCCTTCGTGGGCGCCATGGTATCCATGGGCTTCGTGCTGCTGATCTCCCAGCGGGTCAAGCGCATGAGCCTGCTGGTGGTCTGCGGCGTGATGATCGGCTATATCTGCTCGGCGCTCACGGATTTTCTCGTGACCTTTGCCGACGATTCCAGCATCGTGAATCTGCACAACTGGTCTCTCGGTTCCTTCTCCGGCATGAGCTGGGACAACGTAAAGACTATGGCCGTTGTCTGCGGCATCACGCTGCTGCTGACCTTCCTGCTTTCCAAGCCCATCCGGGCGTACCAGTTGGGCGAGGTCTATGCCCAGAATATGGGCGTCCCCCTGCGGGCCTTCCGGACGGCGCTGATCCTGTTGTCCAGTGTGCTGTCCGCCTGCGTCACGGCCTTTGCCGGCCCCATCTCCTTTGTTGGCATCGCAGTGCCGCACCTGATGAAGTCCCTGTTCAAATCGGCGGAGCCGCTGTGTATGATCCCGGCCTGCTTTTTAGGCGGCGGCGTGTTCTGCCTGTTCTGCGACCTCATCGCCCGCACCGCCTTCGCCCCCACGGAGGTGAGCATCAGCTCCGTCACGGCGGTATTCGGCGCACCCATCGTGATCTACATGATGATCCACAGAAAGGCGGCGTGAGTATGGCATATCTGGAAACAAAAGGCCTTACCGTGGGCTACCACGGCAAGCCGCTGATCGAGGATGTCGCCCTCCATGTGCAGCGGGGCAGGATCGTCACGCTGATAGGCCCCAACGGCTCGGGAAAATCCACCATATTGAAAACCATTATCGGCCAGCTCTCCAAGGTGTCCGGCACGGTGTTTCTGGATGGAAAGGCCATGGAGGAACGCAGCCGCAACGAGATCGCCCGGCGCATGGCCATTTTGATGACGGCGCGCATGGAGCCGGAGCTGATGACCTGCCGGGATGTGGTGAGCAGCGGCCGCTATCCCTATACCGGGCGGCTGGGCATTTTGCAGCCGGAGGATCAGGCCATTGTGGAGCGCTCCTTGGAGCAGGTAGGCGGCATGGAGTTTGCCGACCGGCTCTTTGCCAACATCAGCGATGGGCAGCGCCAGCGGATCCTCTTGGCGCGGGCGCTGTGTCAGGAGCCGGAGATCATCGTGCTGGACGAGCCCACCAGCTTTCTGGATATCCGCTACAAGCTGGAGCTTTTGACGGTACTCAAGCGCATGGTGCGGGAGAACCATCTGGCGGTGCTGCTGTCGCTCCACGAGTTGGAGCTAGCCCAGCGCATCTCCGACACCGTGGTGTGCGTGGCGGGCGACCGGATCGACCGCATCGGCCCGCCGGAGGAGATCTTCACCCGTGCATATATCGCAAAGCTGTACCAGATGGAGCACGGGAAGTACGACCCCTGCTTCGACAGTCTGGAATTCGTGCCGTAAGGAGTAGCGACATGGAAAAACAGGGTGTTTTTTACGCCGTCAGCGTGGGTTCCGGCGACCCGGAGCTGCTGACCCGGCAGGCCTGCCGGGTGCTGGAGGCGTGTGACGTTATAGCGGCCCCTCGAACCAAGGCCGGTCGGATGCTGGCGTTGGACATCGCCGGAGGCGCGGTGGATATGCGGGGGAAGACCATATTGCCGCTGGACTTCACCATGGCGCATGACGCGGCGGTACGGGAGGAGAGCTACCGCACGGCGGCAGCCGCTATCGAGGCGGCGCTGGCGGCGGGGCGGGACGTGGCCATGGTGAATCTGGGCGACGTGTCCGTGTACGCCACGGCGTACTATATTTTAGAGCGCATCCGCGCTGACGGGTTTGAGACGGTGATGTGTCCCGGCGTCACCAGCTTCTGCGCCGTGGCGGCGCGGCTGGGGCGGAGTTTGACCCGCATGGAGGAGCCTCTCCATATCCTGCCGGGGAGCATGGACATGGACAGTGCGCTCACGCTGGAAGGAACGAAGGTGCTGATGAAGTCCGGGAGAGCCATCCGCGAGACGGTGGACGCGCTGGAAAGGCACGGTCTTGCAGCGCGTGCCGGGATGGTGGCGGACTGTGGGCTGGAGACGGAGCAGGTCTACACCGACCTGCGGCAGCTGCCGGAGGAGATCAGCTATTTTGCCACCATTGTGGCGGATTGAGAGGACACTATGCAGAGACGAGTGCCCCGGTTGGTGCTTGCCGGAACCAACAGCGGCTGCGGCAAGACCACCGTTACCTGCGCCGTGCTGCAATCGCTGGTGCGGCGGGGACTGCGGGTAGGGGCGGCGAAATGCGGCCCGGATTACATCGACCCCATGTTCCACAGCCGGGTCATCGGCGCGAAAAGCTCTAACCTCGACCCGTTCTTTTTTGACCGCGACACCATGCGCTACCTGCTAGCGCACAACAATCAGGATTGTGATATTGCGGTGATTGAGGGCGTCATGGGCTATTATGACGGTCTGGGGCTCACCTCCACCCGCGCCAGCACCTACGAGGCGGCGCGGGAGACGGAAAGCCCCGTGGTGCTGGTGGTGAACGCACGGGGGGCGGCGTTGTCCGTTGTGGCGGCGGTGCAGGGCTTTTTGCACTTTGCGCCGGACAGCGGCATCCGGGGCGTCATCCTCAACGGGTGCAGCGCCATGAGCTATGGCCCACTGGCACGGGAGCTGGAAAACCGTTTGGGCGTCCGCGCCTGCGGCTACCTGCCCCGTCTGCCGGAGTGCGCGCTGGAGAGCCGCCATCTGGGGCTGGTAACAGCGGACGAGGTGGCGGATCTGCGGGAGAAGCTGCGGCAGCTGGCGGAGGCGGCGGAAAAGACGCTGGAACTGGACGCGCTGCTGGAGATCGCCCACAATGCGCCAGTGCTGGACTTCACGCCGCCGGTATTGCCGGAAAAGGGCGCGCCGGTGCGGATCGGCGTGGCCCGCGACCGGGCGTTCTGCTTTTACTATGAGGACAGTCTCGATCTGCTGCGGCAGCTGGGGGCGGAGCTGATACCCTTCAGCCCCCTGACGGATGAACGGCTTCCTGGCGGCGTACAGGGTCTGTACTTGGGCGGCGGCTACCCGGAGCTTTACGCGGCGCAGTTGGAGGAAAACCACGCCCTGCGCAGGCAAATCCGAGACGCTGTACACACGGGGATGCCCTGTATCGCCGAGTGCGGCGGCTTCATGTATCTGACGCAGTCCATCGCGGGCCGCGCCATGGTGGGTGCGCTGCCGGGGGACTGCTTTGATACGGGGAGGCTGACCCGGTTCGGCTATATCACCGCCACGGCGCAGGAGGACAGCCTCCTCTGCCGCGCCGGGGAGCAGGTGCCGATGCATGAATTCCACCACTGGGACACCCCACAGCCCGGCGATGCTTTTGGGGCGGAAAAGCCCTCCGGAAAGCAGTGGCGCTGTGCGTATGCCACGGACACGCTGTACGCGGGTTTCCCCCACTTCCATTTTTACGCCAAGCCTGTCATGGCGCAGCGCTTTTTGGCGGCTTGCAGAAAGGAGACGCTATGACGGAACAGATGAAGCCTATGGATATCGAGAAGCGCAGCTTTGCCATCATCACCGAACTGCTGGGCGACCGGCGGCTGGACCCGGAAAATGAGCTGGTCATCAAGCGGGTCATCCACACCACGGCGGATTTTGACTATGTGGACAATCTGGCCTTTTCCGACCACGCGGTGGAAAAGGGCATCGCCGCCCTGCGGGCGGGCTGTGACATCGTCACCGACACCCAGATGGCCAAGGCCGGGATCAACAAGACCATCCTTGCCTCGCTGGGTGGGGAGGTACACTGCTTCATGTCGGACGCAGACGTGGCGGCGGAGGCCAAGGAGCGGGGCGTGACCCGTGCCTTTGTATCCATGGAGCGGGCGGCAGCCCTGCCCAAGCCCTGCATCTTTGCTATCGGCAACGCTCCCACGGCGCTTTTCTCCTTAGAGGCGCTGATGGAGGCAGGCAAGCTTCACCCGGCCCTCATCATCGGCGTGCCGGTGGGCTTTGTGAACGTGGTGGAGAGCAAGGAGCGCATCATCGAGGCCGCTGCCGCGCCCTATATCGTGGCCCGGGGCCGCAAGGGCGGCAGCAATGTGGCGGCGGCCATCTGCAACGCCATGCTCTACCAGATCAGGCGGTAGGTTATGAAGGAATTTATCATACGGGACGGAAAAAAACTCCGTCTGGGCTACACCACCGGTTCCTGTGCCGCGGCGGCAGCCAAGGCCGCCGCATGGATGCTGCTGAGCGGCAGTAAAAAGGAGTCCATCCGCCTGCTGACACCCAAGGGCATGGAGCTGACGCTGGCGGTGGAGGATATCCACCGTTCCCCGGACTGTGTGCGCTGCGCCATTCGGAAGGACAGCGGCGACGACCCGGATATCACCCGCGACACCCTCGTTTACGCCGAGGTGCGAAAAACGGAGGACGCGGGCATCGTCATCGACGGCGGACAGGGCGTGGGGCGGGTGACCAAGCCGGGGCTTGACCAGCCGGTGGGCGCGGCGGCCATCAACTCCGTACCCCGCCGGATGATCCGGGAGAATGTGGAGGAGGTCTGCGGCCTGTTCGGATACACCGGCGGCCTGCGGGTGGTGATCTCCGTCCCGGAGGGGGAGGCGCTGGCGAAAAAGACATTCAATCCCCGGTTGGGCATCGAGGGCGGCATCTCCATCTTAGGCACCACGGGGATCGTAGAGCCTATGAGCGAGCAGGCGCTGGTGGACACCATCCACGTGGAGCTGCGGCAGCGGCGGGAGGGCGGCGCGGATTATGTACTGCTTGCCCCCGGCAACTACGGCGCGGACTATATCAAGGACGCCATGGGCATCGACCCCGCCACGGCGGTGATGACCTCCAACTTCATCGGCGACGCGCTGGAGATGTGCCGGGAGCTGGGCTTTCGCGGGGCGCTGCTCATCGGTCACATCGGCAAGCTGGTGAAGCTGGCGGGCGGTATGTGGAACACCCACTCCCGCTACGGCGACTGCCGCATGGACATCCTGACGGCCTGTGCCGCTGCGGAGGGACTGGGCGCGGCGGCAGCGGAGGAGCTGCTCCGCTGCGCCACCTGTGACGACGCCCTGCGGATTTTGCAGGGGCAAGGGCTTTACGAGGCGGTGCTGCACCGTCTGGCGGGACGCATCGACGCGATGCTGCCCTATAAATGCGGCGATATGGAGGCGGGCGCCATCCTGTTCTCCAAGGAATACGGCTATCTCTGTGAGACAAAGGACGCAACGGCACTGCTGTGCCGGATAAAGGAGGACTGACAATGGTACATTTTGTGGGAGCGGGCAGCGGCGCTGCCGACCTTATTACCGTCCGGGGCGCCAAGCTGCTGGGTGAGGCCGATGTGGTGATCTACGCAGGGTCTTTGGTGAATCCGGCGCTGCTGGACTATACCAAGCCCGGCTGCGAGATCCACGACAGCGCCAAACTGACGCTGGAAGAGGTCATCGCCCTCATCGAGAAGGCGGAGGCCGCCGGCAAGACCACCGTGCGCCTGCACACAGGGGATTCCAGCATTTACGGCGCAGTGCGGGAGCAGTTCGACGAGCTGGAAAAACGCGGTATCGCCTACGACGTCTGCCCCGGCGTCAGCGCCTTCTGCGGCGCGGCGGCGGCTCTGCGGGCGGAGTACACCCTGCCCGATGTGAGCCAGACCGTCATCATCACCCGCGCCCCTGGCCGCACGCCGGTACCGGAGCGGGAGTCCATCCGCTCTCTGGCAGCCCATCAGGCCACCATGGTGCTGTTTCTCAGCACCTCGCTGACCGAACTGCTGCAAGATGAGCTGCTGGCGGGAGGCTATACCGCCGAGACGCCGGTAGCAGTGGTGTATAAGGCCACGTGGCCGGAGGAGAAGATCTTCCGCTGCACCGTGGGCACGCTCCACGAAACGGTGACGGGCAACGGCCTGACCAAGACCTCGCTGATCGTGGTGGGCAACTGTCTGGGTGACACCTATCTGCGCTCACTGCTGTACCACCCCGATTTTACAACGGAGTTCCGCAAGGGGGCGCAATGAGAGCAGCCCTGTTCACTTTCAGCCGCGGTGGCTGCGCCACGGCGCGGCGAATACTGGCAGCGCTGCCGGAGGAGGCATGGATGTGCTATACCATGCCGCGTTTTGAAGAGCCGGGCTTTCTGCCGCTGGACAAGGCGGTATACGGCGCGAGTTTTTCCTCCATGGACGCACTGATCTTTGTGGGGGCCTGCGGCATCGCCGTGCGGGAGATCGCCCCCTATGTGCAGAGCAAAAAGACCGACCCGGCGGTGGTTTGCATCGACGAGGCGGGGCGGTTTGTGATCCCCCTGCTCTCCGGCCATATCGGCGGCGCCAACGCGCTGGCGGTGGAGCTGGCGGAAAAGCTGGGGGCCACGGCGGTGGTCACCACCGCCACCGATGTCCGCGGCAAATTTTCCGTGGACGCATGGGCTGCCCGACACGGCTGTGTCATCTCTGACATGGGGCTTGCCAAGGCGGTCTCGGCGGCGATCTTAGAGGAGGATATCCCCCTTTGCAGCCAGTTTTCTCTGCCCGCCCCCCTGCCGGAGGGTACGTTTGCCGGTGAGACCGGCCCGCTGGGCATTTTCATCGGCTGGCGCACGAAATCGCCCTTTGCCCGCACCCTGCGGCTCATCCCACGGGTACTGCGGGTAGGCGTAGGCTGCCGCCGGGGCATCTCCGCCGAGGCGGTGGTGCGTGCGGTACAGACAGTGTTCGCGGAAAATGGGCTGGACACGGCGGCCATCTGCGGCGTTTGTTCCATCGACCTGAAGCAGGACGAGGCGGGTCTGCTGGCCGCCTGCGAGAAAAACAACTGGCCGGTGCATTTTTACACGGCGCAGCAGCTGCGGGGCGTGGCGGGTGACTTCACCCCCTCCGACTTTGTCCGCTCTGTCACCGGCGTGGACAACGTCTGCGAGCGGGCGGCGCTGCTGGACGCCGAAAAACTGACCGTACAAAAAACAGCGCGGGACGGTGTGACCGTCGCCGTTGCGGCGGAGCATTGGGAGGTGCGCTTTGGGTAAGGTAATTGTAGTAGGTATCGGGCCGGGCAGCTATGAGGATATGACCATCCGGGCGGACGAGGCTCTGCAGGCGTGTGACGCCATCGTAGGCTACCCGGTGTATGTGGATCTGGTGCGGGATCGCTACCCCGGTAAGGAGCTTCACTCCACCCCCATGACACGGGAGGCCGAGCGCTGCCAGCTGGCGCTGGAGCTGGCGCGCAGCGGTAAGACCGTCGCCATGGTCTGCTCCGGTGACAGCGGCATCTACGGCATGGCGGCGCTGGTCTATGAGCTGCGGGGCGAATCGCAGGAGCCTGAAATTCAGGTGGTACCTGGTCTGACGGCGGCTTGCAGCGCCGCAGCGGTGCTGGGTGCGCCGCTGACCCACGACTTTGCGGTCATCAGCCTCAGCGATCGGCTGACGCCGTGGGAAACCATCGAAAAGCGGCTGGACTGCGCGGCGGCGGCGGATCTGACCATCGCCCTGTATAACCCGGCCAGCCACGGCAGACCGGATCATGTAAAGCGCGCCTGTGACATTCTGCTGCGCCGTCTGCCGGGAGAGCGGCTGTGCGGCATCGTGCGCAACATCGGCCGTGAGGGGCAGAGCAGCCGCATCCTGACGCTGGCAGAGCTGCGGGAGGCGGAGGTGGATATGTTCTGCACCGTGCTGATCGGCAGCGCCGCCGTCAAAACGGTGGCCGGTCAACTGGTCACACCCAGAGGATACCGCAATGTGTAATATCTGCGTGTTTGCCGGCACCACGGAGGGTCGGGAGCTGGTGGAATTCCTGGCCGGACAGCCGGTGCAGGCTACGGTATGCGTGGCCACGGAGTACGGTGAAACGCTGCTGCCGGAGGCGGAAAACATTACGGTTCTGGCGGGACGTATCCCGGTAGAGGACATCATCCGGATGCTGCAAAGGATGCGGTTCGATCTGGTCATCGACGCTACCCACCCCTATGCCACCTCCATCACCGAGAGCATCTGCACAGCCTGTCGGGAAACGGAGACGGAGTATCTGCGCCTGCTGCGGCAATCCTCCGAACAGACGGAGGATGTGGTCTGCGTGGAGAATGCGGCGGCGGCCGCCGCATTTCTGGAGAGTACGCGGGGCAATATCCTGCTGACCACCGGCAGTAAGGAACTGGCGGCGTATAGCGGCATCCCCGATTTTACCCAGCGGGTATACGCCCGGGTGCTGCCCATGGATGCCTCGCTGGAGGCCTGCCGCGCAGCAGGGCTGAAGGCCGCCCATATCATCGCCATGCAGGGGCCTTTCTCCGAGGAGATGGATCTGGCCACACTGCGGTTTGCCGACGCCGCATGGATGGTGACCAAGGACGGCGGCGAAGCCGGCGGCTTTCCCGCTAAGGCATCCGCCGCCCGGAAGACGGGCGCAGGTCTGGTGGTCATTGGCCGCCCGCCTCAGCGGGAGGGGCTTCCCTTTGCGGCGGTGCTGGATGTGCTGTGTAAGCGGTTTGGCTGCACCGTCCGGCCGCAGGTGCGGATCGTCGGCATCGGCCCCGGCAGCCGGGAGGCTATGACCCGTGAGGTCAGTGAAACCATTGAGGCAGCGGACTGTCTCATCGGCGCAAAACGGATGCTGGAGGCGGTGGCGCGGCCGGGACAGCACACCTGCGACGCCATTGCGCCGCAGGATATTGCGGACTTTATCCGCACCCACTGGGAGTACCGCCGCTTTGCGGTGGTCATGTCCGGCGATACCGGCTTCTTCAGCGGCACGAAAAAGCTGCTGCCCCTGCTGGAGGGCTGCGACACGGCGGTGCTGCCGGGTCTGAGCTCACTGTCCTATCTGTGCGCCCGCCTCAAAACCTCCTACGAGGATGTGCGGGTGGTGAGCCTCCACGGACGGCAGTGCAACATTCTGCCGGAGGTGCGGGCAAACAGCCGGCTCTTTGCGCTGGTGGGCGGTGAGCGCGGCATCAACGACCTGTGCCGCACATTGACAGCGGGCGGTCTGGGCGGCGTCCTCGTGTCTGTAGGCCAGCGGCTGGGCTACCCGGATGAGCGCATCGTGCGCGGCACGGCGGCGGAGCTGACGGATGGTGTCTATGCCCCTCTGAGCGTGGCGCTTATCGAAAACCCCCATCCCGACGCGGTGGTCACACCGGGTCTGCCGGATGACGCCTTTCTCCGCAGTGCGGAGGGAATGCCCGTGGTTCCCATGACCAAAAGTGAGGTGCGGGCGGTATGCCTGTCCAAGCTGCGGCTGACGGAGCGGAGCGTCTGCTGGGACATCGGCGCCGGTACCGGCTCAGTGTCGGTGGAAATGGCCTTACAGGCAAAGCAAGGGCTTGTCTGCGCCGTGGAGCGGCGGGAGGACGCCGCTGTACTGCTGGAACAGAACCGGGAGCGGTTTGCGTTGGAGAATCTACAGGTGGTCTGCGGCAGCGCGCCGGAGGCCTGCGTTGGCCTGCCAGCCCCCACTCACGCATTCATCGGCGGCAGTGCCGGCAATATGCGGGAGATCGTGGCGCTGCTGCTGGCAAAAAATCCTCATGTCCGCATCGTGGCCACGGCCGTTTCGCTGGAGTCCGTGGCTGAGCTGACGGACTGCCTGACGGCGTTCCCCTTTGCGGAGACGGAGGTGGTGTCCCTGCAAGCGGCGCGGGACAGAAAAGCCGGAAGCTACCACCTGATGAGCGGGCAAAATCCCATTTATATTTTTACGATGCAGGGCGGAGGAGAAACGGCATGATGTGGTCGCTTGCGGCACTTGTTATCGGCTTTTGCATAGACCTTCTGGTGGGCGACCCCCACGGCTTTCCCCATCCGGTAGTTCTGATTGGAAAATGTATCAGTGTGTTGGAGCGGGGGCTGCGGTGCATATGCCCCAAAACGCCATCCGGCGAGCGGGCGGCGGGCGCCATCCTGTGGGGCGCGGTGGTCATCGTATCCACCGCCGTCCCGGCTCTGCTGCTGTGGCTGAGCGGTCTGGTCAGCCCGTGGCTGCGTCTGGCGCTGGAAAGCGTGATGTGCTGGCAGATCTTGGCCGTCAAGTCCCTGCGGGACGAGAGCATGAAGGTCTATGACGCGCTGGAGAGCGGGGATTTGGCCGCCTCCCGCCATGCTGTTTCCATGATCGTGGGGCGGGATACCGACCGGCTGGACGATGCCGCCGTGACCCGCGCCGCCGTGGAGACGGTGGCGGAGAACACCTCCGACGGCGTGGTGGCGCCGCTGCTGTTTCTGGCCATCGGCGGTGCGCCGCTGGGCTTTTTCTACAAGGCGGTGAACACCATGGACTCCATGCTGGGGTATGTGGAGCCGCCCTATAAGAACATCGGTCTGGTGCCCGCCAAGGCGGACGATGTGGTGAATTATATCCCGGCGCGGCTGTCGGCGCTTCTGATGCTGGCGGCTGGCGGCCTGATGGGGCTGGATACGGCGGCAGGCTGGCGGATCTTCCGCCGTGACCGCCGAAAGCACGCCAGTCCCAACTCAGCCCAGACGGAATCTGTCTGCGCGGGGCTTCTGGGCCTGCGTCTGGCTGGGGATGCATGGTACCACGGTGTACTGCACAAAAAGGAGTATATCGGCGACGCATCGCGAGAGATCACCCATGAGGACATCCCCCGTGTGTGCCGCCTGATGACCGTCACAGCGATCCTCACCCTGCTTTTGAGCTGCGGGGTCAAGCTGCCCTTTGCACTGTGAAGGAGACATAGATGCTGTATCAAACAGAAAATCAACACGGCGGCGATGTATACGGCGGCGGTATCACGCTGGATTTTTCCGCCAACACCAACCCCCTGGGTACGCCTCCCGGCGTTTTGGAGGCGGTACGCCGCGGGCTGCCCCAGCTGCACCGCTACCCCGACCCCTACTGCCGCCGGCTGGTGCAGGCCATCGCGGGCTATGAGCAGGTGCCGGCGTCCTATATTCTCTGCGGAAACGGCGCGGCAGACCTGATCTACACATACTGCGCCGCCCTGCGGCCCCGGACGGCGGTAGAGCTGGCCCCCACCTTTGGGGAATATGGGGCGGGACTGGCGCAGGTGGGTTGCCGCGTAGAGCGGTATTTCCTGCATCAGGCGCAGAATTTCGATTTGGACGAGAGGTTTCTGTCCTTCTTAGAGGAGAAAAAACCGGAGGTGGTATTTCTCTGCAACCCCAACAACCCCACCGGGCGGCTGATCCCGCTCCCTCTGCTGGAGCAGATCCTGCAATACTGCGCGGCACAAGGGGCGCGGCTGTTTCTGGATGAGTGCTTTCTCGATCTCACGGAGGACGGCGTCAGCGCCAAGTCCCTTCTGGCAGCGCACCCGGAGCTGCTGATCCTGAAGGCATTCACCAAGAGCTACGGCATGGCGGGCATCCGGCTGGGATACTGCCTGTGCGCCGACAATGCGCTGCTGCGCCGCATGGCGGCCGCGTCCCAGCCGTGGAACGTATCCTCGCTGGCGCAGAGTGCCGGTGTGGCGGCGCTGGCGGAGCGGGACTTTCTGCAAAGGACGCTGTCCCTTGTCCGCACGGAGCGGCGGTGGCTCACGGATAACCTGACAGCGCTGGGCTTCTGGGTATGCCCGTCCCATGCCAATTACCTGCTGTTCCGCGGGCCGCTGGGGCTGCGGGAGGGCCTGCTGCAGCAGGGTATCGCCATCCGTGGCTGTGGGAATTACAACGGGCTGGGCGACGGGTGGTATCGCATTGCGGTGCGGCCTCACGGGGAAAATGAAGCATTGATAACGGCCATCCGGCAATTCTGCAAGGAGAAAGCACTATGGCAATGAATATTATGATACAGGGAACCATGTCCAATGCGGGAAAGAGCCTGCTGGCGGCGGGACTCTGCCGCGTTTTGAAGCAGGACGGCTACCGCGTAGCGCCGTTCAAGAGCCAGAACATGGCGCTGAACTCCTTCATTACCAAGGACGGCGGCGAGATGGGCCGGGCGCAGGTGGTGCAGGCAGAGGCCGCCGGGATCGAGCCGGATACCCGCATGAATCCCATCCTGCTCAAGCCCACCACCGACGTGGGCAGTCAGGTCATCGTCAACGGACAGGTGCGGGGCAATATGCAGGCCATGGAGTACTTCCGCCGCAAGCGGGACTACATCCCCGCTGTGCTGGAGGCCTACAACAGTCTGAACTCAGAGTATGACGTGATCGTCATTGAGGGGGCAGGCAGCCCCGCGGAGATCAACCTCAAGCAGGATGACATCGTGAACATGGGGCTTGCCAAGCTGGTGGACGCGCCGGTGCTGCTGGTGGGCGACATCGACCGGGGCGGCGTGTTCGCCCAGCTCTACGGCACGGTGGCGCTGCTGGAGGAGGACGAGCGCCGCCGCATCAAGGGCGTGGTGGTCAACAAGTTCCGGGGCGACCGGGCCATTCTGGAGCCGGGTCTGAAAACGCTGGAGGAGCTGTGCGGCATCCCGGTGGCGGGGGTCATCCCCTACGCCCATGTAGACATCGACGATGAAGACAGCCTGACCGAGCGGTTTGACCGCTCCAAAGAGCGAAAACTCCTGGATATCGCGGTAATCCGTGTGCCGCGCATCTCCAATTTCACGGATTTCAGCCCCTTCGAACATTACGAAAACGTGTCGCTGCGCTATGTGGATCAGGTGAGCGACCTGCACCAGCCGGACATGATCCTGCTGCCGGGTACCAAGAGCACCATTGCCGATCTGCGCTGGCTGCGGCAGTCCGGTCTGGAGGCGGCCATTTTGAAGGCGGTTGACGCCGGCACGCTGGTTTTCGGCATCTGCGGCGGCTATCAGATGCTGGGGCGCACCGTATCCGACCCGGAGCAGGTGGAGGCCGCCGGGGTCACGGAGATCAGCGGTTTGGGCCTGCTGGAGATGGACACCGAATTCCGGGGTGAAAAGGTGCAGACCCAGACGCAAGGCGTCTTTCACGGTGTGGAGGGAATGCTCTCCGGCCTGAACGGACTCGCCTACGAGGGGTACGAGATCCACATGGGCCGCAGTCAGCAGCAGATGCCCGCCCTCACCGGCAGCAGAAACGTATACGGCAGCTATGTCCACGGCATTTTTGACGCGCCGGGCATCACGGATACGATCCTGAAAGCACTGTGCGCCAGAAAGGGCGTGTCTTTTGACGCGCTGGCAACCTTTGACGCCTGCGGCTACAAGGAACGGCAGTACGACCTGCTGGCGGACGTGGTACGCGGCGGACTGGATATGTCCTTTGTCTACCGGGTGCTGCGCCGGGAAGTATAACGAAACAAGTTCCGATGGAAAAAGGGGGAGAGACTTGAGCAGGATATTATGCGTGATTGACGGCATGACGGATCCCCACTTTCAGGTGGAGCGATATGGCCATCTGGCGTCCATGGGTTCGGTGCGGTATGTGGATACCTGCGGCGGCTTCCCACCGGAAACACTGCGCCTGTTGGGGGTAACGGATCTGCCGGTACATCTCCGAGGCTATGTAGAGGCGCTGGGAGCCGGAATCCCCGTCCGACCCGATGACCTGCTACTGCGGGGCAGCTGCTACACGCTGGATGGAGAGGGCTGCTGTACCATGCCTTGCTGTGCCCCGGCAAAGGTAGAGGCTCCTGCATTTACCTAAGCTAAAGGCACAGGTACATTCCGCGCGGCCACAAATTTAGCCTTATTTTTAGCCTTACAGCTTCAAAATTCGATCATACAATCCGGCAGCATTTAACAGCATGATTTCCCGCAAGTCCTGTATTTCCAACACTTCCCGGCATCAGTCAACACAACGCAAAATCGCCCCGCGGCGATTCAAATCCGGGTGTCACCTCCAAATGAAAACCTCGTAACCATGCCGGTTACGAGGTTTTTCTTGTGCTCAAAATTTCAGTTTTCCTCATTTCCCCCTTTAGCGGTGAAATACCTCTGTGGTACCGGATCGCCGCCGGTCTGTGTCTCCCCTGCCGATCAAGGCAGACACGCTTGACAACACGGGGCTGCTGTGCTACAACGATACTAACTAATATTAGTTAGGAGAACATGTTTGAAACTCAATCATCTGTCACCGGAGCGTGTGGCCTGACCGGGAGGTCTGGCAAATCTATTCACACGCCATTCCTCCCGGCGAGCCGAAAGCACGTTCAGGAGGAACCAACATGAACCGAGAAAACAAACGGAAAACCTTTGAAAAGGGCTATTACAAGACACACGCCTGCCGCGACGCCTTCACCTGCAAGGTCTGTGGGCGGCTCTGCACGCCGGAGAGCGCCGGCAGCGACCACCGCAACCACTGCCCCAACTGCCTGAGCAGCCTGCATGTGAACATTGAGCCGGGCGACCGCGCCAGCGACTGCGGCGGCATCATGGAGCCGGTGGCCGTATGGGTGCGCAGGGGCGGCGAGTGGGCCATCATCCACCGCTGCAAGCGCTGCGGCGCGCTCAGCTCCAACCGCGTGGCAGCGGACGACAACCCCATGAAGCTCATGTCCATCGCCATGAAGCCCCTGTGTGAGCCGCCGTTCCCGCTGGAGCGCATCGAGGAGATGACCGCCCTGATGGGCGGCGACGGAAGTCTCAAGGCGTAGCCCTGGACGGTATCCCAACGAAATGCTCCCCCTATGAGAGATCAACTCTCACAGGGGGAGCGTTTTGCTTATTGTCTGCGGGCGGTGCGATAGTCGTCGCCGGGACGCCAGTAGGGGCAGTCCCCGGCCTGGGAGGAGAGGAACCGTGCCATCTCGTCCTCGTCCAGATCCATTTCGCACACGAAGTCGTCGTATTCCTCGTCGTAGCTGTACCACACGCAGCTTTCACACTTGTCCATCACACGTCCTCCACCAGCCGGTGCTTGTCAAAGCGGCAGCGGCTGTAATAGATCAGGGTGGCGGCGCTGCACAGGAACCATCCCGCCGGATAGCTCAGCGCAATGGGGATGATCTCGTTGGCCACATAGTTGGCCACCACGAACAGGTATATCTGCCGGAACACCACGAAGGAGCCCAGCATGATCCACATGGGCACCTGGCTGTTGCCCGCGCCCCGCAGGGCGGCGGAGTAGACCTGATTGATGCAGAAGAAGAAATAGAAGGGGGACAGCAGCCGCAGCAGCAGCGCACCGTAGGACACCACCTCCGGCTTCTGGTTGAAGAAGGCCGTCAGCTCCGGCGCCAGCAGCAGCACCGGCACCAGCAGCACCGCCGTCACCGCGAAGGACAGATACAGCGCCATGCGCACGCCTTTCTTGGCACGGGGCGTGTCGCCCACGCCCAGATTCTGCCCCACGAAGGTGGTGCCGGCCATGGAGATGGACTGCACCGGCAGGATCACCAGCTGATCCACCTTGGTATACGCCGTCCAGCCGGACATACAGTCGGTGTCGAAATAGTTGATATACCCCTGCACGAACACGTTGGAGAAGGCCGTCACCGCCATTTGCAGGGCGGCGGGGATGCCCACGGCCACGATCTGCTTCAGCACCGACCACGTCATGCGCAGCGCCCGCAGCTCCAGACGGATACAGCCCTCGGCGCGCAGCAGCACCCACACCGTCAGCAGGGCGGACACCGCCTGGGCGATGATGGTGGCGTAGGCCACGCCCTCCACGCCCATGCCGAACTTCAGCACGAACAGCAGGTCAAGTCCGGTATTCAGCACGGCGGACACCAGCAGGAAGTAGAAGGGACGCCGGGAGTCGCCCACCGCCCGGAGGATGCCGGAGCCCATGTTGTAGATCAGCAGTCCCATGACGCCGGCAAAGTAGATGGTCAGGTAGGTGGTCTGCTCCGGCGCCACCTCCGCCGGGGTCTTCATCAGGCGCAGCATCAGGGGCGTCATGAGAATGCCGGCTGCGGTGAACACGATGCCCAGCAGGAACGTCAGCACCATGGAGGTGTGCACCGCCTGCCGCACCTTTTCCTCCCGCTGGGCGCCGTAATACTGGCTGATGACCACGCCCGCGCCGCTGGACAGCCCCAGAAAGAAGCCGATCAGCATGTTGATGATGGGCGTGACGGTGCCCACGGCGGAGAATGCCTCGTTGCTGACGAAGTTGCCCACCACCCATGTGTCCACCATGTTGTACAGCTGCTGGAACAGGTTGCCCACCATCAGGGGCAGGGCAAAGTTGATGAGATGCTTCGTGATGCTGCCCTTTGTCATGTCCACGTCATAGCGGGCAGGGCGGTGGTGGGTATGGAACGGCAGATGCAGATGTCCGGAATGGCGCATGGCGGCGTGTACTCCTTATGTTGCCATCGCTTGACAAGGGCAGACACGGTTTTGACGGGCAGAAATGCCCCGCACCTGCCAGCGATGGGTTTTCGTGTGATTTTTGGTTTTTGAGACGCCGCTGGGCTATCGCCCAGCAAGGCGAAAAGGGCAAAAAGCGCCGGAAAGACACGCTGTCAGGCGTGCTTGCCCTTGTTAAGCGATGGTAAAGCTTCCTTTACAGGAATTTTACCATACCGCCGGCCACTGCGCAACAGCCATTATTCCGGGAACTCCTCCCGCTCCGCCGGACGCATGACGGACACCTCATAGGCGGTGCGGTCGCTGGTAACGCCGTCTTCCGTCTTGGAGTAGATGCGGCTCTGGACGCGGCCCTCCACCGTCAGCCGCTGTCCGGTGTGCAGCAGCGCCGTCTGCTGCGCCACAGCGCCCCACGCGATGCAGGGCAGATAATCCGCCCGTCCGTAGCGGCGGTTCACCGCCAGGATCATGTCGCAGATCTCCCGCCCCAGCGGGGTGCGGCGGAGGATGGGCTGCTTGCACAGGATGCCGCTGAGGAATATCCGGTTCAGGGGCTGGCCTGCGTCGGGGGTCAGGGTCTGGGCGAACACGGAGATCACCAGACGGCTGCCCAGCCCGCTTTTGTTGTTGAACGAGCGCAGCTGGCCGGTGATATGTACCGTGGCGCCGGGGGTCAGGGGCGTCAGCAACAGGAGGGACTTGGGCACGATGACCGGCAGCTTGTCCGCCTGTCCGGAAAGACGCAGCACCGACAGGGTAAAGCGGTAGAATGCGCAGCCGTGGTTCACATGGGAGAGGGCGGGCACGTCGTCCACCGTACCCCGCAGCTCCACGCGGTTATAGTTCAGCTCCATAGGCACACCTCGTTTGTTGAGATGCTTCACTGTATGTGCGCCGGGGTGAGAATATACCTCTTTTCAAACGGCGGCGGATATGGCATAATACATGGCAAAGGAGTGATGACCATGCGCTACAAGGGAAAGGTATACCGCCCGCCCAGTGAGGCGTACAGCCTGATCGTGCAGGTGACATACGGGTGCAGCCACAACAAATGCGCCTTCTGCGACATGTATGACGACAAGCATTTCGCCATGCGCCCCATGGACGAGATACGGGAGGACTTTGAGCTGGCGCGGCGGGTATACCGCCGGGTGGAGCGGGTGTTTCTGGCGGACGGCGACGCGCTGATGCGTAAGACCGCCGACCTGGTGGAGATACTTGGGCTGGTGTACGGCCTGTTCCCGGAGTGTGAACGGGTGACGTGCTACGCCTCCCCCACCAGCTTGCAGATCAAATCCGAGGACGACCTGCGCCTGCTGCGGAGCAAGGGGCTGCAAATGGTGTACATGGGGCTGGAATCCGGCTGCGACGCGGTGCTGGAGAAAATGCAGAAGGGGCACACGGCGGCGGACATCGTGGCCGCCGGACAGAAGGCGCGGCGGTGCGGGCTGGCGCTGTCGGTAACGGCTATCTCCGGGCTGGGCAGCGTGGCGCACTGGCGGGAGCACGCCGTGGACACAGCCAGAGCCGTCAGCGAGATGAAGCCGGACTATCTGGGGCTTCTGACGTTGATGGTGGAGCCGGGCACGCCGCTGGAGAAGTGGGTGCGGGAGGGCAGCTTTACGCTGCTTAGCCCGCTGGAGGTACTGAAGGAGACGGAGCTGTTTTTGCAGCATGTGGACAGCGAGGGCACGGTGTTCCGCGCCAACCACGCCAGCAACTACCTGACGCTGAAGGGCACCCTCAACGGCGACCGGGACGCCCTGCTGGGGCAGATCGCCGCGGCGCTGGAGGGGCGGCGCGACCTGAAGCCGGAGTTTCTCCGGGCACTGTAAGAAAAGAAACACCATCCTGTCGGATGGTGGCAGCGTGTCGATAAACCCACGCCCCTGTCATTCCGAACCAGTGACCGATGTCACTGGTGTGGGAATCCGTAACCTTTTAGCCGGGAATCTGCGGAAAAGTGCAGGAATTATGCGTTTTGGAAACGGATTGCCACGCCAGTGTGCGCACTGGCTCGCAATGACAGGCTTTTTTGACAGGCTGAAACCGCCCAAAGGGTGGTTTTTCTTTATTTTTCGCGCTCTGCGGAGCAAAATAGACGAGGCTCGAACTCGCTTCCCGGCATCCCACGAATGGCAGAGCCATTCGCAGGAGCCCTGCCTTCACCTCTGGATTTGACGCGCTTCGCGCTGGTCGAGGCAGCGAGTTCCATCCTGCCCGCGGCACATTCCAAAAAGAATACCCCATCCTGTCGGATGGGGTATTCTTTTTGGAGCGGGCGACGAGGCTCGAACTCGCTACCTCGACCTTGGCAAGGTCGCGCTCTACCAGATGAGCTACGCCCGCAAACGCAAGATAGATTATACCTCTCATCGCAGCGTTTGTCAACCCCGTTTTCCCAATTTCCGCAAAAAACTCATGCCCGCCCTTGCGGGCGGGCATGCCGGCATTTATCGCATGATGATCTCCACCACGCCGGGATTATCGGCGTTGGGATAGAAGTTCGTCGTCCAGCCGCTGCCGCCCACGGCAGCCTGCACCTGCGCCACCGCCTGCCGCACCTGATAGGACTGCCCTTCGAAGGCGCTCAGCTGCACCACCAACGAGGTCTTGCCCTCCGCCGCAGCATCGGACAGCAGGTCGTGCAGCGCCGACACGTTGGTGGCGTGCACCATATTGATGATCTCCTTCTCCGTCCGCTTATAGCCGATGGTCACCACGATCTCGCTGTAATTCCGCGCCGTGTCGTCCACCGTGTACTGGATATAGGACACGGCGTAGGAGCCCATGGGCGTGTCCTTCTCCACCTCGCGGGAGGCCTTCTCCGCCGCTTCCGCCGCGTCCAGCCCCTCCTGGGCGTAGTACAGCCAGATCGTGCCCGATTCCGCGTGGTTGCCCACCAGGATCAGGATATTGTTCACCAGATCCTGATAGGTGTCCGCCCGCAGCACGTCGCGCCCCTCGCCCTCGTAGTAGGTGGGGCTGTGATCCTTGACCTCGTACCACTCCCGGTCGAGGAAATCGCTGCACCCCGTCATGGAGCACACCAGCAGCGCGCACAGCAGCGCCGCGCACCATCTTTTACCCATGGTCACGCCCTCCTCTCTGCGTTTACAGCAGCTCCAGCTGCTTCTCCTCGCTGTCCTCCGGCTTCAGCACCGCGCCGGCGGCGGGAATGCTCCGCGTCCGGTAGCGGGCGGCGTTGACGATGCCGCACTCCGCTGCGTTCAGCACCCGCTCCAGCCGGTACTTGGGCTTGATGTTCATCACCTGCACGCCCTGAGTGGAGCGGGTGGTCTTGGGCGCCAGCAGGGATGTGTGTACCAGCAGCGCTCTCGGCTCGTTCGTCTCCAGCGCCAGCTCTGTGTCCTCCGTCAGCTGCACCGCGCACACCAGCGGGAATTTGTCGCAGTAGGCGCCCGTCAGCTTCCGCCGGTTGGACACCGTGGCGTAGGCGCTGAGCGCCACCCGCGCCGCGCGGCCGTTTTCGAAGAAGAACACCACGCTGCCGCTGTAATCGCCGGGCAGACACAGCCAGATCACGCTCTCGCCGGCGTCCATGCCCAGCTTGGCCGGCAGATAGTCGCCCAGCGCCGAGGCCTTCGTCTCCCCGAACTCGCTGGCGCGGGTCTTGTAGAC
>OJNS01000553.1_pt1 | contig 23434 bp, 18 predicted proteins | sample 1597911 | NCBI WGS metagenome assembly OJNS01 (sample SAMN01915214, study PRJEB22387) | human gut metagenome | isolation source: stool | host: Homo sapiens | place: USA
GTGGGTAACATTTAATGTACGCGAAGATTTCCTAAAAGACTTTACCGTAGGAAATGAGATTAACGCATTTATTCCTGCCTTTGACAAAGAAATAAAATTCAAGATTACTTATATGAAAGATCTGGGTACATATGCCGCCTGGAAAGCAACCAAGACTACGGGGCAATTCGACCTGAAGACCTTCGAGGTAAAAGCTGTTCCTGTAGAGAGAACAGACGGATTGCGTCCGGGAATGAGTGCCATCATCGAGAAATAACAAACAATGAACAATACTGTCCATAACCGTATATTCCGCATAGCCCGGCGTGAAGTGTTCCGCATCGCCACAAGACCGCTATATCTGTTCTGCATGATCATAGCTCCCTTGTTCTGTTATCTCTTCTTCACTACATTAATGTGGAACGGACTCCCTACGGATATGCCGGCAGGTGTGGTCGATTTGGACAACACAGCTACCACACGCAGCATCATCCGTAATCTGGACGCTTTTCAGCAGACTAAAATCATAGCACATTACCCCAGTTTCGCGGATGCCCGCAAAGCCATGCAGCAAGGAAAGATCTATGCTTTCTACTATATTCCAAAAGGAACTACCGAGAAGGCATTAGCAAGCCGTCAACCCAAGGTTTCCTTTTATACCAACTACTCCTATCTGGTAGCAGGTTCATTACTCTATAAAGACCAGCGCACCATGTCCGAGCTGGCGGGTGGAGCCATCGGCCGTGCCACCTTATATGCCAAAGGAGCTACAGAAGACCAGGCCATGGCATTCCTGCAGCCCATAGTCATCGACTCTCATGTATTAAACAACCCATGGCTCAATTACTCTGTATATTTGAGTAACACCATCATACCGGGTATCCTGATGCTGCTCATCTTTATGACCACCGTCTATACCATTGGAAGTGAAATGAAAACCAACACCCAAAAAGAATGGATGGACATGGCAGACAATTCCATCACCGTAGCCCTGACCGGCAAATTGCTGCCCCAGACTGTAGTTTTCTTTGTCATGGCCACCTTCTATAATGTTTATCTATACGGTTTCCTGCACTATCCCTGTAATAGCGGTATACTGCCCATGCTGTTTGCCGGTCTGTTATTAGTACTGGCTTCACAGGCTTTCGGAGTATTTCTGTTCGGATTGTTTACAACAGTCCGCTTGGCACTGAGCACCGCCTCCCTATGGGGGGTGATTTCTTTCTCCATATCGGGTATGAGTTTTCCGGTTATGGCAATGAATCCTGTATTACAGGCACTGGCCAATCTATTCCCGTTACGCCACTACTTCCTGATTTATGTAGATTTGGCACTTAACGGATATCCGCTGATTTACGCATGGCATTCAGTAGTCGCGTTGATGTTATTCATGCTGTTGCCTTTCTTTATACTGAAAAGACTGCGCACAGTACTATTACATTATGTATATATTCCCTAAAACGGCAAACAGGTATGAAAACATATAAACTCAAAGATATCATCTCACAAGGAACCAAGGACCTTTTCTACATCTGGTGGCAAGAGTTGAAAGCAGTTGTAAAGGATCAGGGTGTACTTATCTTCTTCATTCTGGTACCACTAGGCTATCCGCTTCTCTATACCTTTATATATACCAATGAAACAGTGCGTGAAGTCCCTGCTGCTGTAGTAGATAATAACCGTTCCAGCCTCAGCCGTGAATACCTGCGTCTGGTAGATGCAGGTGCCGACTTGGAAATAGTATCTCATTGCAGTGATATGGAAGAAGCAAAAACTTTATTGAAGAACGGCAAAGTGTATGGCATCATCTATATTCCTGAAAGCTTCAGCCGCGACATTACTAAAGGAGTTCAAACCCATGTCACCATCTACTGTGACATGAGCGGTATGCTATACTACAAAGCCATGCTGACAGCCAACACCAATGCCTCGCTGGTAATGAACAAACAGATAAAGATAGAACGCTCCGGCAACACAACCATCCGACAAGATGAAGTGAGCACGTCTCCCATAGCGTATGAGGATATTTCCATTTTCAATCCGCAGAACGGTTTTGCCAGCTTCCTGATACCCGCCGTACTGATACTGATTATCCAACAAACTTTACTGCTAGGAGTAGGTCTATCTGCCGGAACTGCTCGTGAGAACAACCGTTTTCGGGACCTTATCCCCATGAGCCGCCATTATCATGGCACGCTGCGCATTGTTTTAGGCAAATCACTGACTTACCTTATGATATATGCTGTCATGGCTACCTATATGCTCTGCCTTGTTCCCAAAATGTTCAGCCTGGTACAAATAGCTCAAGCCGGAACCCTAGCGGCATTCATGTTTCCCTATATACTGGCATGCATCTTTTTCGCGATGACTTGTTCTATCTTTATTCACCATCGGGAAGCCTGTATGATGATTTATGTATTTACCTCAGTACCGTTGCTATTTATCTCAGGCATTTCGTGGCCAGGTACTGCCATTCCTAAATTCTGGGAGGTGGTTTCGTGGCTGTTCCCTTCCACTTTCGGCATCAACGGCTTTGTACGCATCAACAATATGGGAGCCACACTGACCGATGTGCTGACAGAGTACCGGGTATTGTGGATACAAACAGGCGTTTATTTCCTTACCACCTGCATCGTATACCGTCGTCAGATCACCTTAAGCCGCAGACATGTATACGAAAGATTAAAAGAGATTAAGAAAAGACGCAGAACAAATGTCGTCTGAATTTGTTTATAAATTAAGAACTAAATGAATTATTTATGATGAAAAAACTTTTTATTCTGGCATGCGTATGCCTGCTGATTACTTCATGTAACAGCAACTCCAAAAACACTAACGATTCTGCAATCTCCACCGAAACAACGGATATGCACAATGCAGAAAATTCATTGGATTATGACGGTACTTACACCGGAACCTTTCCAGCTGCCGACTGTCCGGGTATCAACATGACCCTGACTATTAAAAAAGACAAGACTTTTGAGTTGATATCAGAATATATTGACCGGCAGGATGCTACTTTCAAAGAATATGGAACTTACTCTGTTGAAGGTAATATCATGACTTTAATTAATGGAGAGGATAAGCAATATTATAAAGTCGGTGAGAATACCCTGACCGCTCTCAATCAAGACAAACAGGCAATAACAGGAGAGTTAGCAGACCATTATATTCTACACAAAAAATAAACTTTACTTCATCTGTCATTTTCATGCCAAAGTGAAGGGTCCGCTTCAATCTATCACAGCCGGATTCTTCACTTTGTTTTTTTATCTGCCCACAATCTGTATTCACACTAATTAACTCCCATTCCTTTTGCTTATTACGATTTTTTCGTAGATTTGCGAAAACATCGTAATCAATTCATTTTCTTATGGAAAAGCTAACGATACAAGAAGAAGAAGTGATGCTTCATATTTGGAGCATGGGAGAATGTTTCGTGAAAGACATAGTTGCTAAATTTCCCGAACCCAAGCCGCCTTATACTACGGTGGCATCCATAGTGAACAACCTGAAAAGAAAAGGGTATGTTACGGCCAAACGATTCGGCAACACTTATCAATACACCCCAGTGGTTAAACAAAGCGAATACAAACGCACATTTGTAAGTGGTGTGGTCCGGAACTATTTTGCTGACTCATACAAGGAAATGGTATCTTTCTTCGCCAAAGAGCAAAAAATCTCCGCAGCCGACTTGAAAGACATTATCAACTTGATAGAGAAAGAAGAAGATAAATAATCCTGCTAAATTCACAAATACTATGATAACTACAGCACCCGAACTCATCTACATGCTGAAAGTAAATATAGGCATCGCCTTATTCTATGCTTTCTACAAGCTGTTCTGCTGTCGCGACACTTTCTTCCAGTGGCGTCGTATCGCACTGCTGAGTTTTCTTGCCCTCTCTTTTCTTTATCCGCTGATGGATATGCAAGCATGGGTGAAAGAACAACCTGCCATCAATGAACTGGCAGATTACTACGCACTGATGATGCTGACAGAAACAAATACTTCCACTGCCACAGTAGTCACAACTCCTGTTGCTATTCCCACACCCGGCCTGCTTGATATAATAAAGTTCATCTATTGGATTGGAATCCTTTTATTATCCGCACGATTTATGATCCAACTAAGCAGTATTTTCCGCCTTGTCTTAAAAAGCAAGAATATAAATGTAGACCAAATATCCATACGCAGTCTATCAGAACCTGCCAATCCATTCTCTTTCTGGCAATGGATTTTCATCTATCTGCCCGGACTGAAAGAAGATGAAAAACAAGAAATCCTGACGCACGAACAGACCCACGTCCGCCAATGGCATTCCATAGATGTCATTATCAGTGAAATAGTAAATATCATTTGCTGGATGAATCCTTTTGCATGGCTGCTGAAAACAGAGATCAGACTCAATTTGGAATACCTTGCCGATCATAAAGTAATGGAATCCGGCACAAATAAGAAAGCATATCAATATCACCTTTTGGGATTAGCCAACCAAAACAGACAAACCGGTTTATATAATAATTTCAACTTATCACACTTAAAAAACAGAATTAAAATGATGAACAAAAAAAGAACCCGCACCACAGGGCATATCAAATATGCCTTGTTTGCACCGCTGACTGCTGCTCTACTCTTGGTCAGCAACATTGAAACCGTGGCACGGACAGCCGAAAGGTTAATCTATTCCACGGAAGAAAGCACCCCACGCCCCGAAAGGGAAGAAGTGGCATCTTTTGTCAACACAACAGTACAAGGTCTGGTGACTTTCACTATTACCGTAACCAATAGTGAAGGTAAGCCTCAACCTAATGTTACTCTGCAAATCAAACCGAGTGATGAAGTGAAAACTTTCAAAACCAATGCAGAAGGAAAAGCTACCATAGAAGTGGATATGACGACTCCCAAGTATGTTTCCCTAGACGTTTCCTCTCCTAAAAGTTCCAAACACCAATCACTTCTACTTTCAGCAAACAAACCGAATGTCACTGCCATTTTCGATACCGATGATGATATTGCCGCCTACATCAAAGCCGGCAAACAAATACGGATCAAGTTACAAATATCCAATAATGATAACCAACAACTTGCAGGAGTAGAACTTATTTCTTCTTCAACAAATGCCAAAGCCACGACAAACGCTCACGGAGAAGCTCAGTTAACAGTAGGAGTAGGCGAAACCATTGCCATTAACCATAAAGGTTATCAAGAAGGAAAATTCACGGTAAAAGAACTCTGCCCCATCAAAGATATGGAAAATCCGGAACTGGTGAGATTACTTCTTGTCGGAGAAGACCCCGTATACCAGATAGCAGACAATATGCCTGAATTCCCCAGAGGTATGACAGCCTGCTTGCAATATTTGGCACGCAACATAAAATATCCCGTAATAGCGCAAAAGGAGGGAGCACAAGGTAAAGTAATCGTACAGATGGTCATTGAAAAAGATGGTTCGGTAGACCATGTAAGCATAGTACGCAGCATTACCCCCGAACTGGATGCTGAAGCAGCACGGGTTGTAAAATCCATGCCAAAATGGAAGCCGGCAACTGTAAAAGACAAAGCAGTACGTTGCAGATACACTGTTCCTGTAACTTTCAAACTGCAATAAAGAGCATAAAAACAGAAAAGAGGCTGTTTCGAACAGTCTCTTTTCATCTTAAAAATATATTCCTAAATCATTTCTTCATCTCCACAATGTGTGTCGGCGCCTGTTCCGCATTACGCTTCTCGGTCTGCTTCACAACATTTTCAGCTAACTCTATAAATGCACGCCCGGTAATGCTGTCCTCATTCAAAGCAGCCGGAGTTCCTTTATCACCATTTTCACAGATACTCTGCACAATAGGAATTTGTCCCAACAAAGGCACATTCATTTCCTCTGCCAGCTGTTTGCAACCCTCCTTTCCGAAAAGGTAATACTTATTTTCAGGAAGTTCCGCAGGAGTAAACCATGACATATTCTCCACCAATCCCAAAATAGGAACATTTACTTTATCATTGGTATACATATTGATTCCCTTGCGCGCATCAGCCAAAGCCACCTGCTGAGGTGTACTGACGATTACAGCTCCCGTAATAGCCAAAGTCTGCACCAAAGTCAGATGAATATCACTGGTGCCCGGAGGCGTATCCAATATGAAATAATCCAGTTCTCCCCATGCGGCATCTCCAATCAGTTGTTTCAAAGCATTACTAGCCATCCCTCCACGCCATAAAGTAGCTTGATCAGGGTCGACAAAGAAACCGATAGAAAGCAACTTGATACCATATTTTTCAATCGGCACAATCAAATCACGCCCGTCAATCCGCTCAGCATAAGGACGGGCATCTTCCACCTGGAACATTTTAGGCACAGAAGGACCGAAAATATCAGCATCCAGCAAACCTACTTTATATCCCAGTTTAGCTAGGGCCACAGCTAGATTGGCCGCCACAGTAGACTTGCCCACCCCGCCTTTTCCGGATGAAACAGCAATGACATTTTCTACCAATGGAAGCAGCTTACCCGGTTCGGGACGCGCCGCCTGACGGCTCTCTGTCGCAATAGCTACCTGTACATCAGGTGAAACATAAGTATGAATAGCTGTTTCGGCAGCCTTTATCATAGATTTCATAAACGGATCGGTCGGTTTCTCAAAAATCAACGAAAAGCTTACCGACATACCGTCAATGCGAAGATTATCGGCAACCATCTCCGCTTCCACCAAATTCTTTCCCGTTCCGGGATAACGCACCGTTGCCAAGGCGTCCAAAATCAATTTCGGATATAAAGTCATCATTCTGTTATTATTTACTTGTTTTCAACCCGCTTCGTTTACTGCGGTTGTAACTGCGATACTCATCCAATTCTATTTCCACATCGGGTTCATGCAACTCCTTCTCTTGCGGCAGACGGAACTTCATATATTTTATATTCAAACCACGATCCAACCATTGTTGTTCATAATAGGTACGGATGCCTAGTATGTCATCCACCAAACCGGAATGATACAAATCTTCGGTCATAAACTCTACCGGCAATTTGTTTTCCTCTACCATATAGCGGGTGTAAGTAAACATAAAATTACTGTCGGTCTTCAAGTGAATTAGCCCATCCGGCTTCAAAAACTTGCGATAACGTTCCATAAAGTATGTGGAAGTAAGACGTTTAGTCACTTTCTTCATCTGTGGATCAGAGAAAGTCAGCCATATCTCACTCACCTCGCTCGGAGCAAAAAAACGATCGATGATTTCGATATTGGTACGCAAAAAAGCCACATTCTTCATGCCATTTTTCAGCGCTTCCGTCGCACCGGTCCACATACGGGCCCCTTTTATATCTACACCGATAAAATTTTTATCGGAATACATACGACCCAGCCCTACGGTATATTCACCTCGTCCGCATCCCAGTTCCAGAACTATCGGATTATCGTTCTTAAAAAAGTCACGGTTCCAATTCCCCTTCATATCGAACGTAACGTTATCGGCCACCGAATAAGGGTATTCAAACACGTGCGGATACTCCCGCATATCAGCAAATTTCTCCAGTTTTCCTTTTCCCATGAAAATTAGTCTATCATTAATTTGTTTCCACAGGCAAAGGTAGGAATATCCTGTGAAAGAGAAAAAAAATAGACCCGCAATTCACTTGCAGGTCTATTTTTCTTATCTTTCTATTTTCTATATTATTCAGAAATTGCCTCAACGGACTCTCCCAATTCTTTCTTCAGATCTTCATAGAAAGCAGCATGTGATGCTTCTACATAAGGAGCCAGGAACAAGAAACCGATCCCCAAAGTAAAACAACACAGAATAGCCCAACCAATGAAGCTCAAATCCAACAAGAACATCTTCATCTTACGACCGGACATCATCGCCATACTTTTCTCTATGGCAGCATCGTACTGTAACTCCGGATAATCTTTCAGAATAAAGAGCGTCATGGCATATGAATAGGACTTCATGATGCCCGGAATGACAAGCAGCAACGTCCACAGGAACGTATAGACTGTAGTCAGCAGCATTGTACCCAATATCCGTCCATAGTCTTTAAACCCATCGAAAAGACGGGCAAAATCCAGCTTTATTCCACGAATCACATCCAAAAAAAGGACGGTATAGCCGAAGCCCAATGGCAAAAGCAACAAAGCGATGAGACTAAAGGAAGACGAAGCCACCGACTCCATAATACGATAGGGCAGCGTAGGGGCATTCATCACCAGTCCATAGACCAAGGTAATAACCGCACCCAGTCCCCAATTACCGGTCAACGCATCGATTGCCCGATTCTTCAATTCTGAATTTGTTTTCATAAGAATCTATTTTTCTATTAGTCTAAAATTGTCACCCAATTATGTGTATCAGGTTCATCACCATACTGGATAGCACGCAGTTTGTTATACAATTTTGTACAAACAGGACCCGGCTTTCCATCTTTAGAGATAATGTACGATTTCTTGTTTTCCAAATCATCAATACGCTGGATAGGACTGATAACAGCCGCCGTACCGCAAGCCCCCGCTTCCTCGAAGGTTTCCAGTTCTTCTTCAGGAACCGGACGACATTCTACCTTTATACCCAAATCCTCGGCCAGCTGCATCAAACTCTTATTCGTTATAGAAGGCAGAATAGAAGATGATTTTGGTGTAATGTAAGTATTATTTTTGATGCCGAAGAAATTAGCCGCACCACACTCGTCAATGTACTTCTTTTCCTTGGCGTCTAGATAGAACTCGCAGGAATATCCCAAATCATGGGCTTTCTTATTGGCACGCAGGCTGGCAGCATAGTTGCCGCCCACCTTAAAGCGTCCGGTTCCATAAGGTGCGGCACGGTCGAACTCACGGATAATAACATAAGGATTAGTAGAAAAACCACCTTTGAAATAAGGACCTACCGGAGTTACGAATACCACAAACAGATATTCATTGGCAGGGTGAACCCCCACCTGAGCACCTGTACCAATCAGTAACGGACGAATATAAAGAGCCGCACCACTTTCGTATGGAGGAATGAAACGCTCGTTGGCTTTCACCACCTTCTTTATAGCGGCCACAAACTTTTCTGTAGGAAGTTCCGGCATCAGAATACCGTCACAAGTACTTTGCAAACGCTCCGCGTTGGCTTCAGGACGGAAAATACGAATTTTACCGTCTTTTCCACGATAAGCTTTCAACCCTTCAAACGCTTCTTGTCCATAGTGTAGACAAGTGGCAGCCATGTGAATATTCAACGTTTCTTCCGAACAAAGTTCCAACTCTCCCCATGCACCGTCACGATAGTAGCAACGTACATTATAGTCTGTCTTCATATAGCCGAAGGACAGATTTGCCCAATCAATCTCTTTCATAGTGTATCTTAATTATGTTATTATTTACGAATGAGAGCAAAATTACGTTTTATATTTGCAAATTCCAATCAAAACAGCTTTTTTATTTATAGCTTTTATAATTTGCCAATATGTCAATGTGCTAAGGTACAAATATGCCATGCAGAATATAGCGCAGCCAATTGGCACATTAGCATATTGTCACATTGAAACATTATTATCCAACATTTTCTTTATCTCCTCATCGGCTTTATAAAGTTTATCCCGGCAAAACTTGATTAATTCCTGTGCCTCTTTCAGGTTCACACCTAAACTGTCTATGTCCAACTCATTACTGTCTATGCGTGATACGATTTCTTCCAGACGTTTCATAGCCTGTTCATAGGTTTGTTTCTTTGCTGCCATACTTCGTTTTATTTTTTAGTTACTATACTCTTTATTTCTCCTTTGGCAAAACGGGTGGTAAGTTCATCACCCGGCTGCAATACAGAAGCATCGATCACCGCCTTGCCATTTTTCAGCGTGATACTATATCCCCTTTTCAACAAATTTTCGGGAGATGCCGCCTTCAATTCCTGCTCCAAAAGTTGGAGCCGATGCTTTTCCTTTACCAGACGACGCTGTGAAACGATGCCCAACCGAGTTTCCATCATTTTTAAACAATGGGTTTCTTTTGTCAGACGGGATTGCAGGCCTACTTCCAAATGTTTCATGATTCGTTCCTGGCGATAATGTTCCTCTTTCAGCCTCATCCGCGTCTGCATGGGAATACGTTCTACCATCCGGTTCAGCCGGGTATTTTCCCGTTCCATACGGGTAGAGATAGTATGAAGTACAGCCGATGCATAATCTTCAAGAACCTTGGCAGTGTCGTGCAAATGATTTATAAGATACTCGGCAGCAGCAGTAGGTGTCTTGACACGAGTATGAGAAACACAGTCCAACACCGTATCGTCACGCTCATGCCCTATACCGGTTATAATAGGTATAGGAAACTGAGCACAATTAGCCGCCAACTCATATGTATCGAACCCCGAAAGGTCGGACGTGGCGCCTCCGCCACGGATAATAACCACGACATCCCAATCATCACGACAGGCATGGATAGCATCCAATGCGGTAATGACAGATTGTTCTACCCGTTCTCCCTGCATAATAGCAGGAAACAAACGCGGATAAAAGACAAAACCGTAGGGATTCTGTTCCAGTTGATTACAAAAATCACCATAACCGGCAGCCGTAGCCGAGGAAATAACGGCTATGCGTTGCGCCAGCAAAGGAATCTCCAGTTCCTTATTCAAAGTCAGCACACCTTCTTCTTCCAATTGCTTCAAGATTTCGCGACGGCGACGCGCCATATCCCCCAATGTATAAGTAGGATCTATATCCTGCACAGTAAGCGAGTAACCATACAATTCATGAAACTCCACAGCCACTTTCACCATCACTTTAATACCTGCAACAAAAGCCTGCCCGGTTTCCTCTTCAAAATAAGGCTTCAGCAGACGGTAGACATTGCTCCAAATAGTCCCCCTTGCCTTAGCTATCAGATTATTCCCCCGTGGCTCTTTCTGTACAAATTCCAAATAGCAATGACCGGAATAATTGGAACGTACATCACTCAACTCTGCCTGAACCCAATAAGTATCGGGCAGACAAGCATGAATGCTACGCTTAACCAACGCATTCAGTTCATATAAAGAAAGAGGATGTTCTTCCATTATTTTTTCTTCTCTAATTCTATTTGACAAGCTTTCCAGATATCAGGCACACCATAACCGTAAATATTATCCGGATACTCTTTACGGTCTCCTGCATTCCGCACTGCCTCCACCACCTGCTTGGCAGTAAGCCAGGGACAAGCCTGCCAGAAACAGGCTACCAACCCGCACAATGTAGGCGATGCGAAAGAAGTACCATTGGCATGAGAAACCGTTCCATCATTACCCGCTACGGCCGAAGCAACTCCCACCGCCATCACATCCGGTTTTACACGGCCATCTGTAGTATTTCCTACAGAAGAGAAATCAGCATTAACCAGATTCCGGTCCGCCGCCCCCACTGTAATAACATTTTCCGCATCTCCCGGAGGTGTGATTTTTTTCCATGTGCCACGCCCCGAATTTCCGGCACTGCATACCAACACCAATCCTTTATCGGCAGCCAAAGAAGCGGAATGAGACATCAATGAATAATGCCCGTCCAAATCACGGTACCGGTAATTCATGGTCGTATCATCAAACTCATAATATCCCAATGAAGTGTTAACCACATCCACTCCCACACTATCGGCAAATTCCAAAGCTTCCGCCCAATAATCCTCTTCCACAGGCTGTTCCGTATCATCATCCTCACTACGGAGAAGCCAATATGAAGCTTCGGGAGCCGTGCCGACCAATACATTCGGCTTATTGGCAGCCATACAAGACAACACTTTCATGCCGTGATAGTTCTCGGCATAAATATCCGAGTGAGAATTTACAAAATCGCGTGTTCCCAACAAGTCCATTCCTTTGAAAACACTGATTTCATCAGCATTATAAAAACCGGCATCAATGACCGCTATCTGCATCCCCTTCCCACGAAAACCTGCAGCGTGAAGACTGTCCCCATGATGAACAGCAATCTGCCGCCACGCATCCCCATAATAGTTATTACTCTTTGTCACCCTATTGGTCACCTCTTTTTTACGGTTGGCATTGCGGGCAGGAATACTGTCGGGAGCTGTCCACACTTTCCGGACAGCTGTCACAAAAGGCAATGCCGCCACTTTATCAATAACCGATGTGTCGGATACCTGCACCACCACTGTATTGTTCCACTTACTTTTGGATACAGGACATACTCCTTTTCCGACCAGCATATCTATATAGCTCCGGCACACAGGAATATCTGTAGAATCAACGGGCAATCCCTGTTTCATGCGACGCTCCAAAGCACGTTCGGACAAATAAGCCGAAGGCTTGTCCAATGCATAGGTTGTTTCCGCCTTATCGCGAAAGTTTACACGATACTTATACGTTTTTACTTGTGCCGACATTTGTAAGGTGCATGCCAATAGCAAGCAGCCCACTATTCCTTTTTGACTATTCATTAATTCTATTCCGTTTATTTTTTTTAATGCAAAGATAAACAAACTTTTCCCTCACACTCATTTTTTGTGTACCTTTGCAGCCGAATTCAGGTTAAACAGGTAAAAAGACAGAAAATAAAGTATGGCAAAAACAGGAACCCCCACAGAATTGGGAACACAACCAATCGGAAAATTACTTTTACAATATGCAATACCCGCCATTATCGCTATGACGGCATCTTCCCTATACAATATGGTAGACAGCATCTTCATCGGTCACGGTGTAGGCCCTTTGGCTATTTCAGGACTGGCTATCACCTTCCCGCTGATGAATCTGGCGGCTGCATTCGGTTCACTGGTCGGTGTGGGTGCCTCCACATTAGTTTCCGTAAAATTAGGACAGAAAGATTATGCTACCGCCCAAAACATTTTGGGTAACGTAGTTACGCTGAACTTTATTATAGGTATAGGATTCAGTATATTAACCTTGCTTTTCCTTGATCCTATTCTCTACTTCTTCGGGGCAAGCCCGGATACCATCTCCTATGCACGAGACTACATGGTCATTATCCTGCTGGGCAATGTTATAACCCACATGTATTTGGGACTGAATGCCTTACTACGCGCTTCGGGGCATCCACAAAAAGCAATGACAGCCACCATCACCACAGTAATTATCAATACCATCCTTGACCCTATCTTTATCTATCTATTCCATTGGGGTATTCAGGGAGCTGCCATTGCCACCATTCTGGCTCAAATCATCGCACTGGTGTGGCAATTCAAAACCTTCACAAACAAGAACGAATTGCTCCATCTCCACCGAGGCATTTACAAACTGCGCGGTACAATTGTAAAAAACACCATCGCTATCGGTATGTCTCCGTTCCTGATGAATCTGGCAGCATGCTTCATTGTTATTTTCATTAACAAAGGTTTGAAAGAATATGATGGCGATCTGGCTATTGGCGCATTTGGTATTGTAAACCGGATTGTTTTCCTGTTCGTCATGATTGTGATGGGGCTGAATCAAGGAATGCAACCCATAGCCGGTTATAACTTTGGCGCCCAACAATATCATCGTGTAAACCAAGTATTAAAACTTACCATTTATGGCGCCACCGCTGTTACAACAACCGGTTTTCTAGTAGGTGAACTGATGCCCGAATTGGCCGTATCCGCTTTTACCACTCATGAGGGACTGATACAGCTATCAGCTACCGGCTTACGCATTGTAGTCATATTTTTTCCCATTATCGGGTTTCAGATGGTAACGTCCAATTTTTTTCAAAGTATCGGCATGGCCGGTAAAGCCATCTTCCTGTCATTAACCCGACAATTATTATTCTTGCTTCCCAGCATCATCCTGCTCCCTCTTTGCTGGGGATCAGCAGGAATTTGGTGGAGTATGCCAATATCAGACTTGGCGGCAAGTGTTGTCGCAGGAATCATGCTTTACCGCCAGTTCAAGATTTTTAAGACCCACGGTAACAAATTAAAAGTTGAAAATTAAGAATTAAAAATTAGTTTCCTTATATTTGCCCACATAATCAATAGACAACGACTATGAACGAGCATTATGTTATCAACCTAGGACGCCAACTAGGCAGTGGAGGAAAAGAGATAGGCGAAAAACTGGCCCAAGAGTTTGGTATCGCCTTTTACGATAAAGAATTAATCAAACTAGCTTCGGAAGAGAGCGGCCTATGCAAGGAATTCTTTGAAAAAGCAGATGAAAAAGCTTCTCAAAGCATTATCGGCGGTCTGTTCGGAACACGTTTTCCTTTTATCAGCGACGGAGCCATTCCCTATGGCAGTTGTCTGAGCAATGACGCTTTGTTCAAAATACAAAGCGACGTAATACGTGAACTGGCTGAAAAACAATCGTGTCTGTTTGTCGGCAGATGTGCCGACTACATTTTGCGTGACCATCCCCGTTGCGTTAATATATTCGTTTCTGCTTCCAAAGAAGCACGCATCGAAAGATTGATGCATATCCATCATATTTCTACAGAAGCCGCTGAAGAATTGATGGAAAAAGCAGATAAAAAACGGTCGGCTTACTATAATTATTATAGTTACAAAACGTGGGGAGCTGCCGAAACTTATCACTTATGCATTGATTCGTCCGTATTGGGGATTGATGGAACAGTACAATTCATCAAACAGTTTGTAAAATTAAAGTTAGGATTTTAACTACTTTAAAAATGGTATACAGACAATTCAAAGGGTTACCCCAGCTATAATGAAGGGACATGCCTGATTTTTTATTCCGTATTTAAAATAATTCAGGCACATCCCTTTATATTATACCATGGCAGGATAAATCAGAAAACATCAATCTTCAAACTTTTCCTATAAAATCAACCAATTCATTCACTTACGCAACATATCCCATAAGATTCCTATCGCCAATAATATAGAAATGATTACTATGAGCAGTTTCAAATATGCAGGGCTAATAATTAGCATAATTATCAGTCTGATATCCTGTACACACAACAAGAACTACCCCACAGCCTTCCAACCCGAATTGGCAAAAGCAGAAGCAATAATGTACAGATATCCCGACAGCGCACTGCATATATTACAGGGCATACAACCTGACATTCCTTCTGAAAATGAACAATATGCCACATGGGCATTATTGATGACACAAGCTCAATATAAAAACCAAATTGAACAATCCGATTCTTTAATAAATATCGCTTACTCTTATTTCACCAAACATGATAATGCACAAAGAAAGGCATTGGCGCTATATTATAAAGGTATCTTGCGCCATGAAAGTCATCATGCCGAAGATGCATTGTCATTTTATCTAGAAGCAGCGACTGAAATAGAGAAAACAAATGATTATCAATTAGGCTTTCTTATCAATTCAGAGGTAGGACTAATGTATCTGTATCGAAAACTAAATGATTATGCTATGGAATATTTTGAAAAAGCACATCATAATGCCGAACTATCCGACAACCAAACATACATAGCTTTCTCTTTCATATATATCGCCAGAGCATTTTCACAGAAAAAACAATATAATAAAGCGATAGAATATTATGAAAAAGCTATAAAAATAGGACAAGTGAATAACTATCCTACCATATTGGCAAGCGCCATGAACGAAACCAGTTTTTTATTTCTTAAAACAGGAGAAAATAAAAAGGCTCTTCAGTATGCAAAAGATTGTATTAAAATAAAAAAGACTGATCAAAGAATATTTTCATTGGGAGATACTTATCGCTATTTAAAAATGTACGATTCTGCATATTTTTACCTAAACCAAGCTTGCCTGTCACCTAATATCCATACAGCCCGTAGCGCCTATCAAGCACTATATTATATTAGTCAAGAAGAAAAAGATTACAAAAAGGCAGTAGAATACAGTAATAAGCTATGGTTCTATCAAGATTCAATAGGTAAAACAGATCGCAATAAAGCATTAATAGAGATGCAAGAAAAATATGATCAGCAAAAAATAATCAATGAAAATAATCTGTCACAAATAAAGAAAGACCGGATCATACGCAATGTGCTCATTGCCTTAATCATTTTGTCTTTCATCATAGCAATAACAAACTATCTATACCAACGAAAAATAGTTTCTCAAAAACAAGAGATATCGGAGAAAGAAGAAAAAATTCGTTATTTCACTATGAAAATACATGAAAATGAGACATTGATAAACCGCAACAAAATGCGGATAGAAGAACTTACGATCCAAATGGAAGGAAGCCTAGAGATAAAAGAACAATGGAAAGAACAAAATAAAATACGACAAGAAATACAACAACAGAATGAAACGCTGAAACTGGAGAACAATAACCTGCAAAATCATATAAGCAATTATGCCCAGTCATTAAAAGAAAAATCGAAAGAACTGGAAGCTATGGAACATCTATCAAAAGAAAACCAGTATCTACATAAACGCGAGGCTTTTTTATGTAACCAACTCATTAAGCAGACAGAATTATTCAATAAACTAAAAACAACAAAGTATATAGACGACCAACTATGGCAAGAAATAAAAGAAAAAATAGATTTATTATTCGATAACTATACTAAAAGACTATACCATCAAATACCTTCCTTAACAGATGGTGATATACAAATATGCTGTTTGATAAAACTACGGTTCAGCAACGGTGACATCGCCAATATGTTAGCCATCTCGCCCACATCTGTGTCCAAAAGAAAATTAAGATTAAAAGAACGCATCGTACAAGAAATAGGTTCATTAGGCGAAAATCAAAGCCTTGATTTATGGCTTATGGAATACTAAAAATAAACAATTGTCTATATCGCCCTCCTATAAAAAAAGGTAATAAGCTAGTTATTAACTTATTACCTTTTTCCATTTGTCCACATGATATCTGCACGTTTTTAAGATTTATCCTCTAACTTTGCCCCAAACAAAACAATTAAAACAAACATAAAGTCATGAAGTTAAAAAGTATAAAGAAAAAGATATGGAGTATAGTTATTATCGTAACTACATTAATAGGTATTTTGCCTGTACAAGCCAATACAACAGAAACTCCTGTTAAAGATGTAGAATTGGATGGCAGATGGGATGATCCTATTAGAAGTGCTGCTACCAATTGCCCCATAACTGTATTTACCGATGGCTATCTCCTTACCCTCAAGAACGCGTCACCCGACCGTGATATGACCATCCGCATCACAGATATGGCAAAAGGGGGCGTCGTTTATGAAAATGATATTCCTGAAGTACAGAGCGCTTACATCACAATTTCTATTGCAAATTTCCCTGCAGAAGAATATAAACTAGAAATAACAGGTACACCTTCCGGACATTTAACGGGATATTTCACTCAAGAGTGACAGACCTGTTTTCATAACCCAACTAAAGTATACTTAAACCACTAACTTGATTCATTAGAAATTGGAACATGAAAGTTCCAATTTCTAATGAATATAATTTGTCCAAAAAGTTCATTAAACAAATCCATATTAACGCAATAATATATGCTGAATTTCCTTCTTGACATAGCACCGGACAAAAGCCAGTTATTGCTAACCATCAAATTAGCAGGGATATTGCGGGAAAAGAAACAAGAGGTATACTATACCTATACCTCAAACCCTGCTTTTACGCCTGTACTATATGATAAAGGAATAAGCAACTGCGTACTTTATCCAGATGATTTCCGTTGGTTAAAGCCCGACCTAACGCTTCTAGATTGTCGGCATGCAGCACATGCCTCCCTCTATTGGCAGCTAGCCATTGACTATATTTTCATATCCATGCAGTTGCCTGACCAAAAAAACATACAGGACAAAGATATTTCTATACTTTATCTGCCACCCACTCCCTACCTGTCATCTGGTTCCGGACCACGTGTGGAATCGTTGGCAAAGAGATTGCAGGATATAAAAAAAGACAAAGGAAGAAATATTATTGTCGGATTATTAGGAAAAGGAAATAAAAATTCAAAGATTCTAGAAGATTTTTATAGAGTTATAAAAAGAAGTTCCATCAGAAATCCCCGGTACCAATTCATATTATTGACCGACATACCAAATGTATATCAATCGTCTGAATTGCCCGACAACATGGAATTATTCCGCACGCTGAACCTTAACACCATATTACCATTATGCGATTTGGCTTTGACCGACTCACATTCTGACGCATGGCTGGATTGTACCTTTGCTCAAATACCGGTACTGAAATATTCGCCTAAAGATATGATAAACATAACTCCGATGAAATTGGAGCAACAAATAGAATATGCATTACAAAATAAAACAACACTAACACAAAAGGCGAAAGAGTTATGCGATTTCTTTGAGCGTAAGAATCGGGAAATAAACAAAATAGCCGATATGTTAATAGAAAGAGCAGGACGTAACAGATATAACTCATGCAGACTCCGGCCGCACACTTATTAAAGTAATTCAGCGTTCATACCTACTTCCACGTCCAAATGAACGTTAATCGCTCCAATGAATTTCTTTTTTTAAGTGATTGCGGCCGCTCCATGAGTTTTCTCTTATAAAACAAACCGGGTTATGACAGAATACGAACTTGATAAAATAAAGAAATCATTTGTCCGTTCCAATGCCAAGTGCCCTGTAGAGGTAGCTTGCCTACTCACTGTCATAAAATATTACAACGGAAAAGAAACGGACATACATACATTAACCGAATGGTGCAAAATAAATGGAAAGCTTACCTTGGCAGGAATGAAACAAGGGGCTATATATTCCGGCATGAAAGCCGAAATATGTTTGCAAAACATTCATCAATTAACACAAAGAAAACTTCCCATCATCCTTTTCACTCTCAATGATTTCAATGTACCGGGATATGTAGTCTGTTACGGCATTCATGAATCCCGATTCATTATCTGGGAACCGGAATTCGGACTCATGCAATATTGGGCGGACGAAATGAAAACATTATGGATAAAAGGAATAGCCCTGACCCTCTTTCCCACACAAGATTTTATGAATTCGGCAAATCTCCATCTAAAATGGTGGGAAATATATAGCTGGAGCAAACTATGGAAAAGAAAGGTAGAACATTGGTACGAATATATATGGTTAAACGTACCTTTATTCCGCCAAATGGTATATAAGCTGGGTAAGAACAAATGAAATGTGAAAAGTAGGCACTCATAATCTTTCCTTCTCACTCTCTCCGGCACCACTACCCTTATATTTATTACGCGTAGCATTAAATTTATAGCGTACCGTCAGCATCACTTTCCTACTATCATAATTATTAATTTGCAAAGAAGATGCCCGGTTATAATACATACGGTTTCCCGACTTCATGCCATGGAACAAATCCGTACCACTCAGTTTCACAGACATCCTATCCCCCCAAAAGAACTTTGTAACCCCGGCATCCACATAAAAAATATTCTTGGTTTCCGAGCAATTCTCCATATCGCCTTTACTTTGATAATTCATTTCCACCGAAGCCATCCAGCCGTGATTAAAATTAAACGTATTATTAAAAGCCCCCGTAAACATCGGTTTGTTCATCTTCAGCAATCCATCGGTAGTCTCCAGATCCAGCCATTGTTTCTGTACTCCCCAATTCAATTGCGGCGACCAGATTCCAAACTTAGGCGCCAATGACAAGAATGCCGAAACAGACTTCAAGCTATGAAGATTTTTGAAAGAAATAAGCGTTACCGCCGGATTATACTCCATTTGTTCCCCCCAGTAAATGATTGCATTTCTTCTGTCATTATAATCCACACTAAACTGCATAAACTTCCATGCCCCCATCAAAGAAACGTTATGCACCACCTCATGTTCCAATAACGGATTGCCGGACTGAAGCGTGAACCTATTGGCATACGTCACATTATTGCTCAACTGCTGGTAGGACGGGCGACGCGTCTTTGCCGCATAACTAAGCTGCAACTGCACTCCGCCTATTTCAGAACCCAATGAAACACTCGGAAAGAAATTACTGAAATTCCGGCTTTGTCCTTCCATATATTTCCCATCCTCATAATAATCAAAGTTCACCCACTCATAACGTCCCCCCACGGAGAGTTGCCCTATGGGGGTATTGCGGCTATACTCTAAAAACGGACTGATATTCTGCTCTTTCAGTTCACTGAATGAAGTCGGCACATAACCTTCCGGATTCACATAATCATCCTGCCGCTCTGTATGACTGTATTCAGCCCCTATCATGACATTTCCTCCAAGCAGCGGACGGCTCAGCACCAGTTTGGCAGCAAAGAGTTCACTTCTCAATGTATTGGTAGAAGTGACAACCCTATCTTCCTTATTACTGCTTTCTTCACGTTGTATCGTATTGTCTCCGTTTTTGTCAAACAGATAATCCGCATTAAAATCAATCTCCGTTTTTCCCGCCATCCCCTTATAATAAACATTTACCGAATGCGAGGGATTATAATACGCAGTGGCATTGATATCATTCGCCAGATAGTCATAATGCGTGCCATCGGCATATACATCCGAATTAAATATAGTGTGATAGCGGGCATCCGGATTGGCTTTCAATGTATATTTTACTCCGATTGAATTATTTTCATCGAATGCATAGTTCACACCTGCGATCACTGCTGGGCACTTAGTCCCAGCTGATTTTCAATTGTTTATAATTTAGTTCTTTGACATTTTTGTAATCGCAATCGGTAAGTATCTCTCTTACAGGTGTTTTATCCAGTAGAGAAAAGCTCAAAATTTGTAGAATTTCGTAGATTGGACGGTTGACTTTCAATTTGTAAGCAACAATGGCAACCAGACAGTATGTTATGATGGCACAGTACACTTGTGTCTTGACTGCATTCATCGTAGTTCCCCAAAAAGATTTTACTTTCAAGTGTTGCTTTATCCATTTGAAAAATAGTTCCACCTGCCAACGGTTCTTGTATAGCAAAGCTATTTCCTCTGCTGAGAGTTCCATGTTGTTGGTGATGAACACAAATTCTCTGTCCAGTTCTTCATCGTAGTATTTAACCCGCCGGAGTTTGTTCGGATATGCTTTGAGCGATTTATACGTTTCAAGCATTCCAATCTGGTCACATTTTATTCCGGTTGTTTTATCAACTTCACAGGAATACATTCTACGGAATCTCATATTATTCTTTGCACGTGTAACGAAGTAAGCACCACAGGTGTGAAGCTTATGCAAACGGGTGAAGTCAACATATCCTTTATCCATGATATAGAAACTTCCCTTTTCATAACTCAACTCATCCAGCATGTTTACGTCATGTACTTTGGCATTGGTTACCAGTACGATTGTCGGTATGGAAGTCTTTACATCATACAAGGTATGAAGTTTGATGCCCCCTTTGTGTTTCCTAAATTCTGCCCACCAAAAAACATTCAGACAAAGGTCTATGGTGGAGGAATCAAAGGCATAAACATTACTGTCAACTTTCACCTCGAAGTCATTTTTGTTGTAGTTATTACGGGCTTCCGCAATCAGGGTATAAGCAAATTCTTCGTAGATACGATAATCTCTATTCCGGTTTGCTTTCCCCAGATTGGTACGGCTAACTGTTGCACCGAATCCCAAGTGATAGTACTTGTTCTTGTGTGCCTCAAGGCTGAGCATAAGGTCACGCATACTGTCTCGGGCGGTCAGTTGTCCGAAGATCATGCACAGCATCTGATTCCAACAGGTGAATGTTCTGATTTTCTTATTCCCAGAATACTTCTCTACCAAACGATCAAAGACACGACGGGGAAGAAAATCTGTAAGTTGGGCGAAGATATATTTGCCTTGATTCATTGTTTTTAGCTTTTGGGCAAAGCTAAAATAACTTTTCAATTCAAATCGTCACGCCCCAAAAAGACACATAACTATGCGATTATCAAAGATTTCAAAGAACGATGTTTAATTTAAAGTGCCCACTAGTGACCTGCGATATTGGTAAATGCCTGTTGATTCGTTTTTGCGAACTGATAATTGTCCTGATGCCAAAGCGTATCAACATGCACATCTTGAGTAAACCGGCTTTCGTCAAACCCTTCACTTTTTCTATAATACACGGTGCCGAACACATCCAATTTATCACGCCGGTAATTCCAGTTCAACTGTTCCACGAAACCGGCATACTCCCACTGATTATAACCGGAACGCACATCAAATCCAAATCCTTCCCCTTTTATGGGGCGGGTAGTAATCTTCACCACTGCTTTCACAGACGCATCATATCTTGCACCGGGGCTGGTAATCAGTTCTACATTCTTAATATCTTCTGACTTCAGCTGGTCCAGTTCCGACAAATCACGCAGCAATCTTCCATTCACATAGATTATCGGGCTCCCTTTTCCAAATACCTCATACGCATCATTTTTCTTCTGAAGTCCCGGTATATGCTTCAACACATCCTCCGCCGTACCCATTTTGCTAAGCACTGTTCCTTGCACATGGGTCTGCAACCCTTCAGCAGTAAGTTTATATGACGGGCGATTCCCCTTTACCACGACTTCCCCCAACAGATTAAACTCTTCATGCATCACAATCGTTACCGGAAATTGAGCATAGGCTTTTGTCACCGGAATAAAGCCAAGACAAGAAATTCTGAGTATATTATTACCGCTTGTTTGGTCTATGCTGAAAATTCCTTGTTCATTGCTAATTGTACCTTGCACAAAAGATGAATCTTTGGAAGATAGCAATACCACATTAGCAAAACTGACAGGATTTCCTTTTTCATCAACTAATAAGCCGGAAACACTCTGTGCGTCAATAACAATAGAATTTAATAATAATCCGAGCAATAAAATCAGTGTCCTCATATATTCTATACTTTTTAATTATTCGTGCCTATTTCGTCATTTTTACACAAATATATAATCATTATTATTTATCAAAACAACATTTATGCAAGCGATAGAGATTATTTTCATCCACAATACTCCCATGCACTATTTGTTCCATGTCCTATATCTAATAAATGCATAATTATTATTAACAACATGAATTCCATAATTCATTCTTTCTATTTATTACAATATGATATAGAAGAAGTAAATGACCGTCCTTCATAAACAGGTTTCAATCTGCAATTCTTCATTACACACACCGCATGAAGTTTGCAATTTCTGCAATCAGTCAAATCCTCCAAAGTCAAATTTCCCCTAAAAATATTCCATTTAGAAGATTTCCAAATCACATCCAAATTTTGATCTATTAAATTCCCCATTTTATATTCAGGATTATCAATTCCATAAATACAAGGATACACATTAAAATTCTCATCAATGGCAATAAGTGAATTTCCAGCGGCACAAACAATTTTATTGTCATGAGAGTTTGATTTTAAAGCAGAATCGTCTGCTAAGATAATTCTTTTATTATATTTTCCCTTCTGATTCAGATATAATTTATAAACATTATCATTTTCCTGTTCTGACAAAACAATATTAGTATTCTGATTCATTCTACCCATAGGTCTTAGCCTGTTTAAGAACAAAGTTTGTGCTCCAAGCTCATTCAAAGAATAGTCTATTATTTCATCGATCTGGCATAAATTCTTTTTACTCAAGTTTCGCAAGTACTCAAATAATGTAATAAAAAAAGGCTAAAGAGTTTGAT
>OJNS01000554.1_pt1 | contig 23426 bp, 18 predicted proteins | sample 1597911 | NCBI WGS metagenome assembly OJNS01 (sample SAMN01915214, study PRJEB22387) | human gut metagenome | isolation source: stool | host: Homo sapiens | place: USA
ATGTACGATATGAGCCGGGTGACGGCCAACGGCTATTTCGACGGGACGGACGCCGACGCGCGCTACGAACTCCGCCGGCAACTCAACGCACAACGCACGGAAGATTACAAAAACGGAACGTATGCCCTCGCCGGTGGAGTCGCCGACCCGTTGCCCGAGAACGCGCCACAGTTTGTGAAGGACTACCATGCCTATTACAAGACACCGCGCGGCTACCACAAACGTTCGCTCAATTCGAACGGAGGCTGGAACAAAACCTCATCCCTCCCGTTCATCAACATGCCGATACTTGCATACAGCAACGAAATACGGAGTGCCGTACTGCTCATCCACGGGGAAAAAGCCCATTCGCGCTATTTCAGCGAGGACGCGTTCAAGACATTGCAAGGCCCAAACAAGGAGTTATTGATCATCCCCGGAGCCACCCACGTAGATCTTTACGACAATCCGGAAGCCATTCCATTCGACAAGCTCGAACAGTTCTACAAAGAATACCTGAAATAAAAAACGTATCGTCCATTCCGCAGGTGCAATCACCCAACGGAATGGACGATATATTCATTCCCTCCTATTCTTATCAAACCTGCAAATCCCGATATCCGGTCGGCGTACATCCGACACTCTTCTTGAAAATCCGTGTGAAATGCTGCGGATATTGGAAACCGAGACGGTAAGCTATCTCGCTTACGCTACGGCTCGAACCGAGAATTTCCTGCTTGGCCACCTCTATCAGTTTGCCTTGGATGTACTCTTGCGCTGTACGCCCTGTTTCTTTCTTGACGAGATCTCCGAAATAATTGGGCGACAGGTTCATCCGGTCTGCAAAATATTTCACGGTAGGCAGCCCCTCCGACTGCGGATGTCCACCTTGGAAATAAGCATCCAATTGTTCTTCAAATCTTACCAGAATGTCTTTGTTCACCTTGCTCCGCGTAACAAATTGCCGTTCATAAAAACGCATGCAATAATCCAACAGAAGTTCGATGTTGCGGACAATGAGGCGGCGGCTATGTTTGTCCACCGGACGGGCCAGCTCCATCTTGATTTTCTCCAGACAGTCTCGGTAAATGCTTTTCTCTTCGTCGGACAGATGAAGAGCCTCATTCGAAGCATACGAAAAGAAGGAATACTGCTTGATGTCTTGCCCTAACGAAGTACCGCGTATCAGATCGGGATGAAACACCAACCCCTGCCATTGCGGACGGACATTCGTGTCACGACGGATTTCCACCACTTGCCCCGGTGCAAAACTCGTCACCGTACCTTCTTGGTAATCATATAACTGCCGACCGTAGCGCAGGTCTCCGCACTTGGTTTGCTTTAGATAAAGGGCATAAAGTCCGTAGTTGAGCGTGACGTTTGCCGGAAGGTCCTGTTTGATTTCCGAAGCATCGACGACCGAAACCAACGGATGCAACGTTTCCACACCATAGAGCTTATTATACAAACCTACCGTGTCGAGCTTGATAATTTCTTCCATATTGAAGCACATTGTTTATGTTCTTGGAAACAAATATAGTGATTTTGCCCTAATCTTCAGCCTGAAATCGTAATATTGGTAAGAATATCCGTAATTCGGGTTATAACAACCGTAATTTGTCTACTCCCCAACCCTGACTTTCTCCCGAACTTTGCATGGTCATAGAAGAGTGCAAGCCAAAACCATCTGTCAAACAGACCCAAAACATACATGAAGGAAAAGAAGAAGAAAACAGACCACCTGCTCGCCCTAATCCGCGAAGGCCGACCGATGACATCCGGCGAACAGCTCCGCCTTACGGTGGCATTGAGCGTGCCCGCCATCGTAACCCAGCTCTCGGCCATCGTCATGCAATACATCGATGCCGCGATGGTGGGAAGCCTCGGTGCAAACGCCTCAGCCTCTATCGGATTGGTATCCACCACCACATGGCTTTTCTGGGGACTTTGTGCTGCGGCATCCACAGGCTTCTCCGTACAAGTAGCCCATCGAATCGGAGCCGGCGACTGGGACTGTGCACGTTCCATATTGCGCCGTTCCGTGCCTTCGACATTTGCATTCAGCGCACTGCTGGCCACAATCGGAGTGTCCGTCAGCGGAGCCTTGCCTCAATGGTTGGGAGGCGACAGCGTCATTCGTAGCGACGCCTCGCTTTATTTCCTGATTTTCTTGCTCTTCCTCCCCATCCTGCAAATGAACTTTCTGGCCGCCGGCATGTTACGTTGCAGTGGCAACATGCGCATTCCCAGTATCGCCGGTGTACTGATGTGCATTCTCGATGTCGTTTTCAATTTCTTTCTCATCTTCCCATCGCGTGAGTTATCCGTAGGCGGGCTGACCTTGTCCATACCCGGTGCGGGATTAGGCGTACAGGGTGCCGCCTTGGGCACGGGACTTGCCGAAAGCGTAGCTGCCGCCATAACCTTATGGTATCTCTTCACCCGTTCGTCCGGCTTAAAGATAAAAGCATGGCGCAAAAGCCCGTCTCTTCCCGCGCCACCGATAATCCGGAACTCCATCCGTATCAGCCTGCCGATGGGTCTGGAGCACGTCGTCATTTGCGGAGCACAAATCATGACCACCGTCATCGTGGCTCCTCTCGGCATTCCGGCTATAGCGGCCAACTCATTTGCCATCACCGCCGAAAGCCTTTGTTACATGCCCGGATACGGGATAGCCGACGCCGCAACCACGTTGGTAGGACAAAGCCTCGGTGCCGGACGGCGCCGGCTCACTCGCCGCTTTGCTTACATCACCGTATTCATGGGCATGGCGGTCATGGGAATAATGGGCATCGTGATGTACATCTTTGCACCGCAGATTATCGGTACGATGACTCCCGTGGAAGAAATCCGCAGACTGGGCATAATGGCACTCCGCATTGAAGCTTTTGCCGAGCCGATGTTTGCGGCAGCCATCATATCATACGGCGTATTCGTCGGGGCAGCCAATACCCTCGTCCCGTCATTGATGAACTTTTTCAGCATCTGGGCCGTGCGAATCTCGTTGGCGGCGTGGCTCGCTCCCACCATGGGCCTGAAAGGCGTATGGGTGGCCATGTGTGCGGAATTGTGTTTCCGTGGAATCATATTCCTGATCCGGCTGAGGGGAAAACAGTGGATGAAAATCTGACCGGAAGCCTTGCACGACAAAAATCTCACGGTTTCTGTAATTTGGGTTGTAACATCTGTAATCCGTCTACCCGGCAATCCATGATATTGGTGTAACTTTGCACATATATAATAGGAATAGAAACATAAGAAAGCCATATACGACTTCTAAAGTAACAAACTTTAAAAACAATCATACAATGCAACTGATAAAAGACATGGAATTCGGTGGCGAACGCCCCTTGTTCGGCTCGCATGACTTGCATCTGGACCACGTCACTGTCCGTGCTGGGGAATCGGCCATCAAAGAATGCAGCAACATCATCGCCACCAACTGCCGTTTCGAAGGCAATTACCCCTTTTGGCACGTGCACGGTTTCGTCATCGACCGCTGTTTCTTCGACGTGGGAGGACGCTCCGCCCTGTGGTATTCCGACCATTTGAAGATGACCGACACACGCATCGATGCTCCCAAAATGTTCCGCGAAATGACGGACATAGAAATCGAGAATGTGGAAATCAACGATGCCGACGAAGTTTTCTGGAGATGCAACCGGTTGGACATAAAGAACCTGAAGCTGCACGACGGGCGATACCCGTTCATGTTCAGCCGCAACATCCGCATAGACGGGTTGGAAAGTGATAGCAAATACGTCTTCCAGTACGTGAAAGACGTTGAAATCCACCATGCCAGGATTACCACAAAGGATGCGTTCTGGGAAGTGGAAAACGTCACCGTGTACGACTCCGAACTGAACGGCGAATACTTGGGATGGCACTCGCGCAACCTGCGTCTGGTGAACTGCCACATCACGGGAGAACAACCGCTCTGCTATGCCCGCGATTTGGTGCTTGAGAATTGTACTTTCGGCCCGGAATGCGACCGCGCTTTCGAATACAGCAGCGTACGGGCCACCATCAACGGACCGATAAGCGGCGTGAAAAATCCCTCTTCCGGATGTATCATCGCCGAAAGCTACGGCGACATCATCCTCGACGAAAACATCAAGACACCTGCCGACTGTGAACTTAAACTTTGGGACGAACAAACTTGTTTCAGCGACTGCGTATGAAATACGATTTTGACGAGATAATTCCCCGCCGCCATACGAATTCCTACAAATGGGACAGCGCGGCGGACAGCGACGTACTTCCTTTATGGGTGGCGGACATGGACTTCCGCACGGCTCCCGCCATCACGGAAGCCTTGGCCGACCGCGTGGGACACGGCATCTTCGGTTACACACGGGTGCCCGATGAGTATTATGAAGCCGTCTGCGCGTGGTTCAAACGCAGGCACGGATGGGCCATTGAAAAGGAGTGGATGATTTATACCTCCGGCGTAGTGCCTGCCGTGTCCGCCATCATCAAGGCCCTGACCGTGCCGGGCGACAAAGTACTGGTGCAGACACCCGTCTACAACTGCTTTTTCTCCTCCATCCGCAACAACGGCTGCGAAGTGGCAAGCAACCCGCTCGTTTACGAAAACCATACCTACCGCATCGATTTCGAAGACTTGGAACGGAAAGCCTCCGACGAACGGGTAAAAGTGATGCTGCTCTGCAATCCCCATAATCCTGCCGGACGGGTGTGGACAAGGGAGGAACTGATACAAATCGGTGAAATCTGCCTCCGCCACAACGTGACGGTGGTGTCCGACGAAATACATTGCGAACTGACCTACCCGGGACATGCCTATACTCCTTTTGCCTCCTTGCCGGAAACAGTCACGGGACATGCCGTCACCTGCATATCCCCCAGCAAAGCATTCAATATCGCAGGACTGCAAATCGCCAACATCGTGGCTCCGGACGAAGATATGCACCGCCGAATCGACAAAGCCATCAACATCAACGAGGTGTGCGACGTCAATCCTTTCGGAGTAATCGCCACCATCGCCGCATACCGCAAGGGGGAGGACTGGCTCGACCAACTGTTGGCATACCTGCAAGGGAATTACAGGTACATGAAAGAGTTCTGCACGGAACACCTTCCGGACTTTCCGATTTGCAAACTGGAGGGTACTTATTTGGTATGGATGGACTGCCGCACACTGGCCACGCCTTCTGCCGAACTGGAACACCGCCTGACCCGGGAAGCCCGGCTTTGGCTCAATGCCGGATCCATGTACGGCAAGGAAGGCGAAGGCTTCATGCGTTGGAACATCGCCTGCCCTCGTGCCATACTGGCAGAAGGCTTGGAACGTTTCAAAGATTTTATCGTCCATAAAACATAATAACTTCTAAAAAGCTATAGCCCTTTCGTTTTATTCCCTATCTTTGTGGACACGAAGGCAAGGCCCCGACTTAGGGCGGAAAAGCCCGACAAATAAGGTGTTTAACTAAAAAGGAAAACGGATGAAAAAGTTCTTATTGAGTTGCGCGGTGTTTCTAAGCGCAGTGTCCTTTACCGTTTATGCCGCACAGGAAAACAGTAAGGACAAAAAAGACAAAAGGGATAAAATAGAATGCTGTTGCAAAGATTGCACATGCAAGGATTGTACGTGCAAGACGGACTGCTCGGAATGTGCCGGATGCCGTAAAAACGAAGAATGCAGCGAGTGCCGGGATTGCAGGCACGAAGGACATTGCTGTGACTACGACCATCACCGCAAGGACAGAAGGCATCACCACCGCAGAGGAGGCTGTTGCGGCGGCGGGTGCTAATCCCCTTCCGGCATGATTGTCCATCGCAGAAAATCCGTTTGCATGTTGAAGATGATAAGACATAAGAACAAAAGGACATATCTTTCTCGTGAAAGTTATCTTGCTTTTTTGTTCGTGTGTTCTTCTGCCTTATAGGTTTCAAGATGTTTAAAAGCAGGAAACAGGCTGTTTTCAGGTGTTTCTGCGAGAAAAGCATATACAAAAACGAATCTGCGCCAAACGAAAAATCAATCACAGGAGAACATTTTTTCGTTTGGCGCAGATTCGTTTTTCATTCTCCTGTCATCAATTTCAAGAGCTTAACTCTCTGAAAACCAATCATAGGAAGAAGGTAAAAGGAATTAACAGCCACAACATCCGGCTTCCCAGTCCATGCTATATCTATTCTGTAAGTTGACCACCACCATGCGCCGGAAACAGGGTAAACAAAATACTATGAGACACATTCAAACTACTCTCGCGGACGGGCACACAGTTCGGCCAAATCCGGATATTTCGGCAAATCCTCCTTTCTAATTCTTATCATTTCCCGACCGTCCTTATCCGTAAAAGAATAAATTTCGACATTATACCTTTGTTTCTCAACCTTGAACTTTAGTTCCCGTAACGGGCATCTCTTCGGAGCGGCGTACCCAAATCCGTTGTAGGACACGATGTCATGTTCCAAAATAAAAGCATAAGAAACATTTTTATAAAACCTCTTAAAAAGAAGTACCATAACGGCCAACATGAGAAAAGCTATAAAGATCAACGCATAAGAGAACATCGAAAGTTCTTCATCTTCCAATGTTCCTTCCATGCCTCCGACAAAAGCCCAAGCAAAACAATACGCCCCAGGCATCACCAAACTCGCCAACACACAAACCGGCAAGTCCAATGTACTCCCTCCCCCGTTCAATGTCATGCACACCTTTTCTCCGGAACCCTCCAACAAATTCCGGACTTCCTTACGTTTGTTTTTCCACATAAAATAACTTACCACTGCCATGCCGCATGAAAATACCATCCAAATTATCAGGTATTCCACCATCATTAGTTCATTTTCCATATACCTTTAAAAAACATTCAAGTATAAAATTCCCACTTTTATGCAGCAGCCATTAAACTCTAAACCATTCGGAAAACAACTGCTACTGGCATCTACAAAAATAACACTTTGACTGGTAATACGCAAGAAAAACGAATCAAATAGAACAGGGTAATAAGAAAAACAGAATGCGGTTCTTGCATAGGCTTACATTAAAGCGCAACCCGATAGCAAATCAGTTGCCATCGGGTTTCTGCATTTCCACAAAAGGGCTTTCGTCCCAGTGGAACGCATCCGGACTATCCGGCACGGAAGGCCGGAAAGGCTGCACGTCTTCGCGAAGGTGGTCTACAAAAGGCAGACGGGCTTGTTTCATTCCTTCGATGACACACCGCGCTATCTGGTATGCCCCGTAAGGATTGAAATGGGTGTTGTCGGCCAAAGCCTTGTCCTGCCCCGGATAAGTACCGGCCGGATAATGCACGAAAGCCCTTTTACTTCCTTCCTCGCCCAAAGCCTCAAACAGAACGCGCGTCATTTCCTGCAAATCTATCAAAGGCACCTGCTCCCGTTCGGCCACCCAATGCACGGCTTCGGGATAGTCGGCGTGTGTGGGCTGTATCTTCCCGTCCTTGAAAGCCCGGCGGCAGGTCGGGGTCACCAAAACAGGATGTCCGCCACGCTGCCGGACTTCGTCAATGAACGTTTTCAGGCTTGTGGCGAAGGAATAATAAGCTCCCCTGCCCGGTCCTTTTTGTTTCTGGTCGTTGTGCCCGAACTCCATGAATATGTAGTCCCCCGGTTTCATTTGCGACAAGGCTTTCTTCAACCGTCCGGCACGGATGAAAGTGTCGGCACATTCGCCGCTCTCCGCATAATTGGCAAAGCAGACCTCCGCATCGAAAAAACGGGGAATCATCTGTCCCCAACTGGCCCACGGCTCTTCGTCCTGATCCACCACGGTAGAGTTTCCGGTCAGGAACAGGGTCGGGACACGGTGGTCCGGTTCAATCCGGATGGCCGCACACTGCGGACGGTCGCCGTTGATTTCAATCGTCAGCTTGTCATCCCAGTTCAGTTTGGAGCGTTCGCGCGGTTTGATGCGCACCGCTTCGGTGTCGGAGATTTTCGGTGTACGTTTGTTGACTGTGAAAGTAAACGTGCGGAACTCCCCTTTCTTCGTCGACACGCTTTCCAAAAACAAGCGGCGCGACTCCGCCCGCACCGTGGTAACGCCCGCTTCCTTGCGGTTGCCCAAAAGCACCGTGACGCGATAGTTCCCGTCGGATACCTGCACGGAGACATAATAAGGGCGATCGCCGCCTTCGTCCGGCGAGGCGAGCAGGTCATAGCCGTACCCTTTCTCCGGCGTATAACGGTCTTCGGGAGACAGCCGGTGTTCGGTCAACGGTGCGGCAGACGACGTATCGCCCTCCCCCAACAGACGTTGCACCGGTACGCGCTTGTCCGAAGTCAGTTGCAGCAGGTAACCGCCATCGGAGGCATGCAACACGGAAAATCCCGTGCCGCATACCCATAGCCCTATTATAATAAGGTGTCTTCGCATCATTTCTTGGTATTAAGTTTCGGTTTCAACTCATCGGGCGAATCATTGGTGTACATGTTCACCTTGGGAGCTTCTTTGGTGAAAAGGTCTTTGACGCACTGCAAATTCACCGTGTATTGCGGGCGGAAATCATCCGACTGCATGTAAGCGATGACGGCCTTGCGCATTTGAGCGATAACGGGCACCCCGCTGTCCGCATCCAACGGCATGGTGGTCATCATCAGCCGTCCGCCCGCCACGTTGGCTTCGAACAACATACCAATCTTGCGGCTCAGGAACCACGTGTCGATGCTCTGTACGATCGGTTGGAAATCAGCCGGAAATTCCGTAAACTGCATGACCTGTTTGCGGTTCACCAAGTCCCACCACTGCATGTCGCTGTGGTAATCCGTGGGGAAGTTCCGGAAGAGCGGATGGTTACTTTCGATGTAAAGCCCGGTGGTGTGGGGCGGACGCATCTTGAACCAACTCGTGTTCCAGAACACGGGCGTGAACTGTTGCACGATGTCCTTTCCATAAGTAATCTTTCCGGCTGCCGTCACCAAAACCTTGCCTCCTGCCTTCAACACTTGTTCGGCTTTCTCGTCCAAGATATCCGTGATGTACACGTCGCCGGTGTCCATACGGGCCAAATCAGCCCACGTCGTCTGAGGATACACCCAAAAGTCCCAATGGTTCCTGCTTCGCACTTCTTCCTTGCGGCCATCGAGGTCATACGTTCCCTTCAGCATCACCTCGAATACCATTTGCCGAGGTGCACCAATCTTGTCCAAAGCAACCGTCACGTTGCCCAAACCGATGTTGTTGCCCAAAGCCACATCACCGTTGTACAAAGTCCCTTCCGTATACGTTTTCCCGTACTTGTCGCAGATGCGATAGGACACTTCTGCGTCACGAATCGCCGCTTTGCCGTAATGGGCCACCTCAACCGCCGCCGTAAAAGCGTCCCGGTTCCAATAGGTGAACTTGGGAATGCGCGCCAACAGCACTGTCGGCGAACAGAACTCCCGGAAGTCTTCCGGTGAACAGTATTCCTTTTCGTCAAAAAAGACATCCGTCAACCCCACCAAGGCCGTGCCCTGCCCGGAGTAGTCGTTCAGGGCCAACAACTGGAATCCCGCATAATCCGGTGTACGCAACGTCCGTTCAATCTCATGTTTGTAGCACAGGGTTTGCAGCTTGCCGGAGGCCATCATGAACTTGTGCGCCATTTCGCCCATGTGATTGTCGTTCAGTATATCGCGGAATATCTCGAAGTTTTTGGCTTTGTTCACCCCCGTGTACTTACTGATTTCATCGAAATTAGGGAATACGCACCATTGTCCGGTCTCGTGGGAGACGAAAGGCACACTCACCGTATCGATTTTCGCTCGGAAGTCGGACATGCTTTCGGGTGCACGGCGCCGCCATTCGTCCAACCCGCGCACACCGGCTTTCACATGGTACATGCTCTTAGGCTGCCAAGCCCAACCGCCTCCGACCGACGCGCCGGTGTATACATGACGGCTGTCCGTCTTCTTCCAATAGTCCACGAAATCGCTCACCCAAGCCACCCAGTTGCCCGCCGGTTCGTTGCCGCAGGCCATCATGCAAAACGAAGCATAATTGCCATACGCCTTGTTCATGCGCTGTGTTTCTTCCATCAAATAACGGTCGATATACATTCCGTTCCCCAGCTTCACCCCGTGGTTCGGCCAGCTCGGTCCTTCGGGCTGCAAATAGAATCCCACACGGTCGGCCGCCGCAAAGGCGGCTTCGGGCGGACAGAAAGAATGGAAACGCATGTGGTTCAGCCCATAACTCCGGCAAATGCGGAACACCCGTTCCCATGACTCCTCGTCCATCGGGGCATATCCTGTCAATGGGAAATCGCAGTTCTCCACCGTGCCGCGCAACTGGGTGAGCCGGCCGTTCACATAAAACATCTTTCCGTCTATCTTGAACTCACGCATCCCGAAAGTACGGGTCTGTTTGTCCGTCCCGTGTTCGGAAGAGACTTCTGCCGTCAATTCATACAATGTCGGATTGAATTCATCCCACAACTGCATTTTCTCGCCCATGTCCAACACGACCTCTACTTCCGCCTGTCCTTTTTTCAGCTTCACCCGGCGGGACACAACCGGTATCTCGTGCACCACATCGGTATTGAAACTCTTGGCCGACAACTTGACCTCGGCATCGGGACGTCCTTTGCCGCGATGTTGCTTCAAACGTATCCGCACGGTGGCCGTACGGTCGTGTATGTTCGGATAAACCTGTATGTCTTCGGCATACAGAAGAGGCGTGCTCCGCAATTCCATACGTCCCACCACACCGTTCCAGTTTCCTTGTGTCTGGTCGGTCACGCTATGCGAGTCCGCTCCCACACAAACGCCGTCGATACGGTTGCTGACGCGCAACGCCAAAGCGTTTTCCCCGCTTTTGACATAGTCCGTCACGTCATAACAATGAGGCACGCACAAGCTGTTGTCGCCCCCGACTTTCTTTCCGTTGACCCACAATTCCGTCTCGATATGCGGACGCTCAAGATACAATACGACGCGACGGTTCTTCCAATCAACCGGAACTTCCACCGTCCTTCGGTACCAGGCCGTCCCCACATAGTGGCGGTCGGGCGTCAGGAAAAACGGCAACTTGAAGTTCTCTTCCCGACGGTATTTCTCCATGTAAGGGTTATAAAAATAGGAACTATCGTAGAGCGACCCTGTCCACTGCGTTTCCACCGACGGCCTGTCACCCTTCAAACGTTGCGGCATACTGCCGGGTAACAAGATACGGTCTTCCAAAGGCCGATCGTACCACTTATCGGCTGTTCCCTTATCAGCCCTGTCGATTTGAAACTCCCACTGTCCCGCCAAGTCCAAACGACCCTGTGCGGACAGCTTCCCACCGTAAGTCAAAGCGAGCATGGCAAAAGCCGATGCCCAAATGTGATGTTTGTTCATGAAAATCAGGTTAATAAAACGATTATATTATTGAGTTAAAAACTTTATCATCTCGGCACCGGCCAACAAATAACAACCGATGGCAAAATCCTCGAAATCCGGTTTGGTGTCATATCCTACCGGCTGACCGTCTTTCGGTTCCTTACCGGTCCCTTGCACATATCCCAGAAATCCGTCCGGATGCACCGCGTCGTGCATCAACGCATTCCATGCCTTTAATGCAGGTTCTCCAAAAACTTCGTCCGACAAGACCCCGTTGCGCATTCCCCATGCCATACCATATAGGAACAATGCGGTACCGGTTGTTTCCGGACCTCCGTAATGAAATTCATCGGTCAGGCTGCAATTCCAGAAACCATCGCTCCGTTGGCATTTCTTCACTGAGAAAGCCATGGCAAGGAAATCATCCGTCAGCAATTTCTTGATGTCCGCAATCTCCTGCTTCTCGTCTCCGACAAACAAATCCTCCGCCCGTTCCATCTCGTCTATCGTACGTGCCAACGCCGCCATAACCCAGCCATTCCCACGGCTCCAGTAGCAATTCTTCCCGTTCGGCTCCTTATAAGGCGGAATAAAATCGGCATCACGCCACCACAAACCGTCTATCGTATTAAACAGTCCGACCTGTCCGGCACAGTCGCGCGTATAGCCATACAGTTCCCTCATCGTGCGGAAATAGCGAATGTCCTGCTTGACCACGCCCATTTTGGCATAGACGGGCATGGCCATTTGCAAGGCATCTATCCACGACCAATCCCCTCGTTCCGTACTGTTCACCACGTTATTGAGCATACGTTCCGTATTCCCCAAAACCTGGGCATCTTCATGCAGGCGATACAAATCAATATACACCTGCGCGCAACATTGGTTGTCGGCATTACGTGTATGCGAACCTCCGCGGAATCCCCACAAATTCGCCACAGCCCAATCCATGGCATATTCCACAGACCGAGGCTGTGGAGCAACTTCGTTCAAAGCCAACAGTCCCTCCATATACACACTGCGCGTCCAAATATTAGAGGGACGAACACCGTTTATCCGTATGGAATCCCCCGCCACAGGGTGCTGAGCCATGAAACGTTCGTTCACCAAAACCATCTGCTCTATCATAAGCTTTCTATCCGGCCGCCGGCCGGCCATAAGCCCGGTAACACAAGCTATAGAAAGGATTAACCACAGCGCTTTCTTCATTTAATATAGGTATTAATAAAAGCAAAGATAGTTTTTTTTCATCTTACCCTGAAAAAAATCCGGTTTTATTTTTGTATTTAAAAAATATGTCCTACCTTTGCACGCGAAATCAAAAGCCGACATGGCTCAGTTGGTAGAGCATTTCATTCGTAATGAAAGGGTCCGGGGTTCGAGTCCCCGTGTCGGCTCAAAGGAAAAAGGAAGAAAATAACTTATATTTTCTTCCTTTTTTGTTATCAGATTCCAGCTCTGTTACTATAAAACAAAAAGCAACCATCGTCTCAATTACATGAAAGATGGTTGCTTTTCCACTCGACAATCCGACTGTATTTCTTTAATCTTTCTATTACTTGGCTCTACCCTTAAAGCTGTTGGTCTCCTAAAATATGGCAGTCTTCCTCAGAAAGCTGTTTCAGGCACTCGGACAGATTGCTCGGCCGGATAACGATATTCGCCCGGTCTCCCTGGGCAAAGGCATACATATATTCGATAAAAATCTGATGCTCGGCCAACCTCTCCAAAATCTTAGACAGCGCACCGGCCACGTTCGGGCAACTGATGCAAACCACATCGGTCAGAATCACTGCGAAATCTTTCGCACGCAATACTTCTACCGCCTTGTCTACGTCGGACACAATCAAACGAAGGATACCGAAATCCGTAGTCTCCGCCATACTGAAAGCGTGCATGTTGATACCTTGTTCGCCCAAAGCTTTGGTCACTTCGTTGATTCTCCCGCTTTTGTTTTCCAAGAAAACGGATAATTGTTTGATAGTCATACTCTTTCGTTTTTGAATTAAGCCAACACACGTTTATCTATCACTCGCGTACTTTTCCCTTCGCTCCTCGGCAGACTGTTGGGTTCCACCAATTTCACTTCCGCACTGATGGAAAGCACGCTTTTCAGACGTTCGGCCAAATGTTTCTTTAAAGCCAGCATACCGCCTAAATCGTCTGAGAAATTATCCGGACGCAACTCTACCTGTACCTCCAACATATCCATGTTGTTTTTGCGGTCTACCACCAACATGTAACGGGGCGCAAATTCCGGCATCTCCAGAATCACGTTTTCCACCTGTGAGGGGAACACGTTGATGCCGCGTATGATCAGCATATCGTCGCTCCGTCCGAGGATACGCGTAAAGCGCACACTGGTACGTCCACATTCGCACGTGCCGGGCATCAATGTCGTCAGGTCTTTCGTACGGTAGCGCAACAGCGGCATTCCGGTCTTCGTCAGCGTAGTCAGCACCAACTCCCCTTCTTGCCCGAACGGCAGTACCTCGCCGGTTTCCGGATGGATGATTTCCGGATAGAAATGGTCTTCCGCGATATGCGAACCGTTCTTGCAGCCGCACTCGTAAGCTACGCCCGGCCCCATGATTTCACTCAATCCGTAAATGTTGTAGGCCTGAATGCCCAGACGTTCTTCTATCTCGCGGCGCATGTTCTCCGTCCACGGCTCCGCCCCGAACGCCCCGATGCGCAACTTCAAATCGTCGGCCGAAAGCCCTTGCTTATGCAACGCCTCAGCCAGATACAGGGCATAGGAAGGCGTACAGGCAATACCCGTCACTCCAAGGTCTCTCAACAGACGGATATGTTTCTCCGTATTCCCGGTAGAAGTAGGCAATACGGTAGCCCCCAGATGCTCCACGCCATAATGGGCACCCAGTCCGCCCGTAAACAACCCGTAGCCATATCCCACGGAAACGATGTCTCCACGCGTCACGCCATAGGCCGTCAACGCACGTGCTATCACTTCTTTCCAAATCTCCAGGTCACGATAAGTATAACCTACGATAGTGGGATTGCCCGTCGTGCCGGAAGAGGCATGGATACGGACTATCTCGGACATGGGCGTAGCCAACAGGCCCACCGGATAATTATCACGCAAATCCGCCTTGGTCGTAAAAGGCAATTTCACAATGTCGTCTATCGTACGGATATCATCCGGAAGCAAATCCATTTCCTGCATCTTAGCCCGGTAGAAAGGCGTGTTATGATATACCAAATCCACCAGCTTGTGCAGCCGTTTCCCCTGTAAGTCGCGCAATTCCTCACGACTCATACACTCTTTATTCTTGTTCCAAATCATGTTTTCCATTTTGTCTGTAACCGTCCGTGCGGCCTTATATCCATTCAGATTTATTCGCTCAACTTAAAGGATGATCCAACCGGAAAGCCTTCATCCGCTCCTCCATGAGCGGATAAAGTTCCTCACGCATACGGGAAGTACATGCCCTCACGCCGGGCTGCCCGCTACCGGTTGTCTCCAACGAGATACTGCTCACTCCATAATATAACAACTCGCGCAACAATTCGCCCCCGCTCATCCGGCCATAACCCACGGTAAAGAAAAAACCGTCTCCCACCGGCCGCGTCACATCGTAGTCATACACGATGTGGAATCCGTTGTCGGTGAATATCTTCTTCATCCGTTCAGCCCGTCGGGCATATTCACGCACGTCGGCTGCAAAATCCAATTCTCCGTCCGTGGCCGCCCGCAGCATTTCGGCATAGCCATACTGCGTGGAGGCCGTACAACCGGAAGTTATCATATACAGCACCGAAGCCACGAAAGTCTGCCCGAACACGCCGGAGTCGCCGTAACGTTCGGCCAACGCCGGATAATGCGTGTCGAACAATTTGTCGGACACACAAGCCACGGCCATCCGCTGCCCGGCATAGCTGAAGATTTTGGAGGAAGACAGCATAAGGATGTAATTGTCCGTATAGCGGGCCACCGTAGGCGGATAAGGCGCCTTCCAAGGTTGGCCCAAGTCCTGACGGAAGTCCATACAGAAATAAGCCATGTCTTCCAATACGATAACCCCGTAACGGGTGGACAATTCACCGATAATCGCCAGTTCGCTGTCCTCCAGACAAATCCACGCCGGATTGTTCGGATTGGAGTAAACAATAGCCGCGATGTCGCCTTGTTTCAGATAACTCTCCAGCTTCTCCCTCAACGCCTCTCCCCGATAATGGTAGATGTCGAACTGTTCCCACTTCGCCCCGATGATGCGCAACTGGGATTTCTGGATGGGAAATCCCGGATCGATAAACAAGACCTTATCTTTTCCCGGCACGCACTGTGTGGTAATGACGAACGCCCCGAACGAGGCAGCCACCGAACCGGTCGTAGGTATACAAGCCCGCGGCGAGATGTCTATATCGACAAAAGCCTTCACGAAGCGCGAAGCCTCGCGCTTCAGTTCGGGAATCCCGTCGGCTGCGGGATACTGCGCCCCCACTCCACGGTCTAAAGCGGCCTTCTCCGCTTCCACGCCTACACGATTGGCAGGCAGCCCCGGCGAACCTTGGTCCATTCGTATGAATGGAATCCCCGTCTGTTGTTCCAGCCGGGAAGCCACCAACAGCACCTCGCCGATGGTGGCATGAGCGAGGTCGGCAATCTGCAACTCCTTTACTACAGATGCCACCAACTCTTCACTAAACACCTGATGTCCCATATCCGCTTACTTTAAGTCTGAAGCCGCATGCCCCAAATCGAAAGCCCGGCGGTTCATTTCCACTACGGCCTCCCCTTTTGTTCCGAACACACGGGCGATACTTTCACGCAACTCCTCCACCGACAGGATGTTCAGGCAACGGGCCGCAGCCCCCAACAGCATCACATTGGCGCACTTCGGCATGGAATGTTCCTTGGCCAATGCGTCCACATCCACCATGACAACATGGGGCAATGTCCTCAATTCGGCCATCAAAGCCTCGTCCTCGGGATAATTGGGAATGTTTTTGAATGGGGAAGAAGAGGTAATCACCCAACCGTCCTTATTTAAATAAGGTATATATCGCAAAGCCTCCATCGGCTCCAACGAGAGAATCATGTCGGCAGTTCCTACCGCAATCAAATCGGAAGCTATCTCCCCGTCAGACAAACGCAAGTTGGACTGCACGTCGCCTCCGCGCTGGCTCATGCCGTGCACCTCAGCCTGTTTCAAGGTCAACCCTGCCTGCGTGGCAGCCTCACCGATGATGGTGGCAATGGAAAGGATGCCTTGTCCTCCCACGCCCGAAAGAATTATATCTTGTTTCATGCTTTCTTTTCTGCTCTTTTCTGTTTCAACTTTCTGTTCAAGGTCTGTATGCACTCCCGGCGCGGGATGATGACCGACACCCCTTTGTACTCTATTTCTTCACGAAGAATACGCGTAATCTCTTCCATGTTCTTAGGCAACGGTACCACTACGCGCACATGTTCCGGCTCCACCCCAAGCCCCAGACAAATCGCCTCGAACTTGTTCGTACCGGCAGAGTCCTGCCCGCCGGTCATCGCCGTAGTCAGATTGTCCGATATGATAACGGTAATCTGCGCCTTGTCGTTTACAGCATCCAACAACCCCGTCATGCCCGAATGGGTGAACGTGGAATCGCCGATGACAGCGATGGCCGGAAACACACCGGCGTCGGCCGCCCCTTTGGCCATCGTAATGGAAGCCCCCATGTCGAGACAAGTGTCTATGGCACGGAAAGGCGGCAAAGCCCCTAATGTATAACAACCGATATCGGCAAACACACGTGCATCGGGATATTCCTTTACCACTTCGTTCAAAGCCGTGTACACATCGCGGTGGCCGCATCCCTGGCACAAGGCAGGCGGGCGTCCCACCACATTTTTCGGTGCTTCGAAGTAACGCTCCGGCCGGTGTCCCATAGCCGCTGCCACGCTGTCCGGCGTCAGTTCCCCCGTACGCGGCAAGTCGCCCGTCAGACGACCTCGTACGGGATAGTCTGCGGAAAGCATCCCCCTCACGAGTTCTTCGGCAAAAGGCTGGCCGTCTTCCACCACCAGAATCTCACGACTGTCGGCAGCCAAACGCCGCACCAAGTCTGCGGGCAATGGATATTGGGTGATTTTAAGAATGTTGAACTTCTCCGCTGCCTCGCGTACCTCCGTCACATAGTTATATCCTATACCGCAGGCCAATATGCCCACCGGTTTCTCTCCCGAAGCCTGTTCGTAACGCGTGTAAGGAGCTTCGGCCGCAGCCTGTTCCAGACGCGGTTGCTGTTCCACCAATGCGGCATATTTCCGGCGCGAATTGGCAGGAAGAAGCACCCAACTGGCCGGATCCTTCGCACAGGGCAACGCCCTCACCTCTTCGGCTTCTTCCTTCACCGTCACGGCGGCCCGGGAATGTGCCAAACGCATCACGATACGCATCAGCACCGGCAACTTCTCCCGTTCGGAAAGTTCGAAGCCGTATTGCATCATGTCGTACGCCTCTTGTTGAGTAGACGGTTCCAAGGTCGTTATCATGGAAAACTTACCGTAGAAACGGGAGTCCTGTTCATTCTGCGAAGAGTGCATGGAAGGGTCGTCCGCCACAACCACGATCATGCCGCCGTTCACGCCCGTAATGGCAGCGTTGACAAAAGCATCTGCCGCCACGTTCAGCCCCACGTGCTTCATGCAGGCTATCACACGCGCACCGGCGTAGGATGCCCCCAAAGCTGCCTCGACGGCAGTCTTTTCGTTCGTACACCACGTGCTGTGCAGACCTCGCGCACGCGCCAACGGATGCCGTTGGATGTATTCGGTGATTTCCGTGCTCGGCGTCCCCGGATAAGCATACACTCCGCGAATGCCTGCATGGATAGCCCCGAGGGCTATGGCCTCATCACCTAATAAGAGTTTCTTTTCCATATCTGTATATCTTCTGAGTTTAAATATTCAATGTAAAATCATCGGCATCATCCAATACCGGAAATTTGCGGCGGAAATCAGCCAGGCCGTCCATATCCACCTCCACCGTCACGGCACCTACCCGGCCTTGCTCACAGGCCGCTACCGTACGTCCGTAAGGGTCTATCATCAACGTGCCTCCGCAATACTCGCAAGACGGGTCCGTCCCCACACGGTTCACCCCCGCCACATAGCACTGGTTTTCGATGGCTCTTGCCCGTAGCAAGGCCAACCAGGCTTCCACACGCGGTGTAGGCCAACTGGCCACATAAAGCGCCACGTCGTAGTCCTTCCGGTTGCGCGCCCATACGGGAAAACGCAAATCGTAGCAAATCTGGAGCAGGATTCGTACACCCCGGAACTCCACGACCACACGTTCCCGCCCGGCTGTAAAACGATGGTGCTCTCCGCCGTACGTGAACAAATGCTTTTTGTCATACGAACGGACCGCCCCGTCCGGACTTACGAAATAGAAACGATTATAATACTTGCCGCCTTCCTGTACGGCCACGCTACCGGCCACGGCACAGTCGTGCCCTGCGGCATAGCGGCGCATCCAGCGCAGCGTATCACTGTCCGCCGGTTCGGCCAGTCCTTCGGGTTGCGTACAAAACCCGGTGGAGAACATTTCGGGTAACACATATAAATCCGACCCGGGACAAGCCTCCATCGCCTGCTCGGCATTCCTCACATTAGTTTCCGGATTCCCCCATGAAATATCTTGTTGCAAAAGTGTTATTTTCATACAATTTTGATATTAGATAGTCACAAAGGTAACGAAAATAAAAGAAAGAAGCATCTTTTTCCGATAAAGTATTCAAAAAAAGTAATGAACAAACGCAGCTCCGCCGCCTTTTCATGGAAAAAGGCGGCGGAGTTACACGTTTTTTAGGGTTATATTTTTATTCAAAACGAAGACGGTAACTCTTCCCGGCCGATGTAGGAAATACCACTGCGCCATCAGCCTCCTGCGTAAAGGCCACCTTGCCGCCTTTCGACTTCTTCACCTCGACAAGCTTGGCATCCGGCAGGTACATCCGGCATTCCTGTCCGGCAGCCGAATACACCCGGCCTTCCACCATCTTCCCGTCTTTCCACGTCACGTCGAAAGTAAATCCGCCTTTCGCCTTCAATCCCTTGAAATGCCCGTCATCCCACGCCGAAGGCAAAGCCGGCAACAGATGCACGCCCTTCACGGTGTTCTGCAACATCATCTCGGCGATACCGGCCGTGGCTCCGAAATTTCCGTCTATCTGGAACGAAGGATGGGCACAGAACAGGTTTTCATACACGCCGCCGGCATTGTCGTCCATGCTCACCACCGTCACGTCTGTAATATTTTGTGCTTGTTTCAGCAAACGGTAAGCCCGTTCTCCATCCCACAAACGTGCCCAGCAAGCCACTTTCCAAGCCCGGCTCCATCCCGTGGCACCGTCGCCCCGTGAATCCAAAGCCACTTTGGCCGCCTCGGCATAACGTTTGTCTTTCAGGTAAGAAATCTGGTCGCAGGGGTACAAGGCCATCAAATGAGACAAGTGTCGCTGATGGTCTCCTTGTTTATCCTCCTGTATGGTCCATTCCTTGATTTGCCCCCATGAACCGATATGCAAGCCGTTGTCCAAACGGGAGAATTTCTCTTTCAGCTCCGAGACGAAAGCATCGTCGACGGCCAACACATCGGCTGCTGCCAATGTTTCCTCGAACAAGGCGTACACCAACTGTTGGGCGTAGGCCACACCGTCTTCCCAAGGCCCGTGTTCGGGCGACCATTCGTTGGGAGCCACCAACCGCCCTTCTGCATTTTCCTTCAGGCGGTCGAACCAATACTGGCAAGTCACCTTCATGACGGGCCAGGCCGTGTCGCGCAAGTATTCCTTATCTAAAGTATAAGCATAATGTTGCCACAGGTGAGTGCAATACCAGGCATTGGCCGGACGGTTGATCAACCAGTCCGTATAACCGAAGATATTGTTCTGCGTGTGTACGGCCCATCCGCGGCAATTCTCTTTCCGTGCCACTTGTTGCCACGCGCCTCCGTCCTTCAAAGCTTCGGTAGACACGTAGGTGATGAACGGAGCATAGCATTCCGAAAGACTGGTCACTTCGGCAGGCCAATAATTCATCTGCACGTTGATATTGCTATGGTAGTCGCACTCCCATGCAGGATTGTTCACGTTGTTCCACAACCCCTGCAAGTTACTGGGCAACTGGCCTCCGCGCGAAGAGCCGAGCATGAGGTAACGCCCATATTGGAAATAGAGCATGTCGAGGTAAGCATTGTCTTTATGCTCACGCACGAGCACGTCCGTCGTGTAGTCCGGCTGCTCCGCATCCAAGTCCAACTCCACACGGGCAAAGAGAGGTTGGTAATCCGCCAGATGCGCTGCTTTCAACTTCTTGTAAGACTTCCGTACAGCCTTGTCCATCCGAGCCGATACCCGTCGGTGTATCTCGTCCGCATCTCCACGCGTGTACGTCGGCGAAGCGAGGTCGAAATTAGTCGCACCGGTCAGCACGACCGTCACCGCATCCGCCCCTTTCACCTCCAACCGGTCGGATTTCGTCTCCACCATGCCGCCGTCGGCCTGCAAGAGAGCCTGTGCCTCGTAGGACAACAAATCCAACGTGCCTTTGATGGTCATCGTATGGCCGTCCACCCGGGTCATCCCCTGCCGTCCGTCCTGCATCCGCAGGGAGAAGTTCAGTTTGCCTTTATGTCCGGGCGTCGTCAGGCGCACCACAATCACGCTGTCCGGGTTGCTGGCAAAATATTCGCGCAGGTAGTCCACTCCGTCAATCGTATAAGACACACGCCCTATGGCATCATCTAAAGAAAGTTCCCGACGGTAGTTGGTGCAAGTTTCCGGCGTATCGAACTCGAAAAACAAGTCGCCCATATTCTGGTATGCCCCACGCCGGGTCGTACTGCCGGCCCACAACGTCTTGTTGTTGAACTGCAACTGTTCCTTGGCCACACCCCCGAAGAACATAGCCCCGATTCCCCCGTTACCGACCGGCAAGGCCGATGTCATCCACACTTTAGCCGGCTCGTCATACCACAGTTTCATCGGTACGCGTTCCGCATCCGCCGCCACTGCATACAAACAAGCAGCCAGGCCTAAAAAGCATTTTCCCACTCTCATTTTCGTGTTTCTTTTCTTTTGTTCTTATATTTAATGTAATGAAGTACAAAATTAACGATTCCATACTTCACACAGTAGAACAAACCCGTCAAAAAATAGGAGAATATCGATAATCTCACAGTATATATACCATGAAAACTATCGGTTGGGAATATCAAACGGCTGATTAAAAATCAACCCCTAAACGCGCAGAGAATATCCCCCACTTCGTTTTTTTCGTAATTTCATTGAAGTCGAGAGCATAACCGATACCAATATTGAACTTTCTGACATCCAATGTGGCTCCAATCTGCCAACCGCCCTGTACGCGGTTCCACGCATATTCCCCGACATCATATTCCTTATAATTGTTCCAACTCTTATGCCCTCCACCATCCTCTTGTTCCTCGTCACGAGACAGCACATTGATTCTCATATAAAATCCCGTATAGGGTTTAAGCGACAACTTGCTGTTAATGGCATATTCATAAACGACATTGACCGGAATGGTCAAACCCACAACGCTGGTACTGTACCGCGTACCATACTTATCCTCTTCTCCATGTCGGGCAAAAGTAACCCCTCCTCCTGTTTCTATAAACAACGGCAATTTCTTAGTCAGGGCAAATGACTGCACATATCCCAACGTAAAACCGTCGTAAATATAATCGTCTGCGTCCTTGTAATCAAACCGGGAGAACGTCCGGTCATAAGACAAACGCATACCTTTCCAAGACTTCGTTTGGGGAACTTCCTGCTTTCCACTTTCTGTCTCCTTCACAAACTGGGCAAAAGATGCCGTTGCACACGCCCATAAGCATGTACCTAAAATAAACTTTTTCATATAATCTTACTCTTTTCCACAATAAAATTCCATTTCTCTTGTCTTTCCTACGTCTAATAGTCTTCCTTGTCCCTGCGCCCTACTCTTTCGAATAAATTGTCGGTGAGCCTTCAAAATAATAATGATGATGGTACCCCTTCGTTGAGCCAGACAACTTCTTATCTACTAAATCCAAATGAGCCTCCAACGGGTCGTATGACAAATTCAAGACATGGGATATAAAATCATGAGACGTATAGTAGTCATAATAACCTATGGGTATGTTTTTACTCGGTCTTCCCAATAAACCAGAGTAGTAATAAAGCTCTTGGTCAAATATGGTTTGAGCATTGACAAGACTGAACTGTATAAAAATACCTGGATTCAAGTACTCATTTTCCCCATAATCAAAACGGTACACCTCATCTCTATATCTAACCTCGACCAGATTACTATCACTCCATTCATACTCAACCAACCATTCGGAATTTTCAGAACGCCCTTCTTCTTTTACAAGATGTCCCTCCTCGTCATAAGTCAATGTAGCGGAAGCAAAACTTTCATGATAATGTCCTTGAGAACGGCCTGAATTGATACGCTCCACATAAGTAATAAAGCCATCCTCATTTCTTTTTATATTCTGATACACAGTATTAAATGGCCCGTCTTTACTTTCATAGCTATATTTTATGGATAAAGGATGAGAGCCAAAAAGATAATAATCACGTGGCGCAGAGAACACTTCTGTCAAACGTCCATCATTATAGGTAAACGATAGATTCGTCATAGCAATCACAGGATTTACAATACCTATGTCTGCCAATTTAGGTAACTCCTCCGGGTCGTTATTAGACGAGCTTCCATCCTCAACATTTGTACCGTCAGAATTCTTGGGCATCTCACTATCTCCATCCCCACACCCCGCGAGACCCAACGGAAGCAGGCATAACGTAAACCACCATAAATATTTCTTCATACGCATAAATCATTATGCCTATAGAACTTCCCCAAGATTCGGCAGGTTTATAAAAAAGAAAGACGTGGGAGTCTGTACTTCTCGCTCATCCCACAGTCAGGCCTTCGCATTGCCCCTCTCAAAGGATGAGCAACGCAGCCAGCCCACGTCCGGATGATATTATGCAAAGTACGGGCTGCCCCGAAAGGCAGTCCCGACAAGGTATAATACACCTCACGTGGACGTCCCCGTCGCCGTTTCTTCCTTGAGAGTTCAAAGTTGCGAAGTTTGAATATAGAAGAAAACGTCCGTAAACGTCCTTTACCA
>OJNS01000605.1_pt1 | contig 22258 bp, 17 predicted proteins | sample 1597911 | NCBI WGS metagenome assembly OJNS01 (sample SAMN01915214, study PRJEB22387) | human gut metagenome | isolation source: stool | host: Homo sapiens | place: USA
TCTCCTTTGGCAATACCCACAGGCCCAAGGGCGACAATATGCTGTTGCTCAAAGAGAAATACGGGCTGCAACAGCCGCTCTACATGGGCGACATCGACGCCGACGGTCAGGAGACCCACCGCGTGGGTTTGCCCTTTGTCTATGCGCGTTACGGTTTTGGCCAGACCGACGACTACGAACTGGCCTTCGACTCGTTTACCGATTTTACCGAATTCTTCTTAAATTGTAAATAAGCTATGTTCTCGAGTGAATTTCATGCCGAGATTCTGCGGCGTTGTCAAAAAGTACAGGCGGGCTTGCAGGCCGTGGGGGCCGATGCCGCCTTGATTCACACCAATGCAAACCTTTATTACACCTCGGGTCGGGTGTTCAACGGTTACACCTATATCCCGGCCGTGGGCGAGCCGCACTATTTCGTGCGTCGTCCCGTGGGGTTGAAAGGCGACAGCGTGCACTATATCCACAAACCCGAGCAGATTCCTGCCTTGTTGAATGAGGTTGGAGTGCCGCAACCCCGGCGTATTGCGCTGGAGTGGGATGGCTCGCATGGCGATTATGTACGTCTGGCTGCCGTATTCCCCGAGGCCGAGGTGGCGAACGCGTCGGCTGTGATGCGTGGGGCGCGGGCCGTGAAGACCGAGTATGAACTGGCCCGGTTGCGCGAGTCGGCCGTGAAGCATGCCGAGGTATACCACCGCATCGAGTCGATTTATCGCGACGGCATGACCGACATCGAACTCCAGATCGAAATCGAGCGTCTGTTGCGTCTGCACGGCAACCTGGGGCTCTTCCGCATCAACGGGCAGAGCATGGAGATATTCATGGGCAATGTGCTTTGCGGCGACAATGCCGACACTCCTACACCTTACGATTTTGCCATGGGCGGAGCCGGCATGAGCTGCTCGATACCGGTGGGTGCCAACGGTACCCTCATGCGTCCGGGCATGGCGGTGATGGTCGACATGTGCGGCAACTTCACCGGTTACATGACCGATATGACCCGGGTCTATTCGATAGGCGAACTGCCTCAGAAAGCACTCGATGCACACCGCTGCTCTATCGAGATACACCGCCAGCTGAGCCAGATGGGCAAGCCCGGCGTGGCTGCGTCCGACCTCTACCACAAGGCGGTCGAGATAGCGCACGAGGCGGGGCTGGACGACTACTTCATGGGGCACACCCAGAAGGCAGGTTTCATCGGTCACGGCGTGGGCATCGAGGTGAACGAGGCCCCGGTGCTGGCTCCCCGCTCGAAAGAGGTGCTGGCCGAGAACCAGGTGATTGCCATCGAGCCCAAGTTCGTGATTCCGCACGTGGGGGCCGTAGGCATCGAAGATACCTATGTGGTTACTCCCGACGGTTTGCAGGCCATCACACAGGCCCCGGTCGACATCTTCCCGCTCTTCTGATTCCTTCCCCCCCCCTCTCTGGGGGTGAGCGAAACGATATTTTCCCTTTTGGAGATTCCTGTCCCGGCAGAGTTGTCTGCCGGGACAGCTTTTTCAGGAGCGGGCCGGTGTGTATAAGTTGTTCAAAAAACATCGGCCGGCGGCTTCGTTCTCTGCGAATATCTTTGTACCTTTAAGCCCACGAATCTAAATTTAGTCTCATATATGCAACCCTTTGTTCATCTGCACGTTCACTCCCAGTACTCTATTCTCGACGGACAGGCTTCCATACCGGCGCTGGTCGACAAGGCCATGAAAGACGGCATGAAGGGCCTGGCCCTGACCGACCACGGCAACATGTTCGGGATAAAAGAGTTTTTCAATCTGGTGAAGAAGAAAAACGGTGCGGTGAAGGATGACATCAAAAAGATACAGAAACGCATCGATGCCATCGAGAAGGGCGACGAAACGGTCGACAACAAGGAGGCCGAGCTGGCCTCGTTGCGCCAGCAGGTAGCCGACCTCGAAGCCAAGATATTCAAGCCCATCCTGGGTTGCGAGGTGTATGTGGCCCGCCGTCGGCTCACCGACAAGGAGGCCACTCCGCGCGAGGTGCGCAGTGCCGTGGTCAACGAGGTGAACGGCATCTCCATCCGCAAGGGTGCCATCGATGATGGCGGTTATCACTTGATTGTGCTGGCCAAGAATCTGAAGGGGTATCACAACCTCATCAAGCTGGTGTCGAAAGGGTGGACCGAGGGTTTCTACTCGCGTCCCCGTACCGACAAGTACGAACTCGAGAAATATCACGAGGGGCTCATCGTCTGCTCGGCCTGTTTGGGTGGCGAGATTCCCCGCAAAATACTGACGGGCGACCTGGCGGGAGCCGAGGAGGCCATCCTGTGGTTCAAGCGGATTTTCGGCGACGACTACTACCTGGAGTTGCAACGCCACAAGGCCACCGTGCCGCGGGCCAACCACGAGACCTTCGTCTTGCAAAACGAGGTGAATGCCCACCTTATCGAGATGTCGCGCAAGCACGGCATCAAACTGGTATGTACCAACGACGTCCATTTTGTCGAAGAGGAGAATGCCGAGGCGCACGACCGCCTCATCTGCCTGAGCACGGGCAAGGATCTCGACGACCCCACCCGCATGCTCTATTCCAAACAGGAGTGGCTGAAGACCCAGCAGGAGATGAACGACCTCTTTGCCGATGTGCCCGAGGCGCTCGCCAATACGCTCGAGATTCTCGACAAGGTCGAGTTCTACTCGATAGACCACGCCCCGCTTATGCCTACCTTCCCCATCCCCGAGAGCTTCGGTACCGAGGAGGAGTATCGCCGCAAGTTTACCGATGAAGATATTTTCAACGAGTTTACCCGCGACGAGAACGGCAATGTGGTGATGGACGAGGAGTCGGCCCGCAAGAAAATCGAGAAGCTGGGCGGTTATGAGAAACTCTACCGTATCAAGCTCGAGGCCGACTATCTGAAGGAGCTCACCTTCAAGGGGGCACACGAGCGCTATGGCGAGGAGCTCTCGCCCGAGGTGCTGGAGCGCATCACCTTCGAGCTGCACATCATGAAAACGATGGGTTTCCCGGGTTACTTCCTCATTGTGCAGGACTTTATCAACGCCGCCCGCACCGAGCTCGACGTGTCGGTAGGCCCCGGCCGTGGTTCGGCCGCCGGTTCGGTGGTGGCCTACTGCCTGAAGATTACCCAGATAGACCCCATGAAGTACGACCTGCTGTTCGAGCGTTTCCTCAACCCCGACCGTATTTCGTTGCCCGATATCGATGTCGACTTCGATGACGATGGTCGCGGACGGGTGCTGCAGTGGGTGACCGAGAAGTATGGGGCCGAGAAGGTGGCCCACATCATCACCTACGGTACCATGGCCACCAAGTTGGCTATCAAGGATGTGGCGCGGGTGCAGAAGCTGCCGCTCTCCGAGTCGGACCGCCTGACCCGCCTCATTCCCGACCGCCTGCCCGAGAAGAACGGCAAGGCTCAAAAAATCAATCTGAAAAACTGTATCGAGAATGTTCAGGAGTTGAAAGATGCTTGCAACTCGAGCGACCAGCTCCTGGCCGATACGATGAAATATGCCCAGATGCTCGAAGGCAACGTGCGCAATACCGGCGTGCATGCCTGCGGTGTCATTATCGGCCGTGATGCCATTACCGACTGGGTGCCTGTGAGCACGGCCGACGACAAGGAGACCGGCGAGAAGATGCTCGTGACCCAGTACGAAGGGAGCGTGATCGAGGATACCGGCCTCATCAAGATGGACTTTCTGGGGCTGAAAACCCTCTCGATTATCAAGGAGGCGGTCGAGAACATCCGGCAGACCCGACATATCGACCTCGACATCGATTCGATTCCCATCGACGACCCCAAGACCTACGAGCTGTACAGCGCCGGCCGCACGACCGGTACCTTCCAGTTCGAGTCGGCCGGTATGCAGAAGTACCTGCGCGAGCTGCATCCCACCACCTTCGAAGACCTCATCGCCATGAATGCCCTCTACCGGCCGGGACCTATGGAGTATATCCCCCAGTTCATCGCCCGTAAGCAGGGCAAGGAGCCTATCGTCTACGACATCCCCATCATGGAGAAGTATCTGAAGGATACCTACGGCATCACCGTCTATCAGGAGCAGGTGATGTTGCTCTCGCGTCTGTTGGCCAACTTCACCCGCGGTCAGTCCGACGGTCTGCGTAAGGCCATGGGTAAGAAGTTGAAAGACAAGCTCGACGCCTTGAAGCCCCTCTTCATTTCGGGCGGCGAGAAGAACGGTCACAAGAAGGAGGTGCTCGAGAAGATTTGGGCCGACTGGGAGAAGTTTGCCTCCTACGCCTTCAACAAGAGCCACGCTACCTGTTACTCGTGGGTGGCTTTCCAGACCGCCTACCTCAAGGCCAATTACCCCTCGGAGTACATGGCGGCCGTGCTCAGCCGAAACCTCAACAACATCACCGAAATCACCAAATTCATGGACGAGTGCAAGGCCATGAAGATTCAGGTGCTGGGCCCCGATGTCAACGAGAGCCAGTACAAGTTCTCGGTCAACAAGAAGGGAAACATCCGCTTCGGTCTGGGGGCCATCAAAGGGGTGGGCGACTCGGCCGTGCAGGCCATCGTGCGGGAGCGCGAGGCCAACGGTCCGTACAAGGGCATTTTCGATTTCGTCGAGCGGGTCAACCTCTCGGCCTGTGGCAAGAAGACCATCGAGTCGCTGGCCATTTCGGGGGCCTTCGATTCGTTCAAGGAGATTCACCGCGAGGACTTTTCGGCCATGACCAGCAAGGGCGAGCCCTTCCTCGATACGCTGGTACGCTACGGAGTGAAGGTACAGAGCGACAAGCTGTCGCAGGTGGCTTCGCTTTTCGGCAGCGACTCCTCTATCGTGACGACTCCGCCCGAGATACCGCGGGGTGTACCTCTCTCCGACATCGAGCGGCTCGACAAGGAGCGCGAGCTCGTGGGCATGTATCTCTCGGCTCACCCTCTCGATGCCTATAAACTGGAACTGCTCTACGGTTGCAACACCCGTATGACCGACTTGAAGAACCGCGAGGCGCTGCTCGACAAGGAGCTCACTTTCGGCGGCGTGGTGGTCGACTACCGCACCGGCATCGGCAAGCGCGGCGGGCAGTATGGATTCATCAAGATCGAAGACTATTCGGGGGCCGACGACATCCCTCTCTTCGGGCAGGATTTCATCGACTACGGCAAGTTCGGTGCCAACAACGGCACCTTCGTGTGGGTGCGGGCCCGCTGTGTCCCCTCGAAGTATACCCCCGGACGCATCGACCTGAAGATACTCGAAATGAAACTGCTCTCGGAGCTGAAGGGCACGATGCTCAACTCCATCACCATCGAGATGCCGGCCCGCCTCGTGAAGAACGGTTTCATCCAGACCCTCTCCGACTTTATGCCGCCGGCTCATCAGCACAAGGCCGAACTCAACTTCAAGATTTACGATTCGGAGCTGGGCAAGTCGGTGCGGTTGCGCTCGCGGCGTCGTCCCATGATTACCGAGGAGCTCATCGATTTCCTCAACGAGAACGAAGAGGTGACCTTCAAAATAAATGAATAATCGTTTGCGACTCAACCACAGAATACCTAATTTTGTTCCGTAATACGTGATAACGATAAATTATAAACAGATAGAACTATGGCATTGAAAATCAATGATGAAAATGCAAAGGAACTGATTGCTTCGGGCAAACCCGTGGTAATCGATTTCTGGGCAGAATGGTGTGGCCCTTGCCGGGCTATCGCCCCCTCGGTCGACGAACTCGCCGAAGAGTATGAAGGTAAAGTGATTATCGGTAAATATAACGTCGACGACGATTCCGATATCAGCGCCGAGTATAGCATCCGCAATATCCCCACGTTGCTCTTCTTCAAGGAGGGTAAACTGGTAGATAAGCACGTAGGTTCTGCCTCGAAGGCCGACCTCGAAGCTAAGGTGAAGGCTCTGCTCTAAGCGTGGCAGAAAAAGCTAACACGGGCCGACTCGAAATCAATCGAGCCGGCCCGTGGTGTATTTGTGCGCGTCACTCCATACCCCGATGCGCATTGTGTTACCCCACACTCGATGCGGGGTCCAGCTTTGGAGGTGGTAGTGGGTAGAGTAGGGACGCGCGGCTCGTGCGTCCTGAGTTATACCATGCCCGGGTATTTCTGGATTCCGCGTCGTGGCGCGGAATGACGAGAGGGTCACCCCGCACCTTGATGCGGGGTCCAGCTTCGGAGGTGGCAGTGGGTGGAGTAGGGACGCACGGCTTGTGCGTCCTGAGTTCTTACCCGGGTAATTCTGGATTCCGCGTCGTGGCGCGGAATGACGAGATAGGCCGGTATATCTTTGGATATCGTACTGCGAAATGTCCGGGACATTTTCTGTGTAGAGTAGCGATACCCCCGCCTTTATCGGGCCGGGAGGAGGCCAGCCGGTTGAGGAATAAGGGCGAGGACTGTTTGAGCGCAGCGAGTTCCGCAGCCCCCGAGGGCGGTGCCAGCCTCCGAGCGAGATAGCCCGATAACAGCGGCGGCGCTTCTTGGTTCGTTCTTCTCGCTGCAGAGAAGAATGAACATAACCGTGTCACCCGCACTCGATGCGGGGTCCAGCTTCTGGAGGTGGCAGTGGGTGGAGTAGTGCCGCACGGTTCGTGCGTCCTGAGTTATGCCATGCCCGGGTATTCCTGGATTCCGCGTCGTGGCGCGGAATGACGAGAGGGTCGCAGCGCAAAATGCCACGGGGAGCACAAGTGGCGAGAGGAGTATAGGCAGAAAGGTGATGCCGATTTTGTTTTTTTAAGAAAAAGCACTACTTTTGTTTCGTTCGCCCGAGGGGCGGGCAGACATATTACGACATAAAAAGCGCATTGGCTTTTCTTTCTTACTGATGAAACTTGGCGGTTTAATTGGATAAAGAAAAAGCAAAGTTGATGCTCGCGCTGTTCATACGGCGTGGGCGTTTGCATTATCTCTTTATCCAGGTACGCCAAGACCTCATCAGTGGATATGCAAATTGTCCACGTTTTTTTGTCTGGAGTAGCACTAAGTTTAATCCTTAATATTTACTGTTATGAAGACAAAATTTTTTATGATGATGGCGCTGGTTGTCCTGCTGATAGGGGGCAATGCCTGTCCGGAGGAGGATAAGGGGCTTGTTCCGGACGATGGTATCTCATTGGGGAATGGAGGTGATGCAGTTCCCGATCCAGAGGGGACAATCCTTGTTTCGGTTCGTAATGAGAACAATGGTAAAACAGTTGTCGGTCTGTTTGAGGCTGGTGGTTTTTATATAGATGGAGGAGATAATTTCGTCCCTTACCATTATGGCTATTATGTTGATGATATTGACTTTTGTTCGGTAGGAGCGGTCAATGGCTTGGGTAATGTGCGAGAGGCTCCCTCCAAAGGGTGGGCTTCTACGGTTGCTGTACAAGAGGGACATGGTTATTTGGTTCGATATAAAACGAATAACGGTTATTACGTCTATGCACGTTTGTATGTGGAGAAATATATTTTGTCGGCAGCCAACACGATATTGGGGGCCTATGTCAAATATCAGTCGCCGTATGAACCTGAAAATATAGAAGATATTCTCGTGGATATTCCTGATGCACAATTCAGGGCATATCTTGCTGCAGAGTTCGATACAAATTCCGATGGTATATTGACACCGCAGGAGGCCGCTTCGGTTACGTCTATCTGGTGTTCCAGTCGTCAAATATCTTCTTTACAGGGGATAGAGCTATTTACAAATTTGACAATATTGGATTGCTCGTTTAATGAGATAACAGAATTGCCCCAATTGCCTTCCAAGCTAACGACATTGAATTGCTCGAGTAATAATATAGCAGAGTTAACCAATTTGCCTACCACACTGACGACGTTGAAATGTGCATATAATGATTTGTCTTCTTTTGATTTTTCAAAGCTGACGACTTTGAAAAATTTGGAAGAGTTGGATTGTTCGTCTAATAACTTAGTTGAGTTTAATGTACCTGATTTAGATAACTTGAAGATATTGAAGCTTTCGGGCAATCAACTCACGCAATTATCTGTATCTCTCTCAAAATTGGAAGAATTGAACTGTAATGATAACCAATTGAACGATTTGGATGTTTCATCTTGTAGTCGGTTGGAGGATCTTAGGTGTAATAATAATCTTTTGACTCAGCTCTCTCTTCAAAACAATCGGGCTCTTTCATTCCTTCATTGCGAATCGAACCGATTGACCGAATTGGATTTGAGCCAATGTGGGTTGATTTTTTACAGTAATATGGATGTTTTGAATCGCAATCAACAGCAGATATATGCATATTGTACAGGAAATCCCGATTTGGCTGTTATCTATCTGTCGGCCAGTACGCCTCAATATTCGATGGATATGATAAAAAAAGACGATTTTACGCAGATTGCCTATAAGTAAACATACAACAGGCGGGAGGTCCTCCGGAGAGTCTCCCGCCTGTTTGGCTTATTCAACAATAACTAACTGTCTGTTTGTTACAAGATGCCTTGTGCCATCATGGCCTTGGCCACTTTCATGAAGCCGGCGATGTTGGCGCCCTTCACGTAGTTGGTGTAGGCATCGCTCTCTTTGCCGTAGCGGGTACACTGCTCGTGAATGTCGTGCATGATTTGTTTCAGTTTCTGGTCCACCTCTTCGGCTGTCCAGCTTATCTTCATGGAGTTTTGCGTCATCTCCAGTCCGCTCACCGACACGCCGCCGGCGTTGGCAGCCTTGCCCGGCGCGTAGAGAATTTTGGCAGCGAGGAACTGCTCGATGGCCTCGGGGGTCGAGGGCATGTTGGCACCTTCCGACACGGCAAAGCAGCCGTTGGCCAGCAGGGTGCGGGCGTCGTCGCCGTCGAGTTCGTTCTGGGTGGCGCTGGGCATGGCGATGTCGCACTTCTCGCCCCAAGGCCGTCCGCCCTCGACATATTTGCAGCCATACTCCTCGGCATATTCGCGGATGCGGCCGCGGTAGAGGTTCTTGAGTTCGAAGATGTAGGCCAGTTTCTTCTCGTCGATACCGTCGGGATCGTAGATGTAGCCGTCGCTGTCGGACATGGTCACTACTTTGGCACCCAACGAGATGAGCTTCTGTACGGTGTATTGGGCCACGTTGCCCGACCCCGATACCGTAACCACTTTCCCTTTGAGGTCGATGCCGCGGGTCTTGAGCATCTCGAGCAGGAAATACACGTTGCCGTAGCCGGTGGCTTCGGGGCGAATGAGCGAGCCGCCAAATTCGAGGCCCTTGCCCGTAAAGGTTCCCGTATTTTCGCGGGCCAGTTTCTTGTACATGCCGTACATGTAGCTTACCTCGCGGCCGCCCACGCCTATATCGCCGGCAGGCACGTCGGTATCGGGGCCGATGTAGCGCCACAACTCGGTGACGAAGGCCTGACAGAAGCGCATGATTTCCATGTCGGATTTACCCTTGGGGTTGAAGTCCGACCCGCCTTTTCCGCCACCCATGGGCAGTGTGGTGAGGGCGTTTTTGAAGGTCTGCTCGAAGGCGAGGAACTTGAGGATAGAAGGATTGACCGACGAGTGGAAACGGATACCTCCCTTGTACGGGCCGATGGCGTTGTTGTGCTGTACGCGATAGCCCATGTTGGTTTGCACGCGGCCCTGGTCGTCGACCCAGGTGACCCGGAACGAGAAGATGCGGTCGGGGATACACAGGCGTTCGATCAGGTTGTAGCGGTCGAACTCGGGGTGTTGGTTGTAGACCTCTTCGATCGTCGACAATACCTCTTCGACGGCCTGGTGGTACTCCGGCTCGTTGGGGAACCGGCGTTTCAATTCGTTCAATACTTCTGTTGTTTTCATCGATAAGTATGTTTTTTGGTTTGATGGAATGCTATTCCTGGTGTAACACGTTGCAAGCGTGATGCTTTCTTATGGTGACATCGTGTTGTGCAGTGCCTCGATTCCGTAACAAATTGTGCTGTAGAATAGCGGCTCGGCTTTATTTGTGCCGACAAAGATAGTAAAAATAAATAAAGTGAAAGCCTTTTTGGATAAAAACTTTCACTTTACAAAGAAAATTGACGGAATAATATCTTTTTGAGCGAATTATCGCTCGAAATGTGAGAAATCTCTCATAATTATACTATTTCTCGACCGGTTGCAATCCCATGGCGGCTGCGGTCTCGAGCATGAATTGGCGGGCCGGCTCGTGTTCGTTGGGAATTTTGCCGTCGAGTATGGCCTCTTTGATGGCCGAAAGCAGTTCGCCTACCGGGCGCGAGGGGGGCAGCCCGAAGGTCTCCATAATCTCTTCGCCGCGGATGGGCAGCTTCATGTTGCGGATGCTGTCCTTCTCTTCGATTTCGCGCAGTTTGGTGCGCACGAGTTCGAAGTTGTCGAGAAACCGTTTCACCTTCTCGCGATTTTTCGAGGTGATGTCCGACTCGCACAGCAGCATCAGGTCGTCTATGTCGTCGCCCGCGTCGAAGAGCAGCCGGCGCACGGCCGAGTCGGTAACCACCTCTTCGGCCAGGACGATGGGCCGCATGTGCAACCCCACGAGCTTCTGTACATACTTCATCTTGTCGTTGAGGGGCAGTTTCATACGGCGGAAGATACCGGGTATCATCTTCTCGCCCACGTAGTTGTGGTTGTGGAAGGTCCATCCCAGCCGGGCATCGTAGCGTTTGGTGCGGGGTTTGCCTATGTCGTGCAGCAGAGCGGCCCACCGCAGCCACTCGTTGCGGCTGCGCAGCGCTACGTTGTCGAGCACGGCGAGCGAGTGGTAGAAGTTGTCTTTGTGTCCGCGACCCTTGACGGTCTCTACCCCTTTGAGGGCGGCCACCTCGGGGAAGATGAGGGGCAGCAGCTTGCAGTCGTCGAGCAGGATGAATCCCTTGGAGGGGATGTCGGAGCGGATGATTTTGCCCAGTTCGTCGATGATGCGCTCTTTCGAGATGATTTCGATACGCGAGCGGTTGCGCTCGATGGCGGCGAAGGTCTCGGTCTCGATGCGGAAGTTGAGCTGCGTGGCGAACCGTATGGCCCGCATCATGCGCAGGGGGTCGTCGCTGAAGGTGACATCGGGGTCGAGCGGGGTGCGAATGATGCCCCGTTCGAGGTCGTCCATGCCGCCGAAGGGGTCGACCAGTTCGCCCCAGCGGTCACGGTTCAGACACAGGGCCAGGGCGTTGATGGTGAAGTCGCGCCGGTTCTGGTCGTCCTGCAGGGTTCCGTCCTCGACTACCGGCTTGCGCGAGTCGTGGCTGTACGACTCCTTGCGGGCGCCGACGAACTCGATTTCGAAATTCTCGCCCCGGCGGTTATATTTCACCTGAGCCGTGCCGAAGTTGCGGAAGGTCGAGAGGTGAGCCCGTTTGCCCAGCCGGGCGGTGAGGGCCTCGGCCAGTTCGATGCCGCTGCCCAGGGTGACGATGTCGATGTCCTTGGAGGGGCGGTTCAGAAAGATGTCGCGCACATAGCCGCCGATGACGAAGCAGGGGCGGTTCATCGCGTCGGCCACCTCGCCGATGAGGTGGAATATGGGTTGATCGAGATGATCGAGAATAAGCTGATTGTCGGCTTGCATAATCGTGGGGTTGAATCGTCGGTAAAAATACGACTTTTTCGCCATTGTGGCAAATGCCGCCCGCCGTTAATACCAGTCGAGGCGGTCGTAGGAGTTGCCTCGCTTGTCGTACTTGAGGTCTTGCAGCAGCGACGACTTCACGCTGATGTGGAAGTTGTACGACTTATAGGGTCCCACGGGCACGAAGCTGGCACTCATCGACCAGCAGTGCATGTCGCGGGTGACGTTGCAGTTCATGTAGGCAATCTTCTTGGCATCGAAATCGTAGCTGGCCGAGAAGTTGAACGACCAGTTTTTCGTGAGGCTTATGTTGCCCGAGAAGCTGAGGTTCTGGGTGAACTTGCCGTTGTACTCCATCTTCTTTTTATTGAAGGTGCCGTAGCCGTAGTTGACCGAGTAGTTGATTGACAGGCTCCACGGTACCTCCCAAATGGCATAGCCGTCGGGCCCGAACTGGACGTCGTCGTCGCCCGACGAGCTCTCCTCCTCGTCGTTGCTCATGTTGGGGTCGGGTGGCATGTTGTTCTGTGGCAGGTTTTGCTGCGTCTTCTTGGTGTCGGAGCCCTTGTCCTTCTTCTTGAACGTATCGTTGTTGAAGGTGTAGGAGAACGAGGTACCGGTGCTCGAGAGTCGTCCCAGTCCCTTGCCTACGGTCCAGCGGGGCTTGTTCACCCGCACGGGGTTGCCGTAGCTGTCGAGCTGGTAGGTATAGGTATCCCACGTGGCGCTCATCTGCAGGTTGAAGTTCTTGGTGAGCTTGATGAGAATCGAGGTATTCAGGTTACTCCACTTCATTGAGTCGGCAGCCATGTTGTAGCTCATGTTGGCCGAGAGGTTCTCGATGAGCGATATTTTGCGCACGCCGGTCGAGTCGCGGTCCGACTTGACCTTCATCTCCAGATTGTTCGATACGGCAAACGAAACGGTTCCCTGCTTGCCCTGCGACACGGTGCCGTAGATACCGTTCGAGAAGGGGGAGTATTTGGTGGTTACCGTTTCGCCCAGCGAGTTGACGTAGGAGTAGGAGTCCCAGAATCCGTAGCGGGGCGAACTGAAGTCGGGCGCTGCGCTGAACGATACCGAGGGGGTGAAGATGTGGCGGATGGCCTGCACCTTGTCGCCGAAGATTTTCCACGGGGTGTAGAAACCGTAGAGTTTGGTATCGGCGCTCAACGAACCGTAGTAGTTGTATACGTTGTAGAAGCCGTAGACCGTGTCCTGTACGACGCGGGCCTGCTGGGTATCCCACGACTGCATCACCTTGTTGGAGTACATGCGGTCGGTGAAGTTGAAGCTGGCGGTGAGGTTGAGGTATTTGAATACGTTGAACGTGGCCGAGATAGGTATGTTGTGATACATGCCGTTGCGCCAGTCCTTGATGAGGTTCGATTTGAGTATCTGGTCCTGCTTGGTGAGAATCGAGTTCTGGAACCGGCCGCTGTACGACATCTGTATCTTTTCGTACCAGCGCTCGTTGCCTACCACGGTTTTACGCTTGAAGGGGTAGACCTGGCCCATCGAGATGGTGAGGTTGGGGAACGAGACATTCAGCGTAGAGTCCTGTGTACGCTGGGTGACGTTGGCCGTAGCCGAGAAACTCCACACCGAGTTGGGGATGCGGTAGGTCATGTTTACCGTCGAACTCTTGGTGTTCTCGGTGAAGCTGTTGGCGTTGTAGTAGCTGTTCAGGTCGTTGCGGGTGTAGCCGCTGGTGGTGTAGTTCACACTGGCCGAGAGCGACATGTTGGGGTTGTTCTTGGTGTCCTGGGTGTGGGTCCAGGCCACTTTGAAGTTCTTCATCTTGGTGTAGTCGGGCAATCCCTTGTCGCCCGTGATGGTGGTGATGAAGCTCAGGTCTACGTTACCCGAGTATTTGTATCGCTTGATATAGGCCGACTTGGCATTGACACCCCACGAGCCTTTGGTGTAGATTTCGCCCGTGAGAGCCAGGTCGACGTAGTCGTTGATGGCAAAGTAGTAACCGCCGTCGCCGAGGTAGTAACCGCGCGCCAGCTCGTCGCCGAAGGTGGGCATGATGATACCCGACGAATACTTCTCGGTAAAGGGGAAGAAGCCGAAGGGGATAGCCAGCGGCAGGGGCACGTCGGCCAGCACCATGTAGGCGGGGCCGGTGACGATGTTCTTTTTGGGGCGCACCTTGGCCTGGGTCAGTTGCAGGTAGAAGTGGGGGTGTTCGTGGTTGTCGCAGGTGGTGTATTTACCGTCCTTCATGTAGAACTCGTCGTTCTCCATTTTCTTGGTCTTGCCGCCGGTGAGGTAGCCTTCGCCCTGCTGGGTGACGATGTTGGTGATGTATCCCTTCTTGGTCTTGAAGTTGTAGTGCATGGTCTCCGACTCGTATTCGCCGCTCTTGTCCTTGAACACGGGGCGACCCACGATGTCGCCTACCGAGTCGGGGCGGCCTACGGCATAGACCAGGCTGCTGTCCATGTTCATCTCTATCTGGTCGGCGTCCAACTCCATGCCGTCGAACTGCACCACGCCTTGGCCATACATGTACACCTCGTTGCCGTGGGTGAATACAATCGAGTCGTTGGCCTTGTAGTCGACGACCGAGGTAAGTCCGGCTTTCTTCTTTTTGGGAGCTACCGAGTCGGTGGCCAGAGAATCGGCTGCCAGCGAGTCGGTGAGCAACGAGTCGACCCCGAGCGAGTCGATGCCGAGGCTGTCGGGCAGTGCCGGTAAGGTGAGTCGGGCTGCCCCGGTGCTGTCGCCGCCGGGTGTAGTGTCGGATGCAGCCGGTTGATTATAAGAGGGATGCCTGTCTTGCGCTATGAGCGACACAAACAGGGAAGAGAATAGCAGCGATAGAAGTATGGCGTATTTCTTGCTCACTTTCGGCATCGGGGTGTCCATCTGTAATCAACGTGCAAAAATACACATTTTCTACGACTTATCGGCTTTTGGACTTTATTTAATATATTTTATTCTCTGTTGGGTAGAGCGGCCGGCGGGCTTGAACGACAGTCGGTCAGAGGAACAGGGCGGCCATCTCTTCGAACCGACGCAGTGAATCTTCGCCATACCGGGCTACGCTTTTGCGTACCTTGTCGAGTGGTTTTTCGCGATCGGGGTTTGACTTGGAGTAGAACTTGTCGGCAAAGCAGACGAGCTTCTCCTCGAGGCTCACGGGGCACATGTCGCGGTGGGGCAGCGGCAGGTTCTGGGCGATGATGTCGGCCACGGTGAGGCCCGTGCCGGTGTGGCGCTCGCACACGAGGGCGTGGCGGGGATAGCCGTCGGCCCGCATGAGTTCGGCCCCCAGCACGCCGTGGCAGATGTAGGGCTGGTCGCCCGTGCAGTAGATGGAGGGGGCGTTGGTGAGGAATACCCCGATGTCGTGAATCATGGCGGCCTCGTAGACGAAGTCGAGGTCTATCTCGAGCTCGGGATGAGCCTGGGCCAGCTGCAGGGCCTTGTCGGCCACCAGGCGGCTGTGCGACCACACGCTGTTGTATAGCGGGGTGCCGGGTTGGTAGTATTTGTTGAAAACGGCTTGAACGTCCATGGTGATGTGTGGTTATAAAAGCAGCAGCCCGAAGCGGATGCCTTCGAGCTGCCTGAATATGAAGCGGGTTTGTAATTACTCGACGATGGTTACCCAGTTGTGGGTATCGGGCTCGTCGCCATATTGGATGGCGCGCAGCTTGTGATAGAGCTTCTCGCAGATGGGGCCGGGTTTGCCGTCTTTGGAAAACACATACGACTTGTTCTCGTCGAGGTCGTCGATGCGGGCGATGGGGCTGATGACAGCAGCTGTACCGCAAGCACCGGCTTCGTCGAACGTGGCGAGTTCTTCCTCGGGTACCTGACGTACTTCGACCGTCATGCCCAGGTCTTCGGCCAGTTGCATGAGGCTCTTGTTGGTTATCGAGGGGAGAATCGAGCTCGATTTCGGCGTGATGTAGCTGTTGCCCCGGATGCCGAAGAAGTTGGCCGGACCGCATTCGTCGATATATTTCTTCTCTTTGGCGTCGAGGTAGAGCACGGCCGAGTAGCCCATGGCGTGAGCCTTTTCGCCCGATACCAGGCTGGCTGCATAGTTACCGCCCACTTTGTAGCGGCCGGTACCGAGCGGTGCGGCACGGTCGTATTGACGCAAGATGACCATCGGGGTGGGTTTGAATCCCTCTTTGAAGTAGGGACCTACCGGCGAAACGAAAACGATGAAGAGGTACTCTTTGGCCGGTTTCACACCTACCTGTGCCGATGTACCGATGAGCAGCGGGCGGATGTAGAGCGAAGCGCCGCTTTCGTAGGGAGGCACGAAGCGCTCGTTTTTCTTGACAACCGTCAGGATAGCCTCGTTAAATTTTTCGGTGGGCAACTCGGGCATCATGATGCCGCGGCACGAGCTTTGCAGGCGGGCGGCATTCTCGTCCATGCGGAAGATGCGGATTTTGCCGTCTTTCCCCCGGAAGGCCTTCATACCCTCGAAAGCCTCTTGTCCATAGTGCAGACAGGTGGCTGCCATGTGTATTTCGAATGTTTGAGAGCTGGTAACCGTGATGTCGCCCCATTTTCCGTCCTTGTAGGTGCATCGTACGTTGTAGTCAGTGGGCATATAGCCGAATGACAGGTTTGACCAATCGATACTTTCCATAGTTTCGTTGTTTTTGTGTTTGACTTTATAGGGACAAAGATAACGATAAAAGCCGAAAATTAAAATTTGAGACCGATTAGTTTGGTCTGACTTTTCAGCTATTTTTCAACGAAACTCAGACTCTTCATGCCGGGCGTGGAGCTGGTTGGTGTTTACAGGGGGCAGGGGCTGCGCAGTCGGGGGGACAATTACAAGGCCACTTTCTGGGTCTTGCCTTCGATCTTGACCAGATAGATGCCGCGGGTACCGATTTTCAGCTCCGATATGCCGGGGTTGATGGTGCGCTCGGTAACAATCTGTCCCAGAATGGTATATACCGTTACTTTCACCCGGCGAGGTGTGCGTATGTAGATATTCCCCTCTTTGCTCGAGACTTCGATTTCGGGGGCTCGGCTGGAGCCGTCGGTGCGGTCGTCGTCGCTGAGGTCCCATGCCGATTGGCTCGTCCAATCTTGAGCGAATGCCTGTGGGGCGGCCGAGCAACCGAGTGCCAATGCAATGAGAATAGCGTATAGATGTTTCATGACGACGACAATATCTTTTGCAAAGATAACCTTTTTTTGCGGAATGGTGCAGGATAAGTCGTTAAATGTGGCCCCTTTGTCCCTAAAATTTGTAGGTACGCTTGGGATTTTTGGGGAACCACCCCTTTTGCACCCGCTTCTCCTGGTCGAAGAGCTCTTTGATGGTCCAGAACGACGAGAAGGCAAACACCCCCGACAGCGACGAGAACATGACGTTTTCGAGGTACAGCGAGGCGGCGATACCGGCTAGTCCCAGCAGCAGGAATATCCACCAGCAGCGGGTGCCCCAGTGGTACTCGGCTTTGACTACAATCGGGTGAAACAGCCCGATGATGAGAAAGGTGCAGACTCCGATAACGAGTCCTTGCAGGTGGTTGTCGATGATGAAGTCCATAACGAAACGGTAAAAAGGTTGTCTACGGTTTTTGTAGCCTCGCAAGCTGTGCCGGTCGTGCCGGGGTATTTGTTTGCGGGGTGTGCAAAAATAAAAATTCCCGTTGAAAGTAAAACTCTCGAACGGGAATTTAGTTCGCTTAAAATCTATAATTCTTTGAAACAGCTCCGGGGTGCCTGGCATACCGGGCATTTGTAGTCGTCGGGCAATTCTCCTTCGTGTATGTATCCGCACACTTCGCACACATACCGTTTGGTCGAGGTTGTGGTTTGGGGTGCTTCGGTAGCGGTGGCTTTCTCCTCCTCGACATAGGTGGGGGCGTTTTTGGGAGCCCGACCTTTAATCACCTGGTGATAGTAGGCATAGGTCATGGGGGTGCCGTCGTCGGGCAGGGTGTCGATTACGCGGGCAAAGAAGACGTCGTGTGTCTCGTTGTCGGCCACATGCAGCAGCTCGCATACGATGTGGCCCGAGAATTTACCCTTGAGGATGGGCACGTCGTGTTGCCACGTGTAGTCGCGTCCGTCGTATTTGTTGCGGTCGCGTCCGCTCTGGAACCCGAAGGTGGTGATGAGGCTCGTGTCGCTCTCTTCGGCCAGGATGGCCAGGCTGAACAGGCGGTGGCTTACGATGGCATCGTGGGTATAGTTGTTTTTGTTCATCGAGATGGCCACGATGGGATTTTCGCTGGTCACCTGAAAGCAGGTGTTGATGATGCAGCCGGTGGGCCGACCCTTGTCGCTGGTCCCCACTACGTAGAGGCCGTAAGTTATTTTTTGCAGGGGTGTTATGTTCATAGGAGGTAGCGTGGTGGTAAACAGCATCGGCCTGCCCCGACAGAGCAGGCCGATGGTAGTTTACGGGGGATTGATACTGAATTAGTAGTTGTTCTTTTTGCGTTCGAAATAGGCGCGCGGGTGTGCACAGGCGGGGCAGGCTTCGGGAGCCGTTTTGCCGCGATACACATATCCGCAGTTGCGGCATTGCCATTCGATCTCTTCGCTGTCGGAGAATACGGTGCCGTTCTCGACATTCTCGAGCAGTTTGCGGTAACGCTTCTCGTGCTCGGCCTCTACCTTGGCCACGTTGCGGAAGGTGAGGGCAACGGCGGGGAAGCCTTCCTGTTCGGCCACGTCGGCAAAGTGGGGATAGAGGTCTACCCACTCTTCGTTCTCACCCTCGGCGGCAGCCTTCAGGTTTTCGGCTGTGGTGCCGATGACACCGGCGGGGAACGATGCGGTAATCTCGACCATACCGCCTTCGAGGTATTTGAAGAATTTCTTGGCGTGCTCCTTCTCCTGTTCGGCCGTCTCCATGAAGATGGCACTAATCTGTTCAAAACCCTCTTTCTTGGCCACGCTGGCAAAGAAGGTGTAGCGAGTGCGGGCTTGAGATTCGCCGGCAAAAGATTTCAGTAGGTTCTGCTCGGTTTGGGTTCCTTTGATACTTTTCATGACGTTTCGTTTTTGTTGATGTGTTTGTTATTTCTGGTGCAAATATAATTAGAATGATTCTAAAACTAAAATTATTATAGATAAAAATGGCCGGATTTAAGATAATTTCAGATTCGGGGGTAAAGATAGTCGCTTTGTGGAAAGAAAAAAATAATTGGAGCAATTTAACAAATTCTTACTATCGTTCTCGGGCGGTAAGGATAGCGGTGTGCTGCTCAACTTGTGCCTCGACTATATCCGCCGCCGGCAGCCGGGGCGTCGACTGGGAGTGTTTCATATCGATTACGAGATGCAGTATCGCGAGACAATCGACTATGTAGACCGGGTATTGGCCTCCAATGCCGATGTATTGGATGTCTATCGGGTGTGTGTGCCTTGCAAGGTCTCTACCTGTACTTCGATGTTTCAGAACTACTGGCGGCCCTGGGAGCCGTCGAAACGGGAGTTGTGGGTGCGCCCGTTACCCGAGGAGGCTTATACTCAGGACGATTTCGATTTCTTCGACGATACCCTGTGGGACTATGAGTTTCAAATCAGGTTTACCGAGTGGCTGCACAGGCGCAACCGGGCCGGTCGCACTTGTTGCCTGATAGGCATACGTTCCCAGGAGAGTCTGAACCGATGGCGCACCGTGCACAGCGACCGCAACTACAAAAAGTATAAAGGGCTCCAGTGGATTCGCGAGATGAAGCATGGCATTTTCAATGCCTACCCCATACACGACTGGCTCACGACCGATATTTGGGTGGCCAACGGACGTTTCGGCTGGGATTACAACCGCCTTTACGATCTCTACTATCGGGCGGGTGTACCTCTCGAGAAGCAGCGGGTGGCCAGCCCCTTCATTTCGCAGGCGCTCTCGAGCCTGCATCTCTACCGGGCTATCGACCCCGACATGTGGGGCAAGATGGTGAGCCGGGTCAACGGGGTCAATTTCGCCGGGCTGTACGGCCGGTCGTCGATGATGGGCTGGTATTCCATCAAGCTGCCGCCCGGCATGACGTGGGAGGGGTATCTCGACTTCCTGCTGAAGACGTTGCCCGAGCCGACTCGCCGCAACTACCAGCGAAAACTGGCGGTGAGTGTCAACTTCTGGCGGGAGAAAGGGGGGTGTCTCTCCGATGAGACCATCAAGAAGTTGGAGGCGCTGGGTATCCCTATTGTCGTGGGCGACCACTCCAACTACAAGACCAACAAGCGGCCGGTGCGGATGGAGTATCTCGACGACATAGACCTGCCCGAGTTCAAAGAGCTGCCTACCTTCAAGCGCATGAGCATCTGCATACTCAAGAACGATCATACCTGCAAGTACATGGGTTTCTCGCTCAACAAGGTCGAGAAGAAGCTGAAAGATCAAGTGATGGAAAAATATAAAGCGTTGAAGTAGAAAATGAAAGAGTATAAAAGTCCGGTGTATCAGGTCCGGGCGGTACCTGTAGAAAAGGTGGTGGCCAATACCTATAATCCCAATGTGGTGGCTCCGCCCGAGATGAAACTGCTCGAGCTCTCGATTTGGGAAGATGGCTATACGATGCCCTGTGTCTGCTACTATTTGCCCGAGACCGACCAGTACGAACTGGTGGACGGGTTTCACCGCTACAAGGTGATGCTCACCTCGCCGCGCATCTACGAGCGGGAGAAGGGGATGCTGCCGGTGGTGGTCATCGACAAGGATATTTCGAATCGCATGGCCTCGACCATACGCCACAACCGGGCACGGGGTACGCATTGTGTCGAACTCATGTGCAAGATTGTCTCCGAGCTGACCAAGGCGGGCATGTCGGATGGCTGGATTATGAAGAATATCGGGATGGACAAGGACGAGCTGCTGCGCTATAAACAGATTTCGGGTCTGGCCGAGCTCTTTGCCGACAAGGAGTTCAGCCTTACGAAAGAGATATAGAGCAGAGCGCAACATACAACAAAGGGAGCTCCGTCTGGGGCTCCCTTCGTTGTATGTAAACCGGTTGAGGTGTCATTTCGCATGACCTGCCGGCTGGTGCATGCCGGCCAACAGTAGGTGGTTCTGGCGGGCATAGTCGAGGTAATAGCGGCGTTGCTTGATGGCCGATTGCGGGTCCATGTCGTAGGCGGCGCAAATCTCGGGGTGGGCCAACTGCAGGGCGGCGCCATGCACAAGGTCGCCCACGATGAGGAACTTGCCGGCCCGGTAGGCGGTGTGCCCCGGGGTGTGCCCCACGCAGTCGAGGGCTACCACGCCGCAGGGCAGCGTGTCGCCGTAGGCCACGAGGTGAAGCCGGTCTTTATAGGCCTCCATCGTAGCGGCTACTTGAGTCTTTTTGTCGTCGGGCATCTGCATCCAGGCGTCGTACTCCTGTTGGGAGGCATAGACCTCGGCTTTGGGGAAGACGACCGTATCGCCCTTCATCATGCCGCCGATGTGGTCGCCGTGGAAGTGGGTCAGGTAGAGGTAGTCGATGTCGGCGGGGGTGACTCCGGCGGCCGACAGATTGGTGAGCAGACGGCTGTCGGCAGAGCCCATACCGGTGTCGAACAGGATACGTTTGCCGTCAATCTCCAGCAGGAAGACACTCACCGAGGCGGGCACTCCCTGGCCGATATTCAGGCTGTCGATGAGCGCCTGCGGCAGTTCGCCGAAGAGGCTCAACTGCATCAGCCGCTCTTGGGCATTGTCTCTGATTTGGGTTAGTTTTACTCCGTCACACTCGGTAGTGACGCTGTCGGTACAGGCAAATACGGCCTCCGTTTCGTCGGTAGCCGATGCCTGCTTCTGCGAAGAGCCGCAACCGGCTCCGCACAACGAAGCCACCAGCATACTCGAAAGCAGGAATACACTTTTTCTCATCATCGTATGATTGGTTTTGTGGGTTGTCGATGAGGTAAAAATAAAACATTCCGCGCGGTTTGTCAAGAGAAACCACGCTCGGTTTTTGCCCGGGGGCAGGGGCGGGGACAAGCGAGACGGTTTGTCCGGGGCGGCGAGCGTACCGCCGTGAAAAAAGCGAAGCGAGACCGGCCGGAGCCCATCTCGCTTCGTATGGATGTTGAAAAGGGGCGATTACATGATGCCTCTTTCGCGCAGTTTCAGTTGCCATTTCCAAGCCGAAGCCAGCGTATCTTCGATGCTCTCTTGAGCCGTCCAGCCCAGCACCTTGTTGGCCTTCTCGGGGTTGGCCCACACCTGCTCGATGTCGCCTTCGCGGCGGCCTACGATCTTGTGGGGAACTTTCACACCCGTAGCCTTTTCGAAGGCAGCGATGAGCTCGAGCACCGAAACGCCGCGGCCCGTACCCAGGTTGAAGATTTCGATAGCCTCGGGCGATTTCTTTTCGAGCATGCGGTTCATGGCGATGACGTGAGCCTTGGCCAGGTCGACTACATTGATGTAGTCGCGGATGCACGAACCGTCGGGCGTGTTGTAGTCGTCGCCGAATACGCTCAACTCCTTGCGGATACCGATGGCCGTCTGGGTGAGGTAGGGGATGAGGTTTTGAGGCACGCCGTTGGGCAGTTCGCCGATTTCGGCGCTGGGGTGAGCACCGATGGGGTTGAAGTAACGGAGGATAATCGATTTGAACGGAGCGTTGGCGTGAATCGTATCCTTGATAATCTCTTCGCTTATCTGTTTGGTATTGCCATAGGGCGACAGAGCCGGTTTGATGGGAGCCGTTTCGTCGACCGGCAGCACGTCGGGTTGACCGTAGACGGTGCACGACGACGAGAATACGATACCCTCTACGCCATACTCGGGCATGAGCGTGAGCAGGTTGATGAGCGACAACAGGTTGTTGCGGTAG
>OJNS01000615.1_pt1 | contig 21924 bp, 19 predicted proteins | sample 1597911 | NCBI WGS metagenome assembly OJNS01 (sample SAMN01915214, study PRJEB22387) | human gut metagenome | isolation source: stool | host: Homo sapiens | place: USA
CAACCAGCACGAGAAAGCCGATGACCAGCAGGATACCGGTCATGCCGATGAGCATCATGGGCAGGGTGGTCATCCAGGAAGAAAGATGAAGCATAAAGGCACCTCCGTTAAGCCATCAGGGAAAGGATCAGTCCGCCGGCAAGGACGGATGCGATCTGCCCGGAAACGTTGACGCTGATGGAATACATCAGCAGGAAATTCTGGTTGTCCTCGGCCAGACCCATCTTGTTGACCACGCGTCCGCTCATGGGAAAGGCCGAAATGCCTGCCGCGCCGATCATAGGGTTCAGCTTTTTGCCCTCGGGCAGGAAGAGGTTCAGCAACTTGGCGAACAGCACGCCGCCGGCGGTATCAAAGATAAAGGCCACAAGACCCAGTGCCATGATGAGCAAAGTGTCCGGACGGACAAACTTGTCGGCGGTCATCTGCCCGGCTACGGTCAGACCCAGCAGCAGGGTGATGAGGTTTGCCAGTACGTTCTGGGCGGTCTCGCTCAGGGAGTTCAGAACCCCGCATTCCCGCAGCAGGTTGCCGAACATCAAAAAGCCCACCAGCGCCACGCTGGCCGGGGCTACCAGACCGGCGACCACCGTGACCACAACGGGGAACAGGATCTTGGTCAGCTGGGTGACATTGCCTTTTTCGTAGGGCATACGGATGCGGCGTTCCTTCTGGGTGGTCAGCAGACGGATGACCGGCGGCTGCACGATGGGCACCAGCGCCATGTAGCTGTAAGCTGCCACCATAATAGCGCCCAGATACTGGGATTTCAGGATGTTTGCCACAAAAATGGCGGTGGGGCCGTCCGCTGCGCCGATGACCGCAATGGACGCGGCGTCCTTCATATCAAAGAAGAACCCGGCCAGAAACAGGGTGAAAAAGATGCCGAACTGTGCCGCTGCGCCAAACAGCATGAGCCACGGCTTTTCCAGCAGCGGGCCAAAATCGATCATGGCACCGATGCCGATGAACAGCAGCAGCGGGAACAGCTCGTTGGACATACCTGCCTCGAACAGGGCAGAGATGGGGCCAACGGTGTCTCCCTGCGTGATGGCACCGGATGCGGGAAGGTTGACCAGAATGGCACCGAACCCCATGGGCAGCAGCAGACTGGGCTCCATCTTTTTGACGATGGCAAGGTAAATGAGCAGGGCACCGATGCCCCACATGACCACCATCTGCCATGTCAGCGCCCCGAAGTTTGAAAAGAGCGCGGCGAATGTGTTCCAGAAATTCATATTGTTTTTCTGCCTCCTTTTGTTTTGATGCTGCGGCAAGAAAAAAAGAGACCCTTGCCACAGCGTAAGATCTGTGACAAAAGTCTCAAGCGAACACATGACATCGGGCATTGCTGCCGTGATGACGCTGCCATGCAGCGGCCTGCCGGAAAAAAGCCTTGACCGGCGGGCTGCCCTTTACTCCCCTTTATCATTTTTATTGATACCAGAAACTGCCGCTTCTGTCAAGGGGGAAAATGCGTTTTTGCGCAAAAATCCAACCGTTTAAATCGTCAGTCCACCACCGGTACATCCAGCCCGAACTCCTGCGGGCGGAAGCGGGGACAGACGTTCTCGGTGATGCAGATGACCGAAGCAGCAAGACGGCTGCCGATCTCGCAGGCGTCTGCCAGCGTTTTGCCGTAGGTCAGGCCGATGACCGTGCCGGCAAAGAAGGCGTCCCCCGCGCCGGTGGTGTCCCATAACGTCCACCTTTTTGGCGGGTACGATGCCGCAGTCACCGTCTGCACAGGCATATACCGCGCCCTGCCCGCCCATGGTCACCACCATGCTGGGAATGTTGGCGCTGCGCACGTTGCCCGTGAGCACCCGGCACATCTCGTCCGGGGAGAGGTGGTCGTAGTCGTCCGAGAACAGCAGTCCGGCCTCCTGCTGATTGCAGACGAAGCAATCGATCTGCTGCAAAAAATCCCGCCGCTCCATGGCAATGCTCATGTTGGAGACCACGGCAAACACCTTTTTGCCGTACTTTTTGGCGTAGCGCAGGGTCTGCTTCACCGTTTCTTTCTCGAGGTCCAGCTCCAGTGCAATGGAATCGCAGTCTGCAAAAATGGCGTCGCCCTGCTCCTGTAATAGGCCGGTCAGCGGGGTGGTGTCCGGCCGCTTGGAGATGGCGGCGTGCACATCGCCGTCGTTGTCAAAAATGGCCAGCCATGTGCCCATGCCGTCCGGCACTTTCTGGATAAAGCGGGTGTTGACCTTGTGCCTTGCCAGCTTGTCGATGACGTCCTGTCCCATGCCGGTGTCGTCTACCAGACCCACAAAGGTGGGGCGCAGCTCCACGTTGGCGATATCCTCCACCACGTTGCGGCTCACACCGCCGTGTACCTGCTCGATGCGTCCGGCGTTGCGCCCGCCGGGGATATAGGTGGAAAGGGGATAGCCCTTGATATCCACAAAAACAGCTCCGATGACTACGATGCCCATAAACGATAAACCTTTCTGACTTCAGTTGATTTTACCTGTAGATTTTACCTGTATTATACAGGAAGCAGACAAAAGATGCTATCCCTTTGCCGTTTTTTGCGGAAAAATATCTTCCGCTAAGACCCTTCCGTGAAAAGGCCAATCGGGAAAATCCGCAGATTTTCCCGATTGGCAAATATAAATAGTCTTTCCGCTAAAAATGCCCAGAGCGCAACGGAGGGCATTCTGTATCAGCCCCTGTCACATCGCCGTGCGGGCGGTGCGCACCAGATACTCCATGGCCTGCACCGGGTACTGCCCGGCGGCGGTCTCGCCGGTGAGCATCAGGCTGGATGCGCCGTCCAGTACGGCGTTGTAGATGTCGCTCACCTCGGCGCGGGTGGGTACAGCCCGGGTGTGCATGCTGTCCAGCATCTGGGTCACCACCATAAAGGGCACCCCGGCTGCCCGGCAGGCGGCAGAAAGCTGCTTCTGGCAGCGGGGCAGCTCCCATAGGGGCATCGCGTTGCCAAGGTCGCCCCGGGCAATGACCACCTCGTCCACCAGCGGCAAAAACTCCGGCAGCGCCTGTACGCCCGCAAGGTTTTCAATTTTGGCAAGAATCTTCAGCCCGGGTGCACCGGCCTCTGCCAGCGCCTGCCGCAGGTTGCGGATATCCGCAGCGCCGCGTACAAAGGGCAGCATGACCCCGGTAACGCCGCAATCGGCGGCGATGGCAAGGTTCTCCTTGTCCTCGGTGGTCAGGGTGGGCATCTGGATATCTGCCCCCGGTGCGGCCAGACTTTTGCGGCTTTGCAGCACCCCGCCCCGCATTACGGTACACACGAGCGCATCCGGTTCCGCGGTGTCCACCCGTGCCAGCAGCTTGCCGTCATCCAGCAGCAGCTCCTGCCCGGGCTGCACGCTGTGCACCAGCGCGGCAGGGCAGGGAATGCCCTGCGCGCCCAGACGCACGGTCTGCCCGGCGGTCAGGGACAGCGGCTGCGGCAGACGACCGATGCGTAATTCCGGCCCCTGCAGATCAATGAGCAGCTTTTTGACCCCGGCTTTATGCAGCATCACCAGCCAGTCCTTGTGCGCTGCCAGCGGCCCGTGAGAAAGGTTCATGCGGATGCCGGTCATACCGGCTTCCACCATCTGCTGCAAAAGCTTTACATCGGCACAGGCAGGGCCGATGGTTCCGTAAAAATCCATAATTCCTCCTGCAATTCACGTTTTCTTTCTATTGTAGCATGACCGCGCTGCAAAAGATAGCCCGGCGGCGCACAAAAAAACACCGGAAGCTGATGCAAAGCCTCCGGTGTCTTTTTATGATGCCTTATGGGGTTTACTGCTACACTTTGCACCGCCTGCGTTCAGTACAAAGCTTACAGCTCCCTCTATTTTTAAAGGTTGTACTTAGTTTACAGCATTTCGGGCGGTTCGTCAAGAGCTTTTTCCAGCTTTTGCCGGCAAAAACCGGAATATCACAACATTATCACAACTGCAGCTGGTGGTAGCACGCGCCCTCCATGGTCTTCCAACAGGCGGTGCTTCCCTCCAGGGTCATGTAGCTGTGGGCGGTGTTTTCCTTGGGCAGGCTTACAGAGCCGGGGTTCAGGTAAAGGCTCCCCTGCCCGAAGTTTGTCCATGCGGGCACATGGGTGTGACCGTGGAGCAAAATATCCCCCGGGGCAAGGGGCGGCAGATGGTTCAGGTTGAACACATGGCCGTGGGTAACGTAGACCAGCCGCTGCCCCACCGGCAGCACGGCGTAGTCTGCCAGTACCGGGAAATTGAGCACCATCTGGTCCACCTCGGCGTCGCAGTTGCCGCGCACACACAGCAGCCTGGGCGCAAGGCTGTTCAGCAGCGGAATCACCTTTTTGGGGGCGTAATCCCGGGGCAGGTCGTTGCGGGGGCCGTGGTAGAGCAGGTCTCCCAGAAAGAGCAGGCGGTCGGCCTGCTCCCGTTCAAAGGCCTGCTGCAGCTGCTGCGCATAATAATAGGAGCCGTGCAGGTCTGATGCGATCATCCATTTCATATACAATGCCCTCCCTCAGAGCCGGTTTGCCTTATTGTAGCGCCTGCTGTAAAAATGGTCAAGTGATTACAAAAGTCATACTTTTGTACCAAAACCCCTTGACACGCCGCTGAGAATGTGGTATTCTGCTGGAGTTGCAGCCCGCAAATGCGCAGGCTGCATATCGCGGACAGCTGCCGCGATCATAAAAACCGTGTGGATTTTTACAGCAACATTGCTACTTTTCGCCACACAATGACCTCACAAGGGCCATTGTGTGGCTTTTTTGTGCGCCGGAAACCGGCTACAGGCCGGTGCTGCGCCTTCCACATTTTTACTTTTTACAGATAGCAGGTGAAATTTTTCAATGAACGAAACTTTTATGAAGGAGAAGCCGGTGCTGCCGCTGCTGCTCTCGATGGCACTGCCCAACGTGGTCTCCATGCTGGTGAACAGCCTCTACAATATCGTGGACAGCCTGTTTGTGGCGCGCATCAGCGAGGACGCCATGACCGCGTTAAGTCTGGTGTTTCCCATCCAGAACTTTTCCAACGCCATTGCCATCGGCTTTGGCATCGGCATCAACGCCATGATCGCGCTGTATCTGGGCGCAGGCGACCGCGAAAAGGCAGAGACGGCCGCAACCCACGGCTTTGTGCTCAGCCTTGTGCACGGCGTGGTGATGATGGTGGTCAGCATCGCCATCATGCCCGGCTTTCTGCGCCGCTTTACGCAGGACGAGACGCTGATCGCCGCCGGCATCACCTACTCTACCATTGTGTTCCTGTTTTTGGTCGTGAACATGGTCTCGCTTGCCTTTGAAAAGATCTTTCAGGCGGTGGGCCGCATGAAGGTGTCCATGGTCGCCCTGATCACCGGCTGCGTGTGCAATATTCTGCTGGACCCGGTGCTCATCTTCGGGCTTGGGCCGGTGCCTGCCATGGGCATTGCAGGCGCGGCACTGGCTACCGGCATCGGTCAGGTGCTCAGCGTGGTGGTCTACCTTGTGGTCTATCTGCGCACCGAGCTGCCGGTGCGGCTGCGCCGCAGCTGTCTGCGCCCGGACGCGGCGCTGGACGGCAGACTGTACGCCATCGGCGTTCCGGCCATCCTGAATCTGGCGCTGCCCTCGCTGCTGGTCACCTTCCTCAACGGGCTGCTGGCGGCCTTTTCTCAGAGCTATGTGGTGGTGCTGGGCATCTACTATAAATTGCAGACCTTTTTGTACCTGCCCGCCAACGGCTTCGTGCAGGGCATGCGCCCCCTTATTGGCTACAACTACGGCGCGCGGGAGTACGCCCGGGTGAAAAAGCTGTTCCAGCTGACCCTGCTCATGAGCGCTGCCATCATGGCGGCGGGCACTGTCATCTGTCAGGTTGCTTCCGGGCAGCTGATGGGACTGTTCACCCAGAATCCCCAGACCATCGCCGCCGGGCAGACCGCTCTGCGCATCATCAGCATCGGCTTTGTCATCTCGGCAGTCTCCACCACCGTCTCCGGTGCACTGGAGGGGCTGGGCAAGGGCGCAGAATCGCTGGTCATCGCCCTGTGCCGGTATGTCGTTTTCATCATGCCGCTGGCTGCGCTGCTGTGTAACTGGCTGGGCGCAGACGGCGCATGGCACGCCTTTTGGCTTACCGAGGTGCTGGCGGCGGTGGTCTCCGGTATCGTCTACCGCCGGGCGGTCACACATAAAAAATAAGAATTTCTGATAGGGGCGTTTCATAACGTCCCTATTTTTCATTGACACTACGGGAAAAGTACGGTAAAATAATTTTCGTGTTTTGACAAAAACTGTCAGTGCGCAAGATATTACAGAGGATGTGGAAGTATATGATCGAGACCATTGCCGCCGTCAATCAGGCGGTGAACAGCTTTATCTGGGGCATCCCCGCCATGGTATGCATCATTGGCGTGGGGCTGCTGCTCAGTGTCCGCACGGGCTTTTTGCAGATCCGCAAATTCCCCTACGCCATCCGCACCACCGTGGGCCGGATGTTCCGCAAGCGGGATGCTTCGGACGGTGCCATGACCCCCTTTCAGGCGGTGTGCACCGCGCTGGCGGGCACGGTGGGCACCGGCAACATTGCCGGTGTGGCGGGCGCTATCGCCATCGGCGGCCCGGGTGCCGTGTTCTGGATGTGGTGCTCTGCGCTGCTGGGGATGTGCACCAAGTTTGCCGAGGTGACGCTGGCCGTGCATTTCCGGGAGCGCAGCGATACCGGCGAGTGGGTGGGCGGCCCGATGTACTATATTAAAAACGGCCTTGGCCGCCGCTGGCAGTTTCTGGCCGTGCTGTACGCGCTGTTCGGCGTGCTGACCGTGTTCGGTACCGGCAACGCAACGCAGGTGAATACCATCGTGGCAGCAGTGGATACCGCCCTGCTGGAATACGGGCTGGTGGGCGGCAGCTTTCTGCCCACCCTCAACCTCATCGTGGGTATCCTTGTGGCGGTGCTGGTGGCGCTGGTGCTGCTGGGCGGCATCAAGCGCATTGGCAGCGTAAGCGAGAAGCTGGTGCCCTTTATGGCACTGTTCTATATTGTGCTGTCGGTGGGCGTGGTGGTGCTCAACTTCTCCCGCCTGCCCTATGTGCTGGAATCCATCGTGGTGGGCGCGTTCAACCCTGCTGCCTTTACCGGCGGCACCATTGGCAGTCTGTTCGTCAGTATGCAAAAGGGCGTTTCCCGCGGCATCTTTTCCAACGAGGCCGGTCTTGGCACCGGTTCTATCGCCCATGCCTGCGCCGACACCAAAAAGCCGGTCAAGCAGGGCATGTTCGGTATTTTTGAGGTGTTTGCCGATACCATCGTCATCTGCACCCTGACCGCGCTGGTCATCCTGTGCAGCGGCACCCAGGTCAGCTACGGCGCAGCGGCGGGTGCTGAGCTGACCATCTCCGGCTTTACCACCACCTACGGCGGCTGGGCGTCCATTTTTACCGCTGTGGCGCTGTGCTGCTTTGCCTTTTCCACCATCATCGGCTGGGGTCTGTACGGCTCCCGCTTTCTGGTGTTCCTGTGCAAGAGCAACAAAGTGGCGCGCCCCTTCTTTGTGGTGTATGCTCTGGTGGCCATTCTGGGTGCTACCATGGACCTTGGTCTGCTGTGGAGCATCGCCGACACCTTCAACGGCCTGATGAGCATTCCCAACCTCATTGCATTGCTGCTGCTTTCCGGCACGGTGGTGCAGCTGACCCGCGCCTTTTTTAAATCAGAAGGGTGAGCGGCAGCTCTGCCCATAGTGGACAGAAACGCCGGAACGCGGTATACTGAGAAAAAACAACGGTGGCTATGCACCACAGGAGGTTCTAACGTGGAAAACTTTAACGAATTGCTGCAGAAGTATGCAGATTTTATCGTCCGGGTGGGTGTGAACCCGCAGCCGGGGCAGACCCTGATCATCAACTGCCCGCTGGAGGGTGCCCCGCTGGCACGGCTGTGCGTGCGCAGTGCCTACGAGGCCGGTGCGCGGGACGTGCAGGTGAACTGGCAGGATGACGCCGTTACCCGCATCCGCATGGAGCTGGGCAGCGAGGACGCCCTGACCGACCACAAGGGCTGGCAGCTGCGCCGCTATCTGGACTACGCCGAGAGCGAGGGCAGTGTGTGCGTGCTGCACCTCATCGCGGACGACCCGGAACTGTTTGCCGGGCTGGACGGTGCCAAGATCAGCCGGGTGAACAGCGCGAACCGCAGCTTTATGCAGCCGTGGCGGGAGTACACCATGAACGACCGGGTGCAGTGGTCCATCGCCGCCCTGCCCGCAGAGCCGTGGGCAAAGAAGATGTTCCCGGAGCTGGACACTGCCGCCGCCATTGAAGCACAGTGGAAGCTGATCTTTGATACCTGCCGTGTGACCGGCGGCGATCCGGTAGGGGAGTGGCAGAAGCATCTGGACCGCCTGAACGAGCTGGGCGCAAAGATGAACGCCCTGGATCTGGAAAGCGTGCATTTTGAAAGCGCCAACGGCACCGACCTGACCGTGGGTCTGGCGGAACAGGCGGTGTGGGAGAGCGCCGGCAGCAAAAACGAGAAGGGTGTGCCCTTCCTGCCCAACATCCCCACCGAGGAGGTGTTCACCGCGCCCCATAAGGATAAGGTGGACGGCATCGTTTACGGCACAAAGCCTTACGTCTTTAACGGTCAGCTCATCAAGAATTTCCACGTCACCTTCAAGGATGGCAAGGTGGTGGAGCACGGCGCCGACGAGGGCGCAGACCTGCTGGGCCAGCTGCTGGACACCGATGAGGGCGCACGCCACATTGGTGAGGTGGCACTGGTGCCCGCCTCCAGCCCCATCAACCGCAGCGGCAAGCTGTTCTACAACACCCTGTTTGACGAGAACGCTGCCTGCCACATCGCCTTTGGCGACAGCTACCCCGGCACCACCGTGGGCGGCACCGGCCTTTCCAAGGAGGAACTGGCAGCCCGCGGCATGAACCACTCCTCCCTGCACGAGGACGTGATGATCGGTGCAGAGGACAGCCGCATCACCGGTAAATGCCGCGATGGCCGCACTGTGCCGCTGTTTGAAAACGGCGTCTGGGTGCTGTAAAAAGCCCCAAAGGGTGCGCAACGGCAAAAAAATTGCGAAAATGCTTGCATAAATCGCAAGAGTATGCTATATTCTAGTAGTACGATATAGTTTAACCTGAAACGTGGGCCGCAAGGTCCGCGTTTCTTGTTTGTTTGGAGGTTTTTTATGGCGAAGCAGTCTGGCGGCAACACCGCGCAGAGAGTGGAAGCGCTTGTCCGTCCCACGGTGGAAGGCATGGGTCTGCGCCTGTGGGATGTGGTTTTTGAGAAGGAAGGGCCGGACTGGTATCTTCGCATCCTCATCGACCGGGACGGCACCATGGATACCGACACCTGTGCAGAGGTGTCCCACGCACTGGACCCCATTCTGGATGAGGCAGACCCCATCGACCAGAGCTATTATCTGGAAGTGGGCAGCCCCGGCCTTGGCCGCAAGCTGACCCGCCCGGAGCACTACGAGGCGCTCAAGGGCCAGAAAGTGCGGGCAAAGCTCATCCGCCCCAACGCTGACGGCGTGCGGGAGCTGTCCGGCATCCTGACCGGCCGCGAGGGCAGCACCGTGACGCTGGAAACCGAGAACGGCCCCGTGACCTTTGAGGTGAATGCAGCCTCCGGCGTGCAGCTGTGCGACGACGAGGATTTGTTCAACTGAGAAGAACCGTCTCTGATGGAGAAAAGAGAACAAAATATATAGGAGGAACCCGAAAAATGACAGCAGCGAATAAGGACTTTTTTGAAGCGCTCTCCATGCTGGAGCATGAGCGCGGCATCACCGCAGAATACCTGATCGAAAAGATCAAGGCGGCTATCATCATTGCCGTCAAGAAGAACTATGAGGTCGAGGAGGATCACATCCGGGTGGATATCGACCCCGACACCGGCCGCTTTGACGTGGCACTGATCCAGGATATCGTGGCAGACGAGGACTGGTACGACGAGCACGCCGAGATCGGTGTGACCGAGGCACGCAAGATCCGCAGCAGCTACGAGGTGGGCGACCGCATCATCACCCCGCTCAAGACCCGCGATTTTGGCCGTATTGCCGCCCAGACCGCAAAGCACGTCATCCGTCAGGGCATCCGCGAGGCCGAGCGCAACCAGCAGCTCAGCGAGATCCAGTCCCGCGCACATGACATCGTGCAGGCCACCGTTATCCGCGTGGATACCGAGAAGGGCATTGTAGCGCTGGATCTGGGCAAGGGCGGCGAGGCTGTTCTGCCCCGCAACGAGCAGGTGCCCGGCGAGGTGTACACCGAGGGCGAGACCCTGCAGGTCTACATCGTGGACGTGGTCAGCACCGAGCGCGGCCCCCGCGTGATGATCAGCCGCACCCATCCCGGCCTTGTCAAGCGCCTGTTTGAGCTGGAAGTGCCCGAGATCTTTGACGGCACTGTGGAGGTAAAGGCCATCAGCCGCGAGGCCGGTGCCCGCACCAAGATGGCTGTCTGGTCCAAGGACCCCAACGTCAACCCTGTTTCCGCCTGCATCGGCGAGCACGGCGCCCGCGTGGCCGCTGTTGTGGAAAAGCTGGGCGGCGAGAAGATCGATATCGTCAAGTGGAGCGAGGATATCTCGGAGTTCATCTCCGCAGCCCTGAGCCCCGCCAAGGTGGTCAAGGTGGAACTGCTGCCCGGAGAGACCCGCTCCTGCCGCGTCACCGTGCCCGACCAGCAGCTGAGCCTGGCCATTGGCAACAAGGGCCAGAACGCCCGCCTGTGCGCACGCCTGACCGGCTACAACATTGATATCCGTCCCGAGAGCGGCTACTACGGCGAGGACGAGGAGCCCAAGAAGGACGCAACAGACGCTGAATAAGCCCGGCACCATCTGCCGAAGGAGGGAAACCGGATGGCACAAAAAAAGATCCCTGCCCGCCAGTGCATCGGCTGCATGACCAGCCGCCCCAAAAAGGAGCTGGTGCGCGTGGTGCGCGCACCCAGCGGGGAGATCAGCATTGATCTGGTAGGCAAAAAGCCGGGACGCGGCGCATATCTCTGCCCGGACCCGGACTGTCTGACCAAGGCAAAAAAGAAAAAGGCGCTGGAACGCTGCTTTGAGCAGCCGGTTCCCGCCGAGGTATACGACGCGCTGGCTGTACAGCTGGCCGCAGCCGCAAAGGAGGCCGCAGCCGATGGCAAAAAAGAATAACGCCCCCGCAAAACCCAAGCTGCCCCCGGAGGAGGCGCTGTATCAGGCCGTGAGCCTGTGCCGCAAGGCCGGTGCGCTGACCATGGGCTTTGATGCCGTGGAGGAAGCCTGCGTCAAAAGCAAGGCATGGCTGGTGATGACCGCATCGGACATCAGCCCCAAGACCTTGCAGCGTTTGAACTACGCTGTGGGGGACTTGGTGGACGTGTTCACCATGCCGCTGACACAGGATAAGCTGGCCGATATCAGCCACAAGCCCGTGGCTGTTTACGCGGTGACCGACCGCAACCTCGCAAAGCTCTGCTTCGACCGCCTGTCGGACTGCGGAGCAATCAAAAATGAGGAGGATATGAGCGAATGATCGTAAAATATAAAGTGAGTGACTTTGCAAAGGATCTGAACCTTTCTGCAAAGAAGGTGCTGGACGAACTGGCCGCTATGGGCAGCACCGGCAAGAAGAACAGCTCCAATCTGGAGGAGAACGAGCTGAACTACCTGCTGGAAAAGTTCAGCAAGGACAACAGCGTGGCAAATCTGGACGAGTTTTTGAACAGCGCCAAGGCTCCCAAGGAGGAGCCCAAGGCTGAGAAGAAGGCCGAGAAGAAGGCTGAAAAGAAGCCCGAGGCTCCCAAGGCTGACAAAAAGCCCCAGCAGCCCGCCGCAAAGGCCGAGCAGCCCAAGGTAAACAATAATAATAACAATAACGGCAAGCACGGCGACAAGAAGCCCGAGCAGCATAAGAAGCGCGAGGAAAAGACCGTTTCCTTCAGCGAACTGGCACGTGAGACCGGCGCAAAGGCTACCGCAGCCCCCGCACAGGCAGTTTCTGTCCGCCGCGAGGACAATCAGGTCACCGTGGATACCCGCACTGTGGATATGAACGTGGACCGCTTCGACGCCCGCTACGATGATCTGGCCTCCACCAAGAACACCGAGAACCGCCGCAAGCCCACCCCGCAGGGCAACAAGCAGAAGTTCACCCAGCGCGGTCAGCGTCAGCGCCAGCAGTTCCAGAAGGGCAAGCGCGAGACTGAGTTCGAGCGTCTGCAGCGCATCCAGCTGGAAAAGGCCCGCAACGCCCAGCTGAAGGTGATGATCCCCGACGAGATCACCGTGGGCGAGCTGGCTGCCCGCCTGAAGCAGCAGGCCGGTAAGGTCATTGCCAAGTTCATGCAGATGGGCGAGATGCACGCCATCAACGACGTGATCGATTTCGACACCGCAGCTCTGCTGGCAGAGGAGTTCCACGCAAAGGTCGAGCACGAGGTGCATGTGACCATCGAGGAGCGCCTGTTCACGCAGGAAGAGGATTCGCAGGAGGATCTGGTGGAGCGTCCCCCGGTGGTCTGCGTTATGGGCCACGTTGACCACGGCAAGACCAGTATTCTGGATGCCATCCGCAAGACCAACGTTACCGCAGGCGAGGCCGGCGGCATCACGCAGGCCATCGGTGCATATCAGGTCAAGGTCAACGACAGCCTCATCACCTTCCTGGATACCCCGGGCCACGAGGCATTCACCTCCATGCGTGCCCGCGGTGCCAACATGACCGATATCGCCGTTCTGGTGGTTGCTGCCGATGACGGCATCATGCCCCAGACCATCGAGTCCATCAACCACGCCAAGGCTGCAAATGTCAAGCTCATCGTGGCAATGAACAAGATGGATAAGCCCACCGCAAACCCCGAGCGCGTGATGGAAGGCCTGACCAAGTACGGCATCATCACCGAGGACTGGGGCGGCGATGTGGCCTGCATCCCGGTGTCTGCCCTGACCGGCATGGGCATCAACGACCTGCTGGAGCGCATTGCTCTGGAAGCTGAGGTCATGGAGCTGAAGGCAAACCCCAACCGCCGCGCCAAGGGTGCGGTCGTTGAGGCCCGTCTGGATAAGGGCCAAGGCCCCATTGCCACCATTCTGGTGCAGAACGGCACCCTGCACTCCGGCGACGTCATCATTGCCGGTACCGCTGTGGGCCGCGTGCGCACCATGCGCAGCGACAAGGGCCAGCTGCTGACCGATGCCGGCCCCTCTACTCCTGTGGAGATCACCGGCCTGACCGCAGTGCCGGAAGCAGGCGACCTGTTCGAGGCTGTTGAGGACGAGCGTCTGGCCCGTGAACTGGCTGAGCAGCGCATCGCTGCTGCCAAGGAGAAGCAGTTCTCCTCCTTCCAGAAGGTCACGCTGGATAACCTGTTCAGCCAGATGGCACAGAACGACATGAAGGAGCTGGCCATCGTGGTCAAGGCCGATGTGCAGGGCTCTGCCGAGGCTGTGAAGCAGAGTCTGGAGAAAATCTCCAACGATGAGGTGCGCGTGCGCGTCATCCACGCCGGTGTCGGCGCCATCAGCAAGTCCGACGTGGATCTGGCCGATGCCTCCAACGCCATCATCATCGGCTTCAACGTCCGCCCGGACAACGTGGCCAAGGAAGAAGCCGCTGCCACCAAGGTGGAAATGCGTATGTACCGCGTCATTTACGACGCCATCAACGATGTCACCGACGCTATGAAGGGTATGCTGGCACCCAAGTTCCGCGAGGTCTCTCTGGGCGAACTGCAGGTGCGTCAGGTGTACAAGATTTCCAACGTGGGCACCGTTGCAGGCTGCCGCGTGACCAGCGGCAAGATCACCCGCGACAGCAAGGTGCGTGTGGTGCGTGACGGCATCGTCATCGCCGAGGACGAGATCGCATCCCTGAAGCGCTTCAAGGACGACGCTAAGGAAGTGGCCGAGGGCTACGAGTGCGGCGTGACTCTGGAGAAGTTTGCGGACGTCAAGGAAGGCGATGTGTACGAGGCCTTCAAGATGGAAGAGTACCGCGACTAAGCAAAAAACCGAATATATAACAGCTTCCCGGCAGAAAAGGCTTCCCCCGGACGGGGAAAGCTGTCGAACGAAGTGAGACTGATGAGGGCGTATCTTTCGCAGGTGTGGAGCGTGCGCCCTCATCCGTCGTTTTGGCAGACAAATGCCGCCTTGCCCCGGCCGGGGCAAGGCTTTGGGAGGCTGCCGGACAGAATTTGGAGAAAACTATGTCTCAGAAAAATATGGGCCGTCTTGCGCAGGATATGAAGCGCGAGGTCATTGCCATCATCGGCCGGCTGAAGGACCCGCGGCTGGAGGGCGGTCTGCTGACCGTCACCCGTCTGGACGTGACGCCGGATCTGGATGTGGCAAAAGTGTATGTAAGCGTGATGGGCCGCGCAGACGGCCCCAAGCCCGCAATTGAAGCGCTGAACCGCGCCGCAGGCCATGTGCGCACCGAGGTCAGCAAAAAAATGCACATCCGCAAGGCACCCCGCTTCATCTTTGTGGAGGATGACGGTGCCGCCTACGCCGCCCACATCAACGAGCTGCTGCGCAGCCTGAACGTGAACGGCGAGGAGGAAGCACAGCCTGCTGATACCGAACAGACCGAGGACTGACTGCCTTTGCGGAAAGGATGGATCATTGGATGACAGAACAACTGGATGTGCAGCAGATGGCGCAGCGCCTGCTGGCTGCGGACAACATTTTGATTCTGTGCCACAAAAACCCGGACGGTGACACCATCGGCTGCGGCAGCGCCCTGTACTATGCGCTCAAAGCGCTGGAAAAAACGACAGCGGTGCTCTGCTCTGATGCCATTCCGTCCCGCTACGCCTTTACGAACCCACGGCTGTTCAAGGGCGAGTTCGAGCCCCGCACCGTGATCGCGGTGGACGTGGCCGGTTTGCAGCTGTTTGGCGAAAATAACGGTGTGCCGCAGTACGCACGCCATGTAGACCTGTGCATCGACCACCACGCAGGCAACAACGGCTATGCCGATTTTACCCTTCTGGATGCCGGTGCCGCTGCGGCAGCGGAACTGCTGTATCAGGTCATCGTGGAGATGGGGGTGACTATCACCCCCCACATTGCCGACTGCCTGTACACCGGCGTTGCCACCGACACCGGCTGCTTCAAGTTCTCCTCCACCACTGCCAACACCCACACGGTGGCAGCAAAGCTTATTGAGGCCGGCTGTCATGTGGAGGAGCTGAACACCCTGCTCTTCGACACCAAGCCCCGTGCCCGCATGGAGGCCGAGCGCATCGCCCGCAACCATCTGGAGTACTATCTGGACGGCCGCTGCGCCCTGATCTACCTGACGAGGGACGAGATCCGGCAGAGCGGGGTAGACCCCGCAGATCTGGAGGAACTGACCAGTCTGCCCATCAGTATCGAGGGAGTCAAGGTGGGTCTGACCCTGCGCCAGCAGCCCGGCGGCAGCTACCGCATCAGCGTGCGCACTGCAAAGGGCGTGGACGCCTGTGCCATCGCACGGCGGCTGGGCGGCGGCGGCCACACCCGCGCAGCGGGCTGTGAACTGCTGGGCGACCTTGAAAACGCCAAAAATGCGATCCTTGCAGAGGTGGAAGCCGAACTGGACGCACCACAGGAGGAAGCATGATGCAGGGCATCCTGATCGTAGACAAGCCCATGGACTGGACCAGCTTTGATGTGGTTGCAAAGCTGCGCGGCGTGCTGGGCACCCGCAAGCTGGGGCACAGCGGTACACTGGACCCCATGGCCACCGGCGTTCTGCCGGTGTTCTGCGGCGGTGCCAGCAAGGCGGTGGATCTGCAGCTGAACCACGACAAGACCTACCGCGCCACCCTGCGTCTGGGCGCACGTACCGATACCGGCGATAGCACCGGCACGGTGCTGGAGACTGCCCCCGTCACCGCCGGAGAGAAGGAATTGCTGGCTGTGTTGCCGCAGTTTATCGGCCCGCAGATGCAGGTGCCGCCCATGTACTCGGCGGTCAAGATCAACGGTCAGCCGCTGTATAAGCTGGCGCGTGAGGGCGTGACCGTGGAACGCAAGGCGCGCCCTATTGAAATTTACGGCATCGAGTACGGCGGCAGTCCGGAAGAAAACGAGTATGTGCTGACGGTGCGCTGCTCCAAAGGCACCTATATCCGCACCCTGCTGGAGGAGATCGCCGCCGCAATGGGGCAGAAGGGCACCATGAGCGCGCTGCGCCGCACTGCTGCCGGTCTGTACACCGAAGCAGATGCCCACACGCTGGAAGAGATCCTTGCAGCAAAGGAGCAGGGAACTGCCGCGCTGGAAGCACTGATGCTGCCGGTGGAAAGCGTGTTCACCCCGCTGCCGCTGCTGGTGGTGGAGCCATGGGTGGAGCAGCATCTGTACAACGGCTGTCCCACCAGCCGCTACCCCGCAGCAGACGGACGCTACCGGGTGCGCAATGCCGCCGGGCAGTTCCTTGGCCTTGCTAACATCAACGGCGGGGTGCTCCGGGTGGAAAAACTGTTCGTGGAACGTAATTGAGCAATAAAGGAAACAAGACCCATGCAGATCATTTCTCAGTTTGCCCCGCTGCCGCTGGCACAGCCTGAAAAAGGCACCGCCGTGGCCATGGGCTACTTTGACGGCATCCATATCGGCCACCGGGCGGTGATCGAAGGGGCTGTGCAGTGGGCAAAGACCCATGATGCAGCTCCGGCGGTGTTCACCTTCCGCCTGCCGGTGGAAAATAAAATGAAGGGCAAGCGCCTGCTCTCCACCGAGGACAAGCACGCCCTGATCCACAGTCTTGGGGTGGAGTATTACCTCACCCCGGACTTTGAGGCGATCAAGGCACTGAGCCCGGAGGAGTTCGTGCGCGGCATCGTGGAAAACTGCCACGCCCGGGCGCTGTTCTGTGGCGAAAACTTCACCTTTGGTGCAAAGGCTGCCGGTACGCCGGAGCTGCTGCGCACCCTCTGTGCCCCTCTTGGGGTAGAGGTAGTGGTGGTGCCCATGGCTCAGTTTGAGGAAAAGCCGGTGTCCTCTACCCGCATCCGCACCGCGCTGGAGGGCGGGGACATCCCGGCCGCCAACGCTATGCTGGGCATGCCCTACGCCATCCGCTTTGCGGTGCAGCACGGGGCAGGACTGGGGCACACCCTCGGGGTGCCCACCATCAACCAGCTGTACCCGCAGGGCTTCCAGATGCCCCGCAGCGGCATTTATATCACCCGCACCTGCATCAACGGGGTGTGGTATCCCTCGGCCACCGGTCTGGGCAGCCGCCCGACCGTGAACGATGACGCTACCAAGGTGACCTGCGAGACCTTTATCCCGGGCTTTTCTGGTGACTTGTACGGCACCGACCCGGTGGTGGAGTTCCACGCTTACCTGAGTCCCAGCAAAAAGTTTGATACGCTGGACCAGCTGCGGGATTGCATCAACGATGCCGCCCGCCGCGCACAGGAATATTTTGCATAACGCATCAACAGCGGAAAAATTATTTTTATTTGGGGTCGAGAAACGCCTGTGGGCGTTTTTCGACCCCTTTTGTCGTGAAGGAAAACAGCATTTCCGGCGTCTGCGGGCAGAAAAAACCGCACTTCGGGCAAAATAGACACATTTCCGTGCAACAATGGCAAATGTTTGTTAAACAATTATCTATCTCATGTCCTTGCAATACACGCAGTTTTTGTTTATAATAGTAGCTGTACGGGGCAACGCCCCGATTGTGAGCGAGACTCTGGTTCAGAATTATAACTTGAGAGGAGTTTTTACCATGGGTTTAGGTAAGAAGACGATCGACGATCAGAACTACTGCGGCAAGAAGGTGCTTGTCCGCTGCGATTTCAACGTCCCGATGAAGGACGGTGTCATCACCAACGAGAACCGCATCAACGCAGCACTGCCCACCATCCAGAAGCTGGTCAACGATGGCGCAAAGGTCATCCTGTGCAGCCACCTGGGCAAGCCCAAGAACGGCCCCGAGGCTAAGTTCAGCCTGGCTCCCGTTGCTGTGGCTCTGAGCGCAAAGCTGGGCAAGACCGTTGTGTTTGCTGACGATGACAACGTTGTGGGCGAGAACGCAAAGGCTGCTGTGGCTGCTATGAACAACGGCGATGTCGTTCTGCTGCAGAACACCCGTTTCCGCAAGGAAGAGACCAAGAACATGCCCGAGTTCAGCGAGGAGCTGGCTTCTCTGGCTGATGCTTATGTGGACGACGCCTTCGGCAGCTGCCACCGTGCACACTGCTCCACCGCAGGTGTCACCGACTACATCAAGGATACCGCTGTCGGCTACCTGATGGAGAAGGAGATCAAGTATCTGGGCAACGCCGTCAACGACCCCGTCCGTCCCTTCACCGCTATTCTGGGCGGCGCTAAGGTCGCTGATAAGCTGAACGTCATCTCCAACCTGCTGGAGAAGGTCGATACCCTGATCATTGGTGGCGGCATGGCTTACACCTTCGTCAAGGCTCAGGGCTACGAGGTCGGCAAGAGCCTGTGCGACGACACCAAGCTGGACTACTGCAAGGAAATGATGGCTAAGGCCAAGGAGAAGGGCGTCAAGCTGCTGCTGCCTGTGGATGCAGCCTGCATCAAGGACTTCCCCGATCCCATCGACGCTCCTGTGGACGTGACCGTGGTGCCTGTCACCGCGATCCCCGCTGACATGGAGGGCTGCGACATCGGCCCCGAGACCATGAAGCTGTTTGCTGACGCTGTCAAGGCTTCCAAGACCGTTGTCTGGAACGGCCCCATGGGCGTGTTCGAGAACCCCACTCTGGCAGCCGGTACTCTGGCTGTTGCCAAGGCTATGGCTGAGAGCGATGCTACCACCGTCATCGGCGGCGGCGACAGCGCAGCAGCTGTGCAGCAGATGGGTCTGGGCGACAAGATGACCCACATCTCCACCGGCGGCGGCGCTTCTCTGGAGTATCTGGAGGGCAAGGAACTGCCCGGCATTGCAGTCATCCAGAACGCATAATTTTTCCGGCATCACAATGGGTGCGGCGGCATTTACGCCGCCGCATCTTTTCTTTTTGTGCAGGCAATTTGTGAATAGTTACGAAGGTAAGGAGAAAATAACAATGGATAAGGCAAAGCGCAAGGCTATTATCGCTGGCAACTGGAAGATGAACAAGACCGCCTCCGAGGCTGCTGTTCTGGTGGACGAGCTGATCCCCGCTGTGAAGGACGCTACCTGCGAGGTGGTTATCTGCACCCCGTTTACCGATCTGGTCACCGCTGTGGCTAAGACCAAGGGCACCAACATCCACGTCGGTGCCGAGAACGTCCACTTTGAGAAGTCCGGTGCTTTCACCGGTGAGATCAGCGCCGATATGCTGGTGGATCTGGGCGTGGAGTACGTTATCGTTGGCCACTCTGAGCGCCGTCAGTACTTTGCAGAGACCGACCAGACCGTCAACAAGCGCACGCTGGCTGCTCTGAACGCCGGTCTGAAGGTCATCCTGTGCGTGGGCGAAAGCCTGCAGCAGCGCGAGGAGGGCGTTACCGAGGAGCTGGTTCGTATGCAGACCAAGATCGCTCTGCGTGACGTGACCGCCGAGCAGATGGAAAATGTTGTCATCGCCTACGAGCCTGTCTGGGCCATCGGCACCGGCAAGACCGCTACCTCCGATCAGGCAGAGGAAGTCTGCGCACAGATCCGCAAGGTGGTGGGCGAGCTGTACGGCGAGGCCGTGGCCGAGGCTACCACCGTGCAGTACGGCGGCAGCATGAACGCCAAGAACTGCGAGGAGCTGCTGAGCAAGAAGGACGTGGACGGCGGCCTGATCGGCGGCGCATCCCTGAAGGCTCCCGACTTTGCTGTCATCGTCAATGCAGCCACCAAGGGCTGAGCAACTGCCTTTTCTTAACTAAGCTGTTTCAGCGCCCGGCTGCGCCGTTTTTTCAGCGCTGAGCCGGGCGCTGATCTGTTTTTACAGCAGCCGCTCGGGTGTTATGCACCCCGCAGGCTGCACTCCCGCAGGCAGGGCGCTTAGCCTTGCCCGCAACGCGTGATAAATTCAAAGGAGATTCAATTTTATGGCAAAGAAACCTGTTCTTCTGTGCATCATGGATGGCTTCGGCTGGGTGCCGAACGAGACCTTTGGCAACGCCGTTGTGGCTGCCAAGACCCCCCATCTGGATGCTCTGATGGCAAAGTACCCCATGACTACCATTGATGCCTCCGGCATGGCTGTCGGCCTGCCCGATGGCCAGATGGGTAACTCCGAGGTCGGCCACACCAACATGGGCGCGGGCCGCATCGTCTACCAGCAGCTGACCCTCATCACCAAGTCCATCCACGACGGTGAGATGCTCAAGAACCCTGTGCTGGTCAAGAACATGAAGGCTGCTATCGAGGCCGGTAAGGCCATCCACCTGATGGGTCTGGTGGGCACCGGCGGCGTGCACAGCCATGCCGACCACTGGTTTGGCGTGCTGGAAATGGCAAAGCATCTGGGTGCTAAGGAAGTCTACCTGCACTGCATCACCGATGGCCGCGACACCGATCCCCACTCCGGCAGGGGCTTCCTTGCTGACCTGCAGGCCAAGCTGGATGAGCTGGGCGTGGGCAAGATCGCCAGCGTTTCCGGCCGTTACTACGCCATGGACCGTGATAACAACTGGGATCGCGAGGAGAAGGCCTACGCTGCCTTTGTCTACGGCGAGGGTGAGCACGCTGCCAATGCTGCCGAGGCCATCGAGGCTTCCTACGCCGCAGACAAGACCGATGAGTTCGTGCTGCCCTGCGTCACCTGCGAGGGTGGCCGCGTGCAGGATGGCGACACCGTTATCTTCATGAACTTCCGCCCCGACCGTGCCCGCCAGATGACCCGCATCTTCTGCGATGATGCCTTTACCGGCTTCGAGCGCCGCGGCGGCCGCAAGCAGGTGAATTACGTCTGCATGGCCGAGTACGATGCCACCATGCCCAACTGTGAGGTTGCTTATCCCCCGGTGGAGCTGAAGAACGTTCTGGGCGAGTATCTGTCTGCCCACGGCAAGACCCAGCTGCGCATTGCCGAGACCGAGAAGTACGCGCACGTTACCTTCTTCTTCAACGGCGGCGTGGAGGCTCCCTACGAGGGCGAGGATCGCTGCGTCATCCCCAGCCCCAAGGTTGCCACCTACGACCTGAAGCCCGAGATGAGCGCCCCCGAGGTCGCTGCCGAGTGCGTCAAGCGCATCGAGAGCGGCAAGTACGATGTGGTCATCCTGAACTTCGCAAACTGCGATATGGTCGGCCACACCGGCGTGTTCGAGGCTGCTGTCAAGGCCGTTGAGGCTGTGGATACCTGCGTGGATCAGGTGGTCACCGCTGTGCTGAACGCCGGCGGCTGCGCTTTCATCACCGCTGACCACGGCAACGCCGAGAAGATGATGAACCCGGACGGCACCCCCTTCACCGCCCACACCACCAACGTTGTGCCTTTTGTGGCAGTTGGCTGCGGCGATGTGAAGCTGCGCGAGGGCGGCTGCCTGGCAGATATCGCTCCCACCATGCTGCCGTATATCGGTCTGCCCGTGCCTGCTGAAATGACCGGCAAGAGCATCATTGTGGAGTAATTGACCGTTAAAATGGCCGACGCGTTCGCTTTGGCTATGAATAGCGGAATTGTTATTCTTATATTTACAGCTCTGGAAAATCTGCGGATTTTCCAGAGCTGTTTTTTCACGCGAAAAGCCGATAAGATAAATTGCGTTTTTGGGCTTCGACCCCATTCTAAATCAAAAACTTTTCTTTTTTCCCCATCCGTGCTACAATAAAAATGAATTTTTGATTGTAGGAGAAGCGGATGGAAACAACGCATAAACAAATCGTTCTGGGCATCCTTGCCCATGTGGACTCCGGCAAGACCACCCTTTCGGAAGCCATGCTCTACCGCGCCGGTGTAACCCGCCGCCTGGGCCGGGTGGACCATCAGGACGCCTTCCTGGATACCGACGCCATGGAGCGGGAGCGGGGCATCACCATCTTCTCCAAGCAGGCGGTGCTGCCGCTGGA
>OJNS01000626.1_pt1 | contig 21733 bp, 16 predicted proteins | sample 1597911 | NCBI WGS metagenome assembly OJNS01 (sample SAMN01915214, study PRJEB22387) | human gut metagenome | isolation source: stool | host: Homo sapiens | place: USA
AAGCCGCCGGTTCAAAATGGGCGCGCGGATATGTCTGCTATACGACGGCTTTTTTTCTTTTGCCGTCGTGCGGCAGGTGTTTTTACTTTTTATTCTTTTGTGCTACATGGACGATTATGGCAACTAAAATAATTGCGGCGACCATACCAATTAAAGGGAGCCATGTGTCGGTGATGCTTTGCAATACGGCATTCCAGTTTACATTTTCGGGCAACATAGTTTAGACCTCCAATTCTCGCTGTTCTGTGACAATACGTTTACAGGAAAGATACGTTGCAAGGAAATAACTTCCGTAGACAAGCAGAAAAAGAACGATTGTCAGTCCGATATTGGTTGCGATATGAATGTTCATAAATTCTTCCACCGCAGCCATTGCTTTGCCAATCAGGAAAGCAGAATACACGCCAGCGACGACTAGCGGAATGGCAAAGAACACGACTGTCTGCACAAAAAGCGTATGATCGATTTGCCTGCGACCTGCCCCCAGCTTTTGCAGCAAGCCATAACGATACACATTGTCGGTCGTTTCGGTAAGCTGTTTTAACGCCAGAAGTGCGGCGCAAATCAGCAAAAAGACCAACCCGATATAGCAGCAAAGGAAGCTCACCAAGGCATCAAGGCCGTAGAACGTCTCATACATCATGTTCTTTTCGGCATACCGATAGCCGTGTGTACTATCCAACCCAATCGGAATCATCTTTTGCAGAACTTCATTGGAATCTGCATCTGGTTTATATTGCACCAAAAGCACATTTACGTCTTTTTCAAGAGAAGCGGTGACAAAATCGGGAACAATCAAGGTGCCGCGGTCATTATTGCCAACCGAAGTCATAACGTATGTTTCCTGCAAAACTTTATCTTCTGCACGCTGTAAAGTCGCCCCACCAACCGTGATTTCCGGGTGGCTCTGCAATGCAGCAGCAACATATCGATACGTTCCATTGTAGTTGCAGTTCAACAGGTATTGGCCATCGTTCAGCGTGATGGGTGCTTTGTTCTGCATGGCTAAGGCACGATTCAAGTCCGAAATGGAGATTACGGAAACCTTGCTGTCAGGAACTTTTTCATCAATCGGCCAAAATTTGACTTTCTGTCCTTCAAATAGTTCAGAGTAGGTCATATCGGCCTCGTAAACACTGATTTGCTCTGTAGCTTTGGCGTAGTTGCTTATGGTAATATCGTGTGCAGCGAGATAGGCAGCAATATCGCTGTCCCCATCAACAGAAACATTGGAAAGCACGTTCAAATCATAGGGCGTTGCAGATTGGGACATTTTGTTCATAGCAAGTGCTGTGCTTGCGCCAATCGACACGGCGCAGATCGTGATGGTCAGCAATCCGCATACAACCGTTACCACAAGATAATTGGTTCGGATTTTGCTGCCAATCTGACGGACAAGGAACGTATTCAGACCTTTCAGGTAAAAGCATTTCCTTGCACTTGCTACTTGCATGAAAACGGCTGACAGCGAGTAGAACAGCAGAAAAGTTCCCGCGACCAATGCCGCCGCTGCCAACTGGAACAGATTATTTTCATGGGATGGCAGAATCCCGTTTTTGTTGAACAGCGCGGCAGAAATTCCGATGCAAAGCAGCGAGAGCAGGAACAGACAAACCGGCAAGATACGGTTTTCAGTCTGCATACTTTCGTTTTTTCTGCCGTCCGTCAATAGGTCAATCAATTTAACATTGGTGACAGACCGAATATTGAAAAGCATGACGATAAAAAAGATGATTGTGAAACACAACACGGTCTGGCGAAGCGCTCCGGCTGAAAACACGATCCGAAACTTTTCAAGATTGATTGCAAAAAGCCGCAATGCAATCAAAGAAAAACCTTGCGAAAAGAAAAAGCCCAAAAGCAATCCTGTGCCCAGCGCAATGATGCCAACACAAAGCGTTTCGCCTGCAAACAACCGGGAAATACGCCCTTTTTTCATGCCGAGCATCATATACACGCCTAATTCTTTTTTGCGACGTTTCAATAAAAACTGATTGGCATAAAGAATCAGGAAAGCCAGAACAACCGCAATCATAGTGGAAAGCGTAGAAAGCATAATGCCGAGCTGACGATATAAGAGCGTGCCAGTCATGCCCATATTGGCAAAAGCCGGCTGGTCAGAAATGGAATTGAACGCATAGAACAAACTGACCGAAAGGGTCAGCGTAAGAAAGTAAATCAGATAGTCACGAATGTTCTTGCACACATTTCGGAAAATCAGCTTACATGTGTTCACTCTGTTCACCTCCCAAGACGGAAACTACTTCCAGAATTTTTGTAAAAAATTCTTTGCGCGTATCCGTCCCACGATGCAGTTCGTTGAACACCTGCCCATCTTTGATAAACAAAATGCGATTGCAATAGCTGGCAGAAAAAGCGTCATGCGTTACCATGAGAATCGTTGCTGAAAGCCGTTCATTCAATTCGGTCAACATTGTCAACAGCATTCGGGAAGAATTGGAATCCAGTGCGCCGGTCGGCTCATCTGCCAGTACGATGGCGGGATTTGTCACCATCGCTCTTGCAGCAGCTACTCTCTGCTGCTGACCGCCAGACATCTGATAGGGATATTTACCCAATACATCCTGAATGTTTAGCGCTTGGGCGATCTGTGGAATACGCTGTTCCATTTCACTGGGTTTAGCACCTGCGATGGAAAGGGCCAGAGAGATATTTTCATAGGCGGTCAAGGTGTCCAGAAGATTGAAATTCTGGAAAATAAATCCCAGCTTTTTTCCTCGAAAGTCTGCAAGCTGTGCCCCGTGAAGCGCCGTGATGTCCTTTTCTTCTACATAGATATGACCGCTGGTGACGGTATCAATCGTGGAAATGCAGTTCAGCAAGGTGGTTTTGCCAGAGCCGGAAGCACCCATGATGCCGAGAAATTCTCCTTTGCGAACAGAAAAAGAAATGTGGTCGATGGCTTTTGTCAGGTTGCCTTTGTTACCGTAAAATTTTTGGATGTCATCCACCCGTAAGATCGTATCGCCCATAGGTCAGGCTCCTTTCTCAAAAGCGCCTTGCTTTTGTGCTTTTACTCTACCACAAGGAATTTTCCGATGCCATTAAGTTGGATTACATTTGTATTACCAAAATGTAAGGTTGAAAAAAGCGAGGCTTTACAGCCCCGCCGCCTGCAAATAGCTTTCCGTAGGAAAAACCATCGTCACAGTCGTTCCCTGTCCCGGAACGCTGGAAATAGAAAGTGAGATATTCATTTTTCGACATAGCCTTTGGCTCAAGTACAAACCAATGCCGGTTGATTTGGAATAACGGCGGCCGTTTTCACCTGTAAAGCCTTTGTCGAACACGCGCGGCAAGTCAGCAGCAGAAATACCAATGCCATTATCGGAAATAAAAAGAGATACCGTGTTTTTCTCTGCTCTGGCTGAAAATTCAACTTGTAAATTATCTTTCCGATACTTGATAGCGTTGGACAGAATCTGTCCGATCACAAAGGTGCAGCTCTTGCTGTCTGCGGTCACGGGAACATCCAGTTCCTTTAGAACCGGCTTTCCACCGACCTGAATCAACGGCTTTGAGTACGTTTTTAGCGCAGCGTACACCAATGCCTGCAAGGTGGTTTTCTCCACCTTAAAGTCCTTTTCCACATCGGTACTGCGGGCGTAATATAGCACCTGCTCCACATAAGCATCAATTTTCCGCAGTTCATCGTCAATTCGCAGTGTGGTGGGATTCTTTTCATTTTCAACGATCAGCCGGGCAGAGGTGATAGGCGTTTTGATTTCATGCACCCATGAATCAAGGTATTCCCGATATTCACGGTTCTCCTGGTCTGCACAGGCAAGCTGGTCGTTCTGGTATTTGTTGCAGCACCGCAGAACGTCCACCAAAATCTGCCCCTCTAAAAAATGAGGCGGCACCATTAACTCGCCTAAAAGAGTTTTTATGTCCATCTGCTCTGTCATTTTTTGAAGCAGATTATAAAAACTCTGCTTGCGAAAAAAGTCATACAGCAGCGCTGTACTGTACGCTGCAAGTAAAATCACCTCGGCAAACAGAATAAACACAGCAGGTGTTTCAATCAGCCAGAGGAGCGCAAGCAGCACGAGTGCAGCCACCAGCATACAAATCAGGGAAAAGATACGGTCAAGCAGATACTCGGATAACTTCATACGCAATACCCTAAACCACGTTTCGTTTCCAGATAGTCCGGCAGACCGATTTCGGTCAGTGCTTTCCGTAACCGAACGATGTTGACATTCAATGTGTTTTCGTCTATAAATTGTTCACTCTGCCAGAGTTCATCAATAATAGCATCACGGGGAATAATGTTGCCCTTGTTCACCATAAGCAGGCGCAGAATCCCAAGTTCATTTTTGGTAAGTGATTTTTTGTTCCCTTGGTAGCTGATTTCCGCCTTGAGCAAATTTAAGGTCAAACCTTTGTGCGTGAGAACGATGTTGTCCTGTACTTCATAGGTCCGAGCCAGAAGTTTTTGGATTCGCGCCAAAAGAATCTGTGCATTGTACGGCTTTGCAATATAATCATCTGCGCCGATGTTCAAGCTCATCAACTCGTCAAAATCGCTGTTTCTGCTGGTAAGTACAATGATAGGAAGATTGGATTTCTGTCGGATTTCTCTGCATACTTGGAAACCATCCTGATAGGGCAGATTGATGTCTAAGAGAATCAAGTTAGCCCCTGATGAAAGAGCAGCTTGCACAATGTGGTGAAAATCATCGCTGCTGTCGCATTGGTAGCCGTACTTTTGAAGAAGCTGAACAAGTTCCTCGCGGATTGCCGGTTCATCTTCTATAATGAAGATTTTCATGCTCACACCTCCATATTCTATTGTATTTCGATTTTCCAGAGAATACAATGCTCAAACTATGAACAATAAAGTTTAGCAACAATGCGCTTTGCATCATTTCGCCAATCGTCCATGAACTATAAAATGTATATGGGTGATGCAGAATGGCGAAAATCGAGGACTGTCCCGGCTTTGAAACGTTCGGAGCGGATGTCAAGGCAGCTCGAAAGGCAAAACAACTTTCCCGCAGTGCGCTGGCTGACATGATACATTGTGACAGCCGGTATCTTGCGAACATCGAAAACGAAGGCACGCTGCCCAGCCTGCCGGTGGTGATTCAGCTGATAAAAATATGTGGTCTGCCCGTGGAGCGGTACTTCAACCCGGAACTCATGCGGGAAGAAAGTGCGGAACGTCAGCGGGTCAGCCACAAGCTGCAGCTTTGCCCGGAAGAATACTTACCCATCGTAGAAGGTGCCATTGACGGTGCCCTGCGAATCCATGAACAGGAAAAAGATCCCGCGTGTGTCTGATTGTCATGCACGGTCATTGAGAGGATGCAAAAGCGTCCTCTTATTTTTTTGCATTTTGCGGGCAAAACGGGAGTGTTGTGGTGTCATAGTAGTGGGGAAAGGTAACGTAGCAAGCATAGGGAGTGTAGCCACTCCCGGCAGAAATGCTTGCTGGGGAGTACCCCAGACCCCCAAGAAACGAGGTGAAACTATGACGAACCGAACCCGAAAAATTGTTCTGCGTGTTCCCGTGACGCCGGAGGAACAGGAACTTATCCGGCAGAAGATGGCTCTGCTGCACACACGGAATTTTTCTGCCTACGCCCGGAAGATGCTGATAGATGGTTATGTTGTCCACATCGACACCACCGACATCCGGGCGCAGACCGCCGAACTGCAAAAGATTGGTGTCAATATTAACCAGATCGCGCGGCGGCTGAACAGCATGGGGCCGCTGTACACACAAGATGTTGCGGACATCAAAGGAGCGCTGGCACAGATATGGCAGTTACAAAGATACATCCTATCAAGTCAACGCTGAAAAAGGCACTGGACTACATCGAGAATCCAGCCAAGACGGATGAAAAAATGCTGGTGTCCTCCTTTGCCTGCTCCTATGAAACCGCCGACATCGAATTTGAACTGCTGCTATCACAAGCCATGCAGAAAGGCAACAATCTGGCCCACCACCTGATACAGTCTTTTGCGCCGGGCGAAACCACGCCGGAGCGGGCCCACGAGATTGGCCGGCAGCTTGCAGATGAAGTCCTGCAAGGCAAATACCCGTATGTGCTGACCACGCACATTGACAAAGGGCACGTCCATAATCACATCATCTTCTGTGCTGTGGACATGGTGAACCAGCGCAAGTATGTTTCCAACCGACAGAGTTATGCCTACATCCGGCGCACCAGTGACCGTCTGTGCAAAGAACACGGCCTGTCCGTGGTGATGCCCGGTCAAGACCGGGGCAAGAGCTATGCCGAGTGGGACGCACACTGCAAGGGCACAAGCTGGAAGGCAAAGCTGAAAGCTGCCATAGATGCAGCCATCCCGCAGGCCAAGGATTTTGACGATTTTCTGCGGCTCCTGCAGGAGCAGGGCTACGAGGTCAAGCGTGGCAAGTATGTTTCGTTCCGCGCGCCCGGACAGGAACGGTTCACCCGCTGCAAAACGCTGGGCGAAGCCTACACCGAGGAAGCCATCACCGAGCGCATCAAAGGGCGGTTCGTGGAGCGGAAGCCCAAAGAAAACCGCAAAATTTCGCTGCGGATTGATTTGGAGAACAGCATCAAGGCCCAGCAGTCCGCAGGGTATGAGAAGTGGGCAAAACTCCACAATCTGAAACAGGCGGCCCGGACGCTGAACTTCCTGACCGAGCATGAAATCGAAAGCTACCCGGATTTGGAAAGCCGGGTGGCCGAGATCACCGCCGCCAGCACCGAAGCTGTCGCCGCATTGAAAGCAGCAGAGCGCCGACTTGCTGAAATGGCCGTGCTGATAAAGGATGTCACCACCTGTAAGGAACTGCGCCCACTGGTGCAGGAATATCAGCAGGCTGCTGACAAAAAGCAATTCTGGCGCAAGCATGAAGGCACCCTGATTCTCTATGAAGCGGCGGCCAAGGCCCTGAAAGAGCAGGGCTTTCAAAAGCTGCCCGATCTCTACGCACTGAAAGCTGAATATAAGCAACTGGCCGAGCAGAAAGACCAGCTGCAACGACAGTATGCCGAAGCCAAACGCCAGCTGCAGGAGTATGGTATCATCAAACAAAATGTGGACGGCATCCTGCGGACAACACCGGGAAAAGAGCGGATGCAGGAACGGTAAGCTGCGCAAGTTTTCCTCGCAATCGGCTGACAGTTCAGACAATATCTGCTATAATTAAAACAATGATTCTTAGAAAAAATCCTCAGTTGGAAAGGAGATTTTTCAAATGGACAGCAACCTCATTCCGTATCAGCCTGTAATCTCCGATATTAAAAATTTGATTGCCGCAGGCCAGAATGTTGCCTATAATGCAGCTAACCGCGCAATGATTATGACCTACTGGAACATTGGAAAGCGCATTGTTGAAGAGGAACAGAGCGGTGCCGAGCGTGCAGAGTATGGCAAACGGCTGATTTCGATTCTGTCTGATGAACTTACGAAAGAGTTTGGAAGCAATTATTCTGGTAGAAGTCTCCGATACTACCGAAAATTTTATTTGTGCTTTCCTGACTTTGAGATTTGGAACACGCGTGTTCCAAATCTCAACTGGTCACATTTTCGTGCGTTGTTACGTGTTCCTGACGAAGATGCCCGTGTTTGGTATATGAATGAAGCTGCCAATGAAAATTGGAGTGTTCGTACCCTTGACCGTAATATTGGCACACAGTATTATTATCGGCTGCTCCATTCTCCGAAAAAAGAAGCCGTCATTGCAGAAATGAAAGAGAAAACGGCAGCAGAACCCAAGCATCAGTTTGAACTTCTCAAAAGTCCCATCGTGGCAGAATTTTTAGGCTTTCGCACCGAAGATTCCTTTGCAGAGTCCGATTTGGAGTCTGCAATTCTTTCTCACATCCGGGACTTCCTCATGGAAATGGGAAAGGGATTTGCTTTCGTGGCCCGGCAGCAGCATATTGTGACCGATACGGAAGATTACTACATCGACCTTGTGTTTTACAACATCGAACTGAAATGCTATGTTCTGATTGACTTGAAAATGGGGACGATCACCCATCAAGATGTCGGCCAGATTGATATGTATGTTCGGATGTACGATGAACTCAAATGCAAAGAGGGTGACAACCCCACGATCGGCATTCTGCTGTGTGGAGAAACCAGCGAGGACATCGCGCGATATTCCGTCCTGCACGATAACGACCACCTGTTCATGTCGAAGTATCTGACCTATCTGCCGACTAAAGAACAGCTGCGGGCTGAAATTGAACGGCAGAAGAATATTTTCTATATGCAGCATCCGAAGTTAGATGATACGGATAATTGCTAATTATCCGTATTGCCTTAGAAACATATTGTAGTGTGATTTATAAAGGAATTTTTCGATGGACTGGCTGGAAGCTTCAAAAGTATCATATTATAAAAATGATGAAGTCCCAAAAATAATTGATGACATCAATCAACGAACTAATTCACAGATGCGCTGCTGTAGACGTGAATTAGTGTGCTTGTTTTACGATTTTATTTGGAATTCTCCTTCTTGCTATTGGGACAATAATGTCTGTACACAATTTTCAGGTCGATTGACTGCAATAGCTTCCCAGCACCCAGACATTATTATATCTGAAAGCATGATAGAGCACTTTCTTAGTGCTTGTAGTACATATTCTCAAATTACAAGCATCATAAATGATTTGGATTCAATCAATGAAAGCGATTCAATAAAAAACCGATTGTACCGTATTCCAACGTATACATCTATTGTTGAAGGTTGTCTAACAAACTTGTTTCGATTTACCGTTTTACTAATTGATCAGTTTTCGGTACAAGACTATTCTGCACAAAGGAAGCTTGAGCCGCTGCGCACAGTTCTAATCAAAAATGGTTTTAGCAATGGCATCGAATCCGTTGATGTAAAAATCCGAAACTCAATCAATCACGGTGGCGTGATTTTTCGAGAGGACGGACGCGTTATTGAATTTCACTATATGGAAAACAGTAAGAGCCTATCGAAGGAGTTGACGGTTTATGAATTTGATGATCTAATAAATAGAATGTACGACATAACGAGTGCAGTATTGTTAAGTGTTTGTCTTTTCCTAAATGAGCACTGGGACAAAATATCCGTTAATATGTCTCAAAAAACATTTGTTTCCTTTGCACTTCTGAGCATGAAATTGAGTGTTCCCTCTATTCGGTGCCAATTTATATCAGACACAGCTAGCAGTAAACAACTCAATGCGGATTTTTACATTGTTGAAACTGATAGAACCTTTATTGTTGAAACAGCTCTAAAAATTTCTTTAATGATCTACAGTGCTTATCCTGACTATGACCAATATTATTTGAGCTTTAGCAGTGAACGATTGCAAAAAAGTTGGATTCGTTTTACAAATTCAGAACTAGCTCATGCTATTGTTACAGGGGATTTTGCAGGTATTGTAAAATCTGCCGCGAATCGTGGTGACATAATGGTTTTTGCTCCGTCTATAGAAAATGTGGACTTGCACGAAATAAAATACTTTCGTTTTCCTAACTATGTGTCGGATAAGTTTATTATCAATAAAATAGAGGATGCAAGTCTTGAAGATAGAAAAAGACTTAAATGTCACTTGTTTATTGGAGATACACAAGATAAGCAAGAAATTCTCAAAATTATTAAAGATGCTATTGACTGGCTGAACACCTTAAAAAATGTAGATTCACCTACTATTCATAGAAAAAATGGCAGTATGGAAGCGGATGCGCTCTACATAAATGTATATAAACATGATACAAGACACTCCAAGGCTCTCCATCCTGCAAATGAAAACTTCGTTTGCTTTGTCGATTATAATAAATTAGGAACAACTACTTTAGTTCATGGTGGTATTTTCCAAAAATTTTGGAATCAGCTATACCATGAGAAAACAGGGCTTCTTAATATTGCTTGGCGTGAGAAAAAATATGTAGTACGAAGAATTGTAAAAATTTCTGCTAATGCACCCTGTCCATGCGGGAGCGGAAAGAAATTTAAAAAATGTTGTCGAGGAAAGAATATTTTTGACTAGAAGTAACCTATCAGACATAATAGCTTTAGACTATTGCGTCTGGTAGGTTGTTTTAACAATAACACATTACTTTTGATGAAAATAATGTGCGATTGTCAATTTGCTGTTGACGAACACACATTATTTCCATATAATATAATGTGTGAATGTCAAGTGAGGTGATAGCATGAACAAAATGGGCAAAGTAGAAAAAATGGTGCAGTCTGCCCCCAATGGCATCATTACGGTCGCACAGCTGACGAAAGCCGGCTTGCATCGGGGCTATCTGCATAATTTTGTCGAGAGCGGGGAACTGTATCGTTTCGGGCGCGGCCTTTATGTACAGAGCAGTGCATGGGAAGATGATTTTTACCTGTTGCAGCGGAAGTATAGCCGCGGCATCTATTCGCATGATACCGCCCTTTATCTGCTGGGCTATTCTGACCGCACCCCGGCAAGATACACGATGACCTTTCCCAAGGGCTACAATGCACCGTCCTTAAAGCAGGAAGACTTGATCGTCAAGCGTGCTATTCCAGAAAATTATGACTTCGGCATTATTGAAATCAAATCGCCGTCCGGCAACCCGATTCGTGTTTACGATTTGGAACGGACGCTGTGCGACATCCTGCGCGGCAGCGGGAGCGATATTCAAATTGTGGGTGCGGCCATGAAACGTTATGCCGCATTCAAAGACAAGGACATTCACAAATTGATGCAGTACGCAGAAAGACTTCGTGTGAAGCCAAAGGTTCTGCGCTACATGGAGATTTTACTATGATTACAAAAAATCCGATGCAGTTAAAAGCCTATATTAAAAAGAAAGCTGCCGAGAAGCATATTTCCGCACAGCTTGTGATGCAGAACTATATGCTGGAAAGGCTGCTGGAACGCATTTCGCTTTCACCGTATAAGCATAATTTCATCATCAAGGGCGGTTTTCTGGTGTCTGCTATTGTTGGTCTGGATACACGAGCCACTATGGATTTGGACACGACTATCAAGGGCTTTACGCTGACCCATGAAGCTATCCTTTCCATTTTCAAAGACGTGTGCGCAGTCCAGATTGACGATGATGTACAGTTTGAAGTTCTGGGCGTTGCAGACATCCGGGAAACAGACGATTACCCCGGAATCCGGGTATCGCTGAAAGCTAACTACCCGCCGATCAGCGTCCCGTTGACGGTGGATGTCACCACCGGCGATATGATAACACCCCGCGAAATCGAGTACACCTTTTCAATGCTGTTCGATGATCGCACGATTAGCGTTCTGGCCTATAATCTCGAAACAGTTCTGGCCGAAAAGCTGGAAACGGTGTTGTCCCGAAACATTGCAAACACCCGTCCGAGAGATTACTACGACATCTATATTCTGTACGCTCTACGCGTGGCAGAGTGCGATAAGGCAACGCTGCGGCGGGCACTGGAACGGACAACGGAAAAACGTGGCAGTGCTAAAATCTTAACACAATACCCGGAGATCATGCAGGAAATCCGGGATAGCGATACACTTCGCAGGCAATGGAACAAGTATAGCAGGGAATACGACTATGCAAAGGATATTTCTTTTGATGATACCTGTAATGCGATTCAAAAAATCATGGATAAAATCCAAGTATAAGACTTTTTGAGAAGTAGGTTAACGTAATTTATATAGGGGACAAAGATGAAAAAATCAGATATTTTTTGGCAGACTTATTTGAATCTTGAAAAAGAAGCAATTGAAGTATCAAAGTATATCTTTTTTACTGATGAAATTCTTGTAAATGGACCTAACGGAATAGTCACGCAGACTTGTACTTCACAGCTCGATGTGTTTTCACCGTATATTGCGGATTTGTTGGTACGGTGTTGCGTTCAAATAGAAGCCATTTCGAAGGAACTCTATTTTGACAATGGAGGAAATAAAAAGAGAGGTGATAGCAGCATCTTATTTGATGAAGACTGTTTGAAGTTGATCGACATTAAGTGGAAAACCCATGAAAAGAATGTTTTAATTGTTGCTCCGTTTTTTAATTTTACTAAAGACGAAAACCGTGTTTTAAAGCCGCTGAAAGAAGCTCACAAAAGACAGGGGACCTACTGGGAAAAGGCTTATCAAGCTGTGAAGCACGATAGATATTCTTCACTCCACAAAGGAACTGTAAAGGCTTTTATACATGCATTGGCAGCACTTTATTTATTGAACATTTATTACAGAAATACTTCGTGGGTTGTTAAATATCAAGAAGTACCAAATCTTGACTATAGCATGGGCTCGCAGATTTTTGCGGTTCGACCTCCCCAAAGTGGTGAGCTTTGGTACGGAAACAATCCTGTTATAAGCACTAGTCCATATACTGTAAAATATAGGGATTCAGATTATCAAAATATAAAAAATTTACAAGATCAAGAACAGCAAGCATTGATTGACTACATGGAAAAGCAGCCAGAGCTACACGATTCAGAGTTTCAATCTATAATGGAAGATGCTATAGAAAGAGAGAAAAAAGACCCAACTCAAAAGACCGTACTATTTTGGGAACTTACGAAATATCGTTTGAATAAGAAAATCCCTTCAACACTAACATTTGAAGAACGAAAAACTCGATTAGTGAACAGTGAAGAATGGAATGGGTGGATACATCAAAATAACGACCACCTCTTAGAATCAGAACTTACAGAAGAAAATATTCAAAAGGAAATCGACAAAGTTGGAAGTCGTTGGGGAATGGAACTAATGAAGAAAATTCAAAGGTTTGAGTGGCTTCCGATTGCATTAAATACGGCACTTTGCGAAGTTTCAATTTTATAAAAAGCAAAACAAAGAACGCCGGACACAGCAGCTGGTAAGCTGCCATATCCAGCGTTCTCTCATTTACTCACCTGCAAAATCAAACCTCTGTCCGTCAAAGTCTGCATCGGTCATGCGCTCCAACTTCGCAATGGTGCCTTTTGTCAGTTGCCGCATTTCAGTGTCCATATCCGGCCGGGCGGCCAGCATCCGCGCCATCGTCCGGCGGCGGTCAGAAGTGTGGTACATACAAATCAAATTTTCTTCTTCTACGCTGAAATTCATGCGTCATACCTCCATTTCGTGTTGCTTGCTGCGGGCCGCTGCTTTTTTCGGGCTGGCGGCCTGCTTTGTTTCGGAAAGCTGCTTGCGGACGGAAGTGCGGGGCTTGCAGATGCCCTTGTCCCGATTTTCGTTTTTGCCAACCAGCGCGTAGATGCCGAAACGGTCTTTCACGCTGGACAGGTGCAGGGACTTGTACGGCAACATGGCAAGCAGCTGGTCCGTATCCCGACTGGATGCCAGTTTTGTGAAGTAGGGCGATACCTCCACCATAAAATGATTTTTGTCCGGGCTGTTGGGAGCAGCCAGCCGCTTCATATTTGCCGCGATACGCTGCGCCTCGGCCTCGATCAGCCCAGTGTGCAGTGCCGCAAGATGTTCTTTGAAATCACCGGGCCGTGCCGGTTCTCGACTGCGCTGCTCCTGCCGGATGGCCGCTTGCAGAAGTTCCGGGTCACGGGGCTGCATTTCATACCGCACGAACTCTCCAAAATATTTGTCCGAGCGGCTGTTGAAATGCTCTTTGGGGCCAATTTCCCGCATCCCACTTTCGTAGATCAGGCGATTGGCACCCACAGGCAGAGCGGCATCCCGGATATGCTGGAAATGCTGCTGGTAGTCCAGTTCATACAGATTGCCTTGCACGGTTCCATTGGCCGCACCGGTCAACTCCACCGCATAGGCAAGAATCCTTTCATGGGTCTGTTCACCGCAAAATTTCCATGTATTGTAGGCTTGGGTATCTTTGAGCAACACATCCCGTTCCCGGAAGCAGAATGTTCCAGAGGGCCGGGACAGCCACAACAGCAGCTTATCTTCCGGCTGGTCGCTGCGGGCGGCCTCCCGCAGCATCTTGATGTCATAGGCAAAATCGCTCTGGTAGTATGCGGTGTTCTGGTGCATGATAGCTTCCAGCGCAGCGATCACATCCATATTTTCAAATTTCTGCACGGTTTACACCTCCAATTCCTTTGCCTTTTCCCGTGGCTGTGTTTGCTTGCTCTGCTCCTTTTTTGCGGCATCCAGCTGTGCCCGGATGGACGGCTTTTTCGGTTTGGCTGTGCGGGACTTCTTGGCTTTTGGCGCCTTTTCCTCGGCCTTGACTGCGGCGGCAAGGTCCGTCAGAGAAATTTGTTCTCCGGCCTTTGCTTTGGCTTCCAACTCACCTAAAGAGGGCGCATTGTTCAGCACACCGTCAATCATGTTTTCGTTTTGTTCGGTGGAAAGTTCTGCGGTGCGCAGCGGGTTTTCCCGCAAGAACTCCGGCACCTGCTGGAAGCCCACACTATCGCAGTAGTGAGCGGTATTTTGTCCGTTCTGATGCAACACCACCACATCCGAAACGGACAGCGAATGCCCCTTGAAATCTGCCGGATGGTCCACATTGAATGTGCGGTAGATGTCCTCCAACGTGGTGCCAGCAGTCAGCGGCGCGGCGTATACTTCCGTATAGTTGGCCTTGTCCACGGTCAAACCGGCAGCCTGCAGGCGGTCGTAAGGTTCAAAACGGTAAACGCGGGTGGAATCCTCATTGCGCAGCTGGTAGATGGAAAAGCTGTCCTGCTGCGGTGCCTCAAAACCTGCCGCCACGTATTCCTCTACGGTCATTCCAGCAGCGGCCGCTTCCTGCTCGATCTCGGCCTGTACCTGTGCCTCGTAGTCCTGCAAACTCTGGTCGAAGTCGGCCAACTTGGGCGGTTCCGGCAAGTCATACCGGCCTTGGTTGAGCATCGAGCGGCAGTCCTGTACATAGGAAATAATAGCGTTGTAATAGGCAGTTTGTTCCGGCGAAGCGTTCTGCCCCTCCTGCAAAGCGGTGGTGGCCGTCTGCTCCATGGCCGAAAGATTGCAATGCTGTTTGAGGTACGGGATAAACTCGGTCAGTACCATTTCCCGCTCTGCCTTGTCTTGTTCCCATGCTTCCGGGCCTTTGTTGTGCAGAACAAAATTTTTCCAGTTCTCGTCTTTGGCGTAGTATTCGTGGTAGCTCTGGATGTGCTGAATCAGAGAGCCGTCCCCATCCCCGAAATCCTGCCGCCCCTCGTAGTTGTCCGGCTGGCCGTTCAGGATAAAATCAATGCGAAACGCGGTTTTGTCGTACCAGTCGCCCGTGTAGCCGTCCTTTTCCCGGTCCGTGTGCTGGGCGGTGTCCAGTTTTTCAAAGACGCGGTTTGCCACGGACAGCGGCATGATTTCGCCGTCTTGCAGCTTGTCGCTTTCACTCCACAAAATCGTAACCGTGGGCTCTGCGGCGGGGTCTGGAATTTTAACGGGTGCGGGAATTTCGTTGGCCTTTTCCGCCGCCTCTTGGAACGCAGCCAGCTTATCGCCCAACAGAACTTCCGTCACTGCGGCTGTCTGCCCCAACAGATTAAGCGCTTCCTGCCCGGCATCCGGTAGGGTCAGACCGGGCGCGTCCAGCTGTCCACCGTCCAGAGCCTTGTTGTCTGGGCCATACAGAGTGTAGTCATAGCCGGAATCGCAGGTCTGGATGAACAGGGTACTGCCGTTGTCCAGTGCAAATGCGGCTTCCTGTACAGCGGAAAGGTCTGCTTCCCGCTGCTGGCGCAGTTCTGCCAGATGTTCGTCCAGCGCGGAGATCAGTTCATGGGCCGCATTGCGGATAATTTCCAGAGAGGCTTTCAACTCGGCCAGTTCCCGGCCCGAACTCCACCCGGCCACATAACCAAAGGAATACTCGGATGTGTCTAGCCCGTAGTGCTGGCAGACGGCATAGGCCACGCTTTCAGCCTGCACCTCGCGGGTGCGGCTGTCCGGGCGGTTAGTCTGTTCCGGGTCGATGGCGTGCAGCTTTGCATGGGCAATCTCATGGATGGCTGTCTTGATGGTCTGTAACTGGCTCATGCCCTCTTGGATGGCAATGCGGTTGTCGAGCAGATGAAAGTACCCATGCGCGCCGCCCTCGATGTCCTCAAACCCGATGGGCACCGGGGATGCCTGTTCCAACGCCTTGAAAAAATCTTGGTAGTCCTGCACACTGCCGGACAGTTCATTCACGGCAATGGTCGGCAGCGGTTCGCCCTCGGTCTGGCTGACATCGAACACAGACACCACCTTGAAGGCTGGAATCTGCACCGTCTTTTCTTCGGTTAGCGGCTTGCCGTCCTTGCCCAGAATCGGCTTGCCCTGTTCGTCTAGTTTTTCAATCTTCTGCTTGACCTTGTAGGGCGCGGGAGCAAGAATCTTGATGCCCTTTTCGCCCTTTTTCACGGTGCGATGGAACGTGTCATTCCACTTGTTGAAGCCCGCCACCAGCTGTCCGCCCTGCATGGCGATCAGCAAGGTGTTGTTGAAGCTGTAATTGTGAAACTTCGCCATCGTGGTGAGGTAGGCTTTGTAGCGGTCGCTGTCGAACAGCTCTTGAATCCCTGTTTCCAGCCGGTCCGTGATTTCTTTCATCCGTTCCGCGCTGTCTTTGCCGTTCAGGATGATGGGGACAACTTTCTGCGGTTCCGTTTCAGGCTGAACAGGCGGCGGGATGTTGGCCGCATCCCGCAGAACTTCCGGCGCGGGAAAGGACAGCACCCGGTATTCCTCCGGCACGGGCTGGCCCTCGTGGACTTTCTGCCACTCGTCCCCGCTTTTGACAAGGTAGCCGTACTGGGTGAACGCACCCTGTTCCTGCTGAGCCACATACCGGCCAAACTGTGCCGTGTCGATGCCGCCTTTCCATTCTTCCGGCATATCCACCATGCCGGAGCGATTCAGGTAGTAATCTCCTAGCTGGGCAGGCCCGTGCACATCCGGCAGATGCACATAGTAGTCCACGTTTTCGGGAAAGTCGGTGATTTTCCCAATGCTGGAAAGCTCACTCTGCGGGGCTTGCAGGGCGGCGTTCAGCTCTGCGCGTTCCCCGGTAGAGAGTGTTTCCAGCCGTGCGGCAAGAAAGTTCAGCTCGTTCACATTGGATGCCAGCACCATGTTGTAGGGGATGGCAAAACGCTTTTCTTCCTCGGCAAAATAGCCGGAAATGAAAAGGCCCTGCGGATTATCGGACGAAATGCCGATTTGCCGCAGGGCCGCTTGTACCTGTTCGGTTGTAGTGGGCAGGTCCAGCCAGATGCCATCCCTGCCTTGCTGCTGCCGATTTTGCAGCTGGATGGAAAATAATTCGCTCATTTGGTCACACTCCTTTTTTGCTATCCTACGGATAGAGAGAGCCGGTTATGGCAAAATGAATGCTTCACCTTACCATAACTGGCCCTCGTATTTTTGCCTTACTCTTTGCGCTCTACCCGGTAATTGACGTACTTGCCTCCCGTATCTGCCAGAAGCACCGTTGCATCATAGGTTTTGCCTGTCTTTTCGGAATAGAGACCCTTGACCTTTGCCTTACCGTTTTTGAGCAGAGCAGCGGCGATCTTCGGTGTGAACGCCTTTTTGCGTTGCTCAAAGAAGCGGTCATTCTTCCACATCACGAACTGACAGCTACGATTCCCGCAGTAGAAGTTTTTCTTGCCCTCATAGACGTTTTCACTGCACCGGGGACACTTGCCGATAATAACCCGTTCCGACTGGAACAGGTTTTGCTTATCTGCACTGATACAAGAATAGGTCTTGACCAGCTGGCGCACCTGCGCTTCAATTTCGGCCATGAACTCGTCCGGGTCTGCCTTGCCCTTGGCAATCTCGGTCAGGCGATTTTCCCATTCAGCAGTCAGAGCGGGAGAGGTCAGGCTTTCCGGCAGAACCACCGCCAGATTGATGCCGTCCTTGGTGGGGACAAGCTGTTTGCCCTTGCGCTGCACAAAGCCCATTTGCACCAGTTTTTCCAGAATCGCGGCACGGGTGGCCGGAGTGCCCAGCCCCTTACGTTCCGCTTCCTCCGGCATATCCTCGGCCCCTGCCCGCTCCATTGCCGACAGGAGCGTATCTTCGGTGTAGGCTTTCGGCGGGGACGTGAAGTGTTCCGAAACGTTAGCCGTCACGGAAAAACTCTGTCCCTCGGCCAGTTCCGGCAGGGTGTTCAGCACTTCTTCCTCGGTATCTGCTTTCAGGGTGGAGCGGAACCGTTGGTCGATCTCTTTCCAGCCGGGGACAAGCACGGTCTTTCCCTTGGCGGTGAACTCATTTCCTGCACAGGAAAATACCGCAGTTAAGGTTTCATATTCATAGGGTGCAGCCACCGCACAGAGCAGTTTGGAGCAGACAAGGTTCATCAGCTTGCATTCACTCTCGGCAAGGCCGGTGAATCCCTGCTTTGCAAATTCTGCGGTAGGAATGATGGCGTGGTGGTCCGATACCTTTTTGCTGCTCAGCACCCGCCCCACATCCGGGGGCAAGTCAAGCCCTTGGGCAAAGGGCAGCAGCCCCAGTAGGTCAGACACAAGATGTTGTGCTGTCTGGCCCATATCCTCGGTCAGATATTGGCTGTCGGTGCGGGGATAGGTCAGCAATTTCTTTTCGTAAAGCTGCTGGGCGTAATCAAGGGTCTGTTTTGCGGTAAAACCGAACAGACGGTTTGCTTCCCGCTGCAATGTAGTCAGGTCATAGAGCTTGGGCGGCTGTTCTGTCTTTTTCTCCCGTTTGATAGAAGTACAGATGGCAGATGTTCCGGCACAAGTAGATTTCAAAGTGTTGGCCTCGTCCATGCTGGCAATGCGCCCGCTGTCCGCTTTCAGGCTGCCGGACTGGATGCCGACCGTATAATACTTTTCTTTCTGGAAGCGCAGGATTTTTGCATCCCGGTCCACCAGCATTTTCAGTGTCGGGGTCTGCACCCGGCCCACCGTCAGGGTCTTGTGGTACAGCACCGAAAACAACCGCGTTGCATTGATGCCCACCAGCCAATCCGCCTTTGCACGGCAGAGGGCCGACTGGTATAGCGCATCGTAGTCCGAATCCGGGCGCAGGTTTGCAAAGCCCTCTCGGATGGCTGCATCCTCCATGCTGGAAATCCAGAGCCGCTTCACAGGTTTTGTGCAACCGGCCATTTGGTAGACGAAACGGAAAATCAGTTCTCCCTCCCGGCCTGCATCTGTAGGATAGTTCTCGGAGGTGACTTTTCTGACTTTGTTACTCGATGGCATCCAATGGGCCGATAAAGCGGTAGAAAATCTGGATTTTCTGGACGTATTCGCCATCGACCTTTTCCGCTTTGGATACCAGAATCTTGTCAATCAGCTGATGCAGAATCTTATAGTTCAGTTCGGTGATGCCAGCGTACTTGCTGACTTCATCAATAAAATCCTGAATCTTGTCCAGCTGATCGTGTTCAGCACGGCCTTCCCGCTCGTACTGCTCAATCTTCTCGGTCAGTTCAGCCTGTTCTTTGTCGTAGCGATCTGCAAGCATTTGAAAACGTTTCTCCGGGAGAAGTCCCTTTGATACGTCCTCATAAAGTTTTGCATACAGGTCTTCGATTTCTGCGATTCGTGCTTTACACTGCTTCAAATCCCGTTTGTGCTGCGCCCGGTCAGAGGACACCCGGAGGTGCATCTGATTTGCAATCTTCTTCACAAGGGCTTCCCGATTGCTCACAGCGGCCTTTGCGTGTGCCTGAATGTCCGCAAAGACAGCTTCATGCAGAACACGGGCTTCCAAATTATGAGAGTCACAGGCTTTCGCACCATATTTCCGATAAGTGCTGCAACAATAAAAGGTCTGATCCAGAACACTGTTACGTTTGCGCCTGTGCTCGACCTTGACTAACATCGTTCTGCCGCAGTCTGCACAGCGGACGATGCCTTTGAAGATATTGTCGTAGTCGGTCTTATCGCACATAAAACTACTGGAACGGCTGTAAAGGATTCGCTGCACGTTCTCCCAACGGTCTTGTGGGATGATTGCTTCATGTGTATTCGGAACGATAGCGCGTTCTTCAAACGGAATATAACGCCGCTTTTTGGATTTCATGGACACGGTGGGCTTGGCTTCGTAGATGATGTGTCCGGCGTAGACTGGGCTGTGCAGAACCTGACTGATATAGGCACTGTCCCAATCATACATCTTTTCATCATCAATAAAGCGGCCAAACATCTCTTTCTTGTAGTAACACGGCTTCAAGACTTTTTCATCGTGGAGCCGCTTGGCGATGCGGTGAAGCCCCAGCCCTTCCTCTGCCATTGAATAGATATACTCAACAACGGGGGCGGTGTTCGGGTCGATCACAAGGTGATTGTGGTCGGCAGGGTCTTTCTGGTAGCCAAACGGTGCGCCGCTGGAGATATACTTTCCGCTTTTCTTGCGTGTCCGAAGGGCACTCTTGATTTTTCGGGAAGTGTCTTTGGCGTACATTTCATTGATGATGTTTCGGAACGGGGCAATATCCATCTGAGATTGCTCGTTGGAATCATAACCATCGTTGATTGCAATATAGCGGACACCGTGTTCAGGAAAGAAGATTTCCATATACGTTCCGGTTTCGATGTGGTTGCGTCCAAGTCGGGACTGGTCTTTGGTAATGACTGTTGCCACCTTTCCTTCCCGGATATCATCCAGAAGTTCCTGAAAGGCAGGGCGGTCAGAGTTCGTACCGCTGTAACCATCATCAACATAGTACTGGCAATTCCCGAAACCGTTGCGTGTGGCATACTCCATAAGCATCGCCTTTTGAGTGCGGATGCTCAGGCTTTCGCTGTTTGAACCGTCATCTTTTGACAGCCGGCAGTATAAAGCAGTTACTTTTTTGTCCTTTTCCATGTGTACCTCCATAATGGAAAAGAGACCTCATCAATCACATTGTAGCGGATGCTGCGTGATGATGCAAGCCCTTTTCCGCAGTAAAACGTCCAATTAGCCAGCGGCGAGATACGATTCGGCAGTTTTACGAATTTCTTCTTCCGCAAGCCGCTGAAAAAGCGTATTCATCGGCACATTGCCGATATAATGGCGTTCCACGATCAGGCGCACGGACTTCGGACTTCTCGGCGCACGTTTGCGTGTGGTGGGCTTCTTCTCAGATTTTTCTTTGTTCAAGGGCAGACCTCCTCATTCATGTGGTGCAAATACGGAAAGGAATGGATGGATTCTATTCGTTTTTCTCTTTTTGTTTTATTACGTTGGTTAGGTGAAAGTTTTCTTCGATACAGTCTTAAAGGCTGCTATACTGCATAGGAAAAATATCTTTTGCAGATGCCATTAAGAATCTGCATCACAGAATCGTGATTTTGGCGGTTCTTGAATCGTGAAAAACGCAGAACTATTCAACATTTGGAATTTTCACAAAGATGTGATTGGGCGAAGAAAACCGCGTTCGTCTGCGCTCAATCAATCCCGCAGCGTCCAATTCCTTAAGCGCACTGGAAACACTGACAGTGCTGCGCCCTAGCTGCTCAGCCAAAGAGCAAATCGTAAAAATGACAAACACGAAACCGCGTTCATCTATCCAGAGATTTTTCTGCGAGAGCGTGGCACGGTCGAGCAGCAGCACATAAGTCATTTTTGCAGTCTGGCTCAGGTCAAGTTCCAAAAGGAAGCGTGGGTATGGGAGAAACGGCGGCAGCGGAGTTTGCGTGGTAAGATATTCTGAAATGTTGATCACCTCCAGCTGAAGCAGAAATCAGGAACAAAGAGTATGTAACGAGAATTGGTGGGTTCCAATTCTCCAGTCGCAGAAAAGCACGAAACAAGTGCTCAACTGCGTTAATAAGTTAAGGTCTCCCATATTGGTCCTCGACTTCCCTAGGAGTGGGGAATCGTCCGGCGGCGGGCTTGCACCGCACCATTGGCATTTC
>OJNS01000640.1_pt1 | contig 21353 bp, 13 predicted proteins | sample 1597911 | NCBI WGS metagenome assembly OJNS01 (sample SAMN01915214, study PRJEB22387) | human gut metagenome | isolation source: stool | host: Homo sapiens | place: USA
CACCACCTGCCGCTTGTCGTCAAAGTCCAGCATCCCCCACAGGGCGGAAGGGTCGCCGATTTCCGTGCCGCCCTCCTCCCTGCACTGATGCCGGGAAATGCGCTCTGTAAGCTCCCGCTTTTTCCCGTCCAGCTCCTCGATTCGCTGCTTGATGTAACGGAGCAGAACGCCGTCCGCCTCTGGCAGCCGTTCCAGCAGCGCGGCTATCTCCCGCTCCACCTGCGCAAGCTGCGCATTCTGCTCCGGCAAATCGCTGTCAACCGATTTTGCTTTACACTTGACGAGAGTGCCAAGCTGCGTCAGCTTTTGCCGTATCTCATCGCCGATGATTCCCTCGATCTCGTCGGTGTAGATCGTTCCCCCGCCCTTGCAGTCTCCGGAGTTCATTTTGCCGGAGCACTGGAGATAGCGGGAGCCGGAAGCCGGATAGTGCTTATCCACCAGCGCGTACCCGCAGACGCCGCACTTGATCTTCCCTGCCAGCCAGGTGTTCTTCGCCTTCTGGCGCGGCCTGACCTGCTGCCCCTCCGCGCACTTGGCGCGGCATTTTAACCACAGATCAGCGGGAATGATCCCCTCGTGGGGCGCCAACACCAGATAGTCCCCCTCCGGCGGCGCATGTGCGAATTTCCTCCCCTTGTAGTGGTAGCATCCGTTGGTACCGATGAAGTCACCGGGATCGTTGACAATGACCGTGCCCCGGTCACGGTAGAACCTGTAAACAGCCAGATCTGCGCGGACGTAGACGGGATTGCGCAGGATCTCCGCAAGGCGCGTGCGCACCCATGGCTTCCCGTTTTTCAGCATTCCGTTGGCCTGCAAACAGCGGGCGATATCGCCGCAGGAGCACTCCGGCTTTGCGTACAGCTCATAGATCAGCCGTACCTGCTTTGCCTCCTCTTCGTTGACAGCGTACATAGAGGTTCTGACGCCGTCGACGGTCGTGGGGCTTAGACGGAAGCCGTATGGCACCCGGCCGCCCATATAGAGACTTTTCTGGCTGCGGGAGTAGTAGGCGTCCGCCACGCGCTTCTGGATCGTCTCCCGCTCCAGCTGGGCGAATACGATGCAGATATTCAGCATGGCGCGCCCCATGGGAGATGAGGTGTCGAACTTCTCCGTGGTAGATACGAATTCCACCCGGTTGGCCTCAAACCGCTCCATCATCCGGGAAAAATCGAGAATGGAGCGGCTGATGCGATCCAGCTTGTACACAACGACCCTGCGGATGGTTCCGTTTTCCATGTCGCGCATCATCTCGCCAAAGGCCGGGCGATCGGTATTCTTGCCGCTGTAGCCCCTGTCGGCGTATACCTTGTACGGCTCCCCCTTCAGCTCATAGCGGCAGAACTCGATCTGGCTCTCGATAGAAATGCTGTCCGTCCTGTCCACGGACTGCCTTGCATAGATGGCATTCATTTCCGCCCCTCCGCATACCTGACGAATACCTCAAACAGCCTGTCTTTGATGCCGCGCCGCCGCGCTGTCCTCTCCTCGTCGGGCAGCTGCGGTACGAGATTCTCCACCTGTATTCCACCCTTCCTGCCGGGGACCGTGCGTGTATTGTTGTCGTATGTAAAGCTTATCTCCTTCACAGCATCACCTCCGGTGACGCTGCCATTATATGCCCCAAAAGCCCGCTCTCAGAAGTAAAAAACTAACCATTGTGGAATGGTCGCCGCAAAGGATCCTTCGTACAATATGCTATGATTACCACGTCATAGAAAGGCTGGTGTGATATGAAGGGACAAACAGAGAAGCTGACAGATGCCCAGCTGTCTAAAAAACTGGGAAGCTGCCAGAAAGCGGAGAGCATCGGCATGCTGCTGGGGATACTCTGCGTTGTGTCCGGCTGCATCCTGATGTTTGTGAAGCGCGATATTATCCTGATCTGCGTTCTTGTATTTGTTGGTGTGGCGCTGTTCCTGCTGGTGGCGAAGCCCGCCCAGACGAAGAAAAAAGCGCTGCAGCAGCAGCTGGGCGGCTATTTCCGCGCGGAGCTGACAAAAGCCTTCGGTCCGGAGCCGGAGCCTGCCACCCTACCCATCGACTGGGCGTACCTGAAGGCGGCGAAGCTGTCGGCGGTCGACTTTACAGAGTGTACCGTGACGGACTTCCACGAGGGCGAGCACAAGGGGCTGCGGTTCTCCGCGGCCAACGTGGAGCTGCGCCGCACCGTGGAGGAAAAGTCCGGCCCCGACAACGACAACTGGATGACCCGAACCGAGACGCTGTTCCGCGGCATCGTGGTTCGCTGCAAGGACATCTGTGACCCGGCGCTGGACATTGCCCTGAACGATATGTTCCGGGAACGGAAGAAGGTCGACATCACCGACCCTGCCGCCTTCCGGAAGCACTTCACCGCTCACACGGCGGATGGCCGGGAGGCGGACGATCAGGTCACACCGCAGCTGCGTGACCTGGTACAGAAACTGGAGGCATCTTCCAGAACTTCCAAGCTGTGCGGTCTTATCCTCCGTGACGGCGATCTGACGCTGGCTCTTAACACAAGATATGTTTTCGCGGACGTCCCCGAGGAGCTGGATCTGCGGGATATCGACGGTATACGCAAATGGTACACAGCCTCGCTGACAGGCATGGAGCGCCTTCTGACGCTTCTGCGGGAGAGTCCCGCGCTGTCCGGCGCAGGAGCGAAGGAGTGAATTATGGCTAATAAAACGAATATGACAGACGAACAGCTGGCGCAGGAGCTGCGCAAAAGCAAGGGCGGCAAATTGGGCGGTAAGCTCCTCTCTCTTTTAGGCGTGGTCGTCGCTATAGTGGGTATCGTGCTGGGCGGCAGCATCGTATTGATCGTCATTGGCGGCGTGCTTCTCGCTCTGGGACAGATGGTGCAGGGAAAGCGCAAAGAGGCCGCTGACCGGCAGGTATTCGATACCCTCGCGCCGGAGGTAGTGAACTCTGTTTTTGAAAACGCTGACCTCTCCCCTGCCGAGCATACCCTGCATGTTGAGGATTCCCACATTCCTCTGCCGGCCCACTCCTGCCACACGGGCAGCGGATATATCCGCGGGCTTTATGAGGGTCTGCCCACGGAAATGTGTACCGTCGTCCTGACGGACGTGGACGAGGTACAGCGGGAGGAAACGGGTCTGTGGGAAAAGAACGAGCGCGTAGTCTATACCGGGCAGTGGATGCTCTGCCGGTTGGGTACGCAGCTTCCGACCGGTCTGACGCTCTGGCCGCGCGGGAAGCTGGATAAGCTTTTCAACTCCCGCACCATCAAAACGGAGTATGAGGACTTCAACAAGCGCTTCAATCTCAGCTGCGATGACGAGCAGTGGGCACTGCGATTTCTGAACCAGAGCCGCATGGAGCGGATCCTCCGCTTGGCGGACAGTGCCTTCAGCGAGTTCGCCGTTACGCTCTGCGGCGATGGGCGGCTGTATATCGCCGCCCACAGCGGACACAGCTTTTTCGATGCCGGCAAGGGTCGTGAGACACCGGACGCTCTGCGGCAGCGCTTTACCCGTGAGCTGAAGTGGTTCACGGACGTGATCGACACCTTCCGTCCGGTGTAAAGGAGGTAGAGATATGCCCCTCTGGTTAGCCGTCGTACTGCTGATAGCCGCGCTGACAGGGATCGCGCTGGCCTGTAAATACCTGCAAAAGAGCGGACCGGCGCGCGTGCTCTGCATCATCGGCTGCGTACTGCTGGCGCTGGCCTGCGCCGTTTACATCGGTCTGACCGTGTTCTTTGTTGACGCGGTCAGTCATCAGGAACCCATATTGTAACAGCGACAGCGAGGGAGGGCATGCGCACCCTCCCTCTTGTACGCTTTGCTTCGCCGAAGCGCTGGAAGTGGACGATCTCGCGGGCGCGCAGGAACTTGATGGCGTCGTTCACATCCGGGTCATCGCTGAGCCGGAGGATGTTGTCGTATGTGAGCCGCGCCTTCTGCTCGGCGGCCAGATCCTCCGTCAGATCGGCGATCATGTCGCCGGTGACGGCGATGGAGCCGGCCGACCACGGGAAGCCGGATGCCGCGGTGGGATAGACGCCCGTCGTGTGATCCACAAAATAGGTGTCGAAGCCCGCCGTCCTGATGTCCTCATCAGACAGATTTCTGGTCAGCTGGTGTACGATGGTACCCACCATCTCCAGATGCCCCAACTCCTCTGTACCGATATCGGTCAGCAGGCCTTTCAGCTCGGCGTAGGGCATGGAATACCGCTGGCTGAGATAGCGCAGCGATGCGCCCAATTCCCCGTCCGGCCCACCGTACTGCGAAATAATGACCGCGGCCAGCTTGGGGTTAGGATTCTTGATCTTCACGGGATATTGCAGCTTTTTCTCATAGACAAACATGACTCAGTTCCCCTTTCCGTCCCACGGCCACGGATCGCTGAGCCATTTGTAGCTGCCCGGCGTGATATCCGTCTGCATCAGCGGCCCGCACTGCTCCTGATACTTTTTCCGGCCTTCCTGCCCCAGCCGGATGTACGACCAGTACAGCTCCAGCGCCTGCTGGTCGTCGGAATGGGTGGTCAGATACAGCCCCAGCTCGTCAATGGCGAAGTCCAGTGCCATCAGCTCCAGCAGCGCGCCGTCCACCTGCGGGAAGCGGGAGCGCAGCTCCTTGTGAAACGGCAGATCCAGGCCGGGGAACAGGGTGCCCTGCCGCAGGGCCTCCTGGTCGTCGTAGCGGACGGGATCCTTGCCCTGCACCGCCACATAGGGGAATGCCAGCGCTCCGCAGGACGGGAGCTGCCCGGTACCGTCACTGCAGGCCGGCTGCGTTTCGGCGCGTGCCGCCTGCATCGTTCTCTCTGTATACAAGAGAAGTTCCTCCTTTTTCGTCGGTAGTCGAACCGCTTTGCGGCTCGATACATCCTATGTCTGCGCTGCCGGCTCGGTTCCTGATAGGCAAAAGCAGAGAGGGCGTCTGCCCTCTCTGCTTTACACGTTTATGCGATGTTATCCGCGCTTTCCGCGCCTGCGCAGCCACAGAGCCGCCGTGCCCGCGCCGCTCGCGGCGCACATGGCGCAGTAGGCCAGCGCGCCCATATCCCCGGTCTTGGGCGACCCCACCGGCTCCTCTGCCGCAGACGAGGAATAGTGGTAAATGGTCACACTGCATCCGCCGGTCGCGCCGGTGGAGCCTGAGGAACCGGAAACCACCGGAACCGGAACGTCTGTAAGGCCGTCCACCGTGCCTACGGAGCGGGAAACCGTCACGGTCGCTATGCCGCTCCTCCCCGCCTTCAGGGTGATCGTCCCCAGCAGGAACCGGCCGTTTCCATCGAACACCGCGCTCTCCTCGCCATAGTAGGACAGCGTAACGGCGGTGCCGTCCGCGGTGATCTTGCTGTTGGCTGCCGTACCGGCGCTCGTTGCTTCTACGGAGGCGTTATCGCAGTTGATATGCGTCTCCGCCGCCGGGAGTATGCCCGCGCCGGGGGTGCCCGTCAGAAAAACATCCACGGTGAACGCGTTATATCGCTCCACCAGTGTCTGGGATGCGGACAGCAGCAGCGCCGGCTGCGTTTCCGCGTCGGCCAGTGCCGTGACCGGCAGCAGGCACACCAGCGCCGCCGCCAGCAGCGCCGTGAAAATACCCTTCAGCTTCATTTTGTTGCCCCTTTCCTTTTCACTATCAGCAGCACCGCACAGGCAACGACCACCGCCGCCAAAGCTACCCACAATGCGGTATGCGTCTCCCCTGCCGGTGTATCATGGGCTTCCTTATCCGCAGCGGCTGCATCTGTGCTTGCAGCTGCGTCTGTATCCCCTGTGCCCGCGCCTTCAGATGTGTCCTCCTCCGGCTCATAGACAGCGCCGGTACCGGCCACCACTGTCCCGTCGATGGAGGCGGTGCCGTCCTCGGCTACCTTGACCTCCGGCGTAACAGTCGCACCGGAAATGGCGACCGTCACGGCCTGCGGCAGCGTGACAGATACCTCCTCGCCGCCGGCCAGTGCAGCGCTGTCGCTGACGGTAAGGACACCATTGGTGCTCCCCGCCGTAAACGTGGCGGTGCCCAGCGTGAGAGCACCGTTTTCATCGAATACGGCCTCCTGCTCCAGATAGCTGATGCACAGCCGTCCCTCCGCATAAGTGACCAGCGCCCCCGGCACCGTCACGGCAGCGTCGGTACAGACGCAGCCGGCGTAGATCACGTCCACCTGCATGGTCGAGGGAGCGCTCTCCCCTGCCCTCCCGTGCAGTGTGATACCCGCGGTAAAGCTGTCGCCGGTGCGCAGCGTCCCGGCAGGCACGTCAATGGAGATGGTATAGCTCTCCGCCGCAAACGCCATTGTCATGCACAGAACAGCAGCGCACAGCAGCGCGGCCAGCGGTAAAAGTCGTCTTTTCATTCGTTAGCCCTCCTGTGGAGCGGTAAGCAGCTGGTACAGCTGCTGGTAATCCAGAATATCCACCGAGCCGTCGCCGTTGCAGTCGGCTCTGTCGTGTATGTCCCCCTCGTCCGTCAAGCCGCCGGACAGGTAGTCGTAAAGAAATTGCAGATCAGAAATATCGGTAACACCGTCGCTGTTCAGGTCAAACTCTGACCTGATGTCTGGCGCAAGATAGACGGTAAGGTCGTGTACCGTCACCTCCGCATCGCCGCCGGAGGCGGTACCTATCCCGTGCCGGTAGACGGTGATCTCCGTGTCCTGCGCCGCAAGCGGGACGAAGGTCATGGTCAGCAGCACGGCGGGATTGTCCCACGTTCCCTTCATCGTCCCCATGGAGCTGTTGCTCAGCTTTACCAGCCGCCGGGTGCTGCCCCGTACAGCGCCGCCGTCTATCGCGGTCAGATCCTCATGGGCGGCGGTATTCTCCAGCCGCAGCACAGCCGTATCGTAGCTTATTTGCGTGGCTACGGCGTAGTGCTCCAGCGTCTCCCCCTCCGGTACGCTCAGCAGCAGCGAAACGGTCAGCGGCTCGCCCACGGCGGCACTGCCGCTCGTTTGCAGCGTAAGCGTGTACTCCCCCTGCGCGGCAAAGGAGGGGCAGATGCACAGCACACATAGAAGCAAGCTGCACAGCGCGCATATTGTCTTTTTCACAGCTCTCCTCCCTTGTCAAAAATACACCGGCGCCCCGGAGGTGCGCATCATGCGCACCTCCGGGGAACGGTCATAGCTCAGTTACCGGCCGGAACGGTAAAGGCATTGTAGTGAACATAGATCTGGATGGAATACGCATCCTTGGCATCCACCACATTGTCGTGGTTCACGTCAGCGGCCAGCAGACCGGCCACAGACACCGTTTCAGTGCCCTTATAGACGCTCTTGCCCACATCCAGCGCGATCTGGGCGTCCACAATGTTAATTTTGGAGTTCACGTTCACGTCGCCGTACTTGACGGCCACGGCAGCGCCGTCGCTGACAGCGAAGGAGCTGTTCTTCAGCTCATCGACCTTGTCGCTGCTTACCAGCGTCACGGTCTTGTTGCCGTCAGCCAGCAGCATACCCTTACCGCTGCAGGCAATGGACTTGCCCTCCGGCACGTCCTTGATGTACGTGACCAGATACAGACCCGGCGCAAACTCGGCCTCGCTGACCGTGTAGACCTTATCGACCGCCACATCAGCGTTCATCACACTGACAGCCTTATCAGCGGTATCGCCGCTGATGCCAGCCACAGCGTCGCTGACGGTCAGCTTCACCTCATCCGCGAAGGCATTCACGCGGACAGTGACGGTAGCCACCAGAATACCTTCGGCGGCAGAAGCGGTGTTGCCCAGGAAGGAGATCGTGTTGTTTGCGTTATTGAAGCTGCCACCGTTACCCAGCTCCAGACCGCTGCCCGGCTTGATCTCGGTGATCTCACCGTCACCGGTGAAGGCCAGCTTCATCTGGGCGCAGGACAGGGCGCCGGCTGCGTTCATGTAGATCTCGTAGGTGACATTCGTGCCGTTTTCAATGGCTTCAATGGTTTCGGGAGCCACCACGGATACAACGATCTGCCAACTTAGCATAGGACCGTTGGGACCCTTGATAAATACATCGCTGCCCAGGCTCTCGTTCATCTTTTTGACAAAGTCGGCAGACTTCAGGTCTTCAGCTGTCACGCTGCTGGCCGTCTGGTTCTCGGCATCAGCGGCAGAGCCAACACCCTTGGCGGCGGTATCCGCTGCGTAATAGCTGTTCCTGATAACGGCACCGGCCGCCGCACGGCCTGCCACAGCGCCGCTGGTGCTCTGGCTGCAATCGATCTTGCCGCTGTTGTAGCAGTTGCTGATCTCAGCCTTGGCAACATCGCCTGCAATGCCGCCCACATTGGCGCCGGTGGACTTAATGGTGCCGCTGTTGACGCAGCCCGTAATAGCGCAGCCGTTGCCCACATTGGCCGCCATACCGGCTGCGCCAGAGCCGGCGCAGGTCACATTACCGGAGTTGGTGCAGTTGATGATGGAGCTGTTGCCGGAAAGGTTGCCCGCAATGCCTCCCGCATAGCGATAGCCGGTGACATCCCCGCTGTTGGAGCAATCCTTGATGGTCGTAGAGTTATTGGCATACCCGACAAGTCCTCCCAGATTGTCCCAGTTGCCGCCCACGCGCTTCACTGTCACGTTCACCTCGGAATGGACGTTGGTAATATCGGCATAATCCACGCGGCCGATCACGCCGCCGGAGTGCGCACCAATCACATTCTTACTGGAGGTGAGCACCATGTTGCCCTGCACCGTCAGATTTTGGATCACGGCGTGCTTGGAGCTGCTTCCTTCCACATAACCAAACAGACCCTTGTAGGGAACCTGGGTATTCGTGCCGATATAGTCGATGGACAGATTGCTGATCTTGTGACCCTGTCCATCAAAGGAACCGGCAAACTTCTTGCCCCAGCTGTTCATGCCAATAGGCGTCCACTCAAAACCTGCCAGTTCAATATCGTTGGTCAGCACAGCAGAGATCTTGGCGTTGCCGCCCTTGTTGACCTGCTGGGCAAACCACGCCAGCTCCGCGCCATTGCTGATCTGATAGACACCGTTGGCGTCCTTGGCAGGCTCAGTGGCGGTCTTGCCGTCCCATGCGCCCTCGGCGGCCTTGACCAGCTTGACGCTCTTGGTCAGCTTGCCGTCCTGCACGCTGGAAGCATCCGCAGAGCCCAGCTTGCATTCGCCGTTATAGCACACATAGCCGTCCTTCGCGACAGAGTAGGTGTAGGAGCCATAGCCCAGCTTGTAGGTACCATCCTCCTGCGGCTCGATAGCCTTGCCATCGCTGCCCTTCAGGACAACGGTCGCGCCGTCCACCTTGCCGGCCTCGTCGGTGATGTTCAGTTCCACGTTGTACCAGACCTTTCTGGTCACGGGGATCTCCACATCCGCGAAGTGCTGGAAGGCGAAGGTCACGGTAACTGCGTTGAAGTTGGTGCCCTTACCGGCATCGGTCATGTAGTACATGGTGCTGAAGGGGTTGGCGGCGGAGTACATACTGCCGTACACATAGCCGTTTGTGGCGGTCAGAACGGTTTCGTTCTTGCCGTCCTCAAAGGCGATGTCCTCAGGGACGGTGAAGGTAATGCGAGAGGTGTCCATCTGCTGATACTGCCCTGTTGTGCCCTCAACCTCTTTCCCTGCCACAGTATAACGGGGCTTGAAAATCGTGGGGTTAAAGACGCCGGAGATCTTGTTGATAGAGCGGTACATGCCGTCGAAGGACAGTGTCACCTTGTCGCCGGGCATGATGGACTCGCCCTTGTTGGAGGCATTCTCCACATTAGCGGTCACTCCGGCGACCTTCACCAGCTGGTAGCTGTACTTGCCGTCCTTATCCGTCATCCGGATGATAACGGTGCCGCCGTAGTTGTTGGCATCCTTATTCATATCCTTGAGAGGAACGGTGTATGTACCCTCCGCATCCGTCAGCGCGGTGAAGTCGGATACGGTGCTCACCATGGTTGCGCCGTTCGTCAGACCGAGGGCGTACTCCACCTTCACTGCGTTCAGCGTGGTAAAGGTCATCTTGGGGGCGGTATCCGTCCTCAGATAATACCATGTGTCGTAGATATAGTCCCAGCCGGGCAGACGGGAATTGGCTTCAAAGTCACCGTTGAAGGGCACCCGTGCCTCCGCCTTGCCCAGCTCGTCCGCCACGATAAAGAAATTCACGCGGTCGGGGTTGGTGGCGGGGTAGAAACCGCCATGGGTCGCTTTGTTGCTCTTGTCCACGTCGATGGCGTCATAGCGGACGGCAAACACGCTGGTGCCGCCGTTGGCGTTGATATCCGCCCAGTTGTGGCGGCTGTTGCCGCCATCGATCTGCGTACCGGTTATCTCACTGACCTTGTCCTCCGCAAAAGAAAAGGTGGCGGGGCCAGACAGCTTCGTCCAGACAAAGTCCGGCTCCATCATGATATTACCGGCGTCGCTGTCGATCAGCTCCCACATGCGGTAGGCGCGGATGCGCTCGGTGCCGCTGCCCAGCGCCTTGGCGCCGGAAGCACTGACGAAGACCTGCAGATCGGCCTCATCACGGGTGGACACGATAGTGCCCAGTTGGGAAAAGTCATGGCTGAGCTTGTTGGTCTGTCCTTTGACAAAGTCAAAGCTATAATCCGTATCCTTCGATACGCTGGACAGCCAGCCGCCCTTGGTCACATACGTACCGGTGGTATCTGTCATGCGCCAGGTATAGTTGCCGTTGCTCTTGGAAACGGCATAAACAGCCGTCTTGGTATTATCCCCGTTATCCTTCCAGTCGACCAGCGTCTTCTGCTGTGCCGTATAGAAGTTGTTGTACTGGAAATAAAGTCCGAAATCTGCAGTCTTCGGCACGGTGACGGTCAGCTTCACAACAGAGTCTATCTTGTAGGATTTGGTGTTTACAGAGTTGCCTGCCGTAAGCGTCTGGTTGATCTGCTGTGAGAAAATGTAGGTTTCCGTATCGGTGGGATTGTAATAGACATTGAACAGGCAGGCATTGCCGCCGGCATAAAACAGCGTGGGATAATAGGTTTTGCCACTTTCCATATAAGGCGTGCCCATCACGGCGTCGCACTGCATGATGGGGCAGCTTACCCGCACCGTGAAATCATCCTTGGTGAAGCTGCTGCCATCGACCTTTTTGGAGGTGGTATAGATAGACAGAAGCCGCAGATAGATCTCCGTACCGCCGGCGGCCGCGCCGTCTACGTTGCTGTCGGTGGGCAGCTTGATCTGCATACCGCCCAGAGGAACGTCGTATGCCTTCGTTTCGGCGTTCCAGCCATAGCCCTCATAGACGTACCAGCCGCCCTTCACCGTGGCCTTCATGCAGTTGTAGCCGCTCTTTGTATCCTCTGCATCGGTCACTGCGATCTCGTCGCCCACCTTGTTGGACTTGCCGTCGCTCTTCCACAGCTTGATGATGGGGAGCTTGTTGCCGTTGGTCTTATAGTTCTGATCTCTTCCGATGTAGAAGTTCACATCGAAATCGAGATTTTCCGCCTTGTCCACATGAAGCGTCAGCGTCCAATAGGTCTTTTCCCCGCCGTTACCGCGGGAGTCACCGCCGAAGTCATCCTTTGCATAGAACCGGTACATATAGGTGCCAGGCTCCGTTTCCGTTAGGGAGATGGTGGTTCCACCAAAGAGCGACGCGCTGAAGCCCAGCTCCTCGCCCCACGTCTGCCCATTGTCGGTGGATCTCTGATAGAAGTAGTTCTTCTCGGCGCTCAGCTTGTCATCGCCGTCCTCGAAGATCTTGCCGGTCTGCAGGTCGCGCAGCAGATACGCCGCACCGATGATCGAGTTGTCGGTAACGTCCTTCACGCCCTCCACCAGCTTGGGTGCCTTGTTCAGGTCTGCGCCGCACTTGTCGCACTTTCTGTCCTTGTTCTCGTCTGTGTGGACGCACGCGTTGGGATCAAACCGCACCGCCACATCGTCGTAGGCGAAGTAGGCGGGCTGGGAGAAGCCGTAGCCGTTGTCACTGGAGCCGGTGATATTGAACTCCACCTTGGTGACGGCGCCCAGACTGGACAGATCGAACTTCGTCCAATCCGTAACGATGTTCTTCGGGCCGTTGCACAGATAGATGGACGCTTCGCCGGTCTTCGCTTCCCCATCGTAGCCGGTGGCTGTCAGCTTGACCCAGTCATCATCGCCGATTTTGGCGGTCTGGCCGTTGCCGTTCAGGTAGCAGTTCAGCGCGTAGCAGATGCTGTTGACATACATGTGGTCGATCACACGCGCCATGCCGTCGCCAAAGGCAAAGGACGGCAGGATCTGACCGTTCGTGTTGCCGGAGTTGTCCTTGTAGCCGAAGTGTACGGCAAAGTTGTTGGAGCCGTTGTGTCCGCCGCCGGTGCGGACATCGCCCTCGGCACCCGCTTTGTACACTGTCAACTGGTGATTGAAGTCGCCATTGGTAACATAATCACTGGAAGCATAGTTGGACACGGCATGACCGCCGCCCCAATAGCAGTAATTATCCCAGCTCTTGGGCATCGTATGCTTCAGCTCGGTGTTCCCGGCATCGTACCAGGTGTACGCCTTGCTCTCGTCCGTGGTGCCGCTGCCGTTGGGGTACAGCATGCTGCCGCCGTACTGCGGGCTGTCGATCAGGCTCGACCAGTCGCTCTTGCCGGCAAAATTGGTGCCGCCCTTATAGTCGGCATCCTCAAATGTCAGCACCCGCAGCTCATAGCCTGCATTCTGCGTCTCCCCGGTAGAGGGATCGGCAGACTGTGTCCCCTCGGCGAAGGCGGTGATCACGGCGCTGTTGACCAGCGACAGCGTCATCACCAGCGCCATCAGCGCGGAGACGATCCGTTTCTTGATGTTCATTTCTCTGTTCTGCATCTCCTTTTTCTTTTTTTGCTTTTCCTTAAAAGTAAAGCCTTACGGCAAAAAGCACATTTCCGTGCTCCTGCCGTAAGGCCGGGGATGCAGTCCACGCATGCGTGGCCGCAGTCATTCCGTTTATCAGCTTCCCGGTACAGGCAGGAGCCTAAGGACATTTCCAAGCGTATCTGACTTATCCGCCGCCCGAAGGCGCGGCATCACAGTGACCGACTCGCGGGGCATCTCACCCCATTCCGCTCCCGGCCTGCCGGCCGGAGGGAACGTCCTTTATTCAATTTTTCTGGGCGGACAACAGCCGCATATACAGCGCCTGATAGTCCAGAATGTCCACGGCGCCGTCTCCGTTGAAATCCGCCGCAGTCAGCAGCTCGCCCGTCAGCGGACTCTCGCCGCACAGATGGCCGAACAGCGCCTGCATGTCCTCCACGTTGACCGCGCCGTCCCAATTGACATCGCCGCCTTCAGGCGCAGCGCCCACATCCCGGACTGTCACCCGCGCCACAGCCGGTGCGCAGCGGGCGGCCTCTGTCCCTGCATTGGGGTCAATGCCCAGCAGATAATACGTTCCCGGCTTGTCCAGCACAACGGTGTAGGATCCGTTTTCGCCGGGTGCCGTATCCACGCACTCTAATGAATCATTATAGACCTCTAACGTCAGCTTGTCAATAGGCGTAAAGCTCTCCGTTCCGCCATCTGAGACAGATTTCGTATCATACTTCAGCGTCTGCACCGTCAGGGGCTTTCCCGCCGTCACGGTGTAGCTGTCCTGATCAAAGCAGCAGAACGCGCCGCCGTTATTGTAGAAGCTCCAGTCGGTGAACATGGCCACATCGATGGTATCTCCGTCCGACAGGAGGATATAGTCGCAGGTGGAGCCCCATCCGGTGTCCATCAATGGGAACATGTGGTTCCGGTAGTACATGAGGTTTTCATCGTGTCCCCAGAACTCCTTCATGTAGATGCTGGTGCTGCTGCCGGTGAGCTGGAGCGCGCTGAATCTGCTTTCGTAGGCCACCTCACCGTTGATATTCATGACCGGATGATCGTCGTCTCTGTGACCGATAAGTCCGCTGGTTCCCTTGCCGCACTTCTCCGCCGGCAGGTCCATGTAGTAGCGCTCCAGCAGGCAGATGTACAGGTGCAGCAGCGTAGGACGCTCGATCACTGTGTCGCCCACATAGCCGCCCTTACCACCCTGTGTGGCGCAGCGGTAGAGATCCTGCCGGCCGTAGTCCGCCAGATCGAAATACCGTACCGTCACCGGCAGTCCCATCAGCAACGTTCCGTCCTTACCCATCAGGGGCACGCCGTCGGAGGAGACGGTCACATACACCGTCACCTTCCCCGCCGGCGTTTCGTCATAGCCGTACTGCCGGGGGTCACCCTCAGCACCCGGCTCCACGGTAATGTGCAGCGTGACCTCCGCCCGCTCCTGTCCGCAGCTGGCGGCCACCACCGGGGCATACTCCCCCGCCGTGCGCGACGTGAAGAAGTACGTGCTCCCGGAAATGTTCGTTGTAGCCTGGTTCCTGTCGTCCTTGACCACGGAATACGTCAGCGCGTGTCCCTCCCTGTCGTTAAAGACCTCCTCCAGTGGTATTTTGAGCATACCGCCCTGCGTGACGGTATAGCTTTTTTCCGTCGCCGTGATGTGCCCGTCCGCTGTGACCGTCTGCGGCCAAAGCATCAGCAGCGCCGCTGCCAGACACAGGAATCTGCGCAGCTTCGATCGGATATGGTGATTTTTCATGCCGCTTCCTCCTCTGCCCTGATAGTCGTGTACAGCGCCTGATAGTCCAGAATGTCCACCGCGCCGTCGCCGTTGACGTCCGCCGCCGCGCGGTAGGCTTCCTCATCGCCGCCCAGCGCGCCCTCCATCACACCGGTGGACAGATAGGTGAACAGATTTTGCATGTCCACGGCGTTCCGCTTGCCGTTTCCGTCCAGATCGCCGGCCATAGCTGGCTCCACCGTGATTTTCAGCACCGCCGCCGGGGAATTCACCTTCGTCCCCGCGCCGTCCGCGCCGTCCTGATAGAGACTGTGTGCGAACCGGATCAGGAAGCCCTCCCCATCCGACACCTTCAGCGGCTCCTCATTCCATGCGGCGTAACGTATGGCCGTCCCATTCATTGTACGCTCCGCCGGTACCGTCCGCGTCAGACCGTTTTCATAGGTGATGGTGATCTCCATACCGGTGGGGTCGAACACCTCCCCGGCCTTATAAGCAGTCTTATCCGGCTGCTTGGAGATGGTCAGCGATTCAATGGTGCTGCTCAGCGCCATCAGATGGGCGGAGTCGTTTTTGAAGTACAGGGTGCCGTAGCTGTCCGTGATGGGGGAGCATATAGCATACTGTGCCTGGGCGTCCGCCGGGGTAAACAGCACGTAGGGTGTGGTGTAGGTGGTGGTCACGCCCTTCACCGTGTAGCTCTCCTCCGTGGTCAGCTCCGCACGGGTCTGCCCCGGCGCATCCTTCAACACCCGCAGCTTGCCCGGCGTATAGTTGTCGAAGAAATAGACATACACGGTGCCGTCCTCCGCGCCATACGCCGTTGTCAGCAGGCCGGAGGTCTGGGGATAGCCCTGCGTGGGCACGGAATAGGCGATCTTCCAGCCGGTCAGATCGATGACCGTGATATTGTGTCCGGAATAGGGCGTGAACTGCCCCGTGCCGGACACGCCGATATACGCGCGGCCGTTGTACACCACCGGTGTACAGGTACTCATGGCCGGGTGCGCCGCATCGCCGCCGTTCTCCAGTGCCACCGCCCGCAGGCTGCCATCATCCAGCAGCCAGTCGCCGCCGCTTTTCTCCGGCGCGGCCACCGAGTAGAAATACCCGCCTTTGGACGTGAAATAGAACCGCTCCCCGTCGCGGGCGATGTTGCATCGAATGTCGCCCCGCAGCCCGGTGACGGAATCCATCAGCCGCCCGTCAGCGGGATCGATGCACAGCAGCGCCGAAGTCTCGCTGATGCAGCTGCTGTCGCCATCGTCGGTGCCGATGAGCAGATAATCGCTGCACACATAGGCGCCCGCCCAGTAAAAGCCTCCGGCGGAGGCATACGTCCACGCAGCCAGCTTATCCTCCGTGGTCTGTGCGGGATCCTCGTCCGTCACGCTGAGACACACCAGATTCGCCTGCGCCACCTCGCTGTTCCAGAAGCCGGTGTAGATGTACCCGTCATGGTAGGTGATGGGGCAGTTGGGCTGTCCGCCCAGCCTGTCCCGGTAGATCCATAGGGATTCCAGCGTGGCGGCGTCAAAGGCCTGCACCGCGCCGTTGGACAGTCCCACGAAGATCATTCCCTCGGCATAGGTAGGCGAGTTGATGGCAAAGCTGGAGCTGTGATCCATCTGCCCCACCGCCACCGTCACGCCGGACAGCGCGTCCACCTTATAGAGCTTGTCGGCGGCGTAGACGATCAGATAGTCGTACCCGCCCTCCGTAATGGTGATGGGACAACCCACCGCGCCGGAGCTGTACCCGTCGCCCAGTTTGGATGCCCAGCTGAGCACGGCGTTCTCCGCCGTAATGGGCGTTTTGTCCGCCACCACGCCATTGGAGGTATCGCTGCCTCGGAAGGAGCTCCAGTCAGAGGTGATACCCGCTCCATGGCTGCTTTCGGGCGCCTTTTTCATGGAGACGGCTATCTCCCGCTTCTCCGCGTCGGCGGTGAAGCTGCCGGACACGCCTACATAGCCCCTGCATGTGACCACATAGGTGTAGGGCAGCGTATCCACCAGTGCGAACGTGCCGTCACTCTCCGGCCAGATACGCGCCTGCGTCCGTCCGTCGTACACGCATACCAACGCGTCCCGGACAGTATTTCCGCTGCCGTCCGTCACGCGGAACGCGGTAGGCACCGCCTCCTTCTTGTTCAGCGTCAGCTGATAGTTGCGCCGCTGCGCCCCGGCGGGCATCTTCTGGCTGACCGGTGTGATCGAGACGCTCTCGCTGTCCTTTTGACTGTTCAGCGGGATCTCTACCGACACCGTGTCCGCCTGTACGCCCGTTTCGCTGTCCACGGGCAGGGCATGCCGTGCGCCGTTTACATACAGCCCGTAGGTCTTTCCGAAGGGCTTCAGCGTCACGGTGACGCTCTCCGCGCTGCGGGGAATGGTGGCGCTGTACTCCGTTACACTTCGGTCAAAACCCGTCGCCTCTCCGCTTACTGTCTTATAGGCGATGGGCACATCTGCACCCTCTGCCGCCAGGGAAAGCCCCGTTTTATCGGTCAGCGTGGGCGTCCTATATATGGTGATGACGTAGTCCTGATAGAAGGTCACGCCCTCTCCATCGCGGGAAGCCCGGATGGTCAGCGTCTGCGTAGCGTCCCCGGTTTTCAGGAAGTTGGTCAGATGCTGCCCCGTAGCCGTTGCCGCCTTGGGTTTGATGGGATTCCCCGTCTCAACGGCGGTGAATGTATAGCCCTCCGCCTTCGCCCAGCAGTACAGGCTGCTGCTGTAATCTGCCAAAGAAAAAGCATATGCATGCTTCGCATCCGCCGGGACGGCGAGACACACCTGATCGTTGCTCTGTATTTTCGTACCCTTGGTGGCCAGATACAGGCTGTCCAGCGCGTCCGCCGTATCCGGCGTCTGCGCGTCCACAGTCAGTCCCTCCGCCGCGGTAAAGCCTCCTGCGGCGTGATACCACGTCTGCTTGTCCGTCACATAGGTGTAGCTCTCACCTGGCACCAGCGCGAACCGGCCGAAGCCGCTTCCCTGCTCCGCTGCGCCGATCTCCGCACGGGCGCTGTTGAACACATGTACCGTCACGTCGCTGTCATGCCGCACCGTCACGTCCACAGCCGCCACCCGCTGTACCGTCAGCGTATACGTCCGGCTCCGTCCGCCGCTGCTGACCGTTACAACGATCTCCGCGCCCTCCGCGTTCACAGGCATCGTCACGGCTGTGCCGGACGGTGTCTCCTGTCCGTTGACCGTGACCGTGTAACCCGATGCGAAGGCCGTGGGCGTTATGACCAGCTTATCCGCCGTAACGGACAGCTGATATGCCTCCCCTTCCGCCGTAAAGCCAATATTCTGCGCCACGCCCTGCACCGTCACCTCCAGCTCCGCCAGCGTGGGCGTCCGCACCACGGTCATATCGAACCACTGGTAGGCGGTGTAGCCGCCCCCGGTGTACTGCGCCTCCACCCGCACGGTATTTCCCGCGTCGGAGGCCGTCAGAAGCTCTGCCAGCGATGCGGCCATGCTCTGCCACGGCATACCGGTCTTGACCCGCTCCGCGCCGTGGAAGTCGGTGTAATACCCCACCGGCCGCACGGCGGCGGTGCTGTATGTACCGCTCTCCGTCAGATCGCTGCCCGGCACACAGTAGAGATAGCTGCCGCTGACCGCGTCCGGCACATAGTATACGGCGGCGTGACCGCCACCGGCCTCGGAGGTGTAGGCATCGCCCTCCAGCTTGCCGGTCGTCCGGTGCAGGATGGGCGCCTTCAGCCACTCCTTCCCGGCGGGGACAGCCAGCGCGGTGACGGCCTTACCGTCAATGCGCACCGTTCCGTCTGTCTCCAGCGTCATGGTGCCCCGCGCGCCGTTGTGCCCGGCTTCCACCCGGAACGTATACGCGCCCGCCGCCAGCTGCACCGGCTCCCCGGCCTGAAAGACGCTCTCCGTGCCGTAGGCGTTTTCAACCGTGACGGTGTATCCCGTCAGCGCGCCGCCGTCCAGGTCGGTCACCGCCAGCGCCGCCGTCACCTTGTCCGCGCCGACGACCTCCTTTTCATAGGCGGCCATCTTCTCCCGCAGCGTCTGTGCCAGCGCAGCGTAGTCCGCCGTACCGGAGGAAAGCCCGCTCTCCGCCGCGGCGTATTCCGCCTCCGCGTACCGCTGCACCGGTGCGTCCGCCCCGTTATAGTCCGCCATGGCGCACACCATATCGCAGTAGCCCGCCATGTCCTTTATCTCCGTGTCCGTGAACACGAACGCGCCCGCCTCTGCTGCGGTTTTTTCCAGATCATAGCCGCCGGAGCTGTCGAACCGGCTGTAATTTGCCACCACGCCGTCAATGGACGTGACGAACCCGTCCGCGCCCTGCGTGAACGTGTGCCCCTCCATCCGTGAGAGCACCTGCCACACCGTTTCCCCCTGGGCGCAGTCCACATACTGCGGCGCGATGACCACACCGCCGGCGGTGCTCACCGCCACGGCCATGCGCCCTTCTCCTGCCGCCAGCGCGGTGGACACGCAGGATGCCGCCATCACCAGCGCCAGCAGGAATGACACTATCCTTTTTTTCACCGTCATCCCTCCTATCTCAATACAAGCAGCGGATCCACCGCTGATACAGTCGTTTCCAAAAGCCGCATTTCCTCCGGAACAGCTCCAGCGCGGCGGTCATGTCCTCCTCCGCCGTCTCCCGCTGCTCCGCCGTCACGCCGCTGCCGCCGTACAGGGCACGGTCATTGATGTCCAGCAGCTCGCCGGCGTCCAGCACGTCTCCCGCCCAGCTTTGCAGCTCATCGCGCTGCTGCGCCAGCGGCACATTGTGCCGCACAGCCCCGCTGCACCACGCCAGTTCCAGCGCATAGGCGCACATGGCGGCCGCAGCCGCCCGGTCGTCCTCCCGGGCAAACAGCCTTTCCCGCCTGCGGCACACGACGGCGCGGCGCACCAAAAGCACCGCCAGCGCCGCGGCCAGCAGCCACGCGGCCACATACGCCCACCATACCGGCCCCAGATGCAGCCGGCTGAAGTAGTTGTAAACAGCGTCCGCAATGGTCTGCAGCCCGTCTCGGTCCTCCTCCGGCTCTGTCTCCTCCACATCGCTGCGGCGGGTGGTCTGGGACAGGTTATCGCCGCCGTTCTCCGCGGCGGAGCCGTCCAGCTGGGCGTTCTCGTCCTCCTCGAACCACAGCCACTGCGGCTCCTCCATCACGTCCCGGTAGCCGGGCGTCGGCTCAAAGGGTATCCAGCCCACGCCGTCCTCGTAATACTCCACCCACGCGTGGGCGTCCCGCCCGGTCAGCGTCAGTGTCGTCTCGCCCGTTCTGCCCTCCACGGCCTGCGGCGTGATCAGATACCCCTCCACATACCGGGCGGGGATGCCGTAGTACCGCAGCATCCCCGCCGCAGCCGTGGCGTAGTGTACATCGTACCCGCCGGGGTCATCTGCCAGCAGTGCGCTGACAAAATCCTTTTCGCTGTCCACGCTCTCCGGCGTCTCGCTGTACGTCAGCGTATCGTCCAGGCAGTTCACTATCCGTCTCTTGGCCTCGTAGGAGGTGATGACCTCCGGCGCGTCGCCCAGATAGGCCGTCAGCGCCTTCTGCGTCTCCTCCGGGATGGTCAGATAATTCTCGTAGACGAAATCGCGGTAATACCCCTCAAAGGTCAGGTAATCGGCCAGCGCCTCCTCCTGCCACCTGTCGTTCAGCTGCCCCAGCAGCACATATGCCTGCGCGGCAAGGCCGCTTTTTGCTGTAAAGGAATATTCCTTCTCACCCGTTGCGCCGTCGGCATTTGGAACCGTGTCCCGCAGCTGCTCCGGCGAAATGACCGCTTCGCCGCTGTCTAAGCCATAGGGCGTCAGCCTTGTGCTGCGGCACGCGCCCAGCACCCGGATATCCATCCGAACGTCTGCCGCTTTCTGCCCCAGCAGCTCCGCCAGAGTGGACAGCTGCGAAAAGCTGTCGTACCCGTCCCGGTGCAGCTGATACAGCACCTCGCTGTTCGCCGTCATGTCGGCAGCGTCGGCAGCCTCCCAGCCGTCGGAGGTGTATCGCTGCCCCACATAGCCCCGCAGATACGCGGACATCGGCTCCGACATGGTCACGCGGAGCATGTCCGCGTCAGAATCGCTCCGCGCGCCCAGTGCCCGCAGGTCGCCCTCCGGCAGCACCTGCTCCGCGCTCTCATAGCGCAGCCGGTGTACGCCCCGGCGCAGCGCATTGGCAGCGTCCTCCGTGCGGGGCACGCTCTCAGAAAACAGCAGCGCCACCGCTGCCGTTACGATCACAGACGCGATCAACACCTGTGCCGCGCCGCCCCACCGGGCGCGGAGGGCGCGCTTATCGCCCTCTCCCGCCGGCAGCAGCACAGCGCTGCCGCACAGCGCCGGCAGCAGCCATTCACCGCCGACGCCGCTCCACAGCGCCAGACACAGCAGCACGCCGTACACGCCCAGCCCCCACCGGGGCGCCCGCGCCGCCAGCATGCCCAGCGCCGTGCCCACAGCCACGCTGATGGGGATGCCCGCCCACATAGCGGGCACCTCATTGCAGGCGTAAGGCACATACACCACGGCCTCGCGGCTCTGCCGCTGCGCCAGATACCGGTTCACCAGACCCAGCAGACTGTCGCCCACCGCCGTGTGAAAAACGGCGCAGAACACCGCAGCCGCCAGCAGCACGCCCAGCGCGATGATGATTCCGTACCAATAAATGGCCTTTCCTCCGATATGGAAGGCTACGGACGAGCCGGTAAAGGCCCAGTCCCCGAAAAGCCCCGGAAACCGGATGGGGCTGTCCGCCATGATCCTCACGTTCATGTTATCCCTCCTTGGGCGCGATCACCGACAGCGCCATGTGCGCCCGCGTGAAGTTCTCCCGCAGGAACGCG